>WNFI01655490.1_pt1 | contig 22555 bp, 25 predicted proteins | sample 5400471 | NCBI WGS metagenome assembly WNFI01 (sample SAMN13153348, study PRJNA577476) | soil metagenome | isolation source: 100 cm saprolite on Douglas fir-dominated hillslope | place: USA:California | collected 2013-09-17
CCACAACCCACTCTCGCTTGGCTAGAGACCCTTGGCTATGCAGCTCCTGCTGCCTGACTGGTCACACTGTCAAGTGCATTTGAACCTTGCCTAAAACTCTTTATCGGCCTCAGTGGATTTTCCTATATCTCGGTTTACTAGTCAACCTGCATTATCGCCCCCTATCTCCACTTGATTGCTTGCCAACAACCAATTCATAAAACCCCCTTTACTGGCGTGGCAACGACCTGCTTCCTCCTGCCAGGCAACCACCCAGGAATATAGATGTCGCCCTCCATCAGTCGGCGTGCGGTACGAGCGGCGGAGGCCTTTTCCACGTACCAACTGTCTCCCTCCTTGTGGATGCGTGCCGACAGGTCCATTACCCCGGATGGATGTCCTAGCCTCAGGCTCCCGCTGGCTCGTGCTCGGTCTGAGACCGCTTCATACACCAGCGTGCCTGGGACCTGTGCGGCGACGGTGGTGCAGATGGCACCGGTCAACGCGTAGGCGCGGTGCAAGTGGCCCATCGACATGATCCTGGCGACCAGGTCGACATCGGCGGCCTCACGGAGCACGCCATCCAATTGGAGGTAGGGCCGTGGCTGTGTCACAAAGGCGATCTTGGGGACCGAGGGGACACTGTGTATGGCTTCCTCGATACTATCTGCCAGACCGATGGCCATCCCGGCGGCGGCCCTGGCCGCCCCGATCCGCCGCAATAAATCCGGGTTGGTATCGATCTGCTCAGGAGTCTCCTGCCCACTCAAGCCAAAGTCCTCACCACGGCAAAACACCAGGGGATTGGCGGCATCCACGATCGAGACCTCGATATGCCCGATCCCCGGCACATGCAGCATATCCCTGACCTGTCCTGTTGGGAACAGTTTTCCCGTGACGGCCCCACCTGGATCAAGAAAATCCAGCACGATCTTTGAGCCCGTCCCGGGTACCCCAGAAATGGCATAGTCGCCCTCTGGTTCAAACCGACCATTGCGGGTGGGCACATGCGCGACAATCACCTTTTGGGTGTTCGTGTTGAGAAAGCGCACCTGGGTCACCGGCTCCTGGCAGGCGACCAGTCCTTCATCGATGGCATACGGGCCGATGGCAGAGGAGATGTTGCCGCAGTTACCCCGCATATCGATCAAGGGCTTCTCGATGCTCACCTGGCCAAAGGTAAAGTTGACATCAATACCCGGCTGGGTGCCTCTGCTGATGATCGCTGCCTTACTGGTCAGGGAGGTGGCACCTCCCAGACCATCAATCTGACGGCCATAGGGGTCCGGACTGCCAAAAGCGGCTAAAATAGCCCATGTCCTTGCTTCGGGGTCCACCGGAAGGTCCTCGTCCCGAAAGAAGATCCCTCGGCTGGTGCCGCCTCTCATAATCACCGTGCGAATCCTTTTCTGCATTTCAACCTCCTCACCTGATAAACTCTACGTGTGCGTAGCGTGGTTAGCCATATATTCATTCGTTCGTTTAGACGCATCTGCTTGTGCCAGGATCGACCTGGCGCGTTCGATCACCGGTCGATCGATCAGCTCGCCATCGAGCCGGAGTGCTCCTGCCTCTGTTGCCTCTGCCGCCTCCAGGACCCGCCTGGCCCAGGCCCGTTCCGCCTCGGTGGGCGCAAACCCCCGGTTGATCGTTTCCACCTGCCTGGGGTGAATGCAGAGCTTGCCGCCAAAGCCGAGGCGACGTGCGCGTGCCACATCCTCCCGCAATCGGGTCATGTCATCGAGCGCCATTGTCACGCTATCTACTGGAGGCAAGATGGAAGCTACGCGCGAAGCCAGAACCAGGCGCGAGCGAGCGTAGAGCAGTTCCTCCTGGTCCCCGGTGATGCCCGTATCCAGCTGGAAGTCAACCGAGCCGAAGGCAAGGCGTTCCACCCGCGGGACCTGTGCCAGCGCTCGAGATCCCGCTCGAACCAGGGAGTACTCGTCCCATTGATTCGCACGTACACGGGTCGTTCAGGCTTGAGCCAGGCAGCTACAGCCTGGCGTGCCAGGTCTTTGTGGGCGCTCTGGACCGCATCCTCCAGATCGAGGATGACGACATCCGCACCGGATTGCCAGGCCTTCTCGAAACGCTCTGGCCTGTTTCCAGGTACAAAGAGATAGCTGCGACGGATCATGTGCTCCTCCTGAAAGTTACCATGATCGCCTCATGCTCCTGGCTTCACTATGGGCTTGTCTTCTGGCAGCAGGCGTGGAATCTTGGGTGCCTGCCCGCGCTTGTAGACCATGATAATGCGCTTGAACGTGATGACGATCTTGCCATTCTGGTTGTAGCCGGTGGTATGCACCGTCACGATGCCGACATTCGGGCGCGACTGTGACTCCCGCTTCTCCAGTACCTCTGACTGCGAGTAGATAGTATCGCCTTCGAAGACCGGGTTGGGAAGACGGACCTCGTCCCATCCCAGGTTGGCAAAGACGTTCTGCGAAATGTCGGCCACGCTCTGCCCCGTGACCAGCGCCAGCGTGAAGGTCGAGTCGACGAGCGGCTTGCCAAATTCGGTTTGTGCCGCGTAGTGGTGGTCAAAGTGAATCGGGGCGGTGTTCTGCGTCAGCAAGGTGAACCAGATATTGTCCGTCGTCGTCACCGTTCTCCCCAACGGATGCTGGTATACATCCCCGACCTCGAAATCCTCGAAGAATCGGCCTTGCCAGCCCTCTTTCGTTGCCATAAGTACGTTCCTCCTTCTCGTTAAATCGCACGCTCGGCCTGCAGCCGACTGATCTGCTCATCTTGGTAACCAAGGGAGCGGAGAATCTGCTCCGTCTGCTCGCCGAGGGCCGGGATGGGATCCATCCTTGGCTCGACGTCACGCATCGTGACCGGTGGCAGCAGCGCCTTAAGCGTCCCGACGGGAGAACTGACCTCACGCCAGCGCTCGCGTGCCTGCAACTGCGGGTGGTCCCAGAACTCCTGCATCGAGTTCATGCGGGCGTTGGCGATCTGCGCCCGGTCCAGCCGTGCGATGACCTGGTCGATGGTGAGTTGACTGAAGACGGCGTCGATCATGGCGTGCAGCGCCTCACGGTTGGCGACCCGTTTCGCATTGCTGTCGAAGCGGGGGTCGGTCGCCCTCTCGGGCTGTTCGAGCACCATAGTGCAGAATTGTGCCCACTCGCGCTCATTCTGGAGGCCCAGATTGACCTGCTTGCCATCGCCAGCGCGGAAAGGACCATAGGGCGCAATGGTGGCGTGACTGGCGCCGGTGCGGGGCGGTGGAGTGCCACCATACGCTGCGAAGTACGCCGCGTAGCCCATCCACTCCCCGAGGGCCTCGAAGAGCGAGACTTCGAGGACCGTCCCTTTCCCCGTTCGTTCGCGTTGGTAGAGTGCTGTGAGAATCCCTGTGAAGGCATACATGCCAGCAGAGGTATCCGCAATCGAGATGCCTACTTTCGACGGGGTTTCGAGCGTCCCGGTCACGGAGACGAGTCCCGTTTCACACTGCACGAGCAAATCATAGGCCTTCTTGTCGCGGTATGGCCCCGAAGAACCGTAGCCGGAGACGCTGCACACAATCAGGCGCGGGTAGCGCTGGGTCAGCACCTCAGGGCCAAGCCCCAACCGCTCAGTAGCCCCCGGGGCAAGGTTCTGGATGAATACGTCAGCGTCCTCGAGAAGCTGGTGGATAATCTGCCGAGCCTCTGAGTGCTTGAGGTCAAGGGTGAGGCTCTCCTTGGAGCGATTGAGCCAGGCAAAATGGCTCGCCATCCCCCTCACCGTCTCATCGTAGTCACGGGCAAAGTCCCCCACACCAGGACGCTCGATCTTCACCACGCGTGCTCCCAGGTCGGCAAGCTGGCGCGTGGCGAATGGGGCCGCCACCGCCTGTTCAATTGAGATGATGGTGATTCCCTCTAACGGCAACATCAGTACAACCTCCTCATAGCAACAGCCATATGCTCCTAGCTTTCCAGGCGACCCTGCAGGTAGAGCCAGCGGATAAACTCCTGTCGGTTGCGCTCCGGGTCATCCTCGTGATAGACCCCATAAGTATACAGGGCTCTGAGTGCGAGGAGGCTGTCAATCTGCTCCTGCGAAAAGCCCTCTTGTTCAAGCTGCTGTACTTTCGTCTCCGTTGGGAATTTCTCTCTTGGTGCCATGGGTGGCCTCCTTTCTCTCAGAGCTACCGGGAGCCTGTGTCACGCCCGGCGGTACCAGTATTATATTCAAGCATTTCTACTCGCCGTGTCACCTCCACAGATGGCGAGCCGGACCGAGTGAATAACGCCAGTCACTTACCTGATCCGGTCGGGGCAAGTCTCTCCAGGACACGGTCAACCATTTCGCCGGATAGACCGAGATACTCTGCCGGATCGAGCAGCTTCACCAGGGCGGTTCGGTCGAGGTAGGCTGCGATCTCCTCGTTCTCCGCCAGCAGATCGAGCAATGATCGCCCACTGACGCTCGCTTGCCGGCTGATGTCGTACACGAGGTCATGTGCCCGCTGCCGCCCGAGATGTGGTGCCAGCCCCATCATCACGGCTTCGGTGCTGATCAAGCCCTGGGTGATCTCCAAATTGGCGCGCATCCGTGCAGCATCGACCTCCAGACCTGCGAGCAGCGTGCGTGCTTGCTGCAAAGCACCTGCCGTCAAAGTGAAGATCTCGGGCACGGCGATCCATTCAATTTCCCAGGGGCCGGTGGAGCGCTCGTGGTCCTCGACCATCGCGTCGAGGAGGGCCGCCACCAGTTGGCGAACCATCGCCACGCTGGCGTGAATATAATTGCAGGAGATTGGATTGCGCTTCTGCGGCATGGTACTGCTCGAACCACGGTCTTTGGCATAGGGCTCGAACACCTCGCCGACCTCCGTCTGCATCAGCAGCTTCACATCGGTCGCAATCTTACCCAGCGTCCCGGTTACCAGTCCCAGGAAGCAGCCAACTTCGGCGATGCGATCGCGTGCGGTGTGCCAGGCGATATCGGGTTGACCGAGCCCAAGCTCCGCCATCAGCCCCTCCTGTACTTCCAGGCCAGCAGTACCAAGCGAAGCAAGGGTACCAGCTGCACCGCCAAACTCACCCACCAGCACCCGCGGACGCAGCTCTGCCAGCCGCTGCCGGTGCCGCTCGATGGCCGAGAGCCAGGTCGCCACTTTGTAGCCGAAGGTGATCGGGACGGCCTGTTGCAGATTGCTGCGTCCTGCCATCGGTGTATCGTGGTATCGGCGGGCGAGATTGGCCAGGTGGCCAGAGATGGCTGTCAGGTCATCCTCGATGAGCGAGAGCGCCTGCCGGATCTGCATGATTGTGGCGGTATCCGTGATGTCCTGGGTGGTTGCTCCCCAGTGGCAATACTCTCCCAGATGATCAGAACATGCGGCCACCAGTTGCTGCACCACTGGCAGGACAGGATAGCCGATCAACTCCGTCTTGCTCTTGAGCTTCACCATGTCGATGATGTCGAGGGTGCATTTGGCGGTGATTTCATCGGCAGCCCTCTGTGGGATGAGGCCCAGGCGGGCCTGCACGCGCGCCAGCGCTGCCTCGATATCGAGGTAGCATTGCACCCGATTCTCGTCTGAGAAGACCTGGCGCATCGTCTCACTGCTAAAAATATGGCGGAAGATAGTCGAGTCGATCACAGTTGCAGTCATACGTTCTTTCCTTTCTTTTTGCTACTGATGAAAGTGTAGTCACTTGGACATAAACAGTGCATAAACGTGACTGCCCTCGGCATAAACAGTGCGTAAATATTCCTCCCATAGTAGTCAAGTTAAGTGACGAGACAGTAGTTTGAGGAGAAGCGAAGCCTCTCGGGCATAGGGACCCGATTATGGACTTTGACGAAATACTCCGGACAGCCGTAGGGCCCGATTATGCACTGTAACGAAATACCAAGGGTATCGTGAACGGGTACAGCACACTCGTAGGGCCCGATGTATCGCAATGCCGTTCAAATACGTGCAATGGTCGAGACTTGGTCGTTGTGGAGCCTGGCGAGGGCAAGCCTCGCCACTACATCTCGCTTGCACTACAGGTCGTGCTTGAAATGTAGTGGCGAGGCTTGCCCTCGCCAGGCTTTTCTCCTTATTTGAACGGTATTGCGATGTATCGCGGCCAGCGCCGATGTATCGGCCAGTCGGAAACCCACCACGTGCCCGGATGAATGTGTTACAACTCATAATCGGGTCCCTACGCCTATGCGGCGCGATCCGGTGTTCCCTGGATATCACACATATTGGCCGATGAGGAACATCGGATACCGCTGCTAAATGGCTCGGACTGAACTTTCACTCAGCGATTCGCTGCAGTTCCCGCTCGATTCCACGTTCCAGTGCTTCAATGAGGTAGGGGCGAATGGCCTCTGGCGGGATCACGTGGTCAATGGAGCCAACCCGCTGCGCCCGCTGCACGTTGTGGATGTGATCGAACTCGCTCGCTACTTCGCCCACCTTTTCGGACCGTACCAGTGCGCTGATCTCGTTCAGCTTGACTTGAAGAGCGGCCCTCTGGGCATCATCTGCCTGCACAATCTGCTCCTGCAACGCCTTCGCGCGTGGGTCGGATTTTGTCCGGGTATCGACTTCGCGAGCGAAGACGACCGCAGCGGCCGGGACTCCGCCGATAACCGAGGCGTATGATCCTGACACGGCAGCTACCTCGAGGTGCTCATTCAAAGCCTTGGAGAAGACGACGAAAGAGCCACCGTGGTAGCGCGAGACTACGCAGAAGACGATGGGGCCCTTGAAGTTGGTGATCGCACGGCCAACCTCGGCCCCATACTCGAGCTCTAAGTTACGCAGTGACTCTGGTGAGCCATCGAACCCTGATAAGTTGGCGATCACGACGAGCGGTCGGTTGCCACTTGCCGAGTTGATGGCTCGCGCCGCCTTCTTGGCTGACAATGGAAACAGCGTTCCTGCCGTCCACTGCTCCGGTCCATCGCCAGGGATGAAGCCGCGCCGGGGAAGAGGCCGGGACTCGATGCCAAGCATGGCGACCGGATAGCCGCCAAGATGTGCATCCCATACCACGACCGTGTCCGCGTCGCGCATATCATGCCAGCGTTCGAGCGGCTGGTGGTCGGCATCGATCAGACCCCTCATGACCGTGCGGATGTCGAATGCCCGTTTGCGACCGGCATTCTTCTCATCAGAGAACAGGTCTCCCAGGCAGGTGAGATCGCTCTCCTCGGGTCGCGTACTGAAATACGGAAAGTCACGCACATCGCGTGTTGCCGGGTCTGCTGTTTGTGCGCGGCGTGGGAAGCGCTCACCTGGCAGCACATAAGTGTGCTTGTAGTGCCGCATCAGTATGTGACAGGCAGCGCTGAGGTCGAGGGCGAAGTATTGCGCCTGACCATTGGGACCCATAATGGGTTCGTACCCGCCGATCCCGTAGTTATCCTCAGCCGAGACACCCCCTGAGTAGTCCAGGGATTGCTTGCCCGTCAGGACCATTGCGCCATTCGGCGTCATGATGAGGATGCCGCGGGTATGAATGAGCATGGTAGCCTCGGCGTTCCAATAGGGTTGGGCGCCGACATTGATACCGTTGACAATCACGTTGATCTCGCCACCTGCCTGGGTGAACTCGATGATGCGCCGCAGCGTTCTGGCGACCCAGTCCATATTCTCTGTGCCGAGTTCGCCAGCCGCCAAATGTGGTGCCTCTCTCCCATCATGGGATGAAGCCCACGATAGAGGTGATCCTCCTGGTAACCGTTCTCGCCAGACCGGTATGTGAAGTGCTGCGTACTCGCCATGCCGAGGTCCTTACCTGGCGCGTTTACCGCCACGACGATTCGCTGGAGAGCCTGCGGGAAGCTGGTTTTATCGAGCATTCCGCGAATCTCCTGCGATGTTGCCTCATCTTTGCGCAAGGGCTCCGACCTCCAGGTATAGAAATCGGCGACGATCTCGTGCTCAGCAGTGAGGCGGCTCACAAAGTGGGACATGGTTGTTGCCGCAGTTACGAAATCGGCATACAGAGTAAAGGTGGTCACAACAACCACACGCTTGCCCTCGTCATCGTAGGCGGCTTTGACGAATGGGCGCCCGTCTATCGTCGTGGATTCGAGGCCCTCCAGGGGACGAATGCGATAGTAGCGGCGGGTGAGCGCCTCGAGCATGAAGAGGCGCATCTCGGCTCCTGATTCGGGAAAGCGGCGCGTAAGCAGTTTCTGTAAGGGCTGCGGGCAGGTTACCAGGGAGTTCATCACCTCGTCGTGATTCAGGGTATCGGGGTGGGCAGCAAGGTATGAGAGATGTGACTCCACCTCTTCGTAGACCTTGTTTCTGGCCTGCTCGAACAACGGTTTATCGAAGGAACGGAAGCGGGCCTCGCGCACGAGGTCATACACAGCCGGGGTCGTACAGGAACTCAACACTCCCAGCATTCTGGTAGCCTGCAAGCTGACACAGACGAATAGCCGCCTCACGCAGTTCGCGCTCCTTCTCCGGTAGCAACAGAGGAGAACCGGATTCTTCGAGTACCCTCTGGCCGTTATGCGCAAGTGTGCACTTGCGCACGTCGATCGCCCAGATCGTCCCGTACTGGTCGGCGATAATCTGCACCTCAAGATGATGCGGGGCCTCGATTCCGCCATCGCTCGAAGGCACAACAGGGATGTTGGCTTGCTGCGCGAGCTGCCTGGCGCCGATTTTGTCGCTGAGGAGGCGCAGTACACCAGCACCTGGTCCTACGAATACGATGCCGAGCCGTTCACAAAGGTCGGCAAGCCAGTATTCCTGGGCCTGGAGACCCCAACCGGCCCAGACCGCCGAGGCCTGTGCAGCTAGCAGCGCCTCTTCAATACGTTCACGATTCTGGTAGCTGCTTTTAGGCTGCCCATCGCGCCGATCGACGAAGGTTGCCGGGCCGATAGAGATGGCATCGTCGGCCTCGCGCACAAACATTGCCTGGCGGTCCGGCTCGGTGAATAACGCCACTGTTGCCAGACGCAGATGCTGTTCACGGTTCAGTTCCCATACGGCACGGATCAAGCGTATTGCCGCCTCGCCGCGGTTGACGATGGCAATTCTTTCCCAAGGATGCTTCATACAACTACCTGTGTTGATGGACCGTGAAGGTTCCTGAGCCCATAGGGAGTCTCAGTGCTGTGTCTCGATGACTTCGATAGCATTCTTACCGCCATAGAAGTCCCACCAGGGTTTGGCGCCCTTCTTCAGTACCACGTTGAGCGCCTGAATATTTTGCACGCCCTTATCCTCCAGCCAGCTACGCAAAGCGGGTGAGCCCCCCTTCGCATAGACCGGAATACCGTCCTGCCAGGTAGCACGGCCACACAATACGCCGGCGAATGGTGTACCGGCCTCGGCGGCCAGTTCCAGCGACTCAAGGAAGACCTCATCGCTCACACCAGCGCTGAGATAGATGAACGGCACCTGCGAGGCTGCAGCCGCATCGCGGAAGAATTGCTTAGCCTCTTCACGACTATATGCAACTTTGCCATCCTTGTTGGCTTTTGTTCCTGCCACGTAGACCATGTTCACAGGAATCTCCACCTTTAATACATCGACACCATACCCTGGTTTAGAGAACTCCTGCATGTACTCTTTGACCCTGGATGGTTTGACACGCGCAAACTCGAAGCTCTTCTCCTCACCAACCTTGTCGTCATAGGCCAGCACCTCCAGGAAGAAAGGCACATCGTAAGCACGGCACTCGGCACCAATGCGCTCGATAAAGGCATATTTGGTCGTGTTGATGTGCGCCGTGTCCTGGCTATTGTAGTACATCAGCACCTTGATGACGTTGGCCCCAGCCGCAACGAGACGCCTCACTGACCACTCATCGAGTAGATCGGGCAGGCGTCCCTCAGTGTTTGTATCGTAGCCGGTTTTTTCATAGGCGAGAAATGCGCCAGCGTTGGGAGCACGATGCTTCAGAGCCTCCAGCCCATACTCAGGGTCGAGCAAAATAGCGCTGGCATACCTTGTAAGCACCTCCGTTACCTGGATCTTAAAATCGATCAGATCTTTGCTGGTGGCATCACTCCCCCTGGCTTTTGCAATAGCCTTCTTGAGTGAACCGCGCTGATCCATTGCCGCGGCCGCAATAATCCCGGTCTCGTCGGCAACCGCATTAATGCCGCTGAATTTCCCACTCGATATGCGTACTTTAGTATTTGTTCCCATAGGTTCCACTCCTATTCTTTATTACTCATTCGAACGCCCGGAAAGGAATATGAGCCGTCTTACGCACGATATCCACGAAGTCATGTGACTCTGTCACAGCGGAGACAGGACTTCCATATCTTGCCTGGATATAGTATATCAGACCGGTATCATTGGTGTTTAGTGAGCCGCCGCAGGCGGCGAGAAGTCCTGAATAGTTACGATTATCCTTAGGGATTGCAACGAGCCTTGCTGGCAGGGAGGTTCCAGGTGGCCCAAAGACGAAGTTATACGAGATCTCTCGCGGATCGGTCAGGCTGCGGCATAGGAGCAACGAGTGCTCGTCCATCAGCTTCCCATTGGTGTAGGGTGGGCACGCATGCCCAATCAAAGACATACGGAATCGTGATGCTTTGGTGATGACGAAGCGTTCTTTTGTGATGGTTGAGTGAGTTCAACACGTTACTCTTCATCATAGAGGATGGTGCACACCAGGTAGTGATGGGTGCTAGCAGGTAAGACTACGTTCTTCGCCTTTCCTTCTCTAGCCTCTTCACGCATACCAGCGCGTTAGGAACGAGCCTAACGATGACAAGCGCTCAGTTTGAGAGCGCATCGAGCCAGGCTGATCTGGATGGCATGCCTGCCTATCATTGCGCTGGTGGCTCATCCTCGCACCTGGAGTGTTTGTGATGACCCGCAAGCGGCTGCTCAGCATCAAACAACATGCAAAGCAGGCCAGTGCGCGGGTACCTCTGGTGAAGGAGGAAAGAACTATGAACACAGTAGTTGTCTATGATTCACAATTCGGCAACACCGAGCAACTTGCTCAGACCATCGCCGAGACGTTGCGTGAATGTGGACAGGTGCGCACTGTCCGAGTTGAACACGCCCATCCCCTTGGACTGCAAGGAGTGGATCTGCTGATTCTGGGATGTCCCACACAGAATATGAGACCAACGCGGGCCATGCGCTTCTTGCTCGAAAGCATCCCATTCTTTCTCGAATACATCCCTCTCGAATCGCTGAGTCGCCTGGCAGTAGCCTGCTTTGATACGCGTTTGGGCCAGCCTCGATGGATGACCGGCTCTGCTGCTGGGGTGATGACCAAGAAGATGCGCAAGATGGGAGTCTCTCATCTCTTCCCGCCGGAGAGTTTTCTCGTGAAGGGCATGCATGGTCCGCTACAAAGCGGAGAAGTGGAGCGAGCAGCCAATTGGGCTCGGATGCTGCGAGAAAAAGTAGAGGCACTACAACTTGCGCAGCGCTGAAGGAGGAGCAACTAACTCCACCTCATCATATTCAAACCAGATAGGGTCCTTGCTGTGCGTACCCTCTAGCTCAACAAGATAGAAACAAAAGGCTTCGTCAGCTTCAAGATCAGGTATGGTATCGACTGTTCGGATCGTCCCTATCAGCCCTCGAAAGGAGCTATAACTGATCACACGTACTCTACTGCCTACTGGTAATACCTGGTTGTTCATGATTGTGAACGTTCCTCATGATGGCAACAGACTACCAGCGCGAAAGGTTGGATGGACTGAGGATGCGACTGAAAAACTGATTTGCCATATGCTGATCAACGCGCTTCCCAACGCGCACGAGCAGGATGTTTGCCGGTTCCATGTTGATATTTGGCTCTGTTGTTGCATGTTCCACAAAGCCCTGCGAAGCGAACAGCCGTACGATCAGTTCGCGATAGCGACGCGGAGTAATTCCCAGCCCTTCGATGTCCCAGTGCCACGATAAACCCATCGCAAAGAGGATCATATCTTCCAGAGTGTCCAGCTCGAGCGCAAAGGCCAGCAACTCACGCCCAATCCCCAGCCCTCGCCAATTCCTGCTGACCTCGATAGTCACCTCGTACACATTCTCCAGGCCCTCCCACCAATCGTCAGCAAAGGCCAGGGTCACTTCACCAACAATTTCTCCGGCAGGCGTATGAGCCAGGGTCAGTGCACAGTCCGGACTTTTCGCAATCGTGAGGAGTAGTTGGTGTTCACGCTCAGGCAGCCGGGCAAAGGCTTGCATTCCACTCTCTGCTCTCAGCCGCTCGACCAGCGATGGGGGACAGAAATCGCGCAGCAAGAGCGACCCCTTGTGTGTCTCCAAGATCTTGCTCCGCGAGGGAGTTTCGCTGCCACGCGGGTGAAGCAAGTCAAACATACCTGTCAGGGGCGATGGGCGCCGGGCTGAGGGAAAGGCATGGCGCACAGGAGGCGGCACCAGGAGCTGACGCACGAATGCAGCGGTACGCCTGTTGGTATGGCTAATCGCCCATCGACGAGGCTGCGCAGGAACATCTTCCGGCCGATCCTCAAAGGTGGTCGGGAAATCTGCCTGGGCTGCAACCTTCCCCATCACGTGCTCCTCACCCGCTTCCTGTTCCGCAACAGCAAGCCAGGCAGGACGCCAGCGTGTTCTCCACTCCTCTGGCAACTGGGCAGGTAATGGTTGGTCGGACATCTCAGCCCACAGCATGGCCCAGGCCCGTGGGACGACACGATACAGGTCATATCCTCCACCCCCAACGGCTACCCAACGTCCTTGACAGTAGGTATGAGCGAGTTGGTGTGCTACTTTCATGTGTGCCTGGATCCCTCGCATGGTGAGATTCAAATGGGTCAACGGATCCCATGCATGGGTATCGCAGCCATGCACACTGACAATCACATCAGGAGCAAACGACACGACCAGGGCAGGAATGAGCGAGTTCATCACTTCGATATACGAATCATCCTCGGTGAAAGGCTCCAGAGGCACATTGACCGAGTAACCCCGTCCTGATCCATGGCCTAACTCGAGTACGTCACCCGTCCCGGGGAAGAGATAACGCCCGGTTTCGTGGAGCGAGACCTTCATAACGCGTGGCTCATCGTAAAACGCTTGCTGCACCCCATCACCGTGATGCGCGTCAAAGTCGAGATACAATACTTTCGCTTCTGTAGCCCGTAGGAGATGAGCTATTGCTACCGCACTATCGTTGTAGATACTGAAGCCTGAAGCCCGCTCTGCCATGGCATGATGGAGACCGCCAGCGGGATGAAACACGTGGCGGGGACGTTCGTCCTCTGAAGCGAATGTTCCTCCTTCGGGTAGGCCCATGACGGCACTGAGGGCGACGAGCGTGCCACCTGCAATCCGTGCTGCTACTTCATGCATGCCTGGCACAGCCGGCGTATCCCCTTCACCAAGGCCATAGTTCAAAGCCCACTCTGCTCGCTCTGCGCGTTCGCCCTGGCTTGCTCCGGCTTCTTGAGGAATACTGAGCTGCTGCACCGCTGCAATGTAATCTGGCCGATGAATCAGGCTCAATTCCTCGATGGTCGCAGCGCGGAGAGGCAAGCGCGTGTGTTCGTTCTCACGCTGCCACAAGCCACTGCTCTCCAACAAATCCAGCAGAGCGACGAGCCGGCTCGGCTGCATCGGGTGCCCTGGTCCAAAGTCGTAATCGAGTTCACCGGGCTCACATATGAGACGGGAACCAGCATGGGTAGGTGTATCAGGCATGTCTATCACCGTCCGTCCACGAAGAGATCTGCGAATGTATACTGAATTCCGGCCTCGTTTAAACGCACGAGCAAGGGTCCAGGATTGATAGTGCCCAGGCGCACTGTGGCCACTCGAGGGACATTGCCCTCCAGGGGCGCGGCGAGAATGCTTCGCACCTGGATATGCAGTTCCTTCGCCATGAGCAGCAGTCCGGCTAACGGAGCCAGGTCACCTCCAGGTAGCTGAACCGTTAAATCCATGCCTGGCTCATTTGCGCCCAAAGCACGAGCCAGAGCGAGAAGAAGATCGCTGCGTGTCAGCAGTCCGGCCAGAAAAGCGCGAGTTTCAGGGCCAGCAGGCTCTTCTGTATATGCTGCATCATCGTATTCCACCACTGGCAAACAATTCAGACCTCGCTCAACCAGTATCTGCGCTGTTGCCGCTACACTGGTGGTGGGAGTGACACGCATGGTGGCACGATGCATGACTTCAGCTACACGGCGCTCTTGCCAGGGTCGACGCAAAGCCTCACCGGAACGCTCCGTTCCCACAGCGACCGCCAGGTCGATGTCGCTTGAAGTTAACAAGCCTTCGAGAATGGGCAACGAATCGCGTGTTCGTCGTTGGGTGCCCAATGCTTCAGCTTGCTTACTCCCGGCTCTGACGACAGGTAGATGATGAAATTGATACTGGCGGAACAGGCTCACAGCATGGCTGAGCGTGTCCTCAGGTGTAACGGTTACCAGCCTGGTCGTCATCACTTCGCGTACAATCATAGATCTTTTCCTTTATAGGAGCAAGTGTAGTGCAGTGGCAGCATGCTCGAACGCTTTGTGATACCGGAGTGCTGCAACACTGAACGCTTGTAAAGAAGGATAGTCTTGTCCTCTCACAAGCGTGTCACAGAAAAAGAGACCGATATCACGAAGTAGTCACAATACGTTCTCGCCCTTTACTATGGCAGTTTGCCGGTCTTGACAAGAAACTTGAGGAACTCCAGATGGCGCACCAGCTCGACGCGATCACTTCCCCCGCGCTGATACCAGTCTCTGAGCCTGAAGGCACTAAGCAGGCATCCCGGCTTCGACCCACCTGCGAAATAGAGCGATCTGCTCCTCGGGCCACTTCCCGTCGCACGGCATCGTCCCGCTTGAGAGGCGCCCAAGGATGGCCTGAGCATGCGTGCTGACATCGTGGTAGTCGCCTCAGCCAGGCGTCTTGTAACGCAAAATTGACGGCTTGCTCCCCGGTCATCGTCTGTCCTGCAGCCCATCCTGCCTCGAAGGTCGCTGCATCGAGATTCGCACGAGCCGCAGCGCTCCGTCTGTGCACCTCCTCCCGGTAGGTGCTCGTAGCCGGAAGCAGGCGAGACGCCGCCCCAAACAGTCGCCCTGCTCGCTCTGCTTGCCCCTGGGCCGCTGCTATCTCGGCCAGGCCAGCCAGCCCCTTGACGATGCCGAGCCGCTGCTCTACCTGTTGCATCTCTTGCCACAGACGCAAGCCCTCGCGATAGCTTGCCTTCGCCATTTGCTCCTCTCCATACTGATGATAGAGGGGTCAGCATATCGAACCCTGAACAGTGTACGCTAAGCGAATAAGGTGCCTTGCAGAGCCAGATGAGCATACAGGATACAACGTGCTCTTTGGAGGACCTCACGAGAGAGCGTGCGTTTCAAGCTGAAACGCCTTTCTCTCAATCCGCCTGAGAAGCCGAATGAATACATTTGATGGACATGCTCCCTTGCTGAGCGTACACTTTTCAAGTTTCGATGTGCTGACCCCTCTTTGAGCAATGGACGAATTTGCGACCATTCATGTGTCGGAGCCTTTCGCTCGTATCTGCTTTTGGGCATAGCTCTCCTTTCAGGGCAGCGTGAAGGTGCAAAGCTATTGAGTTGCGAAACAGAAGTCTTCCCTTATGAGCATCTTACCCGTTTTCGGTTGTCCTGACAAGGTTTTGAGCGTTTTTAGTCTAATGGAAGGGAGAGTGTTCCCCCACCAAGGGCGACCCAAGGGTCCCCACCCCGCTCCACACCTCCCCCGCCCCTACGCGAGCAAGGCGGCTCCCAGAAGGATTTCTCCAAAAACTACCCCTGAAAGACCTGTGGAGGTCTCTGCCTGGTGCTGCGCAAAAGGATGTGGTTGTGATGTGGCTGTGATATCCAATGACGGTCCTGTGATTGAAATGTGATCTCCTACGCGTATGCTTCTTGCAACAAGCGTAATGGCATCACCGATACAACCAGGGAGGATTTCATGGGCTACAAAGAAAATCGTGACATCTTGCGCAAGGCTGGATTGAGCGAAGACGAGATGAAGCGACTTGACACCCTTCGCAGGGTGTATGTGTTAGAGGGAAAGTTCCGGGAATGGGCGGATTACCGCCGCCTTCAATTTGCCCGCTGGCTCGTGACCACCGGTAGGTTGACAGATCAGCTAGCGTGAAACGTTGCAAAGCGGCGCTTCATCAAGCGATAAGTTATGGCGCTTTCACAGGACACGTCGTTCTGTGAGCCGTTTGTGATAGTGCTACCCTGGAGTGTGATGTCGTTGTGATGCCCTGGACGTATGCTTCTGGCATGAAGCACTTGTATGAAACAGGAGACAGCGCACCTCTTTGAGCGAACAAAGGCCGAGAGTGACACTGTCATCTTCCTGAGAGGAGATTAGAATGGCCTATCGGTTTCAGGTCAATCAACTCACGTGTATTAATTGTGGTATTTGTATGGATCTTTGCCCGGTGCGCTGCCTGGATATGACACGCCCATCGGGGGAAGGAGAACGAGCACAAGCCGATGAACTGCTCACGCCCATCCCCGGTGACGCGGCAACCCGTTCCTGGATGATGCTGGCACCCGTGCAGGTGGCGCCCTGCGTGGGATGCCAGATCTGCGCGCAAGAATGTCCCACCAATGCCATCACCATCCAGAGCAGCGTGCAGGAAGTGTCGTTTGCTCATCGTGGCCTGGTCTCGTATCTGCCCCCAGAGAACGGCTGGCTACCCCTCGATGCCTACACGCGCGCCAACCCAGAAGAGCCAGGAGAAACACCGTGGGGTGACGGACACGACTGGCACGTAGCTGAACGCAAGGCCACCTGGCAAAGCTGGCGTACCTGGCTTGGCGAACGGAAGGAAGACCTGCGGGCCCCCTGCCAGGCTGCCTGCCCGGTTGGCACCAATGCAGGACTATATGTCAGTTTGATCGCTGAAGGGCGGTACGACGAAGCGCTGCAGGTAGCGGCCGAACCCAATCCTTTCCCTGCGATCTGTGGGCGGGTCTGCACGGCGCCGTGCGAAGAGGTGTGTCGCCGTGGGGAGTTTGACTTACCCATCGCGATCCGCGATCTGAAGCGTTTCGCAACCGATCACGGTACCTCTAAGCGCAAGGTGACTCCACCCAAACAGCGGTATGCCGAACGGGTCGCGATTGTAGGTGCTGGCCCCACCGGGCTGAGTGCTGCCTACTACCTCGCCCGTCGAGGCTATCAGGTAACTGTCTTTGATGCTATGCCCGTGGCAGGGGGCATGATGGCGATCGGCATTCCCGATTACCGCCTGCCACGAGCTGAATTGCATCGCGATATCGACGCCATGCGCGAACTGGGTGTTGAAATCCGACTCAACACGGCGATTGGACGCGATGTCTCCCTCGATGAATTGCAGCAGGAATTTGATGCCGTCTTGCTCGCGGTTGGTGCGCAACGCAGCCAACGCCTGGGTGTTCCTGGCGAAGTGGAGTTGCACGGGGTCATTCCCGCCACCACCTTCCTGAAGGACTTCAATCTGAATCCAGAGACGAAACTGGAAGGGGACGTCGCAGTCGTTGGTGGAGGAAGCACCGCCCTGGATGCCGCACGCTCAGCCTTGCGTGCAGGCGCTCGCTCCGTGCACATCCTCTACCGTCGTAGCCGGGTTGAGATGCCCGCCCAGNNNATGTCCCTGAGCGAACCTGATGCGCAAGGACGCCGCAAGCCCGTCCCGCTGCTGGGGACGGAGTTCGATCTGCCCATCGAGAGCGTCCTGGTGGCCATCGGCGAGGCACCAGATCCGTCCTTCTTGCCGGAGGGAACCAGTGTCGGCGTGGCGCCGTGGGGCGGTCTGCTGATCAATCCGCACAGCCTGGCGACGGGGGCCCCTGGCGTCTTTGCCGCTGGCGATGTCACCTATGGCCCGAAGACGATTATTCAGGCGGCCGCCCATGGCCGACAGGCTGCCAGGTCTATTCATGCCTTTCTCAGACATTTCACGCTGCGGGATGTGTCCGAGATGCCGGAAGGGGAAGGCGAGACCGTTTCTACCTTGCCACCTGGTGGCAGTATAACGCTGGATTTGCAGCCTACCCCACGCGAGGTGATGCCATTACGAGAAGGCGAGGCGGCACGAGATCGGTCCATCGAATTTGCGGCGGGCTTCACCGAAGCACAGGCGCGACGAGAGGCCAGCCGCTGCCTGCGTTGTGACCTGGCCTACCTGTGTCCATCGATCAAAGTCATCAGTGCTGACAGCGTCGTGTCAGCCAAAGCGAGTCGTTGAAGAGTGGGTGCGCCATTGAGCGCGCTCGCGAACACGAGCGAGAGTGAGGAGATTCTACCATGTCCGTTGATCAACTTACCCAGGCCATCGTTGCTGGGATTAATGCGGGTGCTGAGCAGTTTCTGGAAGGGACGCTTGCGGCCATCTTACCGGTTATCTGGCTCGCCCTATTGGGGCTGCACCTGGGACGCCCCTATATCCTTGATATGATCGAGCGGTTCACGCTGCGACTGGGCGCAGATTTGCTGTGGCTGATCTACATCGCATTACGTGACTTTCTGATCATCTCAGGTTTCGTCATGAGCTTTATGTTCTTCTTCCCCGATGTCGTGATTACCGATAAACTCCCACTCACGGGTGGGTTAGCCGCCGTGTCGTTGTTTGGCGTGCTGCTCGTCAAGTTGATGGGCGATCCCGATCACAACCTGCGTGAGTTTCGTATCGTGACTGGATTGCTAGCCCTGGGTGCTCTCTTCTACTTCGTGCCTTACCTCTTTGGTGTGCAGTTCAATGCAGTTGCACCGGGTCAATTCGCAACCGTCAGCAATTGGCTGGTCACCAACACCAATCCGCAATGGGCTGTTGGCATAGGGTATGTGTCCACGGCCTTGTTAGCGATCATGGGAGCCATCGCGACCGGTTACGTGTTGATCACAGGCGGACGAGCCGAAGTAGCGGAGGCGGAGGCAACCCCTCCCCAATAGCCATTGGTATGCAGAGCGATAGTGCCCAGGTGGCACTCGCTTGCTGAGAGGGTAAGCATAGTCAGCTTGCACTTACACGAACTGAGCATGGAACGCGTTCCGTCACCAGGTGGCGGAGGCGTCAAGAGAAAGAAAGAGTGAGAAAATGAAACCTGTTGATGTGTCCACTGCCATCGCACAAGCGCTCATCCAGGGCGGTTCCCTGTGGTTGATCAGTACGATTGTGGCTTTCCTACCCGCCCTGTGGACGATGGCCTTGATCTTGCACCTGGGTCGCCCCTACGTGCTGCGCACGCTGCGCCGCTGTGGGCTACGGCTAGGCGCTGACATCTGGTGGATGTCCTACCTGCTCATCCGCGATGCCGTCTTGCTCATCACCTTTGGGTTGAGCTGGATTTACTTCAATCCCAACATTGTGGTGAACCAGGCGCTTCCGATCACTGGCCCCCTTGCGGCGCTGTGTTTGCTGCTGGCCCTGGCGGTGAAGCTCTCGCGCCGGGTCGACGACGATGTGAATGCCTACCGGCTCTCCACGGTGTTCCTGGTGTTGGGTGCCACGCTCTACTATGGTCCACTGGTGTTCGCGGTTGAGGCGACCAGCCAGAGTTATCTGGCCGGCTTCGGCGCTGCGTTCACCAGTAACTCGAATCCCATCGTTGCGCTCTGGATAATGTGGTTATCGCTCGCGGGCGTAGGGCTGGTCACGGCCTGGTTGTTTGTGCGGCTGATGGTTTCCGCCAGTCGCACCATGGCACCGCCTCCGGCGAAAGAGGAAGCCAAACAACCAGTATCTGCTGTGCACTAGATGAAGGTTCCTGTTGACTTAGCAGGTAAGAGGGTGATGCCTTCCACAGCGGAGGCATCACCCTTCTCGGGTTCTCTTAACACCTTGTATAGCGAGATCTTATCCTGAATGGCATTCTTTGGATTCGGGTCTCCATCTTTTGGGGTGATTGACGAGGGCCGACCGATAATGAGTTTTAGGCAAGGTTCCAATGAACTTGACCGTTCCTGCTCAAGAGCAAGGTCCAGCCCTGTCATGCTGAGCGCAGCGAAGCATCTCGCTGCCGATCGCGACAGAGCCGATAAATCGGGCCCTACGGGGTGCCACGTCCGTTCACCATACCCCTGTTATTTCGTTACAGTTCATAATCGGCGCTGGCGGCGATACATCGCGCCCTACGGTTCACCCGGAAGGATAGAGACCCATTCTGACCTCCACTCCTACCTCAGCCAGGTGACTGTGTCGGCGCATCCCTGAATAGTCACAGCCAACTGCTTGAGTCCGTCAACACAAACGTAGCTGTTGCGCGAATATCCTGTGACGACGCGCCAACCAGCACTTCAAACTCTCCAGCTTCGGCGACCCACTTGTGCGCCAGGTCATCGTAGTAAGCCAGTGCGGAACGTCCGATGGAGAGCGTCACGGTCTTGCACTCGCCAGGCTCAAGATGGACTTTCGCGAAGGCCTTCAGTTCTTTTTCAGGCCGCTGCAGCCTCGCCTGCTTGTCTCGCACGTACAGCTGCACCACTTCCTTGCCCGTACGTAGCCCGGTGTTGGTGACATCGACCGAGACCTGCAACGTGTCGTCCGGGTTGATCTCCTGGACACTCAGCCGCAGTGGACTATAGCTGAACGTCGTATAGGAGAGGCCAAAGCCAAAGGGGAACAGCGGTGCGATGTGTTTCTTGTCGTAGTAGCGATAGCCGACGAAGAGCCCTTCCCCATAGTAGACCTTGCCGTTTTCGCCTGGAAAGTTGAGGTAGGAGGGGTTATCCTCCAGGCGCACCGGGAAGGTCTGGGGCAGTTTCCCAGAGGGAGTGACATCCCCAAAGAGCACATCGGCAATGGCGTTGCCACACTCCTGGCCGGGATACCAGGCCTGCACGACCGCTGCTACCTTCTCGAGCCAGGGCATGGTGATGGGTGAGCCAGTGTTGAGCACGACGATCGTGCGCAGGTTGGCCGCTGCCACCTGCTCGACCAGCGCATTCTGCTTCCCAGGCAGATCCATATCTGGCCGGTCGAAGCCTTCGCTCTGCCACTCACCGCCAAAACCTACACAGACGATGGCGACATCTGAGGCCGCCGCCAGCCGTGCCGCATGCTCGATGGTGTCGGCTGGAACCGGTGCCAGGACCCCCAGGCGAACAGCAGCCAGCAGAGCTGTTTCGGACCTGGCAAATTCGAGCGTGAGGAGATACTCGTGCCCGGCCTCCAGGGGAACGACTGCCTGGACCTCCGTACTGCCGAAACCAAAGTATTCTCCACCAGGGGCTGCGGATCGACCCCTGCGGGAAGCTGACTGAACCACATGAGATCTGCTGTCGACTGCGTCTCCTTGTTGACGGGAGCACCGCTGAGATTGCCGCTATTGAAGTACTCGACGGCCAATCCATGCTCACTTCCCCGCGTACCCGCCAGCAGCAGGTTGGCATCGAGTAAAGGCAGCAACCGGTAGTTGGTGCAGCCCTGTTCGTAGCCCACGCGCACATGATCTCCGACTCTGGCAACAATACCCTCAAAAGGGGTCACCGCATAATGAGCGTTGACCTGGGCGCTGCCTCCACCCGTGATCTGCGCCACCTGGGCATTGGGGCCAATCACCGCTATCGACGTGAGTTGCTCATGCTGAAGTGGCAGGATCTGCTGTTCGTTCTTGAGTAGGACGATGCCCTCGGCAGCCGCTTCACGCACCAGGGCGCGACGCTCCGGCAGATCGATGGCCTGCTCTGGGACGGCTTGCGAGTGCTCAAAGAGGCCCGCTTTGTCCAGCAGCAGCAGCAGGCGACGCACGCTCGTTTCGATCGTCGCTTCCGCGACCTCACCCCGCTCGACGGCGGCGAGCAGCTGCTCGCCGCGCCAGCGCGGACCAGGCATCTCCAGATCAAGCCCGGCATTGACGGAAGCGGCGGTACTCTTGACCGATTCAAACCAGTCAGACACCACCACTCCATCAAAGCTCCACTCGTCGCGCAGAATCCCGGTCAAGAGCAAGGGGCTTTCCGAGGCGGCAATACCGTTCACCAGGTTATAGGCGGCCATCACGGTCCATGGCCTGGACTCGCGCACCGCAGCCTCGAAGGGCGGCAGATAGATCTCGCGCATCACCCGTTCGCGCACCTCTGAACTGATACTGTAGCGCTCGAACTCTTCGTCGTTACAGACGTAGTGCTTGATCGAGGCCCCCACTCCTTCCCGCTGCAGCCCCGTGATGTAGGCCACCGCCAGGCGAGCGGAGAGATAGGGGTCCTCGGAGAAGCATTCAAAGTTGCGCCCACCCAACGGCGAGCGCTGGATGTTGACGGTTGGACCCAGGAGCACCTGGGCTCCCTTCATTTTGGTCTCGTCTGCCAGGGCTTGCCCGACACGTCCCACAAGGTCCGTGTTCCAGGTCGAGGCCAGCGAGATCTCTGCCGGGAAGCAGGTCGTCTTCACCCCACCGGTGAGGCTCCCGGCTCCGCGTGCCCCATTGGGACCGTCCGTCATCTTTAAGGAAGGGATACCGAGCCGCTCAACCGGGACGGTGTGCCACATGTTCGTGCCAGCAAGCAGCGCGACTTTTTCCTGAAGGGTCATCTGACTAAGCAGGTCTTCTATGGGCGTAGAAACAAGGGTAGAGGCCATTAACGCACTCCTTTCACCGGTTGAATGGACAGGGCACCGAAGAGAGCGAACAGGGCAGCCGCGATGAAGAGCGCCGTATAGTTGCCACCTCCGCCAATGGCGAGGAAGAT
>WNFI01542551.1_pt1 | contig 22550 bp, 21 predicted proteins | sample 5400471 | NCBI WGS metagenome assembly WNFI01 (sample SAMN13153348, study PRJNA577476) | soil metagenome | isolation source: 100 cm saprolite on Douglas fir-dominated hillslope | place: USA:California | collected 2013-09-17
GCCGTAGACGGCGAAGGCCTGGCCGCGCTTTTCGATGGGGAAGGTGTCGGCGAGAATGGCCTGTTCGCTGGGGGCGAGGCCACCGCCGCCCGCGCCTTGCAGGATGCGCGCGACGATGAGAAGAGGAAGGGTGTTCGCGATGCCGCAGAGGAAAGAGCACACCGTGAAGAGCGCGACGCAGATCATGTAGAACTTTTTGCGGCCCATGCGGTTGGAGAGCCAGCCGGAGATGGGCAGGACGATGGCGCTGGAGACAAGATAGCTGGTGAGGACCCAGGTGGCCTCTTCCTGGCTGGCGCCGAGGGAGCCGGCGATGTGCGGAAGGGCGACGTTGGCGATGGAGGTGTCGAGGACCTCCATGAAGGTGGCGAGGGTGACGGTGAGCGCGACTGCCCATGGATTATGGTGGGGCTTCCAGAGGGCTGGAGTGAGTGCGGGGCTGGTCGCGGTCGCCATATCAGGCTCCTGATATAGTATCAGGAGACTGATATATGATTAAACGCAAGAGCTATGTCGCTAAAGGCAACATCGGGAGCCGGCAGAAGGAGGCGAGGCGCGCCGTCCAGCTGATGAAGCGGATTCTGATTAACTTCCGCGGGCAGATGGATGAACAGCTGCGCCCGCAGGGCGTGACTACGGCACAGCTGCAGATTCTGCACGCTATCCGGACCGCTCCGGGGGGCTCGGGCGCGCAGCTGGCGAGGTTGTGCCATGTGACGCCGCAGACTGCGCAGGAGCTTTTGAAGCAGCTCGAGCAGGGCGGGTGGATTCTTCGCGAGAAGGATCGGGTGAACGATCGGATTCTTACGGCTCAGTTGACTCCGAGCGGGGAGGGGTTACTGGACACTGCGGAGAAGGCTGCGCGGGTGATCGAGAAGAAGGTTTGGCACGGGGTTCCCGATAGCGCGGTGGTGGCGCTAAATGAGGTGCTGGAGCTGTGTCTGGGGAATCTTGAGGGTGATTCGTAGCTTAAGGCAGTTCTCCTGTAGGAGTGGAGCGAGCCTGGAACACGGCAACCATTGAGCGTGCTTTGACGAAGCCGATTGATCTGATCTGGAATCATATGGAGAGTGACCGACGGATCTCTTGAACTTGCGCACGGGCGATGGACCACGTGAAGCGCTCGCGGAACGCGGCATAACCCTGTTTGCCTAAGACTGACCGGAGCTCTGCATCTTCCGCGAGTCGACGCAAAGCAGAGGCAAGCTGCTCTGCAGATCCGCGCTCCACAAGGATGCCGCCACCGTCCGCAAAGATCTCGGAGGTCCCTTCGCCGCGCGTGCTGACGACCGGCAGACCAGAGGCGAACGCCTCTACATTGACGAGACAAAAAGGCTCTTCCCATATGGAAGGCGAGCAGAACATGTCGGCCTCCCGAAAGAGATCGCCTAGCGCAGCGCCACTGCGATAAGGAAGAAAGGTTACAGTCGCCGGAACATTCGCTTTAAGCTGATTGACGTAGTCCGTCTCTCGGCCGTCGCCGAAGTTGGAAGATCCAACTATGCGTAATTGAAGTTTAACGCCCTGTTGTGCGAGAAGCTTCATGGCGTCTACTAAAACGTGAACGCCCTTATCTTTAACAAGCCGCCCGACGAAAAGAACGACGGGTATCTCCGGCTTCTCTTGGAGACTCGAGGCGGGATAGAAGATCGATTCGTCGGCTCCGTTGTATAGCACAGGAGAGGTGCCGAGCGATGGGAACTTGCGTCGTGCCTGCTTCAGGAGAAACTCACTTACGAAGACGAGTCTATCTACGCGAACCTGCCGCATCAGCGCGATGGGCCATTCGACCAGGTGAGCATTGTGCAGATGGAGAACAACCCTTCCGCCGGCACGATGAACGTGCGGGGTGAGTGCGATAGCGAAGTCGGGCCGGTTGTGAATCCACACGACGTCACCGGGCCTCACGCGCTTCAGGAGGGCGCGGAAGACCCATTGAAGCACTGCGCGATGTAGTGCCCATGGAAGCTGAAGAAGATAGTTACGAAGGCGGCGATAGCGAGCCAGACCCGGAAGCACAAGGATGGACTCAGAAGGAAACTTCCATGTGATGTCAGCTGAAGGGCAAACAACCACCGCCGCCGATGCATTGCGAAGTACATTGCCAGCCCAACGCGAGATCGCGCCTCCGTAAAACTCAGAGAAGGGTTCGGCCTCGGTCAGGAGATGATAGGCAACGCTAGACAATACGACTCCACGAGAGATTGTGGCTGTGATTACGCCTTCATGACCAATTGTTTGTCCACGCAAACCTGAAAATAGGCCAGCGACAACTCCAAGCCTTGACGCAGCTTAATTTTTGGTTCCCATCCAAGAAGAGTCTTCGCCTTGCTGATATCAGGTCGGCGGCGCGTCGGATCGTCTTGTGGAAGAGGCTTATAGATGATCTCTCTATCAAGGCCCGTAACCTTCAATATCTCTTCCGCGCAATCCAGAATTGTCCACTCGTCCGGGTTGCCTATATTCACCGGGAGGTGTTCATCCACTCGGCTTGCAGGCGAAGCGAAGTTGAAGATAAAGTCGACTGCGCCAACATCAAACGGTCGGCAGATGTCCTGTTGAACAAACTCGAACCGGGACTCGTTGCAAAGATGAGCCAGATTGGCTTCATTCCCTGTGCTCAAGTTGTCGACGCCGATGACGCGGTTGTCTTCATTGAGCAAGGAATCACACAAATGAGAACCAAGAAAGCCTGCTGCTCCAGTCACGAGAATTCTTTTGGAGTTCATGTCCACCTCTGAAATTTGGGGCTAATGTCTTGCCTCTCGAACATCGCAAAAGATATTCCCGTGCCATGGATCAGGGCGGGTCTCTTATTCACAGGCAATCCAAAGATTGAATGTTGTAGTCATCGAGCTTATACACCTGCTAGCTCGTGCATGTGATGACTTGTTGGCCTGCCTACGCTGAAATAAGTGATCCCATTCTCCAGCATCCGGTCCGGGTCGTAGAGATTACGGCCATCCACAACAATGGGATAACGCATCTGTCTGTTGAGACGCGGCAAATCGAGACGTCCAAACTCCGCCCAATCAGTGAGGATCAGCAAAGCTTCTACATCCTGTGACGCGGCGTATGCATCCGAGACATACCGCAGATTTGGACCTGGAGGCAGCACCTGCTCCGCTCGCGCCATTGCAGCCGGGTCAAACGCACTAATCGAGCAACCTTCAGCAATCAACATTTGGACAAGCTCGATCGCCGGCGATTCACGTATATCATCTGTCCCACCTTTTGAATGAAAGACCGAGCACACCAAGCTTTTTGCCTCGGAGAGTCCACAGCGCCGAGCGCACCTTATTGAGGAAGCGTCTCTTTTGCTCCGCATTGATGTTTTCTACCTCGGTCAACAGAGCAAAATCGACACCAAGCTGCTCCGCGACGCTTCGGAAGGCAGCGGCATCTTTCGGAAAGCACGACCCACCATAACCGATCCCAGGCCGTAAGAATCTGGGACCGATGCGGCTGTCCATCCCCATTCCCCGCGCGACCTGCTCGACATCGGCATTTGCCGCTTCACAGAGGTTTGATACAGCATTGATGAACGATATCTTCAATGCTAGAAAAGCATTAGAAGCATGCTTGATGATCTCCGCACTCTTGGTCGACGTGAGTAATAGCGGCGGTGGCGCCTGCGAACTACAGAAGCCATCAATCGCATCAACCTTCTCATAGTAGCTTCCATTCGTCCGCGGTTCGTAGATCTTCGATAACACAGCAGCAGCACGCTCGCTATCGGTTCCCACCACGATTCGGTCGGGATGGAGAAAGTCGCTGACGGCTGTCCCCTCTCTCAAAAATTCCGGGTTTGACACAACATCGAACAGGTGTTGTGCAACGCCGTTACGCTCCATCACTCGCCGTATCCACTCATTCGTGTATACGGGAACCGTACTTTTTTCAACGATAACCGTATAGGTCGTGAGCGATCGCGCAATTTCACTGGCCACTGCTTCAACGTAGGAAAGATCGGCAACACCCGATCCGCTTTGCGGCGTTCCGACCGCTATGAAGATAGCCTCGGCTTCGCGTGTGGCTTCGCCCAGATCGCTTGTAAAACGCACCTTGGAATTTCGATAGCGCTCGAGCAATTCAGGCAAATAGCACTCGTGGATTAGACTGTCCCCACCCCGCAACGCGTCGACCTTTCGTTGGTCATTATCCACGCATACAACGTTATGTCCCATCTCCGCGGCTACCAAGCCGACGTACCCAGAACCAACCACAGCAATTCGAATCGTGTCGCTCATGTGTGTGTAAATGGCCTCATTCTTCGTGGAATCGAGTTGTGCGCCGTAGCCCTGCCAATCTCAGCCGGTTCTAATCATCCGAACCTTACTCGATGGTGTTCCGCCTACAGCGCCGGTTGGCGCAGGAAGAGTATTGCGCGGAGTGAGCGCGTACAAAACAGCTTCCATCCTGTTCGATACACCGAGTTTGACGTAGATGCGGAAAAGATGATTTTTTATGGTGTGTTCACTCAGTCTCAACACGGTGGCCAGTTCGTAATTGCTCAGACCGTCCGCCAGTAAATGTAGGACTTGTTGTTCCCGCGCCGTGAGCAGTGGTCTCCCATGGGCGTCGGTGACATCTGTGGATTTCGGGCGGGATACGGACGACACCAGGTGTGCCAGCTGTTCATTGCTAGCCCAGATTTGCCCCTGATACACGCATCGGATGCTCTTGCAGAGCAGATCGAATCGTAGATCGTCGCTGCTGAGAATTCCCCTCACTCCAGCCCGGAATAGAGAAATAACCTCTGCATAGTCAGGCTTCTGCGTGAGAACTATCACTTTTGCATCTTTATAGCGGTCTGGCAGAGCATCAAGAATGGCGACAGCGGTGGAAATATTCTCCACCCGTGAAGACCCCAGAAGAAGTACGTCGGCAGTGTCATTCTTCGAGACATCCAAAAGATGCTGCACATCATTAATCGGTTCGACAATCTGTATATCGGCAACAGGTTCAAATGCGCCTTGCAAAAGATCGCTGAGCATTGTTGGCAGATTGGCCATCATGAGCCTGATGCCAACGACCGATCTTTTTTTTTCAGTAAATTTGTGCATGGAGCACCTCCGGCACTGAGATTGCGGTCTATTAGTGAACCTGTTTTCACCTTGAGGGGTACCGGTTCAAATCCAAGGTGTATCGAGTGCTGAGTCAGTTATGAGAAGGCTAGGTGCACGCGGTCATGATGTCTAGAGTACGAAGGTATTGCAACTTATTTCCTATCAAGGTTTAGGAGCCTTCGGGGCGTTGATTGGAGGGCGGCGGGGCATCGCATCGAGCATCGGTTTGGGAGGCGCCTTGCGCTCCTCACCGTGCAGCAGGTCACCCATTGGATGGCTGTCGGCCAAGTTTGCCGCCGAGGTCGCCACCGAATGCCCAGCGTCTTGCCGTCCACACGCTCACATGGGACTTCAGACCGAAGTCCCACTGGTTGCCCTTCCGCGTCTGGTTTCCTCCAGCATCGCTGGGCTCAGCCTGTGCTCCAGCAGATGGCGGACGTGATTTAGGTGAAATTGGAGGAATCTCTTGAATACCGTATTTCAACGAAGCTCTGCCGATTTATCTAATTCCGCCTTTCTTCCTTCCAATGATTATTGGACCGGCCTTCGGGAAACGCCGCATTTGACTCGAAATCAGATGCTGATAATGATCCTCGCCTCGACACAAGCCGGCACGATGTTCATTCGCATGAGAAGTACGATTTAGGTACTTCTCTTCATTGTCAGAACTATCGGCACGACCTACGATCATGTCCAGTCGTCTACTCCGAAAATCCGAACCCAAGACCACCAGAAGGCAAACTGACAAGAGGCTTTCCTCATGACAACTTCAAACAGAAAGACGATTTTAGAGTTGGTTCAAATTAGTGATATCGGTCTACTGTTCTTCTGCCTCGGTATCGCTTATGCACTGACATCCCACCGCCAAGCCTGCGATCTCCTGAATTCTCTCGAGACACGTCATCCAATTCAAGTATTTATAGCTACGCTTGTGCTGGCATTGGGATGGCACGGAGCATTCCGGTCAAATGGATTTTACCGCTCACGCAGATTGGAAGGCTCTCAAAGAAACACTGGATGTTTGCTCAGCTAGTTCACTATGTGCTTTCTTTAGTTTTGTATGGCTATGGTTGATCTCGTCACTTCTAAGCGCAGCATCGCAGAATTGGGCATCATCAGCATCCTCTTCGGCATTTTGAGTTTCACTGCCTTGATGTCTACCCGCTTGGTCAGTCGAGCCACGATGCATGCGTTCCGCTCGCACGGACACAACCTCAGGCATCTATTGATTGTGGGGACCAATCGCAGGGCCGATGGCTTTGCCCGAGACGTCGCTCTTCACCCGGAATGGGGTTATCGGCTGCAGGGTTTCGTCGATGATCAGTGGTGGTACGAGCGAACGGCCGATTCCAATCAAGGAGCTTTACTTGGTGGGTTCGACGCAATTCCCGCTCTGCTTAGAACTCTTCCTGTTGATGAAGTTATTGTGGCGCTGCCCCTCGCATCTTTCTATCAACATGATGAATCTTGGGATGCGCGAGCTTCAATGATAAAACGCTTCGCCGATGTGGTTATTTCATTCATCTTGCTTCTTGCGCTCGCCCCGATCCTCCTGACGATTGCGGTATTGATCAAGCTCACATCTGCTGGGCCCGTCTTCTTTACCCAGACGAGGATGGGGTACGGTAAACGGCCTTTTCAGATTCTGAAATTTCGCACGATGGTTCAGGATGCTGAAAAGCTCATCTCGCAAGTGGAGCACCTCAATGAGACTCAAGGACCAACCTTCAAATTAAAAAATGATCCGCGTATAACCACCCTCGAAAAATTCTTGCGGAAAACGAGCCTTGATGAACTCCCTCAGCTCATCAATGTGTTCGTAGGAGATATGAGCCTAGTCGGCCCACGACCACTCCCACTACGAGATTACCAGGGATTTTCACAGGATTGGCACCGGCGACGGTTCAGCGTGAAACCCGGTATAACTTGCCTTTGGCAAGTTATGGGACGAAGCTCGATTGGCTTTGACGAATGGATGGCTTTGGATATGCGGTACATCGATCAGTGGTCGGTCTGGCTTGATATCAAAATACTATTTCAAACAATCCCCGCCGTCTTCCGTGGCTCTGGTGCCGTGTAGAACGAAGGGAAATTCCATCAATCTCTGCAGTTACATAGGGCTCAGGTGCAATAGCGTTTTGAAAAAGCTCGAAGATGGCTGACCGAAAACTGGCAGCATCGACTTACAGAACCAAAGATGCTATCAAAGAAAAACAGAGATAGACCCTGGACCAACGTGATCTGCTCATAGAAACCCGTTTCACGGGAGCACGGGAGCGGGAAAGCACATACATAAAGGCCGTGTGAATGGTCTCTGATGAGGCTGTAGCCGAACTGGACCCCAACGGCGAGGCCAAAGGGAATTAATCATTGCGAGCCCTTCGAACGCGGGCGCTCTTGCCTGTTGTATTCTTCTCCAGACATTAGGAGCCGTGTTCATGAAGCATTTCACCATGGCAGCCCTCGCGCTCGCCGCAGTCTCCTCGTTCGCTCAATCCAAGCCATCCGCCTACCTCGATTCGTCACTTCCTGCCGCAGCGCGCGCTCGCGATGTAGTGTCGAGAATGACGCTGGATGAGAAGAGCTCGCAACTGGAAGATTGGGCCACAGCCATTCCGCGCCTTGGCATCCCCGATTACCAGACCTGGAACGAGGCGCTTCATGGTGTCGCGAACGCCGGTTATGCCACCGTCTTTCCGCAGGCCATCGGCATGGCTGCCACCTGGAACCCCTCCATCGTGCAGCAGATGGGCGATGTCATCTCAACGGAAGGTCGCGCGAAATTCAATCAGGCTCAACGCGAGGGCAACCATCGCATCTTCTACGGACTCACCTTCTGGTCGCCGAACACCCGTTTGGCACGATGAAATGGCTGATGGCCCACCCTCGGTTCCTGCTCAGGGGGTTGAGAAAAGCAAAAGCGGAACTGGCATTGGGCGACCTGCCTGCCTTCCGCTCCACCGTAGTGGATGGACATGTGAAGTCCGTGATGTGCGCCTACAACGCCATCGACAATACCGCAGCGTGCGCCAACAAGATGCTGCTGCAGGACCACCTGCGCGATGCATGGGGCTTCAAGGGCTTCGTCGTATCGGACTGTGCCGCGATCGTGGATGTGACCCATGGGCACCGCAACGCGCCGGACATTCTGCATGCTGCGGCGATCTCGATTCAGGCCGGCACCGATCTTTCATGCAGCATCTGGTCGCCGGGCTTCAATACCCTCGCCGAGGCAGTTCGAAAGGGCGTTGTCTCCGAAGGCCTTCTGACACGTTCCGCCGAACGCCTTTACACCGCGCGTTTTCAACTCGGCCTCTTCGACCCGACGGGAGCAAACCCGGCCGACAAGCTGCCCTTCTCCGAGAATGCCTCAGCCCAACACCGTGAGATCGCTCTCAAGGCGGCGGAGGAATCGATCGTACTGCTGAAGAACAATGGCGCACTGCCGCTTCGCGAAACTCCGCTTCGTATTGCCGTCATCGGACCCACCGCTGACCTTTTGGCTTCTCTCGAAGCCAACTACAACGGCGCAGCGCTTAATCCGGTCTATCCTCTCGACGGCGTTGTAAGGCAGTTCCCCCGTGCAACAATTCGCTACGCGCAAGGCGCGACGCTGGCGAACGGCGTTGGCGTTCCAGTGCCCCGCACCGTCTTCGGGCCCGGTCTGCAAACAGAGTTCTTCGCCACACCTGACTGGACCGGCCGCCCCGTTGCTGTGAGTAAAGAACCGGAGATCCAGCACGATTGGCGCGACGTGTCTCCAGTTCCAGAGGTGCAGACCCATGATTATTCCGTCCGTTGGAGCGGCAGGTTGAGTGTGCCAGCCGCCGGCAAGTACACCTTCATCGTGGAAGGCGGACAGAACTTCCCGTACTCGCCGAAGGAAACATATCGGTTCGTGCTCGATGGCAAGGTTCTCTCCGAAGGCAGTCTGAATGCGGGCAAGCTGGAGATGGGTTCCTTCACAATTACCTCGGGAGCGTCGCCGACAGCACCTCCCGTAATGTCCGGTTCCAAACCGGCAAGGATCGAGGTCAACTTCGCCGACGCGGAGCCGCATGATTTCAAGCTTGAGTACAGCCACTCCGGTGACCGTGCAGGCGGAGGTATCACGCTGAAGTGGGAGGCCCCTCCTCAGGCTCAGATCGACGAGGCGGTTACAGCAGCGAGAGCCTCAGATATTGTTCTGGCCTTCGTCGGCCTCTCTCCGCAACTCGAAGGCGAAGAGATGCCGATCAAGATCGAAGGCTTTGATGGCGGAGATCGCACGAGCATCGATCTGCCGGCATCGCAGCAACGGCTGCTCGAGGCGGTCGCTGCAACGGGCAAGCCGGTCATCGTTATCTCTTTAAGTGGCAGCGCGCTTGCGCTCACGTGGGCGAAGGAGCATGCCGCGGCGGTTCTGCAAGCCTGGTATCCCGGCGTGGAGGGGGGAACAGCAATCGCCCGTACGCTCGCCGGCGTGAACAATCCGGCGGGTCGCCTGCCCCTCACCTTCTATGTAAGCACGCGTGACCTACCAGCCTTCACCGATTACGCGTTGAAGAACCGCACCTACCGCTACTACACCGGCACGCCATTGTGGGGCTTTGGATACGGGCTGAGTTACTCAACCTTTCACTACGGGCCCGTGAAACTGTCCGCATCTTCAGTGGCTGCGGGTCAGCCGCTGACCGCCACCGTTACCGTGACCAACACCAGCCGCCGCCCGGGCGACGAGGTCGTGGAGACATACCTGAAGACGCCGCAGCCGGATGGTCCCATGCATTCCCTGGTCGGCTTCCAGCGAATACACCTGAAACCAGGCGAAAGCCGCGACGTCTCGCTCGAACTGAGTCCCCGCGCGCTCTCCAGTGTAGACAACCAGGGCCAGCGGTCTGTCCTCCCCGGGGCCTATCACCTAAGCATCGGAGCAGCACAACCAGCGGAGACTACGACTAAGTCGGAGATCAACTTCAGCATCAACGGCACTGCCAGCCTGCCAAAATGACCAACGGTGCATCAGCAGTTGAGGCCGTAGGCACTTCATCAATGATGAAATATCTTTCTACGAACGGTAGATGGTCCGGAAGTGCGGTGACTCTGTTTCACTTCTTAGGATGTGGGATCTCCCTTATCGGGGTGATGTTCCTGCTTGTACATCCACCGGGACCAGTCCACGCGCAAGAGGATGACTTCAGGCACGCTGTCGAGCTGACGCGAACCGGCAGGCTTCACGATGCTGAACTCGCCTGGCACCAGCTTGCCCGGACTTATCCGGAGAATGCATCGGTGCATTCGGGGCTTGGTGTCGCACTTGCTCAGCAGGGTCAATTCGAAGAGGCTGCGATTGAATATCGGAGAGCTCTGACCTTGAATCCCCGTCAGCCGGACGTATCGTTCAACTTGGGACTTGCCGAGTTCAAGCAGGGCCATTTTGTTGCCGCCATCGAGCCGCTTATTGCTGCAGCGAAAGAGAAACCTCAGGACAACCGAAGTGGGCTGCTCTTAGGCATGAGCTACTTCGGGATGCGCCAATATGCACGCGTTGTTCCTTACCTACAGGCAGCGACCAAGTCTGAGCCATCCAACCTGGAATTGCATAACGTCCTAGCTCAAAGTTGCTTATGGAGCGCCCAGTATGCCTGCGCGATGACTGAGTATAGAACCATCCTGACCGCAGATCCGGACTCGGTACAGGCACACATGCTCCTCGGTCAGGCGCTCGACAGCATGGATAGACATGCGGAGGCTGTAGCTGAGCTCGAAGCGGCGGCCCGTATCGCTCCAAATGAGCCCAATGTCCACTTCGAACTGGGTTACCTCTACTACACTCAGCATGACTATGAGCGCGCAGCGGCTCAGTTCGCACTGGAACTGAAGAACAACTCAGCAAACGCCCAAGCCTACACCTATCTGGGTGACATTAAGTTACGAAATACCGATGATCCTACAGCGGAATCTCTCCTGGCTAAGGCGACTCACTTGCAGAATGATATTCGCTTAGCTTACTTCGACCTTGGTTGTGTCTATGCCAATCAGAAGCGGAATCAGGAGGCGCTTGCGGCATTTCTACGCGCCGAACAACTCGATCCTATGGAGCCTGACGCGCATTATCGTTTGGCGCGGATCTATACAGTACTCGGAGAAAAGCAAAAAGCTGATCGAGAATTCGCAAAAACCAAATATCTGCACAGCAGGACGGCGGAGTCGCTTATCCAGAAGGTCTCTGGAAATACCGGAGCTCCCCCGCAATAGCCGGGTGGACTACAGACTTTCCATTTGGTCATCTTTATGGGAGATACTGTCTGGCCTTCGGCATAGATCTAATGTTCTACTGCGGGAATGAGCAATCGCAGATCTGGCAGCACTCGCCGCGAGTTTCTATGGATGGCCGCCTCAACAGCGGCCATGGCGCAGGGTGTTGCGCCTCGAAACGTTAAGCCACAACCGCGTGGGAAACCTTCTGGCATCCCATTTCTGGCGCGCTTTACAGATGTTGCCGCTGGGGCAGGTCTCGCGCATCCTGTGGTCTACGGTGGCCTCCACCATAAGGACTACATCGTTGAGACAGTCGGATGCGGCATTGCCTTCTTCGACTACGACAATGATGGTTGGCTCGACATACTCATGCTTTGCGGAACCCGGATGGAGGATCCTCCGCCGGGCGCCACCAATCGACTGTACAAAAATAATCGTGATGGCACCTTTACCGATGTCACAGAGAAGGCCGGACTTGTTCGCACCGGTTGGGCCAGCAGTGTCACCATCGGTGATTACAATAACGACGGCTTCGAAGATATTTTCATTACTTACTATGGTCAGAATGTTCTCTACAGAAATAACGGAGACGGCACATTCACCGATGTCACCAGGCAGGCAGGCCTTCTCTACACGGGGAACACCCGCTGGGGTTCAGGCTGCACATTCGTTGACTATAACCGTGATGGGCATCTCGACTTGTTTGTTGCGAACTATGTTGACCTGAATCTCCACAAGCTCCCGAAACCTGGCGAGAACCCCTACTGTAACTTCAAAGGGGTGCCTGTCAACTGCGGTCCACGCGGCCTCCCCATGGGCCGCAACTATCTCTATCGCAATCAGGGCGATGGAACATTTCAAGAAGTCACTGTGGCAAACGGTATTTCGAAAGCCACAAGCACCTATGCAATGACTGCTGTCGCCGCAGACTTCGACAGTGATGGATGGACGGATTTCTATGTCGCTTCTGATTCAACACCCAGCCTGCTCTTCCGCAATCAGCACAATGGGACCTTTCTCGAAGAGGGTGTCGAGCGGGGAGTAGGTCTGAGCAATGATGGTATGGAGCAGGCTGGGATGGGCGTCGCGGTCGGCGACTTCAATCTGGATGGCAACCTCGACATCTTCAAAACGCACTTCTCCGATGACACGAGTGTCCTGTATCAGAATGACAGTGGCGGCAACTTTACGGATGTCACGATTGAAGCGGGACTCGCAGTTGAAACTCGTTATATCAGCTGGGGAACCGGGTTTGCGGATTTCGACAATGATGGCTGGCCTGACCTCGCGGTCGTCACAGGCTCTGTCTACCCCGAAGTAGAGGCCAGGTTTCCCGAGTACCCGTTGAAAACGCCGCGAATAATCTTCCGTAACCTGGGCAACGGCAAGTTCGAAGAATTGATCGACGAGGCCGGACCAGGGATCTCGGCGCTTCACTGTAGCCGCGGATGTGCGTTCGGAGATTTTGATAATGACGGCGATGTCGACATGGTGGTCGTCAATCTAAACGAACCACCTTCGTTGCTGAGAAACGATGTGAGAGGGCATGGGAACTGGCTCAAAGTTCTTCTTGTCGGGACCAAGTCGAACCGCAGCGCAATCGGTTCAAGAATCATTGCTAAGTATGGGGGAAAGACGCAGGTTCAAGCGGTCATGGCGCAGTCGAGCTTCTACTCCGTAAGTGATAAGAGGCTTCATTTCGGATTGGGAGAGAGCACACAGGCCGATTTAGAGATTCACTGGACGAATGGCCTTATCGAACGAGTCAAGGACGTGCAGGCGAACAGGCTTGTAACGATCAAGGAGACGAGTGGTGTGATCAAGTCAGAGCTGCTCGGATCTGTACGTAAGTGAGTGCAGCTATCTGCTGTTATGGGAATCCATCATTCAAAGCAAGAAAATCGCCGCAGGCTGATAAGCCTGCGGCGATTTAGTGTGACGTGATATTAGAAGAGCAGCTTCCCTCCGAACTGGAAGCTTCGAGCATCCCACGCTGTCGTGACCTGCCCGAAGTTGCTGCTGGTGAATTCATTACTCAAGTTCTGGAACTGCGTGTGGTTGAACGTATTGAAAGATTCAGCTCGGAACTGAAGTCTAAACGCCTCTTTGATCTGAAACTGCTTGAACAGGGCCAGATTGAAGTTGAATCTACCTGGTCCGACGATCTTATCCTTCCCTGAATTTCCGAAGCCCTGGTTTGATCCACCGTTCCATGGTGCCACGGGAGCCGAAAATGCTGCGGTGTTGAAGTATTTCTTTTGTGTTTTCGGGCCGACTGTTGAGGTGCCGGGCAGGAGATCCGGGCGGTTGGTTGTTCCGCCACCGAGTCCGAGTGTGTCAGTCCCGTAGGTCACTCTCACAGGCACACCGCTATTCGCGATCGTAATTCCGGAGAGCTGCCACCCCCCCCAGCACCTGGCGCTCAAGGAAGTTGCCGGAGTTCGTGAAGAACGGCAGGTCATAGATGTAGTTGGCGCTGAAGATGTGCCGACGGTCGAGTGAGCCCGAGCCGCGATCATAGCTCGCGTTGAAGGGGTTGGAGAGGGTGGTGAGATCGGAGTTTGCGACATCGATCTCGTGAGACCAAGTATAGGAGAACTGCACCGTGACGCCGTGCTTGTTTTCTAGGCGGAGCCCAGCCTGGAGAGAGTTGTAGTTTGCATTGGTCGTTTGTTCCTCCTGAGTGATACCCGCATACCTGGATACTGTCGATATTGATTTACGATCACCGTACCAGCCGCAACGCCCTGTCGCTGAGTACTGTTGAGGGGAAGGGTATTGATCGCCCGATTATCGCTCTGGTGCCACGCCGCCGTACCGACATACTGCAGAACACCGATGATTGCGGGTGCGACCTCTCTCTGCACGCCGAGGCTGTACATCGCAACCCCCGGGAGTGGGTAGTTGTAGGAGAGGCTTGTGATGCTCGCCGGAAAGATGGATGCCGATGAGGTCAAGCCTGTCTGATTGTTCTGATTCGGGTTTGAGAAGTACACGTTGTTCGACGAAGGTTGAAAGGAGAATGGTGGGTTGCTGCCCGCGTTGTAGGAGTCGTTGCCTTGAATCCTCTCGAAGAACAGGCCGAAACCACCACGGATGACGGTTTTACCGTCTCCGTACGGGTCAAAGGCGAAGCCGACGCGGGGCTGGATTGAGCCGTAGGCGTTTTTAACGCCACCACGTGGGAAGCCGTTGACACCAGCGAGCTGCATGCCATTGAGATAGAACGGAGTTGTAGTGCCCGTCGGCTACTGAACCCTGGACCTGCCGGATTCAGGGTACCGTCGGCTCTGGGTGTTTGCGCGTTGGTCGCGTTGAAAGTGGAGGGTACGAAGTTGGCAAAACGGTTAAACCGCTCATAGTTATGTGGCAGCGCGTCATAGCGGAGCCCCAGATTGAGGGTCAACCTCTTGGTTACCTTCCAATTGTCCAACCCATAGACGGAGTAGCTGTTATTCACCCAGTGCAGGGTATTAAGTGTTTGCAGTTGCGTGTACGAGTTGGCGAAACCCAGTAGGAAGTTGACATAGGAATCCTTGGAATAGGAGGAGTTGTTGAAGCCGTAGGTTCCCTGGGTATTCGATTGCAGCTGCTGGTTCTTGATGAAGTGCATCCAGGATACGCCGAACTTCAGGCTGTGCCGACCTCGCGACCAGGACAGATCGTCGCGGGTCTGATAGTCCATCGCGGCGTTCTTCCAGGGGAAGTATGCCGAATTCCAGGTCGTGTTATACGGAGCACCGAGGTCGATCTCCGGAAGGCGATTGAGTGCGTTATTTCCGGTGAAGAAGCTGCCGATACTGAAACCGGCGGGCTGTGCGAAGACTCCGGTGGGGGTGAGAGTGATCTTGTTGCCATCGAAGTTGAACGCCGTTTCATTCAACAAATTCGGGGAGATTGTTTGTGTAAGCTTGACCACGGCGGCCCAGGCCGGATTGTTCATGACGCTACCTACCGTAGGGTAGGAATCGTTGCTCCAGAGCGGAGGATATTTAGTCTGCGAGTTGGCATCGTGGATATAGTTGCCCATCAACTGGAGCTTTTCATTGATGGAGTGATCGATGCGGACCAGGTCCTCTCGAACATAGGTAGGCGCGCTGACAGACGTGACAAATTGATTCGCGCCGTTAGCTGCATTCGGCTTCGGGAAGGCTCCCGTGCCCATGAACAGAACTGCGTTGGGGTCGATCAGGTTGGCCGGGATCCTATTGTTGGGGAAGGGGCTTCCAGGCGTCAGACCATCCGCGGCATACAAGGCGAGTTTGGCTGGGTCAGCCGTCACGGGCACGACCGGCGTCGCACCGCCTGTCGGAGGGGTGTAGACGAGTGCCTGACCGGCGACTGGAAAGTCCGACGTCGGGATTGTGTTGACCGAAGTAGGTGCACTCCCCTGAATCTGGCGGCGGCCCTCTTCGTTGAAGAAGAAGAAGGTTTTGTCGCGATTTGTGTTGAAGAGGTGGGGGATATAGAGAGGACCACCGATGTTGCCGCCGAAGATATTGACGCGTAGCTTTGGCTTACCCCGGCCATTCAGCTTAGAGATGTAGTTGTTTGCGTCAAAGGCTTCGTTACGATTGAACTCCCAGAGAGCGCCGTGGAAGTCGCGCGTACCGGACTTGAGGACCATGAGGATTTGACCTCCAGATCCAATGCCGTAATCGGGACTGTAATTGCTATTCAGCGTCTGAAACTGCGCGATGGCATCCTGAGAGACGAGAATACTGAAGCAGCCCCCGCAGCCACGATCGTAGATCTCGCCGCCATCAACGAGGTAGATGTTGTGGCTGGGGCGTGTTCCGTTGAAGCTGATACCGTTGCCAGCCGTCAAGGCATTAACGCCGTTATAGTCGGGAAGGTTATTCGAGACACCCAAACCAAGAACGGCAAGGGCAGTGATATTGCGGCCGTTCGTTGCCAGTTCAGAAACCTGGCTTCCAGAGATAAGGTTACTTACCTCGCTGGTCTCCGATTGGACCTGCAGTGCGTCCGCCTCAACGGAAACTGTCTGTCCCGCGGTTCCTACTTCTAGAACGACATCCTCTTCGAGTGTTTGGGCTACGTTCAGCACAATACCACTCTTCGAGGAGACCTTAAATCCGGGAGCGGAAACAGTGAGGGTATAGTGTCCGATGCGCAATCCGGAAAAATTGAATATGCCCGAACCGTTCGTGACGCCAGTCCGGGAGTCACCCGTTTCGGTATTTACCAGCTTTACCGAGGCGTTACGAACTAGTGCGCCGGAGGGATCTGTGGCAGTTCCGTTGATGTTTGCGTTCTCTTGGGCATGCGCAAAAGGCATGGAAAGCAAGATCGCCATCAGACCTACACCAGCTGAGCGTAAACGAATGTGATGCATATTGCCTCCTAAGAACGTGCAAGCCTTCTTTGTGGTTCGCGAGTACTGCTTCCTGTGTAGGTCTTATGCCAATCTCTCGTTATTTGCTTCTACTTCCGCAAATCTGGGAAAACGTTATCCGAAGTTCCCCGGTGCAGATCCGACCTCGGCTGAAGTCCATTTTTCAAAACAATCAAATCGGGGGAACGTACTCGGGCGGAATGCTAGCGATGGGCATGGAGCCTGTCAAGGGGTAACTTACTTATTTTCTTAAGCAGATGACCTAACTTGGTAGATGAGCGGCGGTGGTTGCGTGCGCCGGAGACGGGCATTTGCGTCGCATAAGGCTTAGAGACAGAGGCTGCGGGCAGGTGCCATTCAGCTCTGGTCTCAGCAAATGAAGGCCGGCTAATTTTCGTGGTGGCCGTTTTGGTGCCTGTTGGTTTCTACGGTGTCTGTTAGACAGAAGCCGATCGAAGGCGATAGTATACGTTTCCGGCTGAGGTCGACGTGTCGGAGTGTAGTGCTCGGCGGATGGCGATAGCCTGGTTCTCTGGTTGACAAGCGCCACGGCGCGGAACGACCAAGGAGGCTGACGACAACGCGATGCGTGGGATGAGGAAACGAAAAAGTATTCATACGACACTGGCCCATGAGGACGTACCACTTCGGACTTCGTGCGATCGTGCAGCCTCCTGGGCGACGTCGCCAGTTGTCCGCAGGGCGATGCAGGGGAACAAATCTCGGGACACCAAACCTGAAATCGACGTGCGATGTGCCGTGCATGCCCTGGGGATGCGCTATCGCGTGGCAGCGCGTCCCATCGCGGAATTGAGGCGAACAGCCGACCTGGTATTTCGTCGTGCGCGCGTCGCTGTCTTTGTGGACGGCTGCTTCTGGCACGGGTGCCCCACACACCGTTCGCAGCCGAAGTCCAATGCCGACTATTGGGCTATTAAAATCGAGACGAACAGGGCTCGCGACGCGCACACCACATCCGTACTCCAAGCCGCGGGGTGGACGGTGATGCGCTTCTGGTCGCACGAAGAGCCTCATGCCGTAGCCGCGCGGATCGCGGCGCAGGTACTCCGCGGGAGGAGATCAGGATGTCGATGATGGAACATTTCTTCATGGAATCGCCGCTGGGAACATTGACGTTGGTGCATACCGACGGCATCCTCACCGGGCTCTACATGCCCGACCACCTGCGCGGACCCGGCTTGGAAGCGCTTGGCTCGCGCGCGCGGTCGGGCTTCGAAACCGTGGTCGAACAATTACACGAATATTTCAACGGAAGGCGCACTCAATTCACCCTCCCCATCGCTGCAACTGGCACGGCATTCCAGCGGCGCACCTGGGACCTGTTGAGAGCCATTCCCTACGGGGAGACGCGCACTTACGCCCAACTTGCCGACGCGATCGGCAATAGGGCTGCGATCCGGGCTGTGGGTTTAGCTAACGGAAGAAATCCAATCAGCATCGTCGTACCGTGTCACCGTGTGGTGGGGAGCGACGGAAGCTTGACTGGGTACGCTGGCGGACTCGACCGCAAGAGGTTCCTACTGGATCTGGAGAACGCGCCTGTGTCGCGCCAAGCGAGACTCCTCTGAGGCGCGACTTCGTGAGCGAGGAAAATTGGAGCGTCACCAAGATTCGGTGTGATCACGAGGTCGTAGGCCTGGGACGAGAATGCGATCGCAGGTTGCACGTAGATGGACCTTCGTCACTGCCAACCGCGGATGCAGACCACTCGCGGAACCACTCGGTCATCTGCGTCGCCTGAGCAACGCGGCCGTTCGTAAGGGGCTGAGAGAAACTCGCGCTGATAACTCCTCGAGCCTCAGCGATCCACTTCAAGCCCCACGGGGTCGGAAATACATCCAGTTGAGCGATGAACTCATTGAGCTGCTGCGAAACATGGCGAAGATCCACGGAGTCAACGCGTTGATCCTGCGCGCCATCGCATAAACCTTCCGTCAGCGAGTCGTCAGAACGCTATCGTTTGCCGACAATCCGGCAGGCCTCCACCCCATGCCTGGTCAGATCCCGAAGAATATCGCTTCATCGTCATCCCTACTGAACGCTCAACGCATAGTGGCCTGCCGAGGCAAGCGTCACGACCATTCGCGCTCCATTCTCAGTTTCAGTCGCATCCTGGGTCGTGCCGTTGACCAGCACGTGCGCGTTCGGTGAGGGCACCGGAACAGCTACCCGTGCCACGACGCCCTCTGGCACATCGACGCCAACCGCGACACCGCTGCCTTCGCGACGCGCATTCACCTTTAGCAGGCCACGCGGAGTCGGCTCCGCGCCCTTCGCCCACGCAAGGTCCACCAGGTCGGGGCGAATGTCCACCGTGCTGAAACCCGCGCCCGTGGGCTGAATTCCCAGCACCTCTTCCATCAGCCATGCCGTCGGTCCAGCAGACCAGCCATGCGCCAGGCTCACGAAGTAGCCCGACCGGTTATCCGCCTGCAGCGACGAGTGAAAATCTTCCTTGTACCAGCTCGGGTCATAACCCTCCCAGAAGCTTGTCGCTCCCTCCTCCAGCATCCCGCCCCAGTACTGGCGAATCCACTCCAGAGCATCCTTCCTGTGGCCCGTCTGTGCCATCGCGCGAATCACGTAGTAGTTGTAGTACGGCGAGATGATCATCGCGTTGTACTTCACATAACGCGGCCCGTACGTTCCCGTCGCCGGGTCCAACAGATACTTGCCCGCCGCCGCCTTCACCGCAGCAGCGCGCGCCTCGTACTTGTCCGCATTCGCCGTATCCCCAAGCTCGCGCAGCAGCCACGCTCCCTCTCGATACGCCCGGTAGAACTCAAGCGTCGTAGCACGCCTTGTCTCCGGCGTATCTCCATTCAGCTCCGGAGACCAGTCCACGTAGAGCCACACCTTCGTCTTGTTCGCATAGATTCCGCGCTCATCGAACTCCGCATCGATGTAGTGCAGCAGCTGCACCATCCGCTCACGCTCCCGCTCTAAAAACTTCTTCGATCCGGTGTGCCGGTAGTAGTCCGCCACGCCCGTAAACCAGAACGAGCTGTATCCGGGAATCCCATTCACATGCTGGTCCACGGGAGCCGGCCCCATCAGCCGGTCCAGCGTGTCCTCCATCAGCGGATGCTCGCCAAACACATCTTCAATCACGCGTCCGCTCACATCCGTGTCGCCCATCCAACGTCCGCGGTCGCGCTTCGAGGCATCCCACACGCCGTCCTGCATGCACAGGTGAGCCGTATAGGCGCCCGTCTCCCATATCCGGTTCAGCACCGCATCGGAGGACTCAAACGATCCCGCATACGTCACTGGATAGAAGATGTGGTCGACGTGGATGCTCTTGAATTTCAGCTCCGGCCCGCCCCCGACGAACCGCACCTTCGCATACCGGAACGCCGTCTTGGGGCCATGTACCGTTTCGTGGGGCGGAATCGTGATCTGGTTGATCCCAAGAAAAGGAACCTTCAGCGCCTCCGCCTCGGACTCGCCCATCTGGATCGTCACCACTGCCGGAGTATCGCTATCGGAGACAATCTCAACCCGGCCCGTGAGCTCGCGTCCAAAGTCGAGAAACACACTCGGAGTCTCAGCATCGGTCAATGTCTTCGACGGCAGCTTCACGCTGAACCCACCGGCCGCCGCACTCTTCCCATCGGGTGTAAGCGCTTCAAGGTTGCTGAATCCTCCCCGCCCGGCATAGCTCGCAAGGATTCCGCGTGCTGGAATATCCATATGGGCTAAATAACCCGAGATTCCGTCGTAACCCGGCCAGTCGTAGAGCCCTGCATCCGCATTCCACTGAAACAGCTCCACCGAGCTCTCCACGCTCCCGATACTCTGCACCGGTCGCCACCCATCGCCGCTGGGTCCGCCTGTCTCCCACCCCTTCGACACCTTCGTCGAACTCGTCCAATCCTTCCCGCTTATCACCAGCGGCTTTCCATTCACCCCCGGAGCCTGCGGCAGAATCTTCGCCACCAGCACCTGCCCGAAGGTCTGTTGCCGCACCAGGGCGCTGTTCGCAAACCCCGTCACCCCGCGCCCGCGCACCGCCTCAATCGCAATCGTGTTCTGCCCCGGCTTCAAAAACTTCGCCACCGGCGTCGCAAACACATGCATCCCCAGCGGCGACGACGTGTCACTCTCCACCGACTCCGCCAACTGGCCATTCAGCCACACCTTCACACTGCGAGGCCCCGCAATGTACAGCGTCGCCTGCGCCGGAACCGCCGCCACAGTAAAGGCGTGCCGGAAGTAGTGAGGCTCCGTCTTCTCCATCATTCCCGGAAACTTATAGACGAGCTTCCCCGTGGCTGTCGTCGCATCGTCCGCTGTCCAGATGTACTCCTCCGGCAGCGGCGTATGCACGCTGGACTGCAGCTTCGCATTCGTCACATCATGCGCCGGATCCAGCGGATGCAGATCACTGGACGAAAACTTCTTCGTCAGCGGCAGATCCTGCGCCAGGGCACTCATCCCAACCATCGACGCCGCCAGGACGCCGCAACCAAAACGCACACCAGACAGTCTCTTCACGCGAACACTCCATCTCTTCTGGATTGAAACAGTTTCCCCTTATACCCATCTCATTTACAGTTGGCAATGCCGTCTCGACTTATCCACGACCCATGCTCACCCGCACATCTCTCTTCGCCCTCGCCCTTACCGCGACCAGCCTCTCCGCGCAGAGCGCCATCCCAGACGGCCTCTTCGCCAACACCAAACACTCGTGGCTCTTCACAGACTGGGCACCCGGCCTCTACGCCTACACCCGCGAAGCCACCATCGGCACGAAGCTCCAGTACCTCCGCGCCTACACCGCAGCCTCGTCGCTGCTTGCCAATCTAGACGACACCGCCAACGCCGCAAAGTACGAAGCCCTCACCCGCAAAGCCTCTGCCGCCGCTCAAGCCGCCTTCCGCGATCCGAACACCGGCACCTACGGCACCACCTGGCAAGCTCAACATGCTCGCCACTCTCACCCTCGCCGACTCAGCCGAAAAGACCGCCATCTGGAACAGCGTCCTCTCCCACGTCAAGCAGGACGCCCCCACCGACCAGACCATCAGCCCTTACTTCAACGGCTACCTCCTCAGTGCCATGTCCGCCACGAACCACCGCCAGCAAGCCCTCAACTGGCTCCGCCAATACTGGGGAGGCATGTTGGCCGAACTCACCAGTCCCGGCCACTATCAGATATCCGCCCGCAGTCTCCCTCCGTCAGGTAGCAACGCAGCAGCCCGCAGACAACAGTAAGCCCGGCACCGATCAGCATGAAGAGAATGCCAGTCGTAATCCTGCCCGTGAAGTAGGGAAAGAGGAAGATAACAACTCCCGTGTACATCAGGATCGTTAGCACCACACGCAACATGTTCTTCGTCACGGTCTAACCTCCTGCCGCCCTATAGCAGGAAATATACGCCATCAGATACTCAACTTTCTTCGTCCGCTTCCGAGCGTCTTTCCAAATAAGCTGCCGCGCCAAAGAAGATGCCTGCAACGCCAATACACGCTACATCCAGCAGAATCATGTTGGCCCATCCGCTAACCGCGCGGCGGAACAAAAAGATCCCGAAGACCTCGCGCAGATCCGCAAGCTCCTCAAGCAGGCCAAAACGCCGCCTCGCCCAAAACCGCATTGCGGAACCTAATCCACGAAGCCGTAAAATCCCTGCAGCGCGATCCCCCAACATTCCATATCCTGTCCCTGCAGCAATTGTTCGCACATGCTCCAGCCCGAACGGGAGGCCTCTTGCCGAAGAAGACATCGCACCAGCTCTATCTCATCCCCGTCATGTCCACGGCCCTCGACATCCTCGAGTACCTCCAGCGTGAAAACCGAGCCCTCTCCCTCGAACACATCTTCCGCCACACCGGCCAGTCCAAGACCACCGTCTACCGCG
>WNFI01174993.1_pt1 | contig 22547 bp, 29 predicted proteins | sample 5400471 | NCBI WGS metagenome assembly WNFI01 (sample SAMN13153348, study PRJNA577476) | soil metagenome | isolation source: 100 cm saprolite on Douglas fir-dominated hillslope | place: USA:California | collected 2013-09-17
TTAAATTTCAAACCGCCATTTTTTTTGCGTTTTGCTGTAATAACTTGAAAGCTATGATAAGATGGGTGAATAAGCACTAAGGTAACAGGGAAACCCTCGATCGCGCATATAAATACGCGTGAAACAAGTATATACCCGTAAAACCCGACCCCACCTCTTAAGAACACGTGACCCCTTTTTTTTTTATTACGGTTTCCCTATGTAAGTGGCGTCGCACGACATCCTTCATATAACGGATGAATATCTGTCCTGCCTAATAGCACATATCTGCGTTCAGGCACACATATGCAAGTCTGCCCCCACCATACTGGTTCACTAACTGTTCCCGCATGAAGGACCCCTTGTAGCCGGACCTTGACACAGTACTCCCTGATGTATCACACGGCGGTAGAGGCACCAAGATTCTTGGCTGCAAATTTGTCCACGTTGACCGAAAGAGAGAACACATGGAACCTTATATATACCGCCTTTTACACGATTCATATGTGGATGCAGCTTTGATTGCATTTGATTGTTGCAGAAGAGGTAAAGGGACGCGAGGCAAAAGTTGTACACACGTTCAGAATGTTCAGGTAGCCTCTCGCTTCCTTGGTGTTGAGCGCAATATGGTGTCAACTCTAAAGATGAGTAAATGAGTGAGCGCACAACAGCGCTGTGAACGCCGTCGACTTGCCTGATAATCATTTCTGCAGCCTCACTAGCACTTAGAACAACCTGCCGCTTCAGCTTGTAGCTTTCAGTGATTCCTAATCTCTCCATCGATCCAATAGTTCCCAGGTCCATGTCTAAGGGGAAAAGTGGTTTGTGAGAGTGAAATACCTCCATATACGAAACTGAATACCTAATCCATGATCGGATCTACCCTCATAATGGGCTGCCCGTAACCTTGAGATCAGGTCCGATGAATCATAGCCAGCATTATCTGCCAATATGGTAGGGATCTAGAGGAATTTCAGCACAGCGAAGCACTCGCTGGACGACAACAGACATGCCTCGCGCAAAGCCTTCGCAAAGCACTCTACAGCAAGCTGCTTCTTTCCAGACACTTTCCGAGCGGCTTCCTCCACTGCGTTACTCATCAGCATCTCTGAGCATCCGCCGCCGAGAACGACGCGGGTCTCCTTGACCGTCTGCGAGAGAACAGACAAGGCATCATGTAATGAACGCTCCGCTTCATCCAGCATCTGGGTTGTGGAACCTCGCAACACTACCGTACAAGCTTGCCCAGCAGCCACGCCCGAAAATTTGATAAGCTGACATTTTAAGGCACATGAATAATCTCTTTTGTTAGATGGACATTGTGCGTGGTACTTCACCTTGTCCTCGCCAATCATAATTTCTTCAATCAGATCGCAATGACCCAACTTCACAAGATCCGGTCTATCAAAAGTGCTGGCGATCTCGCCACCTGTGACAAGCGAAAGTCGCTCAACTCCCTCGAAATCTGCATGTTCGATACTCATAATGCCCTTTTCGGTGAAAAGAGATTCGGGATAATTGTAAATCAACTGTCGATTGACAAAACACGTTATGCCATGAGCAGCAATTGCTTCGACTTTCGCCTTCATTTTTTCCTGGAGAAAGGATCAGAACACTAATCTTTAGGGTACTGCATACCGCACCCTTTCCGCCCTTTCTAGCTCTGCAAGTTTGCCGGTACTGTCTACTTTGATCCGAGCCCCAAATACCTTGATCTTATCCGTGTCCATCGCTGACATTAATTATTAGGCCAGTACTTAACAGTGTATGGTGCGTGCTCACATGTGTTGGCTATCAGGATTTTCGCATTTTCCATCCGCTTCGGACAGTTTGTGCCGATCTGCTTGTCAAGGATGAAGCCTATAAATCAGTAAGCACCAAGCACTAGGAACAGGTGAACCGTGTTCCATGCCTTCATCCAAGTATGAGTCCGTCAGCTTCCCGCCAACCTTCTTGATAACTTGTATGTGATCCAAATCTGTTGATCCCTACGTTCTGAAAAGCATCAGCGGTGGCCTCCGACCTGAGGAAGGGACGTACGCGAAGGCGGAGAACAGCGTCCACTGCGAGATTAGCAAAGTACTCTTTGTCCTGCGCCAAGACTTTCGACGATAATGTCGTCCGCGCTATATTGAACAGATCGTCGCGAAACCTTGCAGGATCGGAGCTGTTGAACCATGCGTAAAAGATGAACACAAAGAACTTGTTTGTTGGGCTTACCTGTTATCTCTTGCAGATGCCTTGAGTGTCTCCAACGCAGCTGCACTACCGATCCTGTATCCTTCCACAATAGTTTGAGGATGTATTTTTGAAGCAACAAGCTTTTCCGCTTCCCGGAGCAGCTCCGCAGCTAATACGCATACGCTTGTTGTGCCATCCCCGACTTCATCGTCCTGCACCTTGGAAATATTGACAAGGATTTTGGCTGCGGCATTGTCCAATTGAATTGATTTCAGGATTGTTGCACCGTCATTCGTGACATTGACTTCGCTAGTTGAAGCAGACTGAAGAATCTTGTTCATTCCTTTGGGACCTAGTGTTGACTTCACCAGATCACCGAGAGCAAGAGCCCCTACAAAGCTTGAGAGGCGCGCGGACTCGGCGCGTTCCTCTGGGGGCAAATATCAGATACTGAAGTATGCCATCCTGAAAAAACGGACCTGTAGCCTATGAGGAGAAAAATCTTCAGATACGCAGACAAAACACGGTTCTACACCTACTTCTTCGCCGAAAATTCTCGCGGACATGGGTAATCGAATTGAGTTATCGTTATTTTGAACTTTACAGGTCACGGGACGTGCACTTTGGGTGGGATGGCTTCGCGACCACTTTCTGCCCAACAAATAGTGGAGGAGTTCAAGCGATCAGGGAAATTCGATAAATTAAGGAAGGATAGTATTGAAGCCTTCTTAAACAGTGTAAGCCAACAGCACTACGTCTTATCCTGATGACGATAGGGTGTCTACAACAGGAAGCGAACTCCATTCTGACGGACAAAGTCGACACAATTGCGTTGGAGACACTCAATAAGATGCAGTTTCTCGCTCCAGGAAAGATTGGAACGGAGAATATTCTTTCCAACATCATGAACAATCTTGAAAGGTAGGATCGAGTCTCATTCTCGAGGAGCTTCTAACCATTGACACTTGTTAGATTTCCACACATTGATCGCGCCATGGATGACGTTGCGGAGACTTTCAAAGAAGAAGAGTTTATTGCAGGAATCGATGAAGCGATCCAACATATTGTTGGGCCTGGTTCTTTGGAGGATTCGAAAATTGAAGATAGCGAGGAGAATTCCTCACTTGCCACCCCCGTTGCACATACGGGCGCTTTAAACGTTCATCCCTCTTCTCCCTCTCCGGAAAATGTCGGGATTCAGACAGAACAAGTCAAGAAAGCGTCGGCTGATGTCGAAGAAGAAACTGCCTCAGAACTGAACCTGCGAGCTGCAATTGACTACGATCTTCCCAACTCAGGTGAGCCCTAGGGCCTCCTAAATGAGAACAATGAAGACATAGCTTCAATTATTTCCTTTGGGTCCATCTGACTGGAAGACCCTGAGCATATGTTGATTGCACCGCAACGAACCCACGATGGCGATCATGAGCGGCGGGACACCATTCTGCCCTTGGCCGGTGTAACACAAAAGGAACCTCCTGCCTCATCGGGGTTAGAAGTTGTAGGTTCGTATGCTTCCACAATTCGCGTAAATTGTTGGATCTACTCGTGTGTACTCGAACTCTGTCACTTCTAACGTCTCCGTTCCATTCGTCAGAGGCGACACCGATACTGGAAGCAATTGCTCTGGCGGGTCATCCCACTCAGGCTTCTCCAATTCATTGAACGACAATTGAGGTTGCCATAAACTCCATAGTTGAGTTTCACCCACAGGCAACCCCTGGAATCCCTCGCGACTAGTTTCTGTCCGGCATAAGACACGATGCTTGATCAGTGAAAATAACTTGCCTTCGTCTGCGTTTATGTTAATACTCACTTGGCAACCATATCTCACTTTGATGGTTGATAGCAACACGATGCATTTGAATAGCATTGATGTACGGAAGAACTATGGATGATAGAAACAATAGTTTTGATTCGCATTGTTTAAATAGATGATTATCACATTCTCATTGCCTCGGACAGCAGGTAGTCGGATGTGACTACTTGTTCCAATATGCAGAAGAATCGAGCCATCCTTGGCAAGCGCCCTCCACATCTAGGATTTCCTTCGGTGCGTCTACAGTCAGTACCTCAGTATGGTCCTAGATTTCGTCGCTTAGTCTAGTTATTTAAACCAATCCGCAGAATTCCTTTACCTGATGTACTAGGACTTCGTCCTGAAACAGAGGGAAGAAAGTTAAACATAACATGAAGTCTGGAGTAGTGACTCTGACCTCTATTCGTATCCCGATGTTGTGGAAGTGCTTTGGATAGGCAGAATCTGGGGGGACGTAGACACCTATAGCAGTCCAATAATCAACTGGGCAGTCTGCTGTTCCCGCGAAACTTACCTGGCTCAACGGTGATTACCATACCCGACGTCAAGCTTCAAAAGCAGGGTACGTCAGTGAGAGGAGAGCGGAACAACATGCCTAGCGACGAACGGTTGACTTCGCTCATCCGCGTATGATTCGTGGAGATCTGTATTTGAAAATTAGATTTCGTATGTCACAGCGAAGGCAGCTTCAACGAACCCATGCCAAGCGGATGGCTGAGGAAATGTGGATAAAGCTTATCAATGTCACGAAGAGATATGTTGAACCCGGTGTTTGCCAACTCTTTGCAGAGCACCCTGCAACTTGTTTCATGTAAGGAGCACAAGGTATGGCCTGATGAGGCTGTTGCAAGGGGTATTATTTGTTTCAGAGTATTTAATGTGGCCTGAAAATAGGGGTATCAGGGCAACTTGACTAGAATTCGGTGTAGCGTATGAGCAGGAATGCTACCTGGTACAATTCCTTCTGTGGCGGCGTAAATGTTCCCGAGACAGGCCAAGTGCGAGCTGAGGATAAGGCCTTAGAGTGTGATTGCTACATGGCAGCATCAAATTACCCACTGATATCAGATGCATAGCCGCTTGATAATTGACAGAGCCACCGATAGAATCATGACAGGTTTCATTGCGCATGTAGTACTGCGTAATATAAGAAAACCAAACGTACCTAAGTTCACATCCAGCATCCACGAGGACGAGGTCCCCTGACGATAGTATTTGGTTATTTGAAGTATAGTGTATTACCAAGGCATTTGCCCCAGATGCGACGACTGAGACGTATGCGGGTCGCTCCGAGCCTTTCAAAGCGCACAAATACTCGAAATGAGCGGCGAGAGCCGCTTCTGATAGACCCGGAGTCGTAAAGCACATCGTCTAGGTTCGGGACTGTTAGCATTTTCACATGACAGTTAATGCCTGTTCACCTTTGCATGTGCACTACCACTTATCGAAGCCGCTTTTCGCATCAGTCTTGTCTCAGCCTCGCTTTTTGTCCTCCGGAGCTTGCGTAATTCACGGGAAAGGGGTTTGACTTTGGACAAAGGGAGAGAATCAACTGCCTCGTCCGTGATCTGGGTCAAAGGACCAGTTAAACGGCTCAGAAGCGTTCTGCGCCGTCCTGAATCCCTTGTGGGGATGTCAATGTAAACGGACGGGGCCGATGCACAAAGGGATTTAAGGTGCGACGAAAATCGTGTGATGTTGCGAGCTTCATCCGCGCCCAATAAGGATGGAGCAGATTCTATCCCTGTAAGCGGACCGTCCCACAACTCCTTTTTTGGATCCCGTTCTCGAATGAATATCGTCATATAATATCCTCGACCTCCAGAGCGTTTTTCTTCAAACCAAGATTAGTAACACCAGGAGTTAGCATTGAAGCGAGACTCACCGAGTATAACCGCTGACTCTGGCTCTAGCAGACCAGTGAGATACCAGAAATCTGATGATTGACGGAACTTGTAGCTGGGGCCAATCACTCAGAAAAGATGAAACCCACGTCGTTGAAGGGATTCCTTACAAAACATCTGAAGGTATGGTCGAAGAAAATGTTTAGAAAAGATGACACTGGAGTATGGCATACTGACTTTGGGAGGCGAATTTCACGCTGGCGGCAACAGACACGACAATACTGCCGCTGGGAAGTGAATCCATCAGAACCGCTCTGCGATTCTCATATTCCTGATTGCTAATTCCAGGCGTTATCTCTTTTGGCTTTAGGAGGTGAGGGTGCGCTACAGAACCCCAGTCCCATCGAATGAATATTCGAATGTATCATTAAACTTAATTCGGCTCACTAAAAGCTGTGGGCTGGCCATAACGTCGTGGAGAATTGCAGTTTGTCGAAGTTATGTGACGTAATGATGACTTGGTACTAAAACAGCATGCGGGACCGGAGCGTGTCACTGTCCGAAGCATTGGGTTGTACATCTTAAGAGGCAAACAAGCAATGCATCACCTGACCTCCCGCCCCGAATTCAGGTTCCATGGATGCTTTCGATGTCGCCGTCGTAGGCACCAGTCTACCCCAGTCCATTCTAGCTGCGTCAGTTCCCAAACGCTGTTGTGATCGGGTTGGCTATCTCATGCGGTATCTGACATCAGGGCTCTCGCCAAGTCAGGCTACAAAGTCCTACACTTGGACCCTAATGAATACTATGGCTCTCATCATGCTAGCCTTACTTTAGAAGACCTGATAAATCTTTCTAAACTCCATTCCACTGAATATGAGCGCCATCCGAGATACTCATATCTACAATGTTCATTCCCTCGGACAGGCGAGCCATCTCCGGATTTCCTCAAGTTATCCAGATACTTTTCAATATCTCTGACGCCGTCTCTAATGCCTTCGACGGGTGCCATGATAGACTCTCTTGTCGGGTCAGGGGTCTCACATTACAGTGGCTTTAAACTTCTGCAAGGCATCGGTCTCTATATTGAAGAACGCAATGAGAGGGAGACGGGTTACATTCGTCCTGTCCCAACTAGCAAAGAAGATATATTCAAGGACCCGAATATGTCTCGCATAGATAAACTGAAACTGATGAGGTTTCTTCGTCACATTGCATCTCAAGATGTCCTGCTCGACGGTGTGTGTGTGCCGGTAGCTTCAAATTCTGAATTACCTACCCACCGTTTACCACAGCACGAAGGGATGTCACCGTGCGAGACCTTATTTCGAATGATTTTGATTTGCCGCCATCCATTATGTCAGGGGTGATTCACGCTTTGGCCTTTTCCTCGTCTGACGATGGTGGCGTGCCTCTTGCCAAACGGATCGATATGATAACCTGATGTTTCCTGCAGAACCTTCGGCATCCGCCTTGTTGCGAATGCGACACTACATGCAGTCGGCTGGCCGTTACGGAAATTCGCCATTCTTGATGGGTCATTACGGCGGCCTAGGAGAGATAGTACAAGGCTTCTGCAGGTAAGGCCTCGCTGTGCCAGTGAGAAGTCTGGTGATGCGAGTGTCCATTAGGACATCGGCGGTCCACGGGGGGGTATATATCCTCGGTAGGAAAGTAGAATCGCTTGCTTTCTCTGCAGAGGGGAGCGCGCCAAGCAGGTTCAAGATACACGTGAATGATCTGTCCGACGTCCTTGAAGCCCGAACATTGGTTTGCTCCCCATGTGATTTTCCCCTACTCCCGTCCGTTCCACGGACGGTAAGTCCTGGGACGGAAGAAAGGACTCGATTGGCGCGGTGTATTGCAATTATCGACTTCCCGATCGCCTTCCCCATGAACTCGCCCACCGAGCAGGTGAACGAAGCCGAGACATCCATGGACACGTTCGTCGTCGTTTTCCCCCCGCGTATGGCTGGTGAGCATGCAAACTCAGTCTTTGCATTGATCACGGGCGAGGGAACATTGTCAAGTCCGCGTGGTTATTGTGAGTAAACCTGTGACGTTAACTCTGCGACCTTCTGACCTGTTTTAGATCTTGTGTATTTGGTTACTGAGGCTGAGAATGAGTCGGGCATCAAATCGGCGGAGCATATCCTGCGACCGTACCTCTCAGCCCTTCTTTCTCAGTCCCCTGAAAGGGCTGTATCCAAGAAGACGGCACTAGTGGAGATGTTTTATTTGGAGACAACATCCACACACTCAGATCCCCAATCTCCTTCCATCGGTGGCGCATTTTCCATCGAGGATGCACCCCCTTCTATAGCATCTTTCACTGAGTGTGGCAATCGGTACGCAAGAGAAGCAGAGAGGGTTTTCTGGGAGGTGACAAAGTTTATTGATTCCGACTTGCGGCGCGAAGGCGAGCAGAGTATGGGATTACCTACAACCTTCTGGCCTGGCTTGGACGATGGAGATGAATGCGAGAGTGAGAGTAATGTTGAATGGTAGTTTCAGGGAATAGTTAAGCTGATCCAATCAATATTACTGTTTGGACCCGGCAGCTAACATGGAGGCTAATATTCTGCTCAAAACTTAACACTAGCGCCTGATGATACAAGGTAATATTTTGGAGGCCTTTAAGAACTCGAGCTTCAGAACCGACTCGTTTCAGGTCGGTTGGCAAGAAAGCCCAAGCACTATGCTATACTCCCCAAATGATACCACAGCTGATATAATGTCAGAAGGGCCTGAGAGGGGTTGAGGCCAAGTTTATGCCGAACATGCGACGTGCGGCGACTTCCATGCAAGGCGACGTTCTTACAATGTCACAATGTCATTATCTATAGGCACCTGCGGAGGACGAGGCATTGACCGACTTATCTGCCGGTAGATTATGTTATACGCTTCTGAAAGACAATATTATGTGAAAGCATTTCATGCTCTGGATCACACCCTTTTCATCCGAACTGTCGATGTTGGAGTCCAAGGCACACCCATATTTAGGGTTCAAGTCAGGAGCGTAGTCCCAAAAGGATGATTGGCTACTCCGAGGTAAAGCCAGTGGCTCAAGGAGATTTAGCCTAATTCAGTATTGAGTGGCTATGTCGCTTACCGCAGCGAGGTCGACGTGTCGGGCACGTTGGACGCAACAATACGCATCAACATATTTAGCTTTTACAGCCAACGTCTTCCATCATGGCGGAATACGACTACGAGGAAGGCGCGTTTATGGCGCTTTACTTTCTACTTACTTTCCTTGTGATCGTCCTCGTACCATTGACGTGGTCCTTAATCCCTACAATGAGTAAGTATAATTCGGATTCTAATTTCAAGTGTACTGATGTGGTCATTTTCTCTCCTTTTCTCTCGCAGAGTCTAAAAAAGTTGAAAGCTGCGAGTGTTCGCAGTGTGTAGACAAACATCGGCGTTCAGCAACAAGTGGACCAGCATCTATCTTCAAGTTCAGCACCACGTTAGTCCCACCCGTTTGATCCAGCACTATTTCTATTCCTTACGTATTCTCATGCCTAGGGGTATAATTGCAAGTGTGCTCTGGGTAATTTTTGTCGCCGTTGCGTATAAGCTTGCAACGACAACAACCGAGTCAAAAATATATGATCCGTTCACGATTCTGGATCTTGCACAGGTGAGTAAGATGGATTCTTCATTGTGATAGTTAATCAAGAGCCCGTTTGTTACACAGACTGATGATGAAAAAGCAATCAAGAAACATTACAAACGTCTGTCTCTCAAATTGTGCGTTAACAGTTCCTAAGTGCGTGAAGGAAACACACTGAAGTAATTCATGCCAGCCATCCTGACAAGGTTAAGCTCGCTATCAACCAAACTATGGAGGATGTATCGGCCCGCTTCGTCGACATCACGAAGGCATACAAAGCTCTTACCGATGAAGCTGTCCGGGAGAATCTCCGATTGTACGGTAATCCGGATGGAAAGCAAGACCTTAAAGTTGGCATTGCACTACCACCGTGGATTATTGAATCCTCTAACAATGGCTACGTTCTCGGAGCGTATGGGCTCCTTTTCGGGGGTCTTTTACCTTATTTCGTCGGCCAGTGGTGGTTTAGTTCGAGACAGTTGACCAAGGATGGCGTCAAGGGGAGGACTGCTCAGATATTTTTCAAAAACATTAGGGAGGAGGATTCTGTGCAGGAATTACTCTATACTCTTGCACAAGCTTGGGATTACGAGCGGCCGAATATTTCGTCGTCCACGTCAGCGAGGGGTCGTCTAGAGGAAGAAGTTGTGAGAAAAATGGGAGAGTCTCAATGGATATCAACAAAGAAGGTACGTAACTCGCTCCCCTAACCGTTCTCGTGGTTAACTTGTCTGAATTTTAGGCTGCCGTGGGGCCTACTAGCACCGCACTCATATTGTTGTATGGATACTTCCTTCGGCTTCCTGTTAGCGATAAGCATCTTTTAAGAGGTAGGTCACTTCCCACTATTGAGAGTCTCCCAGTCGATAACAGTTCTTGACAGAACAAAACGCTCTCCTTCTACGAGTGCCGCAATTATTGTCATCTATTCTTTCCATTACGATCGCTCATAACTGGCTGGCTGCGACTCTGAATGCAATGCATCTTCACGAACACCTCGTTCAAGCTCTCTTACCCGCCGATGATCCCCGCTTGCAGTTACCCGAGGTGCAGCGGGAAGAGCTCCTAGAGCAAGAATATCTGGATCTCGGTCGTTTTGTGAAGACTCTTGATGTTAAAGGAGATAACCGTTTGGAATCAATAAGGAAGTCGGTTAAGGGGCTCAGTATTCTTAATGCACTGGATGTACATTTCAAAGGTAGGTGACTTGCTCCATGTCATAATGGAACACTCCTCACCAATATCCCTAGTCATCGGAGAACGCATCATAACTCCCGGGGCGATTGTTCAACTAATCTTCAAATTGCAACTCTCCTCTCCGCTCGAATCGTCGTCTAACGATGAAGATTCTGCGCCATCATTCTTGTCGCGCAAGCCAGAGGAAACCGATGTTGACTTTGAAAAACGTCGGGCAAAGGCGGCAGACGAACGGGAATCATATTTTCTAGGCAGCAAGAAAGAAGCTGAGGAAGGGATTGTAAATGACCAGTTAGCGCACGCACCATATTGGCCTGAGGTAGAGCACCCCTTGTCATGCTTCTCTCAAGTCGAATTGATTCTGAAGGGTCATACAGGATCGCAAGCCTGGTTGGTGGGTTATGATTGGTGATCAGAAAGTCAACAAAATCATCGTCCCTCCGACCCGTGTTACCGACGTGCCGTATTGCGATGCGACAATCGATCTCAAGGCGGACCGGCTTTACAAACTCCAGTTCCAAGCTCCCCCTCAGGTCGGGTCATATGGCTTCCAAGTGCACTTTGTCAGCGACTCGTTCCTATGGGAAGATGTCCGAAGACACATTACTGTGAGCACTACAGGAAAGTAGAAGCTCTGGCTACTGTATTGAAGAGTTCTCATACAGCTCGAAGTCGAGGACTTCTCTGCGCTACCTGCGGATGAGCAGGGAGCAGAAGATGTGATTTCCGACCCTGATGAAGACACACTTGCTGGTCAGATGGCTGCTTTACGGGGTGGTTCTGTCAAGAAATCTGCAATGTATGGGAGTGATGATGAGGACGATGACGATGAAAGTACAACGGATGGAGATCAATCGAGTGGCTCGAGCAGTGACAGCGATAGTGATAGTGACTGATTGTTTGCCAAGATCATTACCAGAAGCCGGGTATAGATCAAAACAATAACCCTTCACCCGATTTTCCTGTTGGCGTTACCATTTCCACATGGGAACTAACATTCCCTCATAGAGGAATGCAGATAAGCAATAGTCTCACCCCTAAGTGATACATGCGAATGAGAAGTGCTTTAGGAGGGAGGGAGAGAAGAGTACTAAGATTGCTGCAAACAGAAGCAACAGTAGATGTGACAATTCCCCGGGCTATCATGAAGACGACTGCACAGGCACCCCAGAGAGTATTTGGAAATGCGAAGTGGACTCTAGCTTTGTTTGATCGACGTGAGAATCGATTCATCCGCTCAGAAATGTTTAAAAAGACGTATTCGACAAACTCTTCGCGAATCGGCCAACCATCTGCACCAAGACTTGAAACCTCGTCATAGGGATCGCTTCATCTCCGATCCATCGAAACTGCTTCGGAAAGTTTTCAACGAGCACTCTGATTCGCTCATCAATGTAGAGCGACCGATCGCTGGCACTCCGACGGGCATCGGGAAAAACCCACTCAAACCGAGGAGCCCGCTTAGATCTGAGCGCTCTCCGGAGAGAGCATATGGACGAATGTCGTCCGATCGATTTGACACAAGGAAGCAGGCGAATCTCACATTGGGAGTCTGATGCAATGTCAACGAGTCGGAGAAAAGCCCCCCTCAAAAAGCTTATAACAAGCTTCCGGATGCATTTCAATCGCAAAGATGTTGGGATGGTCACGGATGAAGCGGCTCATACGCCTATTACAAACGAGGGATGCGATAGGGTGTGATACGGTGCGTGAACAGCCTGGAAAGTCCTCGCTCTCGAAGACATTCAAGGGATCGTGGCCACGCCTTATCAGCTCCAAATGACGAATCAAGCCAGTGACGTCCATTGATCTAGGTACGGCGAACGAATTGAGTTTGAGGGAATGAAGGGAACCGTGGGGAAATGAAAGTAGACATTTTAACCCCTGTACCTCAAGAGAATACAGACACAATCTCAGCGACCGCAAGTACAAGCTTGTGATGTATTTCAAAACCTCCCTGTCTCTGAATGATGAGCGATGACGTTGAGATCCAGCACTTGATGCTCCGGAAGAAAAATCTAACTCTGTCCCTTCGATAAGTGAAGCGCAGTTCACAAAGTCGATGTGTCACCTCAGTAGGTGAGAGCGGCGGGATAATTGTCGGAGGATACGTTAATGGTAAGATATAGGGGCAAAATCCTTGCTCTTTTGATGAGAGGTTCGGTGATTAGCCAATTATGGCGGGATGAGAAGGTATCATCGATGATAATGTAGACCATGGGGTGGTGAGGCAAATGGACCTCCAGGATCTGTATACTTGAGGTATGCTTCTTCTATACTTGTCCACCTTGAATCTGTACTTCGAGTCGGGTAGGCCCCAGAGAAATATCAAAGATACGAGTTCGATGGGAAGGAGATCCATAGGCTGATTACGCACGACTAATCGGATAGTTCGGATAGCGGTGAAATGGCTGAGAGATCGTTGGAATCTTACGCGCCGCTGGGATCGACCAGTTTAACATTGGTCTCACGGCGTACAAATTTAAGATTAGAAGCTGGTGGACTGCTTAGATGTGCTTACATAGAGACGAGGGCACGGCAATGTTCTATGGTGGCAGTGGCTTATAGCAAAAAATCGCCAATTCTTACTCACCGGGGTGCAGAAAAGTGCAAGAGTCTCAGAAGTACTTCCACTAGGGCATTGCACATCCGAGTTGGCAGACTGTTAATTCCAATAGATCACCAATTCCATTTGGGATCAGAGTCACATGAGCCTTCCGACTTCCGCTATGGCATTGGCAATGGCAAGGGCCATTCTTCATCTTCTCCCCGTAATTCTAGGCGTACTGGAAGTAAACTCAGCAGGTCTTGCTGCATACTCCTTCCCGTAAGCTAAACAAGTTTGCGCAAATAAAACACTATTGAGTATTCACATCGCATTCCATGCTTCCCACTCGCAGTGTGGACCCATTGCTAGCGAACGACATTTGCTCTTTCGACGCTGTGGTTGTTGCTCACCAGCCCGGAGTAAGTTGAAGGGAAACAGAGTATATGGTTTCTCTGGTGAAGTAACCCCTGTTCCATACACCCGTAGTTGACGTTGGACGACCTCTATGCGATACCTTCCTCATCGTCTCTATCATCGCGTTTTCGGGACGCTCCATGGAAGCAGCTTTCAGAGCGTGCTGTAAATGTGGAGTACTCAGATTTGTTGGAATCGATAAAAGATACATGTGGACACGACCTTGTGGAGTTCCATCCTGGCGAGATACGAGGAGCTAAGGTTGCGTCAGGCAAATCTTCACGGCCAAGAATAATTGGTTTTACCTTGCCCGAGATCACAGTGGAAGGTCGTGCTCGTAAGGAGGCAATGTCTTCAATTGGTGCGTAACGAGTTCATTCCACAGACTTGAATTGTTCTTACTTCTTCGATACCAGCTTCAGAACTGGCTAGTGATCTGAAAATCGTTGGTGACGTCTTTGCATCTCATTTCGTGATGTTCGCCAGTTCGCCTCCCCGTTCTGTTCTCAAACGATCGCTGGGATCCGCTGCGGACTCGCCTTTCTTCTTCCGACAAGTCACGCCTGCGAATCCCGTGCACGGCTCTCCTGTCAACGCGACTGTTCCTCAAGGAGGGATACTGAAACGCTACCAACTACTTACACCTGGTCTCCTTACAATTCTCTTTGTTATGCTGCTAGTTTTCTTACCCATCTTACTTGTTGGGATATCCGCGTTGTCGAGCATTAAGACGCCACAAAAAACCGACCATCCCAACAAGGACAGGAGGGGCTAGTAAGCATTCGTAATTTGACCTTGCCGTCTGTATATCTTGGCGAATTGCATATCCATGATTCTACATCGACATTTTCCTCAACACTCAAACGGTTCATGTGGCTCGGCTTAAGCCTCAGAAAGTTTTTCTCATTGCGGAACATGTGAATTATCGGTCACTGCTCTCCGCCCCTGTAGAGGTGGACATAATTGTCATTATAGTTCTGGGTAACATGTGTGCGTGCGTACAAACAACAGATAGTACGACATGGTGGAGCAAGCAAAACGCGTGTAGGTATTACAAAACAAAAAAAGTCCATGAAATTGGTATCACTAGTCCTTGAGGGCTCTCAGCCTCGGGATATCAAATGAAAGAACCCAATGGAGATATCATGATGAACTGAAGGCTCCGGGAGTGAGCATACGTCATGCAAAAAGTTCATTTTCGGCCGTTTTGATATTTTGTTGGCTGTCGACAACCGAGCACATCACTTCCACAGCAACAAGATGATACGGGAGTGGACCCCAATCTCTGAACCCCCATCGAAGTTTCGCGAGGACGGCGAGTTCGTGGAAGTTAGAAACCCAATCTCGTTGCAAATCGAACATACTCCGCTTCCAAGTCCCTAAGGTCGAATTGGCCGACTTCCAGATAAGCAGTGTGCTCAATTGTACAACAGATACGCAACCTCGAGCAGACTCGGATCCGATATGAGCCGCAGCAAGAGGTGGATTCCGAGGCACATGTACGAGATAGGAAGAGCAAATAGGCAGTAGATTGGTGGAATCTACTTCCTCGATCAGCGAGGCTCTGGGGCTTTGCACATCATCGGAAGGGTCAGTCCCGAAAGCCTTCGATGCGGGAGATATAAAATGGAGTCGAAGCCCCGGGAAAATGGCGAACGTAGAAGAGCCACAATCGGCAAATAACGTTGTGGAGTCTTCAACAAGCTTACTAGAAGCAAATTGATGGATACTTTTAGAAGAGAGGAATGTGAATGATCCGTCCTCTACAGAAAGAATTTCGAAATTTAATGGGCCATTCGATGCTGCATCTTGCGTGGCCTTGGTGGCTAGGCATAACTCCCAAGCTTCAGAAGTGTCTGCATAGTCAGCAGGAGATACAGTTTGCGAAAGGGTCAGGACAAACCTTCAATTTCACCAATGTCCATGTAACCCATTTTCGCAATGACGGACCTCCACTCAACCTGGGCGCGCCGACTGCATTCCAGGGCAAAATTGAGAATATTTTCGGCGACTAGGCTCTCGAAGGAGGTCGCCGCTGACACATGGCCAATGTACCAATGACGAGTCTCATGGCCGTGTCCCCTTTGATCCACACATGCCGCAAAAAGCCAATCTCTGTCACGCGACCACTTGTACCCCACATGGAACAGAAGGCACCTATCAGTGACGTATGTTGGTCGGGTACAACTTGGGACTCTTTCCGGCAGATCATACGATCAACACGCCGGTTTAAGCGATCATAGACCGCAGAAGCAATGTCCGCCATGCCGCCATGCTTGGCACACTGGGAATAATCCAAGATACTCTCAAGCGGGACAACATGGAGTAGGACACGTTCCCTGGTGAGGTCGTACTTCTTCAGAATGCCTGATAGCCCAATATATCCAAAGAAGTTCGCGAGGAGGAATGATGGAGGGGCAATTAAATAGAGGACCACGTGGGCTGACCCTTCCAGATTGGCAAGGAATGTGGCTGAAACGTCATGTCAGTAGGCATGTGGAATTCATGGCGTATGGAAGCTGACCGAGAGTGCGCTTATAATTCGTCCATCGCAAGGGAACAAGACCTTTCGGATGCCAATTGGAGCCAACGACGTGATTACCCAATTTCCTTGCCTAGTGCCAGCTGAGGAAACGGCGACGCATAGAATGTTCTAGTCAACTCACTGCATAGACCTGGGAGATACGCTCGAGCCAGGGGGAGATGAATGCCTCGATGTTTGCGTTTGATTCATTCGGTTCATATAGGGCGAAGCAAATGACATCCTTTTTGCCACTCAAGGGGGACAGCCCGATCTTCTCCCAGAACTTCAAAGCAGACGGAAGCACTTGTATAACAGAATCTCCTCTACCTAAAGTGAGCAAAGGATCATCCAGCGACATAGTTCGAGGACGCATATGGACATCTTTCACTTCAAGGTGGGACATAGGCATGAGTACCAAGGGGAAATTTGAGAGATTATGCTTACCTGAAATGGTCCCCAGAGACGAAAGGTCTAACGGCATACCAAACCCGAGATCTCTCTGAAGACACCGAATGACGGAGACAAGTTCCTGTGGCCATTCCTGTAAGCCCCCTTCATGCACTGGCAAAGGAACATAGGCTTTGAAACACCGGAACCAGCGTTCATTCTCCACACATTCGCGGATCATAAATCCCATAGCATCCTTCTTGCAATCGCGTTGGACCGCGGCGGTGGCAATAAAACCAGGAGAAACAGGTGTCGGCGCGGAAACAGGGATTTGCTCTTGGTGCTTGGTATTTAGTCGAGGTTCATGGTCGACTGGGGGAACCGGGGAGCCAAACGAAGTTGGCCATGTACGGAAGGGCCGTGAGAGGGACTGAAGAACAGTTCGGTCCAATAGGACAAGAAGGGCGATGGCCACAGGTGATCCTTCGCCCACGCTCTTGATCGCGGGACCGTCTACATCCATTTGTTCGTCTTCCGCACCCCCGGCACCTTCCTCGACGGACCCATCGTAATCAGTCTCATCTGGAGCGACACCGTTGTCATCCATCTGATCAACTTCTCTCCAACCTAGTTCGTCGTTGTCTCCAGCAGGCCTAGATCCATCACTTGACAGCATGCGACGTCTAATCATGTTTATCATACTAATTCGCGGATTTGATAAAGAATCGTAAACGCTTTGGATCGCGCTGTCAACCCTTATGTTGGCGGCATCGATTGATGATGAGAAGGGCGCAGCAATAAATGGAGGATATTGCTGATGCTGGCGAAAGACAACATCTCGAGTTCGCGTACCTATTGATAGGCTCCCCGCGAAGTCCAAGGCAACAAAAGCGTCTGCAACCCCGGAGGGTACCGGCGCGGGTAATATGTCCTGTTGCCACCTGACAGGCTTTGAGTTTGATATAGAGCTGGAAGGTGAGGGATGGGATGAAACGGTGGTCAGAACAACGGGGGCGTCGTTGACTTGTGCGACAGCATCTTTCCCTGGCGCTTGTGGGGTCAGGGAAACATCTTCTGTCCAGTGTAGGTCAGTCTCCAACTGGGGGTTATCCTCCGGGGGAAGCGCTTGCAGGTTCGCCGATGGATCAAAATATAACATTCCGGCATCATCAAGAAAGCTTTTCAAGTCGGCTATATTATTTTGTAGCTCATCAGCACGTTCTGGGGGATCATCTCCGGACGGAAATGAGATGCCGGACCAAGTGATATCACCTATAGCAGATAAATTTGAGTTCATGAGAGACTCTATTGAAGGGTAAGAAGATTGATTCTGTGCGGTTGTCGTGGTGGAGTTGAAAGATGATGGCGTTGGAAACGATGACTGTGCACTTTGCATTTGGAAAAAGAGCGGATTGAGATTTGCAGACGAAGTTGATGCAGTGAACGTGTTAGGGGAATCGTGTCCAAAAATTGTGAACGGTGAGAAGGATGAGAAGTGAAGAGGCGAGCTTGCATGCCAGCCCGCTTGATGGTATGAGGAACCAGGACTCAACCCTGGCGGTGAGGGATAAGTTTGCACGATGCTCCGAGGATTCTGCGTAACCAAATTAGTTTTAGGAGATGGGCTTTCAATTACCGGTGAGTTGGCAGGTTTGGGGTCGTTCGATCGCTGTAAATCTCTGGCTCGCTCCCGCTCTTTGACCACGGCATCTACAAATTCATTGGCATGGCTAGCAATTCGATCCAAGCTGTACCTGAGCGCAGAAACAGAACGTTGTGGCGCAACACGACCCATCGATGATTGTGGCTGTTTGCCTTTAGGTGATGACGCAATCGATGAAGAGGAGGGAACGCGATGAGCAGGAGGCCGAGTCGAAGATACTAGACACATGGACTTCGGCCACAGTAAAAGGATCCCATGTGACTCTACGTTCTGATCCGACCGAGAGGATGACGGCGTGTTCGAGTCCTTATCGCCTTCACGAGGCATCCAGCACTGAAAGAAGCCACTATTAGAACTTGAGGAGTATCCGTGTCCACTAAGTCCAGTCCGGAAGGCAGATTCTGTGTCCTCGTCGGAGGGAACTTCCCCCACGTAGTAGGCAGGTGTCAGAAAAGGGAGCAGGACTAGGGGCGTTCCTGGCTCCATTTTTGATCGGGTCTCCCGGAAAGACGAGCTTTTCATCACTAATTGAACGAGAATGCCGGTTGAAGTAAGATGTAAATGGACCATGCTAGCCTTAAGCGACCGATTATCCAAGAGCTCGTTCCAGCCTGCGCCCCATTCGCCCAACACCCTTGAGCCACGGAAAACAAAGCCTCCCGGAATCTTCTGGAGAGCATTTGAAGACTTCAGCGAGGATATGCATAATGAATCGACAATATGGTCCCGCACAGCAAGAAGGAAGTGTGCATGCGCGCCTCGAAGAGACATGCGGGGAAGAAGACAAGCAGACGACAAATAGTCTCTGATGTTCCAGGATGGGGGACAACTGGCACAGGGCCGCGGCATTGACGAGCAAGCCTCAGAACAGGGGTACACGTCGACGGGTCTGTATGAGTCGAACACTTCCTCTACAGGATACGGTTCATCCGTTTGCCCGGATATTTGATGTCCCACTACTAGACTCACCATTAAGACCATCCAATGATAGGCCGTGAAGGGTTACAGATGGAATAGTCTCGCCGTTGTCAGAAGCTATGGCGAATGTCCAGAGTATTTGCTTGACATGATCGACGACGGCTAGTGGCACATCAATGGTCCCAACACCGGGCCTCCAATGCTGAACGATTTTGCGCCTGCCTTGCTCTAAAGCTAGTTCTGGACGCGCGTGGGTGTTGGTGGGTCTGAATGCCCGATACAAGATCCTCGAAGACGGTGGAAATGTCAAAGGTAAGTGGGCCAGCTGCCACGATCCAGGATGGAGCGTGGTGGGCACCATGATTCTAGCTGACTACTAGTGCACAGGTACTGGGAGACACATGAAAGGACCGAGCTCAAGAACCCTGCCCTTGAATTGCGGCAAATTGCCAGGTGTGCCAGAATAGGAAATTCCAATTGAATCTAACCAGATGCGCAATGACCCGGGCGAAAACGACAAATGCAGAGTAACGAAAAAAAAAGGATACGAAGCGGTGAAGAAAACACACAGACGGATTGAAGAGAGTATTAAAGTAAAATACGTCAATAAATAAGGGAATATGTCATTAAGCAGTAGCTTTCTTTTCATCAGTCTTTGCCTTGCTGTCCCCTGGTTGAACCCGACCCGCAGCAGCGGCAGCAGTAGCGGCAGCAACTCCATTACGATTGTTAAACGGCCCACGTCCACGCACCGACGCACGGAACCCCCCACGACCGCGGCCTCTCCCACCTTCACCGCCCGGCCCATCGCGATGATGCGAACGATCTTCTGCAATGGACACTTCAATGGGAGTATCTCTGAGTTTCTAGAATGAAGTTTCCCATGATTAGTCGGCCAATTGGCCCTCCAGAAATGAACAACTTACTTCGACATGCTCAGTCAATCCCTTGTCCATGGCTTCTTTGTCACCAAACTCCACGAACGCTACAGGTTTCTGTTGACGACTTGTATGATTCAGCGGGACCTTGACATGAGTGATCTACGCAAGATGAAGTATGTCACCATTAATGCCACAGCATCTAAAATCCAAGATAAAATACACACTCCTGCTTTCGCTGCCCCGAAAAAGTCTCGAATCTCCTGGTCTGTTACCGGGACAGGAAGTCCACCAAGGAAAAGAGTGTTCGGATTACGGCGTGGTCGATTCGTTATTGGTGTACGACCACCAGTGCTCTCGCTCTCGCCAGTGGGAGATAAAATATCGTGGTCACGCAGAGCAGATGAGGAAGGAGTAGGAGAAGCGACATTAGAACGTGGAAGCGGTTGTTTCGCAGCGACAGTGGCAGGTGTGTTCGAACGATCAAAAGGAGGTGAAGCTGCCCCAGGCGCAGACATTGCCTTCTTTTCTTCCTCACGTTTCTCACGCTCACGTTCCTTCTCTTTCTTGCTAGGCCTCTTTTTGGCGGATTTATCTGCTGCTGCTGAAGTAGGACTGCCCGGGGCGGTGGATGCACCAGATGCACCATTGGTTTTCGGTGCGGCATCTGCACTACCATTTGCTGTTTCATGGACACCTACGTAACACAGGCAGACATGAGATTCCGTCCTTCAGAGGGCCCAGGTATGAAGTGAAAGACCTGCCTTGTGGGCCAGATGATGCCGCAGGCACTGACGGAGCAACCGAGGTCCCACTATCAGCAGTAGCTGCCGTCACATCTGATTTTCGACGGTAGGCATAATTGAAACCTAAGTGAAGTACCCTGCAGTTGAACTACAGTCTTTCAGTAAGAGACATGAAAGAATACCAGCCTTGACTCTTGAGTTCGCAGCTGACCCTCCCTTGATTGATATCAAGCACTAGTTGTCCATACGCAGCGTCACAGAGATTCCAATTCCAGCAATTCTTCCAGGCAGGTTCCTCTGAGGTTGTGCCTCCATGAGCAGACGGAACGCGATCGATTACAGAAAGACACTTCTCAAGTAGAATTCGTTGGTTTTCGCTGTTCAAATGTGAGAACATCGTTCTGACGAGTACAGAACAAAGACTCACTCAATAATACCTTCCACCTGCGACTTGACGTTCTCCCACACTCTGCCAAAACCCTCCTTACCGCTGAGGAGCTTCTGGCGGAAACCTTCCATGTCACTTTGGACGCTGAATTCGTTATATGATGAGGCATATCGAAAGTGTAGCCCTGCGGAAATAGTTAGATCCGCTCTCAGGACCAAAGCCAGCTGTGCGATTATCCCTTCACGGCCAGGTGAGGTATGAGAAACGAGGAGACGAGTTTCCGACGGATCGTACGTCCGTTGGGCAGTATCCACAAGCTCGCCAATTTGAAGAGCTGTGGTCCACATGGTGCCGTGTCCTCCAGCAATCGTAGCATTGCCTTCACCGTTGTCGAACATCTTATGAGGTACAAGAGCTCCACCAAGACCCAGCAAACGAAGTTTGACACCACCAACATCGACGCAACGAGAAGTAGCCTCGTCAATAATATGGAGATTCTCAATTTCATACTCCCCGCTGCGGAACTTTTCCAGAATTGTGACATCCTCACAAGCACCCCATACCGTATATACGGGAACGGTCAGCTTAATATCCCCAGATAGCAATCTCGTAAATTCAGAGAGAATAGGCTCAGGTGACGAGCCGACGGTATTGCGGAGAGCGTGTAATGGTTGACCATCAGCTAGAAGCCGATCCCTTTCCTCATTCGAAATCAGAGGGGAGTATAGAATCAGGTGGCGCAACGTTCTAGAGTGAATGTGGGAAGTGTTAGTCTCCAGTCATAATGAATTGCCATCAAGAGGTGAAGGAGGATTGAGATAAAGTAATGATCACAACACAAGCATCTACTTCGGCACCCATACTCACCGATCATTGATCCTGCTAAGGCTCGACAGCTCTGTGCGGGATTGGGGAGTGGGGTCAATAGACTCGTGTAACGGTGGTGTCTTCCGAAATATGCGTACCAAAGAAGCCAAAATCTCCGGTATGAATAATGGCAACAGCATCATTCTCTTGCGCAAGTTCGTTCAGGTTTGAGAGATGCCCTCTGACGTCGGCAAGGCACAATATCTTGCCGCGGTTGTTTTGGCCCAGCACTTTCGGCGAGCTCGGATTGACACGCGCTGCCGGTACTGGAGATACACCAGGGAGAGAAGAGGCTGTGGAACGACTAGCCATGTCACTTCAGTCGTTGATATGGGTGATCAGGGGTGGTTTGTGTGTGTGGAGAACGTTGAGGACGAAATTTTGTTTAGTCGAAAAGGTCCCGTGACTATTCCCTTGCCACAAAAATTCAATGGCATTTCGTGACATGGGCAAAAGACTAGACAAAGTAGGATGGCAGCGATGGCAGCGACGTCCACGAGCCATACAATGGATATTTAAACCATGCTCTTCCCACAAAATGACTCAAATAATAGCTTGCGACGTGGCCTCAGTTT
>WNFI01653706.1_pt1 | contig 22546 bp, 19 predicted proteins | sample 5400471 | NCBI WGS metagenome assembly WNFI01 (sample SAMN13153348, study PRJNA577476) | soil metagenome | isolation source: 100 cm saprolite on Douglas fir-dominated hillslope | place: USA:California | collected 2013-09-17
GCGGCCACCGAGAGTGTCCCGTCGTGGCCGGTCTGGAACGCGAGACGGACGTACCTGTTGCCCCAGTCCCAGTTGTGGGTGACCGGGCCGGTGCGGATGATCGCCACCGCGCCGACGGACTCGCTGGACGTCACTTCGAGGTCGAAGGTGCTGCCGTACCGGATGGCGTCGGGCGCGTCGTCGAGCGACGGCCGCGGCCCGCGGAAGAAGTACGCCGGTCGATAAAGCTGACCGACTGGAACTCCGGCATCGGAATCGCCCGGCACGAGCTCGGTGCGGTTCCCGCCCATCGCGAGCACCGAGCCGTCGGGAAGCAGCGCCGCGGTCGAGTGATCGTGCCGCGGGACGCTCGTCCGGGCGACGACACTCATCGTCCCGGTCGAAGGATCGAACAGCTGGTAGTTGTACTCGATGGGGCCGCCGCCGCGCCCGCCGCTCCCGCCGAGCACGAGCACCCTTCCGTCCGGCAGCACCACCGCGTTGTTCTCTCTCACCGCGAGGTCTAGCGGCTGGTGCGACATCCACTGCGGTGCCGGCGCCGAAAAGTCGATCGACTCGACCACGTTGCTCACCGCGGTGCCGCGGCCGTTGAACCCGCCGAACAGCACCACCCGCTGAGAAACCGGCATGCCGTCGGCTCCGAGCGTCCACAGCTGCGCGCCGGCTCCGCTGTCGTGCGAGAGCGCCGCGTGGGCCACGAGCTCGTAGTGGTTCTGCGCGGGCGTGTCGCGGTGGGCATCGCTCTCCGCGCCAAGCACGTCGAGCAGGTAGGTCTTCCCGTCATAGTGCCACGGGTCGAACTGCGTGCGCAGCTCCCGCTCCGTCGGATAGGGCGGCTGCGCCTCGCCGAGGAGCGCCACCTTCCAGTCGTCCCAGCCCGGGCCGGTCTGCACGACGTACGAGCGCGGGTACATCACGAGGAGCTTCTGAGCGCTCTCGAGCGCCAGCGTCGCGTCGCGGTCGGGGTCGTAGATCTCGGGTGTCGCGTAGCGGATTTTCTTGAACGGCGCCGCCGACGGGCCGCCCGTCGTGTCGATGTCGGTGCCGGAGAGGATGAGCACGCGTCCGTCGGGCAGGGTCACCGCTGTGGGGTACCAACGGCGGTACTTCATGTCCGAAGGATCCGGCGGATCGACGTTGTCGCGCACGAGCGCGTTCGCGTGCTCGAAGGCGGTGCCGGTGGGGTCCGCGGCCCAGTCGAGGCGCACCTGCGGCTGGACGCGCGGGGTCCACCACTCCTTGATCGGGTCGAAGAGGAGGACTTTGGCGATGCCAGCGTTGCCGATCTTGTCGTGGCCGCCGGGTGCGGCGATGCGCCCGTCGGCGAGCGTGACGTTGCCGCTGCAGAACGCGTTGTACGACAGGCCTCTCGAGAATCCGGCGTCGTGGAACGCGCTCGCGTTGAGCTCGAAGTCTTCCGGCGTGAGCGCGCGCACGTCGTACTTGCCGGTCTCGGTCAGCGCGGCCTTGTCGGTGAGGTCGACGCACTGGGTGTTCTCGCGCGGGATGTCCGCCTTGATGCGCGACTTGCTGCTCGCGTCGAGAACCCCGCTGAAAGAAAAGCCGCCGTAGACGACTCGCGCGAACTCGGACCGCAGGGCGCCGACCGGGCCCTTGTCGGGGTCGACGAGGTCGGTGCCAGCGTACTCGCTCGGGCGCATCCAGAAGCAGATCTTCGGAGCGCCGCCGGCACCCCACATGAGGCCCGCGGCGATGGCGTCTTTGTGGAATGGAATCAGCGAGCCGAGCTCGCCCACTGCCGCGGGCACCGCTGCCTGCGCCGGAGAGACAACGGCGAACCACATCAACACGACGCTCGCCCGCATGGCTGACCTCCCACCCGACCACCGTGTTCCTTTTGCCAATGTTGCAAGGAGAGCGCCGTCCGCGCGCTCGCCGGCGGGCGGGAGCGCCACGGCTTCACACAAACAGAGCAGCGATTTCACTCGGAGGCGAATTCGTTTCCCCGCGAGTGGATTGCCAATACCGATCTGGGCAATCCTTTGCGCCTCGTCGCCAAATACGGCGACGGACACCCAGTTGTGACGACGGGCCGAATGTTCGGCTCGGGGCGTGCGGGCAGGCCGGTTTCCCGAGCGATGGTGAGATTAGTTGTGTGAAGTCAAAACCTCAGGGGCATTATCAATGTCGGGTGTAGCTTGGGTAAGAACCGCAGTGCTGTCCGTGCTCGCTTTGGCCGCCGGTTGTGGCCGCAGCTCCTCAGCCGGAGACCCCGCCGGCAGCTACGACGGGGGGCCGACCGCCGGTGGGGGGACGCCCCTAAAGAGGTCGCTCGCAGTGGTGAAGACCGGCTCGGGCATCGTCCGCTCGACGCCCCCTGGAATCGATTGCGGCGCTGCCTGCTCGGCCGCCTTCGACCCGGGCACGAACATCGTCTTGATGGCGGTCGCGGATGCCGGCTGGTCGTTCGCCGGTCCCACCCACAAGCTCGAGGTGGCGCGATCCGGAGACGGCAAGGGGCGGGTGACGTCCGATCCGGGCGGCATCGACTGCGGCACCGGATGCAGCGCCACCTTCGCAGACGGAACGGCCGTGGCGTTGACGGCGACACTCGAGCCGGGATCGAAGTTCGCGGGCTGGGGCGGCGCGTGCTCCGCGAGCGGGAGCCGCGGATGCACCCTGACGATCTCCGGCGACAAGTCCGTGAACGCGACCTTTTCGCTGCTTCCCCCGCCCGATGAATGCGAAAGCCTGGCGCCGCCCGCGGCGGGACCCGCGCCGTACCAGCACACGATCGAGGCGAGGGCCGACTGCCAACGTGGTCTGACCGACGGCTGGGGAGTGCTCGCCCTCCGGGCTTCGTCATGATCAACCTTTCCAGCCCCCCGGCGACCGTCGAGAGCTATGACGAGCGCCTGAATCTCCGCTGGCGCGCGCCGCTTCCGCCGAACCGGGCGCCCGCTGCACTGGCCGTCGATCGTGTCGGCAACACGCTCGTGCTCTTCGATGGCGACATGAACACCGCGCCCAAGACCGCCGACGGCATGTGGATCGATCGCACCGGCGCCGCGGGCCCGGTCTTCCACGCAGTCGGCCCGATGGACCACTGGGCGCATCTCGGCATGGACCTCACGCAGCGCGTAGGGAGCGGCCTCTTCGTCGCGGGCAGCGAGTGGCTCGGGCAGATCGACAGCCTCGCCATCACCGTCACGCCGCCGCCCGACTGGCTCAAGGCGCGGCCCCACAACCTGCTCCACATGGTGCACGGCGGGAAGGCCTACGGCGTCCTGGATGGGCCCGGCTACGCCGCAGACTGCGTGCAGACGATCGAGGTGGTGACCACCTCCGGCAAGAGCTGCGGCGCGGCGAGTTTCAGGGCGGGCATCGGCGCCTGTTACCGCAGCTACATCACCATGGGCTATGACGGCACGGTGATCCAGGAAGCACCCTTCACCTGCACCCAGGGAGGCCCCTGCACCTGCTCCTGGCACTGGTGGCCGGGGTTTCTCCGCTGATGGAGCCACACGATGACCCTGCCCGCGACACGGCGCCTGGTCTCGCTCGACGAGTCGCATATCCGCGGTCTCGCGCAGGTGCTGCTCGACTGCGTTCAAGGCGGCGCGTCGGTGAGCTTCATGCAGCCGCTCTCGATGGAGCGTGCCGAGGCTTTCTGGCGCGGCGTCGCCGACGGCGTGGCCCGCGGCGGCGCTGATGCAGGCGACGGAGCGCGTCGCGGCCGAAGAGGGCAAGTCGCTGCTGGTGCTGGACACCGTCACAGGCGGCGAGGCCGAGCGCCTGTACGAGCGGCTGGGCTGGCAGCGGTGCGGCGTGATCCCCGGCTATGCGCTGTGGCCGGGCGGCGGCCTGTGCGGGACGACGATCTTCTTCAAGACGCTGCCGACTTGACGGGCGACCGTGCGCCGCTGCCGCTTCACCATTCGCTTGCATCAGAGCTAAAATGCAGCACCGAAAATGGACGTCTGGGCAGACGCTTACCTGGCGGCCTTCCTGATCGGACTCTTGTCCGTGGGGGGAATGCTGTTCGTGAGCGGCATGCACCACGGGCACCGGCCCGGCGGCGGCGCGGGCCACGGACACGCGCACGGCCATGGCCACGCGCACGGCGGCGGCGCGGGCGACCTCTCGAACACCCTGTGGACCGCCCTCTCGCCGTTCTTCAACTTCTCCTCGCTCCTCGCCCTCTTGATGGTCGGCGGTGGCTCCGGCTACGTGACGCTCAAGATCGGGCTGGGCCGCCTGGCGTCTCTCGCGGCCGCGGTGGGCGGCGGCGTGGGCGGCGCCTACCTCATGGTCGGCGTGATGCGCCTGTTGTGGCGCGCCGAGGCGGGCGTGGTGCGGCCCACCGACCCCTCGGGCACCATCGCCCGCGTCATCGCGCCCATCTCCGCCGCGCGCATGGGCGAGATCGTGTTCAGCAGGGAGGACGGCGCGCGCCAGGCGCTCCCGGCCAAGCTGGATCGGGAGGGTTCGGACATCGAGCGCGACGCTGAGGTGGTGGTGATGCGCGTCGAGCGTGGGACGGCCTACGTGACGCGGCTGGCAGCTCTAGCCGCCAAGGAGAGCAAATGAGCTTCGACGTGTTGTTGGTCGCAGGCGGCAGCACTGTCGGTCTGTTGGTCCTGATGGCCTTCCTGGCCAGCCTGTACCGCAAGGTCGGCCCCAATCAGGCGCTGATCGTCTACGGCGCGGGCGGCACCAAGGTGGTGCGCGGCGGCGGCGCGCTGGTGTGGCCGATGGTCCAGAGCTCGCGCGGGCTGTCCTTGGAGCTGATGAGCTTCGACGTCGCGCCCAAGAAGGAGCTGTACACCAGGCAGGGCGTGAGCGTGCTCATCGACGCGGTCACGCAGCTCAAGGTGCGCTCCGACGACGAGTCCATCCGGACCGCGGCCGAGCAGTTCCTGGACAAGACGATGGACGACCGGGAGGCGCTCATCAAGCTGGTGATGGAGGGCCACCTGCGCGGCATCGTGGGCCAGCTCACGGTGGAGGAGATCGTCAAGGAGCCGGAGATGGTGGGCGCGAAGATGCGCTCCACCTGCGCCGAGGACCTCAACAAGATGGGCCTGGAGCCGATCAGCTTCACCATCAAGGAAGTCCGCGACCAGAACGAGTACATCGCCAACATGGGCCGGCCCGACGTGGAGCGCATCAAGCGCGAGGCGAACATCGCCGCGGCGGAGGCCAAGCGCGACACGGAGATCCGCATTGCCCAGGCGGAGCGGGAGGCCGCGGTCGCCAAGGCGCTGGCCGACCAGGAGCGGGTCATCGCGCAGACGGCGTCGAACGCCAAGCAGGCCGAGGCCACGCGCGACATGGAGGTCAAGAAAGCGCAGTACCAGGAGACGATGCAGCGCCAGAAGGCGCAGGCGGACAAGAGCTACGAGATCCAGACCGCAGTCATGGAGCAGCAGGTCGTGGCCGAGAAGCTCAAGGTCCAGCTCGTCGAGCGCGAGGCGCAGATCAAGGTGCAGGAGGCGGAGATCAAGCGCCGCGAAAAGGAGCTCCAGGCGACGACGCTCAAGAAGGCCGAGGTCGACGCCGAGCAGATCAAGGTCATGGCCGAGGCCACCAAGCGCAAGCTGGAGCTGGAGGCCGAGGGCGCGGCGCTGGCGGCGCTCAAGCAGGGCCAGGCGAAAGCCGACGTCACGCGGCTCACGGGTGAGGCGCAGGCGCGGGTCATTCTCCTCACCGGCGAGGCGGAGGCGGAGGCGATGCGCAAGAAGGCGACCGCGTTCCAGAGCTACAACCAGGCTGCGGTGCTGGACAAGATCGTCAGCGGGCTGCCGGCGGTCGTGTCGGCGCTCGCGGCGCCGCTTTCCAAGCTGGACAAGATCACCATGGTCTCGACCGGCAACGGCGGCACAGGCGTGGACAAGTTCACCGCCGACATGGCGAAGATCGTGGCGCAGGTGCCGGAGCTGGTGGAGTCGCTCTCCGGGATCAAGCTCGGCGATCTGATCAAAGCCCTGCCGCGCATCGGGCTGTCGCTCGAGGGGCGGGCCGCGCCCGCCAGCGCCGTGGAGCCGCCGGGGACGCCGCCGCCGGGCGAGCTCGAGGCCGCGCTAGACCGGCTCAAGGACGGGCTGGATGAGGCGACTTACGAGAAGGTCCTCGAGATCCTGGCGTCGGAGGAAACCTCGCTTCCGGTGTCGCCTCAGCGGGAACCGAATGTGGACCCGCACTAAGGTGCGGACATGACCTCAGCCTCGGCGAGTTGAGAGGGCCGAATCGATCCGCCAGTCAGCCGGGACTTCGACATAGGACGGTCCCAGCTCCGCGACCGACGCGCAGCCCAGCAGCTTGAGCGTCCGTGCCAGATCGGACCGGAGGATCTCGATGGCGCGCGCCACCCCGGGTCCGCCGCCGGCGCCCAGGCCATAAGCGTAGGCCCTCCCCACCAAGACCGCGCGCGCGCCCAGGCAGAGCGCCTTGACGATGTCGCTTCCGCGGCGGATGCCCCCATCCATCAGGACCTCTGCCCGTCCTCGGACCGCTGCCACCACTTCCGGCAGCGCCCGCAGCGTCGCAGACACGCCATCCAACTGGCGCCCGCCATGGTTCGACACCACGACTGCTTCCGCGCCCTCGTCGACGGCACGGCGGGCATCCTCCGCCGTGAGCACGCCCTTCACGACGATCGGGCCGCTCCAGGCCTCCCGGATCCACTTGAGGTCCTGCCATGACACCACCGACTGCTCGAGCGCGGCGCCCACGTCTGCGTAAGCCATCGGGCCGCCGGCGAGCACGACGTTGGGGAAGCGCATCATCCCCCCGTCGGACAGGAATGCGGCCAGCCACCGGGGCCGTGCGAGGAACTGCCAGATGAAGGGCAGCATCGTCCAGGGACGGCCGCTGACGAGCTCCTTCGTGCCGTTGCGCACGTCCCGCTCGCGAAGCCCTGCCACCGGTGTGTCGATGGTGACCATTAGCGCCGAGTAACCTGAAAGTCGTGCGCGCTCGATGGCGGCTCGCGCGACCTCGCGGCCACCCACCAAGTAGACCTGATACCAGCAGGGGCCGGTGGTGGCTGCCTTGACCTCCTCGAGCGTGCATCCGGAGAGCGTCGACAGGACGTAAGCCGTGCCGGCCTCACCGCCTGCCTGCGCAGCCACCGCCTCGCCGCGCGGATACAGCATGCGCGTGCTTCCCACTGGCGCGAGGAGAAACGGCAGCGCGAGCTTGGTGCCGAGCACCGAGGTCTGCAAGTCGGCCGTCGGGGCGGCCACGGCGCCCCGGGGACGGAACGTCACCGTGTCGAAGGCGCGGCGGTTCTCGCGGAGAGTGACCTCGCTCTCCGCGCCACCATCGACGTAGTCGAAGACCACCCTCGGCAGGCGGCGCTGCGCCAGCCGGCGCAGGTCGGCGATGTTGACGGCGCGAGGAGCTGCCAGGGTACGTGCCACGTGTGGATCCGGAGATACCAGATGGGCAGTTTCGCTGTCACTCTGCCGCGCCGGCGGCCGGCAAGTGCAGCTCTACATGCCGGGCATCTGGCGCTGCTCTACGGTGCCGCTGTTGCGCACGAACTCGGCGACGCGGCTCGAAGCAGCGAGGGCCTCCGCAATCGCCGCGGGGTCGCCGCGGACTTTGTCCACGAAGAACCCGTCGCTGCGCAGCGTGGCCACCTGCCCGACGATGGAGAGCTGCAGCTCTCCTCTATAAGGAGGGCGCTCGACTACCGTGAATCCAGCCCGCGCCATCGCGTCGCGCAGCGCCGGATCGGCGACGCTGACCGGGTACTCCGCCAGCTCCACGCGCGTAGCGGGCTGCTCGGCGCGCACCGACTGGTAGCTCCCGCCGCAGGCGCAGAGGAGCAGGACGATCGCGAGCGGGCGTATCGCGCGAGAGCACATCTGGCGACGGAGTGTATTGGGCCAACCGCCCGACCGCGCCTCCAACGCCTGCGACCGCTGGCCCTGCTCGGGCTTCACTCGGGTTGAGGCCTGCATGCTCGCCGACCCACCTTGGTGGGCCCGGATGGCCATCCTTGGCCGGCGAGGCGATCGATGGCCACGGGACCAGAGGACGCGGAGCGCGAGCGGCTCGCGCAGGCGGCGCAGGGAAAGGCGGCCTGGCGCCGCTTCGGACCCTACTTGGCGGATCGGCAGTGGGGAACGGTCCGGGAGGACTACTCGGCGAACGGCGACGCATGGGGTTCCTTCCCCCACGAGCACGCGCGGAGCCGCGCGTACCGATGGGGCGAGGACGGGCTCCTCGGGATCTGCGACGACCAGGGCTTCCTCTGCCTCGCGCTCGCGCTCTGGAACGAGAAGGACCCGATCCTGAAGGAGCGGCTCTTCGGCGTCGCGAACCCGGAGGGGAACCACGGCGAGGACGTAAAGGAGTGCTACTACTACCTCGACGCGACGCCCACGGCGTCGTATCTGAAAGCGCTCTACAAGTACCCGCAAGCTGCTTTCCCGTACGAGCAGCTCGTCTCCGTGAACCGAGCCCGCTCGAAGGCCGAGCCGGAGTACGAGCTCCTCGACACCGGCATCTTCGACGCGAACGGATACTTCGACGTCTTCGTCGAGTACGCGAAGGCCGCGCCGGATGACATCCTCGTCCGGATCAGCGCCCACAACCGCGGCCCCGCGCTTGCGCCATTGCACCTGCTCCCAACGCTCTGGTTCCGGAACACCTGGTCCTGGAAGGGCGGGATCGAAGGGGACCTCCCCAAGCCCGCGATCCGGCTCGCCGGAAAGAACGGCGTCGTCGCAGAGCACGCGCGGCTCGGCCGGCTCAACCTCGTTGCCGCCGCGGCGCTGGGGACCGTCGACGGGCCGCGCTGGATGTTCACCGAAAACGAGACGAACGTGGAGCGGCTTTATGGCCAGCCCAATCCTTCGCCTTACGTGAAGGATGGCTTCCACGCCGCCGTGATCGAGCGCCGCGCCGACGCCGCCCGCCCGGAGGGCGGGACTAAGTGCGCCGCCCATTTCCGCGCCGACGTCCCCGCCGGAGGGAGCGTCGAGCTGCGACTGCGGCTCTCGCCCCGCGCCTCCTCTCCCGCGGCAGCGCTTCGGGAGGGCTTCGACGAGGTCCTCGGCGCGCGCCGGCGCGAGGCGGACGCGTTCTACGCGGGAGCTGCGCGCCCGGAGGACGCAGCCACCCTGCGCCAGGCCAGCGCCGGCATGATCTGGTCGAAGCAGTTCTACTACTACGTGGTCCGCGACTGGCTCGACGGCGACCCCATCTTCCCGCCGCCGCCGGAGCACAGGCACGGCCGGAACGATCGCTGGCGGCACCTCTACGCCCGCGACATCGTCTCCATGCCCGACAAGTGGGAGTTCCCCTGGTTCGCGGCTTGGGATCTCGCTTTCCACACCTTCCCGTTCGTCTTCCTCGACCCGGACTACGCGCGCGACCAGCTCCAGCTCATGTTGCGCAACTGGTACATGGCCCCGTCCGGCCAACTGGCCGCGTACGAGTACGACTTCGGCGACGTGAACCCGCCCGTCCACGCCTGGGCGTGCCGGAAGCTGTTGACCTTTGGAACGGGTCGCGCCGAGGCCAACGCGGCCTTCCTGCGCCGCGTGTTCCCGAAGCTCCTCATGAACTTTACTTGGTGGCTGAACCGGAAGGACCCGGCGGGCGAGAGCCTCTTCACCGGCGGGTTCCTGGGAATGGACAACATCGGCATCTTCGACCGGAACGCGAAGCTCCCAGGCGGGGTTCAGCTGGAGCAGTCCGACGCGACGGCGTGGATGGCCTTCTTCTGCAACGAGATGCTCGCCATCACCGTCGAGTTGGCCCGCGTCGATCCCGATTATGCGGAGATGGCGAACACCTTCGTCCAGCACTTCGCGTTGATCTGCGAGGCGCTGAACGGTCCGGGAGGGCTCTGGGACGAGGAGGCGGGCTTCTACCACGACCAGCTCCGCTCTGGAGACCGCCGGCTGCAGCTCAAGGTACGGTCGCTCGTCGGGCTCCTGCCTGTCGTCGGCGCCGTCGCGATCCAGGGCGGCGGCGGGCTGGAGGGCGCGCGCCGCCGGCTGGTCGAGCTCGCCGATCGGCTCCCGTGGTTCGGCAAGCAGGTCCACGGTCCCGTGGAGCGGCCTGGGCCGGACGGACGCCCGGTGCCGACCTGGCTCCTCTCACTCGTGCCACGCGATCGCCTCGAGCGGCTCTTCCGGACCATGTTCGACGAGCGCGAGTTCCTGTCGCCGCACGGGATCCGCTCGATGTCCCGCGTCCACCTCGAGCGTCCCGTCGTGCTGGATCTCGAGGGCCAGCGCTTCGAGGTGCGTTACCTCCCGGGCGAGTCGGACAGCTGGATGTTCGGCGGGAACTCCAACTGGCGCGGACCGGTCTGGATGCCGCTCAACGCGCTCTTCATCCAGGCGCTCTACGACTACCACCGGTTCTACGGCGACGAGCTACTGGTGGAGTTCCCGACCGGATCCGGTCGGCGTATGAACCTGCTCCAGGTCGCATTGGAGCTCGGGACCCGGCTGCTCGGGCTCTTCCGGGCTGACGCGTCCGGGCGGCGCCCTTGCCACGGCGGCGAGCGGCGATACGCGGAGGATCCGAACTGGAAGGACCTCATCCTCTTCAACGAGTACTTCCACGGCGACACGGGACGCGGCTGCGGCGCGAGCCACCAGACCGGGTGGACCGGGCTCGCGGGGGTGCTCGCCCACCTCCTCGTCGTCGAGCAAGGCGACCGTGCGCGATGATGTCAGGGCCAACCGGCCCCTCCTCTACCAGGTGAACACGCGCGTCCTGCTCGGCGAGCGGAGCCGCGCGTTCGGGTGCCCGGCCAATCTGGACGACTTCCCGGACGCCACGCTCGACGACGTCGCGGCGCGCGGCTTCGAGTGGGTCTGGTTCCTCGGAGTCTGGACCACTGGGCCCGCCGCCCGCGCGATCTCCCGCTCCCGGAAGGACTGGCGCGCCGGGTTCGTGCGCGATTTGCCCGACCTCCGCGACGAGGACGTCACCGGCTCGCCGTTCGCGATCCAGGCGTACGACGTCGCGCCCGAGTACGGCGGCGACGACGCCCTCGCGCGGCTGCGTGAGCGGCTCGCGCGGCGTGGGCTCCGGCTCCTCCTCGACTTCGTGCCGAATCACGTCAGCCCGGACCACCCCTGGGTGACCGCCCACCCCGAGTACTTCATCGCGGGGACGGAGGCGGACCTCGCGCGCGAGCCGTCCAACTGGATCCGCCCGCCCTGCGCGCGCGAGCGGGTCCTCGCCTGCGGCCGCGACCCCTACTTCCCGGGTTGGCCCGATACTCTCCAGCTGAACTATCGGCACGGCGGGCTCCGGGAAGCGATGCGGCGCGAGCTTGCGCGTGTTGCCGAGCGCTGCGACGGCGTGCGGTGCGACATGGCGATGCTCGTCTTGCCGGACGTATTCCGGCGGACGTGGGGCGACCGCGCCCTCCCGCGTGACGGGACCGCCCCCGTGGAAGAGCCGTTCTGGCCGGAGGCCATCCAGCGCGTCCTGGGCGCGCACGCAGGCTTCCTCTTCATGGCGGAGGTGTACTGGGACCTCGAGTGGACCCTCGCGCAGCAGGGGTTCGACTTCACCTACGACAAGCGGCTCTATGACCGGCTGCACGACGGGGACGCGCGTTCCGTGCGCGAGCACCTGTGGGCCACGTCCGAGTTCCAGGAGCACTCGGCGCGGTTCCTGGAGAACCACGACGAGCCGCGCGCGGCAGCGATGTTCTCGCCGGAGCAGCACCGCGCCGCGGCCGCCATCGCGTTCCTCACGCCCGGCCTCCGCTTCTTCCACGAGGGGCAGCTCGACGGCCGGCGCGTCCACGTCTCCATGCACCTCGGGCGGCGCCCCGACGAACGGCCGGACCTGGCGCTGCGGGAATACTACGACCTGCTCCTCCGGGTGCTCAGGCGCGAGGAGGTGCACCTCGGCCGGTGGAGGCTGTGCGAGTGCCGTGCGGCGTGGAGCGGCAACCCGACCTGGGACCGGTTCGTGGTGATGGCCTGGGACGGCGGAGCTCGCGCGCGACTCCTCGCAGCGGTCAACTACGGGGCGACGCGGGCGCAGTGCTGGGCGCAGGTCCCGTTCACGGGGCTCGCCGGCCGGATCGCGCTCCGGGATCTGCTCGGGGACGAGCGGTACGAGCGAGATGCGGTGGAGCTCGAGTCGAAGGGGCTCTACCTGGACCTTCCGCCGTGGGGCGTCAACGCCTTCGCGGTCGAGCCCGGATCTTGAGCGGTGCCGCGTGCGCGCTCACCATCACCGTGAACCCGCCGGGCGTCAGGCGTGCGCGCCGCGCTGCGCCGGCGGAGGTGCGCCCAGCAGGTCGGTCGCATTGCGGAACCCACGCGCCATCGAGATCCGCGCCACGCCGGCGAAGATGAGGCTCACGCCGATGAACGTCCCGATGAGCCACACGCTGATGGTCGGCATCTGGGCGATGGCCAGGTAGGCGAGCACGAGCGCGATGATACCGCTCACGAACGACCAGACCTTGCCCGGCGAGCCCCTGGGAAGTTGGAACGCCATGACGATCCGGAAGGCGCCGACGAAGATGAGGTAGGCGATGAAGACGACCGTCAGCACAACCAGGCCCACCACAGGCCGTGCGAGGTAGAGGGCCCCGGCAGCCAGGGTGACGACCCCAACGAGTCCGAGCAGCACGCCGCGCTGCCACGTCGTCGCCCGGAACGCGTCGATCAGCTCGACGATCCCCGCGCCGATGAGGAGGGCGCCAAAGAACATGTCGAACACCAAGCCGCTCGCGAGAGGGGCGAGTATCGCCAGGATGCCGATGACCACCATCGCGACGCCGGTGGCGAGCAACGCGTCACTCGCCGTGAGGCCGCCTGCCTTCAACATGTCCTGAAAGGTCTTTGCCCGTTCCATGGACGACTCCCTCGTTCTGCCGGTCAGTCACTCGCTGCCGCGCGCATCGAAGCTCGCCGGCGACAGAAAGTGGTCATGTTTGCGCCAACGCTCAAGGTCTGTCTCGGAGCGCTTCGTCGCCGGTCGCCCGCGAGTCGTCCAGGCGACGGCCCCGATGGCCACCGGCCGAAGGGCGGAGCCCAGGCCGAGGTAGAACTCCTTGAGGTCCTCGTTGGAGGAGAGATCGGCCTGCACGGATACGGTGGCTCGGGACGCGACGATGCGCTGGGACTTGGGAGGCTCGCGACGAGTGAACGGTTCCTCTATGTCGCTCCCGATGCGCTACCGGACCCGGGCGGACTGCGCGAGTGGCGTAGCCAGGATCTCGCATTTCTGAACACGCTGATCGAGCGGATCGTGGCGGCGAACCACTCCGACCCGACGCGCGTTTACCTGGTTGGATTCTCGTTGGGCGGATTCCTTGCGCTCGACTTCGCGTGCGCGCGGCCCGGGAGGATCGCCGCGGCCGTGAGCGTTTCGGGAACGCGATTACAGCCAACGGCCACCTGCGTCCAAGGCTCCGTTTCGACGCTTCACGTCCATGGAGAGCAGGACAGTAGCGTAGCTCCCGGAGGTGGTGTCGGCAGGCGCACCGGCGTGCGGTACATGTCGGCGAGGGGCTCAGCCGCGCTTGCTGCCGCCGCTGCCGGCTGTAGACGTGCGCTGACGCCTGCCGGGATGCTCAGTTTCGGAGGGCAAATCGAGCGTGCGGCGGACTGTCGAAAAGGAGCGAAGGTCGAGTTATGGATGCTGGCTGGGGTCGGTCACCTTCCATCCCCCGATACCGATCTCGCTCGCGGGATCTTGAGCTTTTTGAAGGAGGTCGGATGAGCCGTTCGGCGCCCACCCCGACGAAAGCATCCAGCGACGTGGTCGTTCACGAGCCCGCAGGCCTGCATGAAAGCGTAGCAGATGGTCGGCCCGACAAAGCGAAAGCCGCGCTTCTTCAGATCCCGGCTCATCGCGTCCGACTCCGCGGTGGTGGCCGGAATGTCGCTCAGCGTCCGCCGCCGGCGCCGCAGCGGCTTGCCGCCCACGAATCCCCAGACATAGCTGTCGAACGAACCGAACTCCTCCTGCACGCGCAGCAGCGCCTGCGCGTTCGTGATGGCCGACTCGATCTTGAGGCGGTTGCGCACGATGCCTTCGTTCTCGAGAAGCTCGCGGCTCTTCGCCTTGCCGAACGAGGCAACCCTGCGCGGATCGAATCCGGCAAAGGCCCTCCGGTATGCCTCTCTCTTGCGCAGGATGGTGCTCCAGGAGAGGCCGGCCTGCGCCCCCTCGAGGACGAGGAACTCGAAGAGCACCCGGTCGTCGTGCATTGGCCGGCCCCACTCTTCGTCGTGGTACCGGATCATCGCCGGGTCCGAGCCCGCCCACCCGCAACGTGTCACGACTCGATCAGGTCGCGGGCGTGGCGGGGGCGTATTGCGCCTTGCCGTCACCGAACGACCAGCCCTCCTTGGTGACCTCCACCAGGTTGACGATGAGGTCATTGGGCGAGACGCCGGCGGCCGCGACCAGCTCGGCCATGCGGTGATAGAGGCGCTGCTTCTGCTCGAGGGTGCGACCGATATTGAGCGTGATCTGCACGAGCACCGGGTTCTCGTGGTGCACGCCCAGGTACTCGGGGGCGAAGAGAAGCCCGTCGCGGTCGTGCTGCGTGATGATCTGGAAGCGGTCTTTCTCGGGGACTCCGATGGTTTCCACCAGGGATTGGTGAATCGCCTCCGCGATCGCCTTGCGCGCGGACGGGGACCTTCCCACCATCAGATCGATTCGCTGAAGTGGCATGACGCTGCTCCTTTCTCGAGGTGAAACACCACACTAGCTGGCCACGCGCAAGCCGAGCGCGGCGCGCGATCGCCCGATGCGGAGCACCAGCACGGCCGCGAACATGCAAATCGCGCCGGCGGCCAGCCACGCGCCGTCGTAGCTCGCCCAGTGGGTACGGATGACGCCCGCGCCGAGGGCGCCCACACCGGCGCCGACCTGGTGCGCGGCGAAGATCCAGCCAAAGGCGACCGGCGCGTCGCGCGAGCCCACCGCGTCGGCGGTGAGGCGCAGCGTTGGCGGGACGGTGGCGATCCAGTCCAGGCCATAGAAGACGGCGAAGAGGGGGAGGCCATACAGCGAGTAGTCGAACGCGCTCGGCAATCCCAGGAGCGCGAGTCCGCGAAAGCCGTAATACCAGGCGAGCAGCTTGCGGTTGTCGAATCGGTCGGAGAGCCAGCCGCTGGTGGTGGTCCCGACGAGATCGAACACGCCCATGAGCGCGAGCAGGCCGGCGCCGCGAACCTCGGACATTCCGTGGTCGACGCACGCCGGGACGAGGTGGGTGCCGACGAGGCCGCTGGTGGTGGCGCCGCAGACGAAGAAGCTGCCCGCGAGCAGCCAGAAATCGGGGTGGTGCGCCGACGAGCGGAGCACGCGGAGGGCGTTCGCGAAGGGGTTGCCAAAGGCGGCGGCGACGGGCGGCGCATCGGGCTCTGCACCGTAGGGGCGGAGGCCCACGTCCGCGGGCCGCTCGCGCACCAAGGCGAGGACCAGTGGAATCGCCAGCGCGATCGCGCCGGCGACGGTGAAGGAGACGTAACGCCAGCCCGAGCGCTCGGCGAGGGAGGCGAGCAGCGGCAGAAAGACCAGCTGGCCCGTCGCGGTGCTCGCCGTCAGCACGCCCATCGCTGTGCCGCGTCCGGTCGCGAACCACCGCTGCACCACGGTAGCGCCGAGGACGAGCGCCGTCGTCCCGGTGCCGAGGCCGACCAGCACGCCCCACGCGAGCACCAGCTGCCAGGGGGTGCGCATGCCGACGGTGAGCGCGACGCCGGTCGCGATCAGCGCGAGCGACGTCACGACGATGCGGCGGACCCCGAACCGCTCCATGAGCGCGGCGGCGAACGGCCCCATCAGTCCATAAAGAACCAGATTGACCGAGACCGCCGACGAGATCAGCGCGCGGCTCCAGCCGAACTCGTGCTCCAGCGGAACGATGAGCACGCCGGGCGTCGAGCGCACTCCGGCCGCGCACAGGAGGACGACGAACACCGCACCCGTAACGATAAAGGCGCGGTGGAGGCGCGGCGGCTTCATCACGAGACCCCGATGGCGCGAGGCGCCTGGCTGCCGAATCGCGCCCGCCACTCCGACGGGGTGGCGTGGAGCACGCGCAGGAAGGTGCGCCGCAGCACCTCGGCGCTGCCGAAGCCGGAGCGGGTCGCGATCTCTTCGACTCCGGCCCGCGTCTCGGCGAGCGCTCGCTGGGCGGCCTCGATGCGCAGCCCTTCGACGGCGCGCCCCGGCGAGACGCCGATCTCGCGGCGGAAGAGGCGCGAGAGGTGGCGCGGGCTCATCGCGGCGCGGCGTGCGAGCGCAGGGATCGACAGATCTGCCGTCGGGTGGCTCACCGCCCACGTCACCAGGTCGCGCAGCGTCGGCGGCGCGGCGGTCTGCATGCGCAGCGGGGCGCTGAACTGGCTCTGGTCGCCCGGCCGCCGCAGATAGAGGACCATGGCGCGCGCGACGCCGAGCGCGACCTGCGGCCCCAGGTCCTCCTCGATGAGCGCGAGGGCGAGGTCCATGCCGGCGCTCACGCCCGCCGAGGTGATGATGTTTCCGTCGCGCACGAAGATCGGGTCCGGCTCCACCCGGATCTGCGGATAGCGCGCGGCCAGCTCCTCAGCGCGGCTCCAGTGCGTGGCGACGCGGCGGCCGTCGAGCAGGCCGGCCTCGGCGAGCACGAAGGCGCCGGTGCACACCGAGCCGAGTCGCCGCACCCTGGGCGCCGCCCGCCGCAGCCACGTGAGCACCTTGCGCTCGCCGGCCACGCGGTCGACGCCGACGCCGCCGATGACGAGGAGCGTATCGATGGGGCCGCGCAGCTCGCTCAGCGTGCGATCGGGCAGGAAGCGGAACCCCGACGAGGCGGTGATGGGCCCGGGATCGAGCGCGGCGACGCAGACGGAGTAGCCTGGGTGCGCCCGGCCCTCGTCGCGCAGCAGCCGGGTGGCGCGCGCGAAGATCTCGAGCGGGCCGGAGACGTCGAGCGCCTGCACGCCGGGGTAGGCGAAGAAGACCACCCGGAGTGGAGAGGGGGAAGCGACCATGGCGGAATTTTGGACCCCGGAGCGGATGACCGCAAGGACATTGATCCCACGATTTGGGACATCCCTGCGACCCACAGTCAGCTCGCCCGGCCGTCGAACGACCGGGTTGATCGTTTCATCGACGAGCGTGTTGGCGAAGTGTGCAGCGTTCGCGCTGGATTCGGCGACGGAGCGCCGCTTCAGCCACCAGCCGGAACCGGCACGGAACGTGAAGAGGAGCACCTTGGCGAGCTAAGCCGAGCCCCTCGCGGGAGGCACCGTGCGCTTTGGAACGCCATGCTCAACGACGCGAGCGTTCCCGATTGGACGCATCCACAGGTCCCTGCGCGGCGGGCTGTAGCACCCCCCCGCCGCGCTCTGGTAGCTGAGGAGGACGGTGAAGAGCATGACCTGGCGATGGCCTGTCCTTCTGATGGTGACCGAGGCGATCTCCCGAAGCGCATCGGCACAGGATGTACCTCCTTCGCCGAATCGTCCCTGGCCTTTTTCTGCCGAGAGCGAAATCCGCGAGCAGGCGAAAGTTTTGCGACTTTCGCGATTCTCGGTCGATGCCACGAAGGAGTATTCCCTGGCGGAGCTGGTGGACTTCGCGGAGCGCAACAATCCAGAGACTCGGGTGGCATGGGAAGGCAGCAAGGCCAGAGGAGCCGCCTTGCACATCGCCCAGAGCGAATTGTATCCGGCCCTGGCCGGCATTGCGCTTTCGCAATATACCCGGCAGAACATCTTGTTCGGCAGCACCTTCTTCCGTCAGACGATCGCGGCGTTTGGACCGGGAGTACAGCTGAGCTACACGCTGTTCGACTTTGGCGCGCGCGCCGGTCGTATCGCCGCCGCCCGCGCGGAGCTCTCAGCAGCCAACTTTGGCTTCAACGACACCCACCGAAAGATCATCTTCCAAGTCGCGGACACCTACTACCGGCTGCTGAACGCCATCGGGCAAGTAGACGCGGCTAAAGCCAGCTTGCTGAACGCGAAGACGGTGCAGCAAGCGGCGCAACAGAGGTTGAAACAGGGACTTGCAACTCTTCCGGACGCGCTCGAGGCGCTGAGCGCCACGGCGCAGGCCGAATACGATCTGCAATCGGCGCGCGGGGCGGAGGAAATCGCGCACGGCGACCTGGCAACGACGCTCGGGATCTCGCCCACCGTCAGCATCCGGGTGCAGCGGCTCGACGAACTGTCGCCTCCGGTCGTGCCAGAGGATTCGATCGAGCAGTTGCTGGATCGCGCCCTGGAGCAACGCCCCGACTTGCTGCAACAGGTCGCGGGGGTCAACGCTGCGGAGGCGAGGGTCCGAGAGGCGCGCGCGGCTTACTACCCCTCGGTGAAGCTCGAGGCGAGGGCGGGCGGTGTCACGTTTCAGTATGGATGGCAGCCACCGCTCCCGGCAGTTCGATCGACGGACCTGGCGGCGTTGGCAACGCTGCGACTCGATTGGACGCTCTTTGATGGAGGAGCTCGAAAGAACAATCTGCTGAGGGCCGAGGCGCTTCACAATGCGGCTGCGGCTCAAGCCGAGGTCGCGTTGGATCAGATTGCGGGCGAGGTATGGCGAAGCTATTCGAACGTCAAAACAGCATTGCGGCAGCGTGAGGCGGCCACCGCACTCCTCGAAGCTGCGAGCCGCTCCTACGCCGCGGCTGTCGAAGCGTACGGCTACGGCGTGCGCAGCTTGCTCGATGTGACGGCGGCGCAACGAGCACTGGCACAGGCCCGATCCGCTGATGTTGCGGCACGCACGCAGCTCCTTGACAGACTGGCCGAGGTGGCCTTTCGCACGGGCGACCTGATGCGCATCAGTGGCGCCACGGAACTGCGATGAGACAGGAAGCAACACATGCTGCCGCGAGGGCACTGCTTCTGCTTGGCGTGCTTCCGGTTGCGGGCTGTCAACATGCTCCATCCATCAACGTCCTGGGATCCTTCTTCCCGGCCTGGCTCCTTTGTTTGACCTTGGGAATCCTGCTGGCGGCAGGGAGTCGCTTTCTATTGCCGGCTGTTCATTTGAAAGAAGCCCTCTCTCCTCCCATCGTGATGTATCCCTGCCTGACGGCCTTGTTCACGTTTGGTCTGTGGCTCCTCTTTTTCCGCTGACGAGGATCTGTGGAACTCGAACATTCACACGACTCCCACCGGACAACCATTCGCAACCTTCGCGTTGCCATCGTGTCCGCTGCGGTTGCTCTGGGGCTACTGGTGCTTTTCGAGACGAACCGCCAGCCGCGCACGGACGACGCGGAAGTCACGGCCAACCTCATCGGACTTGCCCCGCAGGTAGAAGGCCCGATCGTGCGGTTGAGCGTCCGGGACAATCAGTTCGTGAAGAAGGGCGAGCTTCTCTTCGAGATCGACGACCGGCCCTATCGTTATACCCTCGAGAGGACGCAGTCCGAGCAAGCCGCACTGGAAGGGCAGATCGGGGACGAGCGAAGAACGATTGCCGCGCAGAAGAGCGCCGTCCTTGTAGCGGAGTCGAATCGCGACGGCGCCAAGGCGGACTTGCTCAACTCGCAAGCCGCGGTCGAAGGCGCAAGAGCGGATGTCGCAAACGCCGCACAGGGGATGAATCGGGCGAAGGCGGAGTGGCAGTACGCGGCTCACAACCTTCATCGCATCGAGCCGCTGCTGATCAAGCAGTTCGTGACCGTCGACCAGGTGGATCAGGCGAACACGCTGGAGGTCGCAAGGGCGCATGCATTGAAGCAGGCGGAATCGCAATGGCAAGCATCCAAGGCACGATTGCAATCGGCGGTGGCGCAGTTGCGTCGGGCGAATGCCCTGGTCGAGCAAAGCAAAGCGCAGGTGGCACAAGCGGGCCACGCGGTGGTGACGCTAGAGCCGCTGACCACCCAGCGCGGCGCAAGAGCATCGTCGATTCAGACAGCGCAGTACGATCTCGACAATTGCAAGGTATACGCCCCGTTCGACGCCTTGGTTACCAATCTGACGATCTCGGAGGGAGCGTACGTCCACAAGGGCCAGCAGATCTTCACGCTGATCGATGCGCGCACCTGGTGGGCGATCGCCAACTTCCGCGAAACGCAACTGAAGCGCATCGAGCCAGGCATGCCGGCCGACGTGTACGTCCTCTCCCGACCGAACCAGCACTTCTCGGCAGTGGTGGACAGCGTTGGCTTCGGCGTAACCCCCGATCCCGACGTGTTTGGCCAGCTCAGCTCAGGTTTGCCCAATGCGCAGCGTACGCTCAACTGGGTGCACCTGGCTTCACGTTTTCCGGTTCGCGTTCGGGTATTGGAGCCGTCTCCGCAATTCTTTCGACTTGGTGAAAGCGCTGTCGTCGTCATTCGTGGACAATGAGCACCGTGGCCGTCGCACCGGGTGCTCGGAGAGCACCGAGCCCCTTCGCCTGGCTCTGGGACTTCCTCAAAGAGGAGCTCGCTCCATACCCGGGACGGGCCGGAACAGTCGCGCGCATGGTTGTCGCGGCGACTCTGGTCATGATCATCTGCATGACCTTTCGCGTTCCCTATGCGTTTCAAGGAGCGATCTTTGCACTGCTCGTTTCTCGCGAGAATCCCCGAGCGACTCTGGCATCAGCAGGAACGCTGCTTCTCGTCAGCGGCGCAAGTGTAGCGTATATGTTGATCACCGTGTGGTTTGTGATCAGCCTTCCGATGCTGCACTTTGTCTGGATCGTTGTTTCGTTCTTTGCCGTCTTCCATGTAATTAGCACGGTGACCAATTACAGTGTGGCCGCTGTGTTCGCCTTCATGATTTCCATTGGCGTTCCCCTGTGGGATCGCCATCTGTCGGCCGAGACCAATGTGGAAGATACCCTTCGTGTCGTATTGGCGGTCTTGATCGGAGTCGTAGTCACTGCAGCTGTTGAGCTGGCGTATGCGCGCGTAAAACCCGGAGACGACATCGTTTTGCCCATTGCGGATCGGTTGGCCGCGGTCCAGGGTGTGCTGGCTTGCTACCTGGAGGATCGCCCTGTGGATGCTGCGACTGAAAGGACAATGACCAGGCTGGGCATGCTCGGGACATCAACATTGCGTAAGTCTTTGAGCCACTCTGACTATTCGGGCCAGTACAACGCACAGATGAGTGCTGTTGCAGCGCTCGTTGGTAGGCTCGTGGATATGACTGCAACCGTTGCGCTGCCCGGCTTGGGTCCTTCCGGCACTGATCACAAGCGAGTGCGGGACCTGGCCGCGGCCGTCGCGAGGATTCGCTCCGATTTGATCAGCCGGCGCATTCCAGGCCCGATTCAGTTCATTCCCGATGACGCTCCCCTCCGTAGCCCTCCATTGCTGCGCGAGATGGAGGCTATCGTTGCGCTCATCCCACAGGCATTCGCCGGCTCTCGTTCCATGGAAGAGTACCTGCCGGACCCGGACGACCTGCCGCGATCGAAGCTCGTCGTGCCAGATGCACTCACCAATCCTGAGCACCTTAAATTCGCGCTGAGGGGCTGCCTTGCGGCGAGCGTCTGTTACATCATCTACAACTCCCTCGCCTGGCCGGGCCTCAGCACGTCGGTCACTACCTGCCTGCTGACGGCGCTTTCCACCATCGGCGCATCTCGCCAGAAACAGACTCTACGCTTCGCGGGCGTCATCACTGGTGGCTTTCTGTTCGGAATGGGCTCGCAGATATTCATTCTTCCCTATCTGGATTCGATCGTTGGATTCACCGTCCTCTTCGTGGTGGTCACGGTCGTGGCTTCCTGGTTCATGACCTCTGGTCCGCGCCTGTCATACTTCGGGATGCAGATCGCTCTGGCTTTCTACCTCATCAACCTGCAGGAGTTCGCGATACAGACGTCGCTCGCGACAGCAAGGGACCGCGTCGTAGGCACTCTGCTCGGGTTGTTCATGATGTGGCTTGTCTTTGACCAGCTCGGGGGTGCTCCAGCAGCGATCGCGATGAAGAGGGCATTTATCTCTAATCTACGACTGCTGGCAGAATTTGCCCGGGATCCGATCGCAGGCGATAGGGCCCGCGCAATCCGGCGCGCTTCTTCTCTGCGCGCGACGATCGGTGCTACCTTTGACAACGTGAGAAGTGCCAGTGATGCGGTACCCTTCGAGTTTGGTCCTTCCCGCGAGCAGGATCTCGCCCTCCGCAGCCGCATCAAGCATTGGCAGTCGCAACTGCGGCCGCTCTTTCTGACGCGAAATGCCTTGCTGAAGCAGCGTCTCCAACTGCCGGGCTTCGAATTGCCGGAATCCGTGCTGATGGCGCAACAGGAGTTTGACGAAGATTTGGCCAAACTGCTGGACGGTATGGCAGACCGGATGGAGGGCAAGGCATCGGAGAGAGGAGGCGACTTCGCAGATGCATTCGAGCGTCTGGAGCAAACGGTGCGGGCTTGCGATTCCGAAGGACCGCAAGAGGAGCTCGCGGCCGGACTGCGAACGTTTCTTGCGCTGTCCCGCAGCCTTGCAAGCGTGACGATGTCCCTGGATCAGGAGATTTGACGAGCGGCGCGCGGCGCGGGCTCATCCCGGCTGCGCGAAAGAGGTGCCGAGAAATTCGCCCATGCCGTCCAGGGAGCGCAGCGCGGCCTCGACCACACCGGCCATGAGCAGGAAGCCGTGCACCATGCCCGGCTC
>WNFI01707812.1_pt2 | contig 22546 bp, 17 predicted proteins | sample 5400471 | NCBI WGS metagenome assembly WNFI01 (sample SAMN13153348, study PRJNA577476) | soil metagenome | isolation source: 100 cm saprolite on Douglas fir-dominated hillslope | place: USA:California | collected 2013-09-17
GCCGCGCGAGCCTCCTCCTAGCGCATGCGGACGCCGTCGCGTCCGCGGGGGGCCGGCCACGCCGCGGCTCCCGCAGGGTTGCGGGCGAGCGGCGATTCCAGCTCCTTGCGCCCGGCCGCGATCGGTTCCGCGGCGAGCACCTCCTCGGCGATGTGCACGAGGGCATCCTCACGAAGCCATCTTCCGACCACCGGCGCCGGCAGCGGCCGGCTGAACAGGTAACCCTGGGCGAACGGGCACTCGAACGAGCGCAGCAGCTCGAGCTCCCCGGCCGTCTCGACGCCCTCGGCCACGACATCGATGCCGAGCCGCCGCGCCAGGCCGATCACGGCCGCCACGATCGTCGCCGTGTCGCGGTCGCTCATCATCGCCTCGACGAAGGAGCGGTCGATCTTGATCTCGGTGACGGGCAGCTCGCGCAGGTAGGAGAGCGGCGAGTAGCCCGTTCCGAAATCGTCGAGGGACAAATTGACCCCGAGGTCGCCGAGCGAGTCGATCACGTGCCTGACGCGGGAGCCCTCGGCGATCAGGACGCTCTCGGTGATCTCCAGACGGAGCATCCCCGGGGGGGTGCGCCAGTGGTCGAGCCGCTGCCGCAGGTCGCTGAGGAAGGCGGCGTCGATCAGGTTGGTGGCGGAGACATTGACCGCCAGGTTGAGCTCGCGGCCCTCGTCGAGCCAGGCTCGCTGCTGGGCGAGCGCCTGCTCGAGCACGGACGCTGTGAGCTCGCGCATCACGCCGGTCTGCTCGGCGAGGGGGACGAAGCGATCGGGGCCGAGCAGGCCCCGTAGCGGGTGCTGCCAACGGACCAGTGCCTCGACGCCGCTGACCGTGTTCGTGCGCAGGTCGACCTGCGGCTGGTAGTGGACCACGAGCCCGCCCTGCTCGATCGCGGTTTTGAGCTCGGCGACGAGGCCGAGTCGCTCGCGGCTGCCGGTCTTCGCGCCGGGCGCGTAGAAGGCGTAGCGGCTGCGGTCGGTCTTGGCCTGGTACATCGCCACGTCCGCCCGTTGCAACAGGCCGTCGGTCGTCGACGCGTCGTCCGGGAACACCGCGATGCCGATCGACGCCTGCACGGAGATCGCCAGGTCGTCGAGTTCGAATGGCCGCGCGAGCGCCTGGTGGATGCGCTCCGCGGCCGGAGCCGCGGCTGAGGCATCGCGCAGGATCAACCCGAACTCGTCGCCTCCGAGCCGAGCGACCGGGTCGCCGCGCACGACGCCCTGGATGCGGGGCCCGATCTGCTGGAGCAACAGATCGCCCGCATAATGGCCGAGCGTGTCGTTGAGTTCCTTGAAGTGGTCGAGGTCGACGGCCAGCAACGCGAAGCTCGCGCCGCGCGCCCGGCATCCCTCGATCGCGCCGTTCAGTCGCTCGTAGAACTGGCGTCTGTTCTCGAGGCCCGTGAGGTCGTCGGTGCGCGCCTGGCGATCGCGCAGCGCCGACAGCCGCCGCAGGTCGTCGTATGTCGCCGCGAAGCGCAACATGCCGACCAGCAGCGCGAGGCCGGCGAGCGTCTCGGGGATCACTCCGAGGTGGACGTAGTCGGCGCGGACCAGCAGGAAGAGCGCGATCGCCCCGAACAGGCACGGGATCACCATCATCGCGACGCCGGCGAAGCGCGCCTGCGCGTGGCGGCGCGGCGTCGACCACGCGGCGAAGGCGAGCAGCGACAGTCCGAGCGGCCACAGCGCATCGAGCACGGTGCCGGCCTGGTAGGTCCCCTCGGCGACCCTGAAGAGGTAGATCGAGTCCGCGATCGCGGTGACCGAGAAGCCGAGCAGGATCAGCAGCCACGCGCGCCCGGGCCGCAACCCGGACAGCGCGAACACGCCGAACACGAAGACGATCAGCAGGAGGTCCCCGAGCGGGTACGCGAGATTCGTGGCGACCGACGCGAGCGTGCCGTGGGTCGCGTTGATCACCGGGTCGAGCACCAACGCCGAGCCCACGGCAGCGAGCGTCAGGCCGCCGATCGCGCCGTCGAGCCAGACGCTCGCGTGGACACCGCGGACGTGCTGACCCACCAGCCCCACGATCATCGCGTAGGCCAGCGGGTAGAACAGCAGGTACAGGGCGTCGCTCGGCGCCGGCGATGGGATGTTCGCCGTGTTTTCGAGCGCCAGCGTGTAGTAGAGGTCGCCCGCCGCGTAGAAGCCGATGCCGATCGCCAGCAGCAGCCAGGCGCGTCGCTCCGTCTCGACCAGCAGCGCCCGCGCCAGCACGATGCCCGCGACCAGCAGCTCCGCGCAGTTGTAGACCCAGTCGTTGAAGAGCGTGTCCAGCGAGCTGCCGCCGAGCATGCCGCCGTCATGCAGGGCCAGCGCGAGCACGCCAGCTGCGAGCAGAGCGCCCGAGCCGGTCACGGCGCGGCGCGAGCGCCGTCCCAGCCCGGCGGTCAGCGGCATCACAGACGGGCCGACGTTGGCGATCATCTTGCTCCGCTATCGACGGACATAACCACGAAATGGCCCGTCAACTCGGGGCCCTAGACGAATATGCGACCGCAAAACGCTGTCAGGACGAATATGCGACCGCCCGCCGCTCTCCGTCACAATTCTGACGCTACGCTTGCGTGGCAAGGCGCGAGCTGAAAGGCTCCCGCGCCGCACGAGGAGGCTGGTTCTCGGCCGGCCGCGTTCCCTTCGGGGGCGCGGCCGGTTTGCGCTTCAGCCGGCTGTCTCTTCGCGCGCGCCGCGCACGATCCGCCGCATGCCCCGCAGCCAGCGCTCCGGGTCCGAGCCCTTCAGCGCCATGAAGCCCGCGACGTTCTCGTGGGGAAGGATCAGCATCCGCTCGTCCCGCATCCCGGCGAGCACGGAGTCGGCGACGTCCTCGGGTTCGATCAGGCCGCCGGCGGTCAGCGCAGCCGCTCCGGCGGCGTCCTCCATCGCGAGTTCCAGCATCGGCGTTCGCACGCCCTGCGGGCAGATGCACGAGATCCGCACGCCCCGTTCGGCGTATTCGATCGCCATCCACTCGGCCAGCGCGACCGCCGCGTGCTTGGTGACGCTGTAGACGAGAGACGACACCTGCGTCAGCAGACCAGCCGCCGAGGCGGTGTTGATCAGGTAGCCCTCGCCGCGCTCGAGCATCTCCGGAAGCAGCGCCCGCGAGGCCCACACGTGCGCCATCACGTTGACGCGCCAGGCCTCGTCCCAGACGGCGTCGTCGGCCTCGGGACCTCCCATCGCCCCGGGCACTCCGGCGTTGGAGATGAAGATGTCGATCGGGCCGCCCACCGCGGTCGCCTGCTCGATCAGGGCGCGCACGCTGCTCTCCTCGCCGGCATCGAGCTCGATCGCCTGGGCGCCGAGCGGCTCTGCGACGGCGCGAGCGCCCTCGATGTCACGGTCCGCCAGCACCAGATGGCTGGGCCGCTCCTCGGCGAGGCGCCGCGCGAGCGCCCGGCCGATGCCTCCCGCCGCACCGGTGATCAGTATGTGCCGCCCGCTCGGCTCCACGGCGGGCACTCTATGTGACGCGCCCCCCCGCCCGCCGGACGGCGCGCGAGTACCCTTCGCGCCGGTGAGTGACAGCAACGCCGAGCAGATGCTGGCCGCGGCGGCGGGCCGCGCGAGCGAGCTGGCCGCCCCGGGACTGAGCCCGCGGCCGCTGCGCAAGGTCGCGGTGCTGTCGTGCATGGACACTCGCATCGACCTCTTTCCGATGCTCGGTCTGGCTCGCGGTGACGCGCACATCATCCGCAACGCCGGGGGGCTCGCGACCGATGACGCGATCCGCTCGCTGAGCGTCTCCCAGCGGTTGCTCGGCACGAGTGAGGTGGTCGTCGTGATGCACGAGGGCTGCGGCCTGATGGGCGCCTCGGAGGAGGACTACGCGCGCGAGCTGGCCGCCGACGGCGCTCGCCCGAGCTGGCGCCTGGGCGCATTCGATGACCTCGAGGCGGCGCTCCGCGGGAGCCTCGAGCGACTGCGCTCGGCGCCGGAGCTGCCTAACCGCGCCGATATTCGCGGCTTCGTGTTCGATCCGGAGACCGGGCTGCTGCGCGAGCCCGCCGCGGCTTGAACCGATACGCCTGAGCGGTGGATATGTTCTGCGCGTGGACTGGTGGGTGCCGCGGGCGACGGCAGGCGACGCCGGGCCGGCTCGGGTACGGCCATGACTCGCATCGCAATCCTCGGCGAGGGGGCTCAAGCTGCGCAGATCGCCGCCGAGTTCGCGCTCGGCGGCTGCTCGGTCGAGTGGCTCAGCGCCGAGGCGGAACGCTCGCAGCTGCTCGCCGAGGAGTCCCTGAGGATGGCGGCCGTGCACGGGCTGGCAGGGCCGGCGGATCTCGAGCGGGCACGGGCGCTGCTCGGCGAGGGCCATCCCGAGACCGGCGCCGACGGGCGGCTGGCACTGATCGTCGAGGCGCTGCCCGAAGAGCTCGACGCGAAGGCCGAGGGGATCGCGCGCCTCGCCGCGGCGCACCCTGAGGCGCTCGTCGCCACCACCAGCGAAGCGCTGTCGGTGACCGCGATCGGCGAGGCGGCCGGCGTCGGCGAGCGGATGCTCGCGGCTCGCTACGGAAGACCGCCGCTGCTCACGCCGCTCGTCGAGCTGCTCGCGGCACGCGACACGCCGCCACGGCTGCTCGACCGCGTCTCGCAGTTGCTGCGGGCGATCGGCAAGCGACCGGTTGTTCTGCGGCGGGAGGTGCCTGGGATGCTCGCCGGGCGCCTCGAAGTCGCGATCGCGAGGGAGTGCATGTGGCTGCTCGAGAGCGGCGTCGCCGATGCGGAGGTGATCGACGAGGTGGTCAGGGACGGGCTGGCGCGCGTCTGGACGACTGCCGGACCGCTGCAGGCTGCGGCGCTCGACGGCGGCTCTTCGCTCGCGATGGTCGCGGCCTCGATCGGTGCGGACCCGGCGTCCGGGGCCAGCCTGGAGGGCTTCGGCGCGGCGGCCGCGGGGGAGGCTCCGGCGCAGTTGCGGGCGCGGCGCGACGAGATGCTCGCCGCTGCGCTGCGATCCGAACGGGCGCGTTCCGGCTTGCCCGGCGGCGAGCGGCCCTGAGTCCCCCTGAGCGCCCGGCGAGGCCCGCGCGCCGCGATATCGCTTCTTCCTATAGTCGGGATTTGCAAATCGATCGGCCGACCTGCGACGATCGCGGGCGCAACGATCCCTGGGAGGGAGCGAAGCGATGCCGAAGGTCGGGATGGGCCCGATACGGCGAGAGCAGATCTGCCGCGCCGCGGCGGCGGTGATCTCGCGCGAGGGTTTCGCGGGAGCGACGATGCGATCTGTGGCAGAGGCGTCCCCCCGGGAGTGGCGCGCCTGGAGGCGCTGCTCGACAGCGTCCTCGCCGAAGACCCAGAGTCGATCGAAACCTGGCGTGTGTGGATCAACGCGTCGGGCGAGGCCGTCCGGGCCCCGTTACTGCGACGCACGATCGAGGAGCGGCTGAGTGACTGGTTCGGGCTGGTCCAACAGGCGCTCGAGGGCCTCGTCGACGGCGATCCCGATGGCGTGCCCTGGACCTGGCGGATCGACGCGATGCTGACTGGCCTGGCGATACAGGCGCTGACCTCCGAAGCCGACCTCAACGGCCGGAAGATCCGCGAGGCCGTGGTGCGGATGGTGACCGCCGGCGTCTGATCGCCGGCGCCGACCGGCAGGCGAGGCACGCTCGGGCGCAGGGCGTTCTGGCCCGCGGCTGGCGCACCGCCGTGGAATCAATCATCTAGGCTCCCGCGTCGATGCGAGCCGTCACCTTTCAGGCCCCAGGCGTGGTGGACGTCGAGGATCGTCCCGAGCCCGAGCTGCTCGACGCGGGCGACGCGATCGTGAGGGTCGAGGCGACGGGAGTGTGCGGCTCGGACCTGCACATCTACCACGGCCGCGTACAGGTCGAGGCGGGCTTCACGATCGGCCACGAGTACGTCGGCACGGTGCTGGCAGCCGGCGAGGGGGTCACGCGCGTGGCCCCCGGCGATCGCGTGCTCGGCTGCTTCCAGACGGCCTGCGGGCACTGCTGGTTCTGCCGGCGAGGCCTGTTCCACCGCTGCGTGAGCTCGCGCACGTTCGGCCATGGCGCGACGCTCGGCTCGCTGCAGGGCACGCAGGCGGAGATGGCGCTGATCCCCAATGCCGATCTGGTCCTGCGCAAGGTGCCCGAGGGGATGAGCGCCGAGGTCGCCCTGTTCGCGGGCGACGTGATGGGGACGGGCTTTCATGCCGTGCAGGACAGCCGCATGCAGCTCGGCGACGTGGTCGTCGTGCTCGGGCTGGGTCCGGTCGGGCTGTGCGCCGCGCAGGTCGCGCTCGCGGCCGGCGCCTCCAGGGTGTTCGCGATCGACACGGTCGCGGAGCGCCTCGACGTGGCCCGGGCGTTCGGCGCCGAGCCGGTGCACCTCACCGACGAGGACCCGAAAGCGGCGATCGCGGCTGCGACCGAACGGCGTGGCGCGGACGTGAGCATCGACGCCGTCGGCGACCCGCGTGCGCTCGAGATGGCGATCCGGCTGACGCGGGCGTGCGGCAGCGTGCAGTGCATCGGCGTCTACGCGGAAAGGACGGAGGTCCACATGGGCCTGTTGTGGCTGAAGGCGATCACCTTGCGAGGCGGCCAGGCGAACGTGCTGGCGCATGTCGACCCGGTGCTGGCGATGTTGGCCGCGGGCCGCGTCGACCCGTCGCCGCTCGTGACCCGTCACATGGCACTCGAGGACGCCGCCGAGGCCTACGCCGTCTTTGACCGCCGCGAGGCGCTGAAGATCATCCTCACGCCCTGACCGGCGAGCAGCCGCTCTCGGCGCCGCCGCGCTGCGCCGCGCCGGGAGCGATCCCTAGGCCCAGCCGAGCGAACGGTCAACGGCCTTGCGCCACTGCGCGAGCTCGCTGTCGCGGCGTTGCGGGTCCATCGCAGGCACCCAGCGGCGGTCGGCGTGCCAGCGCTCGCGCAGCTCCTCCTGACCGGCCCAGAAACCGACCGCCAGGCCGGCCGCGAAGGCCGCCCCGAGCGCCGTCGTCTCGGCTACCGCGGAACGGACCACGGGTACCCCCAGGACATCGGCCTGGAACTGCATGAGCAGGTCGTTGGCGGTCATGCCGCCGTCGACCCTCAGCTCGCCGAGTGCCGTGCCCGCGACTCCTCGGGCGGCGTCGAGCACCTCGCGGGTCTGCCAGGCGGCAGCCTCCAGCACCGCACGCGCGATGTGTCCGGCGCGGGCATAGGCGGTCAGCCCGACGATCACGCCGCGAGCATCTTCGCGCCAATGGGGTGCGAACAGCCCGGAGAAGGCCGGGACGAAGTAGACGCCCCCGTTGTCCTCGACGGTGCGAGCGAGATCCTCGACCTCCGCGGCGGTGGAGATCAGCCCGATCTGATCTCGCAGCCACTGCACGGCCGCGCCGGTGACGGCGATCGATCCCTCGAGCACGTAGCTGGTGGGGCCGTCGCCGACCTTCCCCGCGACGCTCGTGAGCAACTCCGGGCAGCGGACGATCTCGGTGCCGGTGTTCAGCAGCAGGAAGGAGCCCGTGCCGTACGTGTTCTTCGCCTCGCCCGCCTCAAAGCAGCTCTGGCCGAACAGCGCGGCCTGCTGGTCGCCCATGATGCCGGCGATCGGGCGTCCCCCCAGGGCGGTCCCGGCGGCCTCACCGAAGAGCTCGCTGGAGGAGCGGATCTCGGGCAGCATCGCGGCCGGAATGCCCATCAGATCGAGGCTCGGCGGGTGCCAATCGAGGGTCTGCAGGTCCATCAGCATCGTGCGGCTCGCGTTCGTCACGTCGGTCGCATGGACGCCCCCCCGTGGGCCGCCGGTGAGATTCCAGAGCAGCCAGGTGTCGATGTTGCCGAAGGCCAACTCGCCGTTCTCGGCGCGCGCGCGAGCTCCCGGCACCCGGTCGAGCAGCCAGGCGATCTTGGGGCCGGAGAAATACGTCGAGAGCGGCAGCCCGACGGCCTCGCGGAGCCGGTCCGCCCCGGCATCGCCCGCGAGCTCGCCGACGAGTGCGGCTGTTCGGGTGTCCTGCCAGACGATCGCGTTGTGCAGCGGCCGGCCGGTGTCCCGCTCCCACACGACAGTCGTCTCCCGCTGATTGGTGAGGCCGATCGCGACGATCTCGCCCGCCTCGATTGCCGTGGCCGCGAGCGCTCCGCCGATCACCTCCCGGGTGCGCTGCCAGATCTCCTCCGCGTCGTGCTCGACCCAGCCGGCACGGGGGTGGATCTGACGGTGCTCGCGCTGGTCGGAGGCGACGATGCGGCACTCACGGTCGAACAGGATCATGCGTGTGCTCGTCGTCCCCTGGTCGATCGCTGCCACGTACTCGCCCACGGCTGCACCCTACGCGGCGGGCCGCCGATCCGTTAGGGACGCGACGTGGACGCGCGTCCCGTCGCATGTATCTTGCCGGGCAGGTGCCTCCAGAGAGCCCGCCATCGGACCGCAGCCGAGCACCGGGGGGCTCGCGGGCGCCGGGGGTCCACTCGGGCTCCTCGCGGGCGCTGCTCAGCGCGGTGGCAACGCTGGCAGCGCTGAGCCTCGCCGTCGCGATCGTCGGCCACGGCCATTCTCTCGACACGGACGCGGCGCGGGCCGCATCGCCGCCGCCGGCAGCAGCGCGGAGTGCGGACGGCGCGCTGCTCTACCGGGTCGTAGGCTGCCGCAGCACCGGCGCCCTCGCCCATCGCGAAGGCCCCCGCCGGATGGAGGTCGCGATCGGCTTCGACGACGGGCCGTGGACAGATACGCCCGCGTTCGTGACGATGCTCCAGCGCAACCACGCGATCGCGACGTTCTTCATGATCGGGCGTCAGCTCAGCGCGGCGCAGCGTCCGCTGCTGCTGCGCGAGCTGAGAGCCGGTGATCTGCTCGGCGACCACACCTACAGCCACCCCGACCTGACTCGCATCGGCCCAGCCGCGGTACGCGCTCAGCTGCACCAGGCAATCGATGCGATCCGCGCGGACAGCGGCTACACGCCGTGCCTGTTCCGGCCGCCGTATGGCGCCGACGACGCCTCCGTGTCGCGCATCGCGCGCTCGTTGGGTCTTTCCACGGTGCTGTGGAACGTCGATCCCGCCGATTACACCCAGCCCGGCACCGGCGCGATCGAACAGCGCGTGCTCGCCCAGGTGCGGCCCGGCTCGATCATCATCTCCCACGACGGCGGCGGCCCCCGCGGCCAGACGCTGGCGGCCTATCCGGGCATCATCCGCAAGCTCCGTGCACGGGGCTACAGGATCGTGACGATGCTCGAGATGTTCGGCTACCGCCCCGTGTACGAGCCCTGCATCAAGCTCTGCGACGGGCTCGGACTCGCGCGCCTGCAACTGCCGCGCGGGGCGATCATCGCGCCCGCGCCGTAGCGCGCATCTGGCAGTCTTTGCGCAGTGATCATCGACGCCTGGATGCAGCATCCGACGCGGCGCTTCATCGGGCACGAGATGTTCGCCTCGCTGCGGCGATGGACGGGCGGGGCGATCCCCGAGGATGAGCTGCCGATCGAGGCGACCGTCGCGGCGATGGATGGCGCCGGGGTCCGCTTCGGGGTGCTGAGCGCTTGGCACTCGCCCCGGGACGGGGCGATGATCTCCAACGAGGAGGTGGCGGGCTGGATCGGCGCCCGCCCGGATCGCTTCGCCGGCCTCGCGTCCGTGCCGCTGGACCGGCCGATGGACGCCGTGCGGGAGCTGCGGCGCTGCGTGCAGGAGCTTGGTTTCGTGGGCCTGCGGATGCTGCCGTGGCTATGGGAGGTGCCGCCGACGGACCGGCGCTTCTACCCGCTGTACGCGACCTGCGTGGAGCTCGGCGTGCCGTTCTGCACGCAGGTCGGCCACACGGGCCCGCTGCGCCCTTCCGAGCCGGGCCGGCCGATCCCCTACATCGACCAGATCGCGATCGACTTCCCCGAGCTGACGATCGTGGGCGGCCACATCGGCTATCCCTGGACCGAGGAGATGGTCGCGGTGGCGCGCAAGCACGAGAACGTCTACATCGACACCTCGGCCTACACGAGCAAGCGGATCCCGGGGGAGCTGATCGCCTACATGAAGACGGCGAGCGGCTCGCGCAAGGTGCTGTTCGGCAGCAACTACCCGATGATCCAGCCGGCGGCGGCGCTCGACGGGCTCGACAACCTCGGGCTCGACGCCGAGACCTCGGAGCGATACCTGCACGAGAACGCGCAGCGGGTCTTCGGCCTCGAGGGCGCGGCGGCCGGCTGAGAGGGCGGCCCGCGCCGCTAGGGCGCGAAAGGTTGCGGCGAGGAGACCGTTCCGGCGGGAGCGGCGGTGTTCGCGAGCGTGATCGGGCCGGCGGCGGCCCCGGCCGGAACGCGCAGCTTGATCGTTCTCGCGGAGACCTTCACGATCGTCGCGGGCGTGCCGGCGAAGCTGACGGCCGAGGAGGAGTTGAAGCCGGCGCCCTTGATCGTCACGAGCGTTCCCGCTGCTCCAAGCAGCGGGCTGACAGAACGGATCGTCAGCGAGGCGATGAACTTCTTCCTGCTGGTCGCGACGCCCTGGGGAGTTGCCACCGACACCCTGCCCTTGTAGGCACCGTCGGGCACCGTGACAGCCAGCTCCGACGCCGAGAGGACCGTGAAGTCGGCTTGAAGCCCGGCGACGGTGATGCTCGTCGCCCGTGCGAGGCCCGATCCTTCGATCGTGACCGTCGACCCCGTGATCGCTGAGCTGGGCGTGACGGCTGTGAGCACCGGCAGGTCCGAGTTGATCGGTCCCAGCGGCGCCGAAACGGCGCTGTTGGGGCCACTTTCGTCGTGGGCCGTCTCGCGAACCTTGAGCGTGTAGCCGGCGCCTCCGCCGGGGATCGTGAGGCTCTGGGCGCGCGCTCCGGGAATCGCCGTGCAGCCATGGCCGGAGACGTTGCACCGTTCCCACTGATAGTCGAACGCCGTTGGTTTGGGGGTCCAGCCGCCGTGGAGCTCCTGCAGGGTCTCGCCTTCCTCGGCAAAGCCTGCGATCGTCGGCGGCGAGATCTCCGCGGGAGCGCCGGCGACGGCGAAGGCGCCGAGGCCGCGCGGACTGCCGAGGCCCGTCGGGCCGTCGAAGCCGGGGCCGGCGGCGCAGATCGTGTGGGCTTCGCATTCGCCGTTCGACCCGGTCGTCACGTCGAGCAGGCTCGAGGCTTCGCCCGCGTGCCGGTAGATCGTGGCGGCTGGATCCGGGACGCCGTTCGCCCCCCCGGCGAGGGCGAACTCCGCCGCGATGATCGGCGCCGCGACGGAGGTGCCGCCCCAGACGCCCCAGCCGGTCGGCACACGCGGTTCTTCGGGCGTCGAGTCGTATATGTCCACGCCGGTGTTCGGGTCGGCGATCGCCGAGACGTCGGCGATCGCGCGGGCGCTCCCGCAACCGGTCGCCGCGAAGGACGTCAGTTCGCTCTGCCACGGCGGCGCCGAGAAGACTTCGCTGCAGCCGCTGCCGGCGTCTCGCCAGGCGCTGCTCGTCCAGATGCCGCCACTCTCGCTCAGCGCCGTGCCGCCGACGGAGAGCACTTCGGCGGAGTCGGCTGGGAAGTTCGCGCCGCGCGAGGAGTGGAGGCATTCCGAGTTGAGGTAGCCGCAGTCGCCAGAGCTGGCCGCGACGACGATTCCGGGGTGGCGGTAATCGGTCGCCGCCAGCGAGCTGTCGGAGGGTTCCTCGATCCCACCGTAGGAGTTGCTGATCTCACTCGCCCCGAGCTCTGCCGCGGCTCTGACCCCCGCGCCGAGGTCGCTGAACTTTTCACTGTCGGTCTCGACGAGCAGCAGCTTGCAGTCTTGGCAGGTCGCATGGGCCATCTGCAGGTCGATCGAGATCTCGCTCGCCCAGCCGCCTTCGACTTCCGGAAGCGGCGACGGTTCGCCTTTCTGGTTCACCTTCGTGAAGCAGCCGTCTTTGGCCGTGCAGGGGGGGAGCCCGAACTGCTTGTCGTAGACGGCGAGGTCCGCTTCCGCCGTGGGGTCGTCGTAGGCGTCGACAACCGCGATCGTCTGGGTCGCGCCTGCGGCCGTTTCGCCCGGCATTTCGTAGGCGTCGTGAAGCATTTCCGGCGTCAGGAACCCGGGATACGGTTTGCTCCGTTCGAGGGTCCGCACGCCTTGACGCGTTCGCAGCTGCGGCCGCGCGCCGCCCGCCGGTTCCACCAGGAGATGCATCGCCAGGCACGCAGCGCGGCCCGGCAGCGGCTGGCCGCAGGAACGCCTCGCCCGATAGCCGGAGGCGATGGAGCTCGCGCCCAGCGTGATCGCGAACACGGCGAGGGCGATGAGCAGCGTCAGCACCGTCCGCCTGTGGCGCCCGCGAGACTCCGTTCTCTGTCGGTTGCGCATTGCTCCCGGTCCCTCAACCAAGGCGCCCTCTCGAACGCGCAGGATGTCAAGGTAAGCGAGAGGGAGGCCGCGGTCAAGCGGGCGGGCAGCCGAGCGGCGCCCGGGGTCGATGGCTCGGGCGTCACCTTGCCGGCGCACACGCGCGGTCCGGGCCTGCTTAGATTAGGCGCGCGACCAGCCGTCGGGGTCGTATGCAGGAGAGACAGCGCGCGCCCGTAGCTCAGTGGTCAACGGTTCTCTTCGGGGAGCCAAAGAGCAGCGGTCTTTCAAGCCGCAGGCCGCGGGTTCGATTCCCGCCGGGCGCATTTCTCTCCTCGGATGTGCACGTTGCGCCTGCCCGATCGGCCCAACCTGGGAACCCATTTGTTTTTCCAAGTCAACTGATCGGTTTAAGTTGACATTCTGGGTAAGACGTGATTTATATGTCCGCGGACGGAACCGCGACAGCGCAGAGGAGGGGCTGATCGATGGCGTCGTGCTCGGACCCTACGCGCTTCAGAGGGGCGCGAGGGCAATGGACGTAAGGCCTTCAGGTTGCCACGAGCGGCGAATGGCACGCTCGTTGCACGGCCGCTGGCCGTACCGCAGATCGCACTGCCGGCACGACCACCACTGGTTCGCGCGGATCGGCCCGCACGACTCGTGGTGCCCCGGCGATCGCCGCCACTCGCTGTCCGGGCTGCGTAGCTGCAGCCGACGTCCTTAGGGGGCAGCGCGAGGGGAACCTGTCCCTGCGGGCCCTACCGGGGGAGGGGGGCGGGCCGCAGGGATGGGTCGCGCCGCTCGGCGGTGGACCCATCGGCGGCCTGCTCGACGGCGGCCTCGGCGGAGAGGGCGTGCGTCGCGATCGCGTCGATCAACATCGGCCAGAGCACGCGAGGCAGGTCATGTCCCATGCCCTCCACGCGCATCAGTCGCGCGCCGCGGATCGCCCGGGCCGTCGCGCGCCCGCCGGAGAAACCCACGAGCCGGTCGGCCGTGCCGTGTATCACGAGCGTCGGCGCGGTGATACGGCGAAGTTCCGCCGTGCGGTCGCCGGCGGCGATGATCGCGGCGAGCTGGCGCCCGGGCCCGGCGGGGTCGTGGTCTCGGTCGTAGCTGGCGCCGATCAGCTCCCGGACCTCCTCGGGATCGCGCAGGTCGCCGGGCGAGCCGATCAGCCGGAAGACGCCTGCCATGTGATCGATGAAGGCGTCGCGCTCGGGCGGGGCCTGGCGCAGGAACGTCGAGTAGACGCGCAGCGAGGGCTGGCCGCTGAAGACGCTCCCGGTGTTCGACATGATCGAGACGAGGGAACGGACCGAGGCAGGGTGACGGGCCGCGAGGGTCTGGGCGATCATGCCGCCCATCGAGGCGCCGATCACATGGGCGCGGCCAAGCGAGAGGCGCTCGAGCAGCGTCGCGGCGTCCTCGGCCATATCGGCCAGCGAGTAGCGCGCGGCGCGGCGGGAGCGGAGCAGCAACTGGGCCCGCGTCGGCGGCGCGCCGCTGAGGTGCGTCGAGTGGCCGACGTCGCGATTGTCGAAGCGGATGACGTACAGGCCGCGTTCGGCCAGCGCGCGGCAGAAGTCCTCATGCCAGGCGATCATCTGCGTGCCGAGCCCCATCACGAGCAGAGCCGGCGGGTCGGTCCGATCCCCGTAGGTCTCGTAGCAGAGGGTGATCCCCCTGCCGACGTCGCAGAACTGCTCGGACATGATCGCGGCAGTGTAGCTACCGACGGCAATGTGACCAGCGTGTGACCGGGACGGGCGGTGCGCAACGGGGTAGGATCGGAGTCGATGGCGGCCATCTCCCAGCAGAGCGGCGCCCGGGGTCCGGCGGGCTCCTCGGAGGACGAGGTCAGGCGCCTGTCGATCGACACGATTCGTGCGCTGGCGATGGACGCGGTGCAGAAGGCGAACGCCGGGCACCCCGGTACCGCGATGGCCCTCGCGCCACTCGGTTACACGATCTTCGAGCATTTCCTGCGGGCCAACCCGAACGACCCGGAGTGGGCGAACCGCGACCGCTTCGTGCTCAGCGCCGGTCACGCCTGCATATTGCAGTACGCGCTGCTCCACCTCACCGGTTACGACCTCGGCATCGAGGACCTCCGGCAGTTCAGGCAATGGGGCTCGCGCACGCCCGGGCACCCTGAGCGCGGACACACGCCGGGCATCGAGATCACGACGGGACCGCTCGGCCAGGGGATCTCGAACGCCGTGGGGATGGCGATCGCCGAGCGCTTCCTCGCGGAGCGCTTCAATCGGCCGAGCGACGAGATCGTCGAGCACCACACGTACGTGATCTGCTCGGACGGGGACATGATGGAGGGCGTCAGCCAGGAGGCGTCGTCGATCGCCGGCAACTTCGGCCTCGGCAAGTTGATCGTCTGCTACGACGACAACCACATCACGATCGACGGCACGACCGCGATCTCCTTCGACGGCGAGAATCACACGGCGCGGATGGAGGCCGACGGCTGGCACGTGCAACGCGTCGAGGACTCCGAGGATCTCGATGCGATCGAGGCGGCGCTGGCGACCGCGCGCGACGAACCGGAGCGCCCGTCGTTCATCTCGATCCGCTCGCACATCGCCTATCCGGCGCCGCGCGCCACGGACACCGCGAAGTCGCACGGCTCCGCCCTCGGCGAGGAGGAAGTGCGCCGCACCAAGGAGGTGATGGGCTTCGATCCCGACAAGCACTTCTGGGTCGACGACCGTGTCTACGAGCACATGTCGCTCGCCGCGAAGGGCGGCGCCGAGCAGGAGCGCTGGACCGAGCGGTTCCGCGCATGGCGCGAGGCGCACCCGGAGATGGCCGCCGATTGGGACCTTGCGTGGTCCGGGCGGCTGCGCGAGGGCTGGCGCGAGTCGCTACCCACCTTCAAGGCCGGCGAAGAGCTCGCCACGCGCGTAGCCGGCCAGAAGGCGATGGCGGGTTTCGGCGAGTACGCGCCGACGATGATCGGCGGCGCGGCCGACCTCGTCGAGTCGACCAAGACGGTCTTCGAGGGCGCCGGTCAGTTCGGGCGGCCCCACGCCGGACGCAACATCCCGTTCGGCATCCGCGAGCACGGCATGGGCGCGATCGTGAACGGGGCCTACGCCCATGGCGGCATCGTCAAGCCGTATGGGTCGACGTTCCTGATGTTCTCCGACTACATGCGCGGGGCGGTGCGCCTCTCGGCGCTGATGGAACTGCCGGTGCTGTGGGTGTGGACGCACGACTCCGTCGGCCTCGGCGAGGACGGTCCGACGCACCAGCCGGTCGAGCACTTCAGCGCGCTGCGTGCGATCCCGAAGCTGTGGGTCTTCCGCCCCGGCGACCCGAACGAGACCTCGGTCGCGTGGCGCGTCGCGTTGGAACGCGAGACGGGGCCCGTGGCGCTGCTGCTCTCGCGCCAGAACGTCGAGACGCTCGACCGCGAGGAGGTCGCCCCGGTCGAGGGCGTGCTGCGCGGCGCCTACGTGCTGTGGGACGCGCCCGGTGGCGAGCCGGAACTGATCCTGATCGCGACCGGCACGGAGCTCGGCACGACGCTGGCGGCGGCCAGGCTGCTCGCGGGCGAAGGCCGACGCGCGCGCGTCGTCTCGATGCCGTGCATGGAACTCTTCGAAGAGCAGGGCGAGGACTACCGCCAGGAGGTCCTGCCGGCCGCGATCACGGCGAGGCTCGCAGTCGAGCCGGGATCGCGCCTGAGCTGGTGGCGCTGGGTCGGCGATCACGGCGACGTGCTCGGCCTCGACCACTTCGGGGCCTCCGCGAAGGGCGCGACGGTCCTCGCCGAGTTCGGCTTCACCCCCGAGAACATCGCGGAGCGCGCAAGGGCTCTGCTGTAAGACACGACCGCAAGGAGACGCCATGCCCTCCGACTCAACAAGGCCGCTAGGAAGACTCTCGGAGCTCGGCCAGAGCGTCTGGATCGACTTCCTCTCGCGCGAATCGAACCGCGACGGTCACCTGCAGGAGCTGATCGACCAGGACTCGGTCGTCGGCGCGACCTCCAACCCCTCGATCTTCCAGAAGGCGATGGCCGGCGGGGATGCTTACGAGGAGCAGCTCGGCGAGTTGGCCAAGGAGGGGGTGAGCCTCGAGGACTGCTTCTGGGCGCTGGCCGAGCAGGACATCCGCGAGGCCTGCGACCTGTTCGCGCCCGTCTTCGAGGCGAGCGATCACCGCGACGGCTACGTCTCGATCGAGGTCGACCCGCGCCTCGCCTACGACACGCTCGAGAGCTTCCGCGAGGCGATGCGCCTGCATGAGGTGATCGACAGGCCGAACCTGATGGTCAAGATCCCCGGGACCAAGCCGGGCCTCGGTGCGATCGAGGATTCGATCGCGAAGGGCCGCTCGATCAACATCACGCTGATCTTCTCGCTGGAACGCTACGCCGAGGTCGCGGAGTCCTACCTGCGCGGGCTCGAGCGACTGGTCGCAGAGGGCGGTGACCCGAGCAAGGTCGCGTCGGTGGCGAGCTTCTTCGTGTCGCGCATCGACACGGAGGCCGACCGCCGCCTCGAAGAAGCCGGTGCCCCCGCCGAGCTGCGAGGCAAGCTCGCGATCGCAAACGCAAAGCTCGCCTATGAGCACTACAAGCAGGCCTTCTCGGGGCCGCGTTGGGAGTTCCTGCTCGGCAAGGGTGCGACACCCCAGCGCGTGCTGTGGGCGTCGACCTCGACGAAGAACCCCGACTACCCCGACGTGCTCTACGTCGAAGAGCTGATCGGGCCCCCTTCGACGAGCTGCTGAGCGCGCTCGGCGAGAAGCGCGAGTCGGTGGTCGCGGCCTGACGCTCGCCGCGGGAGGGCCGGACACGGCGACCGGAAGAGGTGCAGCTAGCGGTAAGGCTGCGGCACGAGCACGCGAATCGTCAATGGGCCGGAGGGAAATGCCTCGGCGTCGATCGTGAAGACGCGGAAGCTTCGCCCCCGATAGGTGTAGGCGCCGTTTGCCGGGATCGAGCCGAGCCCGCCCACTCCCGGCCCGAGGCTGTTCTTGACGAGGCGCGGCTTTGACGAAGGCCCGCCCACCCCGTGCATGAACATCAGCACGTCGAGGCCGGCGAGGCGGTTGGCCAGGCGCAGATAGCCCTCGTCGTCCTGGATCGACATCACGAAGGAGCCGATCCTGCGGCCATGCGCCCGCAGGTCTGCGTGCACGGGGGCGAGCACGAACGGGCCGCCGTCATCCGTCAGGAGCTTGCCGCCGGCTGAGACCCGCAGGCGCACGATGTGCTGGTGCAGCAGCGCCGCCACCGCCGTGCGAGTTGCGGCGGGGTCGCGTCGGGCGACTGCTGCGAGCAGTGCGGCGTTGCGCTGGACCCGGCGAACCTGCACCAGCGTGCGGCCGCCGCGCTCGCCTTCGTAGATCAGGCTCGCGACGCGCCTCAGGGTCGCGAGTTGGGTGTCGCCGTCGCTCGGTCCGCAGAGCGCTTCGACGGCCGGCAGGGGCTTCAAGAGGTAGATCTGGACGCTTCCCGTCGGGTAGGTGCGGCCGGTGAACGAGGTGTACTGGTAGACGACTCCGTTGCGCGCCAGCGATCCTTCCGGGAGCAGGGGCCCTCGAGGCAGTTCGATCGTGCCGCCGACCGCCCGGCCGCCCGCCCGCAGGGCCACGAGGCCCTCGGCCACGCCGGACCCCTCGGCGACGAAGCCGCCGACGGCCCACACGCTGGTCATGTACGTGGCGATCGGAGCGCCGGAGGCGCCGAGGATCGTTCCACGCAGCGGCGTGAGCGCTTCACCGCCTACCGAGACGAGCGTGCCGCGGGCGCTCCTGACGTCGAGGTTCGTCAGATGACCGGTCGCCAGGAGTTCCCGGGCGGCTGCCTTCGCGGCCCTCGCGTCGCCCGTTTCGATCGCCTTGCGCAGCGGCGCGGAGTGCTCGATCAGGTGAGCGGCGCTGGCTGTGCGTTCGCTGTCGATGCCCTCGGCGTAGATCCGGCGCAGGACGCCGCCGAGAGTGGCCAGCACGGTGGGGGCGCAACCCGTCGTGGGACCGGGTCTCGGCTGGGCTCGCGCGTTGCCGCCGCTGGCTAGTCCCGAGCCGCAGCCGGCGAGGGTGAGGAGCAGCGCGAACAGGCCGGCGAGGCGGATGGCGGCGGGCTGTGGCCGCGGCATGGATCCCATTAAGAGGAAATCCTAAGCCGCGGGAGCATCCGGGCGCGCTCGCCGCAGGAGAACTGATGTAACGTCGCGGCGTGCCGCTGGCTTTGATCACGGGCGCCTCGACCGGGATCGGCCATGCGACCGCGATGCGCCTGGCCGGAAGCGGCTGGACGGTTCTCGCCGGCGTGCGCGACTCGGCCGCGGGGGAGCGGCTCGCGGCGGAAGGGCCGGCGGAGCGGATCGTGTCGTTGCCACTCGACGTGACCGACGGCGAGCAGATCACGGCAGCCGCTGAGCTCGTGGCCGCCCAGCCGGGCGCGACCGTCAGGGGCGGCCTCGATGCGCTCGTGAACAACGCGGGGATCGGCATGGGCGGCCCGCTCGAGGTGATCCGGGAGGAGGACTGGCGCCGGCAGTTCGACGTGAACTTCTTCGGGCAGATCGCGGTGAGCCGTGCGATGCTGCCGGCCCTGCGCCTCGCGCGCGGGCGGATCGTCTTCCTGTCCTCGATCGGGGGGCGCGTGGCGATGGGGTTCAACGGTCCCTACGCCGCTTCCAAGCATGCGATCGAGGCGGTCGGCGATGCCCTGCGCGTCGAGCTGCACAACTCGGGCATCCAGGTCGGCCTGATCGAGCCCGGCTCGATCGCAACGCCGATCTGGGACAAGAGCCGTGGCGCCGCGGACGCCCTCACGATCCCGCCGGAGCTGCATGAGCAGTACGGCAAGGTGCCCGCGGCGCTCGAGAAGGTGCTCGCGGAGACCGCGAGGCGCGGCATCTCAGCGGACGTGGTGGCGGCGACGATCGAAAAGGCGCTGACCGCGCAACGGATGCCCGCGCGCAGCCTCGTCGGTCGCGACGCGAAGGCGATGTTGCTCGTCAAGCGGCTGCTGCCCGATCACCTCTTCGATCGGATCGTCCGCGGCCGCATCGGCATCTGACCCGTCCTCCGGGCGCTCAGCTCGGCGCTGCGGTGCCGATCGGCTCGGCGGCGGCGCTCAGCTCGGCGGCGGGTAAACGGCGAGCCATGCGAACAGGCTCGTGGTCGCCGCCTGGGTCTGGAGCATCCCCGGCCGGGCGTTGGCGTAGGGCAGCGTCTGGCCGTTCCAGGAGAGCAGGTACAGCCCCTGCCCGTTGGCCGCGCGCGTCTGCGCGTCGCGGGCGTTGTCCGCGGCCATCGCGTAGATGGTGCGGTCGCCGTCGAGCGCGTAGAGGGCGAGCATCCACTGCAGGTAGATCGCGTCGTACTGGGGTGAGAAGTCGAGCAGGTAGCCGAAGCGGCTCAGCGCGCGTGCCTTCAGGCGCTCTGCGAGCTGACATTCCGCCGCCACTGCGGTGATCCGGCAGAGCGTTGCCTGCGCGTAGATCAGCGGAGCCTCGATGTAGTCGACCGGAGTTGCATTCAGCGAGCTGCCGGCGTACAGCCCGTCGGCCTGGCTGAATCCGGAGGTGTTGGCCCAGCCGAGGAAGCGCCGCGCCTGGGCGAGATCGAAGCTCGAGCGGCGGAGCTGGTAGAGGAGGGTCGCCAGCAGCGCGTCGGAGGCGAGCGCTGGGCCTGACTTGTACGGATGGCTGGTGTTCCACCAGATGCCCCCCGTGGCGGGGTCCCAGCCCGCCCTGGCGATGTAGGCGAGGGCCCGCTCAGCGTCGTTCAGCCAGCGGCGGTTGGAACCCCGCCACGGGGGGCATCTGGTGGAACACCAGCCATGAGCAGCCGTCGGCGATGCGATTGCGATCGCATCGAGCGACTGGAAGAGCGGCACGATGTCCCAGATCGTCGCCAGGGGATAGCGGTCGGAGTCGCCCAGCCGCGCGTCATACCAGCCGCGGCGCCGGTCACGCCAGCGGCCCTGTGCGCGGGCGACCCCTTGTTCGGCCCGCCCGAGAAAGCGCTGCTGGGCGGCACTCAGGGCCGGTGGCACGCGGGCCTGCGCGCCGAGGGCGCCGGCGCAGGAGGCGCATGCCCAGGCTGCGGCCAGCACAGCGCACAGCAGCAGCCGGCGCGAGATGCGCTCAGGTGCTGTCCTGACGAGGCTCGTCACAGCAGCTTCAACCCATCTGCGGCGTGTCCGTCGCGCTGCTGGCTACCGTTACCCGACGGATGTCCACCGCCGAGCGCTCGATACCCCACGCGGGGACACACGCAGAGGCCCTCGTCCCGCCTCATCTGCCGCAGCAGCCCTCGGAACGGCGGGCGTGGCTGGTGGCCGGGATGCTCGCGGCGGTGGGCGTGACGGTCCTCGTGGCCGTATTGAGCGGGGTCGTCGGGCGGAACCCCGTCCGAGCGCCGCCCGCTGTGCCGGTCCGTGTCGGGGCGCCACAGCCAGGCCCGGCGGCTTCCGCCAGCGCCCTGGTGCCGCTCAGCGCGGCCGCCCGGGCTCCAGGCGGGCAAGCGATCATCGGCGATCCCAGCGGCGCCCAGCAGGGGCTCGAGCAGCGCCGTCCGGCGGGCGCCCCCATCGTGCATATCGCTCGTCGCTGGATGGAAGGCTTCTATCCGGTCTACGCAACGGCACAGTCCACCTTCGGTGTGAACTGGCTGCTCGTGGCTTCGATTCACATGCAGGAGTCGGCGTTCTCCACGGCGCCGGGCACCTACCACGGCCTCAACTTCGCCCACTGCTGCGGCGGCCCGATGCAGTTCAACGTCACGAACGGGGGTGGGCGGGGCTCCCCATCCACGTGGGAACTGGTCAGCGGCTCCTACGTCTACGGCCGCCGTCCGAGGGTCTACGACCACATGACGGCCTCGCACCCATCGATCTACGACGACTTCGATTCGATCATGGCGGCGGCGCACCTGCTCTCGGCCGACGGCGCCGGCTACGCGCTCGACGGATCGGCCTGGGCTGCCGCCTACGACTACTACGGGCATGATCAGACGGGGGTGCAGTATGCGGACAGGGTTCTAGCGCGGGCGATCGGCTGGTCGCAAAAGGGCTTCTGCATCAACTGCGGAGTTTCGGGGCGGCTGATCGCCGCGGTACAGGGTGCGTACGGGGCACCCGTTGCTGCCTCGTTGCAAGCTGAAGCCGAAGCAGCAGCCCCACGGTCGGGCAAGCGCTCTCGGCACGTGAGCCGACGCGGCCCGGCATAGCTGACCCGCTGTCGAGCCCGGGAGCTGGACAGCGGATCCGCTCCTCGTGCGCGCGTGCGTCCAGCACGCCGCGCGCGGTCAGCCTCTAAGCCTGTGCGAGCAGCTCGCCCGCGACCCTGTCGGTCGCGCCGCCGGTGCCACCCAGCAGTCGCCTCGACAGCTGGGCACGGCGGAAGTACAGGGGGGCGTCGTGCTCCCAGGTCGCTCCGATGCCGCCGTGCACAGAGATCATCGTGCGGGCGGCGTCGTCCAGCGCCCTGCCGGCCACCGAGCGCGCGGCGCTGGCCGCGAGCGGGAACTCACCGGGTGCGCCGTGGCGCGCCCAGCCGGCGTAGTAGAGCAGCGAACGGCCGTTCTCGAGCTCGCGGAGCACCTCCGTCAAGGCGTGCTTCACGGCCTGGTAGGAGCCGATCGCGCGCCCGAAGGTGAAGCGCTCCTTGGCGTAGGCCACGGACACGTCGAGTGCGGTCTCTACGCTGCCGAGCGACTCGGCCGCGAGGAGCGCCTGCGCGAGGTGCCAGGCCGCCGCGAGCGTCTCCTCGGACGCGTCGAGGACGGTCGCGGGGGCGCTCTCGAGCGATATGTGACCGAGCGAGCGGGTCGCGTCATAGCGCTCGACGGCCTCGATGGAGACGCCCTCGCCGTCCGCCTCGATCGCGACGCCCACGGGGCTGCCGTCCCTCAGGGCGACACCCACGAGCAGGTCGGCGCCAGGTGCATCCGGGACGAACCACAGGGTCCCGCTGACGCTCAACGACTCGCCCGAGCCGCTCGCGACGGGGGCCGCTCCGCGCTCGATGCCCGTGTGCGGGTCGGCGGTCCACTCGGCGAGCACGTCACCGGGAGGACTGGCGGGCAGGTACGCGGCCCGCTTCTCGCCGGTGGCGAGCTCCTCGATCATCGGCGCGTCACTCGAGGCGTCGAGGATCGCCGTCGCCGGCAGGTGGCCGAGCAGGGGCACGTCGGCGATCACGCGGCCGCACTCGCCGAGCACGAGCATCGCGTCGAACACGTCCAGGCCGGCGCCGCCCCGCTGCTCGTCGATCAACAGTCCCGGCCAGCCGGCCTC
>WNFI01691042.1_pt1 | contig 22541 bp, 14 predicted proteins | sample 5400471 | NCBI WGS metagenome assembly WNFI01 (sample SAMN13153348, study PRJNA577476) | soil metagenome | isolation source: 100 cm saprolite on Douglas fir-dominated hillslope | place: USA:California | collected 2013-09-17
CCGTAATAACTTTTTCCATTCGTGTAATGATCGCCCTGCGTGGTCCGACTCCACCAGCGGCGGTATTGCACGGCCCGATCTGACTGTCCTGCCCAACCGCTGTGATACATAGTGGCCGGAATGGGATGAGTGGGCGAGGCAATCGCGAGCAGATAGATGATCATGGTTTCATTCCATCCGATCAGCGGGTGATTCAGATAAAAGCCGTAATCGGGTGACCAGTGCCAGTAGAGAAAGTTGCTGCTGCTGTCCTTGCGGTACCAATCCCATTCAACTGATCTCCACAGGGAAGTAATCGTTTTCTGGATCTCCTGCTCGGCAGCGGTATTCCGGGTTAAATACTGTCTCGCCGTTAGAAGCCCCTGCATGAGGAATGCAGTTTCGACGAGATCGCCGCCGTCATCGTATTTTCCGAAGCGAGCGATTATTTTCCCGGTTCTGCCGTCGAGGAAATGCGGGAATACTCCATGGAATCGATCGGCTCTGGACAGGAATCGAGTAATTTTCAGCATGCGCTCGACACCTTGCTCACGGGTGATGAAGCCGCGCTCCATGCCAACCAGCAGCGCCATGATTCCGTGGCCCGAAGCGCCTACCGCGACAAGGTTTTCATCTCCTGGTAGAATTTCGATCGCCATGCCGGCATTGGGGTGCGCACCCTCCCAGTAGTATCTAAAACAAGCTTCTTGAACCATGGTCAAGAGTTCGTCATCACTCATAGTGCGAGTGGCCGCGCTCACCTCCGCGGAGAGAGGCGACTCCTTGTAGTTTATGTCGACCAAAGCGACTTTGTAGAAAGCGGTCTTTCCGCTCTCGCCTAGGAAATCCTCGTAACGAGTCGGAGCGCCTTGTTGAATGCCGACGGGGGTGTACGTTTTCCCGTCGAAAGAGCGGTAAATCTTGTAATAGCGCAATTGAACGTCGTTGACTGGCGTCCAGGTCAAATCGATGTGGCGGTCATATCCTCTGGCAACCAGGCCCGAAGGGGGGAAGAGATCTTTTGGGTTATTCGCAGCCTCGTTCCCAATCGTGATCTCGTCGATATAAATCGTGTGTGGTTTTCCGTCGTCGAGCCCCTGACGGAAAGTTATCTCCGCTAGGCGCCGCGGATCGAACTTTGCATCTCCCGTGTCGCGGACCATTCCTACAAATGAGTCGAAGGGAAATTTCAATCGTGTCCATGTGCGGGCCGGAAGCTTGTCGAGGTGACCAATGAGGGGGATGCTGGGAGTGCCTTCGTCGTTTGCGTCCTTCAAGTAGATCAATGGGGATTCATCAGCAGACAGATCGGTTTCTGAATAGCACCAGAAAAACAGATTGGTGCCTGAAAAATCGGCGGTGCCGTAGCGCGCCTTGATTTTCAGGCTCATCAGCCACTCCCCACCAGCGCTGTAATAGAAGGATCGGGAACTTAGACTGTTGTCGAAAGCCGGACGCTCAGTAGCGCCGTGTGCGATAGGGGCAACAGGTGACAAGAGCAAAATCAGCAGAAGTTCACGTGCTCGCATTCTTGGATCCTTCTTTAGCAAAAGCAAATAAAGAGGGTGCGCCACGGCGCACCCTCAAAAGGAAGGCAGTTAGAAACCAAACCGCGATTGCATCTGTACCGTCCTGTTACCCAATGCGCTGCCAGCTACGCCGAAGTCGCCGTTCAGCGCGTGATTGGGGATCCGAACTAAAAGCTGAACCGCGCCCCCAGTGTGACGACACGGCCAGAAAGAGCACCCGTAATCGTGCCAAAGTTTCCGTTGCCTATGTTGTTCGAGATCTGATTCGGGTTGAAGTTCAAGTTGTTGAATACGTTGTATGCATCCATGCGGAACTCAAACTTAGCGTTTTCGCCGAGTACTGGCATGTTCGGCAGGCCGAAGGCCTTAGCCAGCGTCAAATCTACCGCCTTGTATCCGGGCATGTTGAGCGAGTTACGACGGACACCGGGGGTTTGAGGTAGCGCATTTCCGTAACTAGTGCCGCTGTAGGCGGTGTAAGTCGGTGTCGCGAAATACGCTGTGCCACCGTTGGGATAGTTCGAGTTTGAAACAGTCTTGAATGCATCGTTGCTAGTGCTGCTACCCGCTCCGCCTAGATAAGTAGCTGGGAATAGTTGCTGATAACCGCAAGTCCCGCAATAGAGGCTCCCGCCATTAACGCTCACTACAGGACTCCAGGGGAATCCAGAGTGGATGTTGAAGATGCCGCTGAGCGACCAGCCACCTGCGATCTTTTCGATCCAGCCCCGGCTGCCATAGAAGAAGACTGGCTGCCACATGCCAAAGAGCTTAAACGCCTTGCTGACATTGTAGTCGGAGCGTCCGTAATCCAGGCTGAGGTTATACGGGTAATCCTGTTCAAAGTATGGCCCGGAACTTGTATCCATACTCTTAGCCCAGGTGAATTGAGCGTCGGCCATAAACTGCTGCGAGAACTGATGCTTCAATTCAGCGAGCATGGCGTTGTAGTTAGCGCGGCCCGAAACGCCCCAGAGATCACCGCCGCCGATTTGAGGATTCAAGGTCAAGGCGCTGGCTGCGGGGACAGCATTCGGATTCTCGTGAAAGAAGATATTACGCGACAAGCTTCCCATGTATCCCAACGTCGCTATCAAATGGTGGCCGAGATCGTATTGGGTGTCCAGCGAGTAGTGATGGACACGCATGGTAGGAAGGTTCGTGGGGAAAATGTTGACGCCGACTTGGCCGGTTGTGGGTAGGCCGTTAGAGCCGAAACTCGCAATCGTGTTCGGATTCGCCGGATAGGTGGTGAGTGAGTGCGGATCAGACGCAGTGGCGTAGATAATGCCGGGATTGGGTGAGGTCGGCGTGGACATGCTCAAGGTGGGGAACACCACCAACCCAGGATTGTTTACAATGTTGGATGAAATAGCAATTTCCTCCTGGTTGTAGCTCAGGCCATAACCGCCTCGCACTACCAGCTTGTCGTTGAATCGACCTGGACTCCAGGCAAACCCGATCTGGGGTCCGAAGTTATTCTTCTGCGCGTTCCAGGAATTTCCCTTCCGAACGGTCAGGCCTGTCAGGAAACTGGCTCCCGCGCCAGGGACGGCCACCAGCATGTTGCCCTCTTTGGAGGAGAGTGGACCAAAGTAGGACCAGCGCAGTCCCAAGTTGAGCGTGAGGTTCTTGCGGAGTTTCAAATCATCCTGGGCAAAGAAGCCCCAGATGTTTGTGCGGTCGTCCTGGCGAATCGTCGTCGGGAACCCGGTTTGAGGATTGAAGCCGCCTGCTTCGCTATGCGGCGCGTCGTTGAGGAAATCCCAGATGTTGAAGAAATTGTAGCTGGGCACGCCGCAGCCGGCGCATTCTTGCAGGTAAAGCAGGCGCGTAACTTCACCGCCAAACTTAATGGTGTTCCGTCCAATAATTTTGGTGGCCACATCTTTGTAGCTGTAAGTCCACTGATCCAGGATGCTGCCGACATTGGGCCCGAAGGCATTTACCGTAATGCTGCCGGTCTGATCGATATTGTCTGTGGGAAGTCCAACCGGCGACTGGGGGTTTGAGGAAATTTCATTCCAGCGCCATCCGGCGGCATTCACACGAAACTCATTGAGGAAGGTCGAAGAGATGGTGCGGTTCCAGATTACCGAAAACGCGTCATTGATTTGCGAGTGATGGAAGAGGTTGTAATCACGGGCCGCGCCTCTCAAGGTAGTGTTTGACACTGGAACCCAATAGATCGCGAAGCTGATCCGATCCTTGGCGCTGATATCCGCATCGAGCCGGCCATTGTACTGAGCAAACGAATAGGTGGTGGCGCTGGAGGTTACGAAGTTCGCGATATCGGCGACTCCGTCGAAGCCGCCGCCAATGCCTGGATTACTGGTACTAGCCCAGCTCAGATCCTGCGTACCCAAGGCTGAGGTCAATGGCGAGCCAACGTCCAGGCCCTTGCCCGGAATCGTTACGCAGTTCACCCCTTCATTCAGGCCGGCATCGGCGCAGCTGGCATTATTGATGCCCTTGCTGACGACGCCGGAACCGGGGAAGCTGAGATAGGTCGCGGCGATGCTTCCCGAAGGTGCGGATGCGTCGAAAGCGGAAGTATCGTACCATCCATTGGCAATGTTGGCGCTGCCCTGGGGGCTGCGAACAGTCTCATAGTTGAAGAAGGCAAAGATCTTATTCTTCCAGATCGGGCCGCCGACGCTGCCGCCAAACTGATCGAAAAAGTTGTCGTCTCTCAATACCTTGTTACCTGAGCCGTTGTACGGCTGATAGGCGTCCAGGCCCGGGCGGTGGGCGGTAAAAAAGCCACTGCCGTGGAACTGGTTGCTGCCGCCCTTGGAAGTGATCTGAATCTGGGCACCACTGAAGCGGCCAACCTCGGCGTCATAGCTATTCGACACGACTTTTACGCTGTCCACCGAATCTTCCGACGGCGTGATGACCGTAGATCCGCCCCACACAGCGCTGGTAGTGCTGATGCCATCAATCGAAATGCCGTTGTTCTCCGTCTGGTTACCGTTGGAGATGATCTGCGCCCCGTTTTCGGTCTTGAAGATGCCGTCCGCCCCGCCTGACTGTCCTCCCCCAGTCTGTGTGCCGGGAAGGTTATAGTTGTTGTTGCCACTGGCCTGCGAATTATCGCCAAATGAACCGGGAGCCAGTTGCGCGAGTTTAAGGACATCCCGCCCCAGCGACGGCATGTGCTGAATCTGATCACTACTGATCGTGCCGCTCACCGTGGCCGTCTCCGTGTCCAACGCCTGCGTTGTTCCGGATACCGTTACAGTCGTGGCAACCTGGCCTACTTCCAATTGCAGGTCCAGAGAATTGGGCTGCTCAGGGATGATCTGCACGTGCTCAAGGACCTTCTTCGTGAATCCCTCGCGCTCTGCACTGAGTCGGTAAGGAGCCGGCGGAAGGGCGTTGAAGTTGTAAATACCGTTGCCGTCTGAGGTAGACACCATGGTGCTGTTTGTGTCCGTGTTCACCAAAGTCACGGTGGCGCCAGGAATCGCCGCGCCCTGGGGGTCACTCACCGTTCCGCGGAGGGAAGCGCGAAACTGAGCCTGCGCAGCGGCCATGAAAACTGTGACTGTCAACAGGATGATTACAGGCAACTTTCGATACAGCATAAAGGGCTCCTTCTATGGGGGATGGCGAACACGTTAGGCGCAAGGATTTAAAACGGGCTGGTCCGCGATTTCTGAACAACATGGCGCGAAAATTCTTGGGTGGTTTGAGTTGCGGTATTCTCTGATGTACTCAATCCAACTTTGGTTGGTTGTCTGAATTGTCCAAACGAGAGCACGCAAGGAAGATGTTTGTACAGTAGCAATAATGTGTCGGTGCGAGAGCATCGCCTAGGCTCTCCTGCATCACGCTGGGGCACCATTTGCGAGGAATGACAACCGAATCAGACATGTTGGCGAGATCGGACGGTTATTACAACGAACTCCGAACCTACCGGTTCATCTTCCAATAGAAGAGAATTTACCTCAATTGGGCCACGACGTGCGTTTCGCTCTGCACATGCCTTTTTCGCACCAGTTCGCCTCAGATTTTCTTCTCCAACGCATGATTGGCATCGACCACGGTGAAGAGCACTGCCGAGCCGAGTGTAACCAAGACTGCCATATCCAAGGCCGGGCCCCAGCCCTTATGTACCGCGAGCGAGGCTGTGACGGCGGATGAAATGACACCTCCCAGACTGCCGACGGTGTTCATCAGGGCTGAGAGCGATGCGGAAAAACGTGGTGCCAGGTCAATGCAGGAGGCCCAAAAATTTGCCGCGGCAAACATGGTAAAACCGGCGGCCAGAGCGATCATGGGGAGTGCGATCACCGTAACGCTCAGATGATTGCCGCTGTACAACAGAATGGCGGCGAGGCCCATGCCGACCCAGACCGCCGCCAAGCGTCCCTTGCGGCGGTCGGCGACGCGGGCGACGCGATCCGAGAACCATCCGCCGACAGGGGACAGGACTGCCATCGCGAGAAATGGCGCCGAAGTCCAGGCAGCGGCGTGCATCAAATCCAATCCTCGTACCTTCACCGCGTAAAAGTAGAACCAATTGTAGTAAACGTAAAATGCGTATCCCTGAAAACCGTAGCCCAGAATCAGGCCCCATACCGATAAGCTTGTGAACATTTTGCCCCATGGAATGGTCGGCGATGATTGCTGCGGACGCGCCGACGTTCTTTCCAATTTCGGATGGATAATCTCCAACTCTTGGGGGTTGACGTGAGGATTTTCTTCCGGCCAGTCCGTAACGTACCAATGCCAAATTGCGACGACGATAAATGCGAGAGCGGCAGACATTGCAAAGGACACGCGCCAGCCCCAGTGAATCATCGTCCATGCAATCGCGATTGGGGTCAGTGTTCCGCCCAATCCCAGGCCACAGACCTGTAAACCGCTGGCAAATCCGCGTTCGCGCAATCCGGTCCAGGACGCGATGACTCGAGTTACGTTGGATGACACCGCCGCTTCGCCGATACCGGTCAGGAACCGAATCAGGCGGAAGACCGCGAGTGCGGTGATGCCGCCGGCTGCAGCCGAGCGGGGCACCAGAACCATCGCTCCTGAGCCCAAAGCAAAAAGCAAGATAGACGCGGTTAGGGTGCGGCGTGGGCCAATGCGGTCGCAAACATATCCCCAGGGAATCTGAAACAAACCGTATCCCCACAGGAAGGAGCTGAATATCAGCCCCATCGAAATCGTATTGAACGAGAACTCCTCTTCAATGTACTTGCCGGCAATGCTGAGATTGAGGCGATTGAGCGCCGTCACGGCCATGATGGCCATGACGATGCTCATGACAATCCAGCGAACTTGCGTAGGCCTTGCCAGCGGACTGTGGTCGCCCGGCGCATCGCGTGTTGGGGACAATGTATCCACTTAATTGTGCAATTCCGGGAGACATTGCTGTCTTCCCGGAGCCAACACTAGAAGATCACCTTCAATCCAAGCTGAATTCACTTCAGAGTTCACGAAGTGCAGCGCTGGTTCCATCGTTCGCCAAAGCCGGAAGCAACGGAAGATCTACGCGGAAGGTGCTGCCCCGTCCCTCCCGGCTCGCAACTTTGATTTCGGCGTTGTGGGCGGCGCAAATCGCTTTGACGATGGAGAGCCCGAGTCCGGCTCCTCCGCTGGCGCGGGAGCGGGCCCTGTCTGCGCGATAGAAACGCTCGAACACGTGGGGCAGGGCGTGAGTTGGGATGCCGAGACCGTTGTCGGAGATTTCGAGTACCGCACAATTCCCCTCTCGACCGACACTCACGTCAATCATTCCACCTTCCTGTGTGTATTTAATGGCATTGTCAATGAGGTTGACGATCACCTGCTGCAAGCGAGCCCGGTCCCCCAATACATGAACTTCACTTCCTGCATGGACATGCAGCTGGATCGATTTCTCCTCTGCCAGCAGTTTCATTTCGTCTGCGGTAGATGCCGCCAGTTCTGCCAAATCCAGACGCGACTTATCCATTTTTACTTCCCCGGCGTCGAGACGCGAGATAGCCAGCAGACTTTCGACGATACGGGACATCCGGTGAGTTTCCTCCAGCGCGCTCCCAATCTGGTCCCCTAGAGAAGCATCCCAGCGGTGGTTTTGCGCCATCCCTTCCAGTTCCAACTGTAGGATGGTCAACGGGGTTCGCAATTCGTGAGAAGCGTCGGCGGAAAAGCGGTTCACGTGCTCGAAGGCATTATCAAGTCGCTCGATCATACGATTCAGAGACATGGAAAGCCGCTCTAACTCGTCACCAGACCGTATTACCGGAAGACGCTCACTCAGGTTCGTGGAGGTGATCCCTTCAGCCCTTCTTGTGATCTCGTCCACTGGTTGCAGGGACCGTCTCATAAGCCAGTAGCCGCCCGCCACGGCGAGCGAAACGACAAAGGGCATGTAGATCGCGAGGGTTAACAGTAGTCCATGCAACACGACCTCGATTTGATGGTAAGGAGCGCCACTTTCCACCAGGAAACGGCTTCCGCTGGTCGTGGTCAGCGTCATCGAATTGATAAGCAGGCGATTCCCGGATTCGAATTGAAGTTTTCGGGAAACATCCATTTCCTTGTCGCTGGGAAACGGAATTCGTGAAGGGTCGAAGGTCCCGTCCTTCGGTACTCCCGAAATATAAACAACGCCTACTCCCTGGTGAACGACGCGAATAAATCGGCCGTTGACCTCCGGGGCATAGGCCTCATTAATTTCAGTTGCCAGCCATGTTGCGTCCTTGGCCCGCAATTGCGAAAGCAATTGTGTCGCGATCGTACGGCACTCCGACACCAGCGTTCTCTGAAGAGTCCAATCCAGGTATCGTTGGAGACCGAGATACACGGACGCGCCGAACACCATTAGCGTTCCGGCGAGCAGGCCGGCATACCATGCCGTGATGCGGAAGCGCAAAGACCGGGTATTCATCATGGTTGCGCCCCATGCCCGATGGTGTAGCCAACCCCGCGTACTGTACGAATTAATTTCTGCTCGAAAGCGTCGTCCACCTTGCTGCGCAAGTGACGCACGTACACGTCGACGATGTTGGTGATGCCATCGAAGCTATGATCCCAAACATGCTCGATAATCATGGTTCTTGACAGAACTCTGCCGGCATTCGACATCAGATATTCCAGAAGGGAAAATTCCTTGGCTGTGAGGTCGATCCGTTTGCCAGCGCGTCTGACCTGCTGCGCCAGACGATCGAGTTCGAGGTCAGATACGCGCACTACACTGCTGCGGCTGACGGGGCCGCGCCGTAGCAGAGCTTTCACGCGCACCAGCAGTTCGGCAAAGGCGAAGGGCTTGGTGAGGTAGTCATCTGCGCCCGCTTCGAAATTACCGACTTTGTCCGCCACCGCATCGCGGGCGGTCAGGATCAGCACGGGAATGTGAACATTCTGCGCGCGCAGCCGGCGCAGAACCTGGCTGCCATCCAGAATGGGCAACATGAGATCGAGAATCACCAGATCGTAGTGGTACGTTGTCGCCAGATCGAGCCCTCCAAACGGTCAGAGAAGTGAGATGAAAAGTTGTTCAGAAAACGACTCGTCTCCACTAGGAATTCTTTGCCTGCTGTCTGCGATCCTGAATAACGTTTCATCTGGCCTTCATCGAGTGTTAATGTGGAGCCGCCACGATGGACATCCCGCAATGCTAAAGAAATACGGTGCCGGATTTCTGCTGTTGGTGTGCACCCTCGCTCCCGCTCAATCCACTACTAGGCCCGCGGATCATTGGATTGCAGTCCGGGCCGGCCGGCTCTTCGACGGCAACGACAAACTCGCCGTCAATCAAGTGATCTTGATCAAAGGGAATCGCATCGCGCAGGTTGGTTCGTCGGAGCAGGTACACATACCCCCGGACGCCGAAGTCGTGGATCTGAGTCACGCGACTGTGCTTCCCGGGCTGATTGATGCTCACACTCACGTCTTCGGCAACGGACCCGATTTTGATAACCAAATCCTGCGCGACTCCTACCAGTACCGCACATTGACTGCGCTCGCCAATGCGCAGAAGGATCTGATGGTCGGCTTCACCACGCTCCGCGATCTCAAGACTCTGGCCGCGATGTACAGCGATGTGGACCTGCGCAATGCGATTGACCGTGGCATCGTCCAGGGGCCTCGTATGCAGGTTGCGACCCGGGGAATTCAATCCACGGGCGGGTTCGTCATGCGCGGGTATTCCCCTGAAGTTCCACTGCCCAGCGCCTTGCAGGTAGTGGATTCACCTTGGGCCGGCCGTGAAGCTGTGCGCGACCAGGTGGCGCACGATGCAGACCTGATCAAGTTGTACGCAGCCTACGACTTTCATTTCACCAGTGACGGCAGAATCGTGAGTCCGCCAACTCTTACCGCGGAGGAAGTGAACGCCATCGTCGACGAGGCTCACAAAAAGGGACGTAAAGTCTCCTGCCATGCTTTCGCTGGAGAAGGTCTCCGTAACTGCCTGAACGCGGGCGTCGAGTCGATCGAACACGGAGCCGATCTTGATGATGGCGACATCAAGCTCATGGTGCAGAAGGGAATTTATCTGGTGCCCACTCTCTACCACTACCAGCTCGACCGCGAACACGATATGAAGAAGTATGGCGGGCACAGTGTCGCGGAGGTTTCCGAACGCAGCTTTCGCAAAGCCCTGGCAGCGGGAGTCAAAGTCGCCTTCGGTTCGGGAGTGGGGCCCTTTCCCGCACGGCACGCAAACCAAAGAATTCGAATACCTCGTGAAGTTTGGCATGACCCCGGTGCATGCGATTCGAGCTGCAACGTCGGAAGCCGCGTTGCTTATGGGTGGAACGATCGAGTTGGCTCCGTGGAAGCGGGCAAGTTTGCGGATCTGGTCGCGGTCGCAGGGGATCCCACCGCCGACATTACTGAGCTCGAACGCGTGCAATTCGTCATGAAAGACGGCCACGTATTCAAGAACGAACTGAGATGACTGGGGACAACGTATGAGCACTGATACGAAAAGGCGCGTGTTCTTGAAAAATGCGGCCGGGGCCGGAGCGTCGCTGGGAATTCTGGGAGCCTTGCCGGCGAAGTTTGCCAACGCCCAGAGCGCTCCCGCGCCCACTGTTCAGGCGTGCTCTGATGCTAGCTTCCCGCAAGTGCAAAAGTTGACGGCGCATACCGCCGAGTTTGTCGTGAACCTGAAGTTCGGAGATATTCCCGCGGAAACACTCGAACTTGGCAAGAAGTCGATCCTCGACGGTCTGGGACTCGCGCTCAGCGGTTCCAAAGCTGAGACCTGGCCACTTATTCAGGAGTATTTGAAACAGTTTGGTTTTCCCCCACGCGGCGGCGCAGCGGTGTTGGGATCCGCAGTTCGGCTTCCCGCCCGCTTCGCCGCTTTTGCCAACGGCGTGGCCATCCACGTCGACGACTACGACGACACTCAACTCGCCATGGGCAAGGACCGTGTGTACGGATTGTTGGTTCACCCAACGGTTTGTGTGCTTCCTGCGGCTTTGGCGACAGCCGAAGTCGAAGCCAGGAGCGGTAAGGATTTACTAGTCGCCTACCATGCCGGGGTCGAAGTGGAGTGCAAGATCGCAGAGGCGATCTCACCGCGCCACTATGAAGATGGATTTCATTCTACCGGCACCTGCGGAGTTTTCGGTGGAACCGCCGCCTGCGCCAAGCTCAAAGGTTTGGACGTAGTGCGTACCTCGCGGGCATTCGGCGTGGCCGCCAGTCACTCCGCCGGGCTGCGCGAAAACTTTGGCACCATGATGAAGCCTTTTCAGGCGGGCCATGCCACCGAATCCGGCGTGGTTGCCGCCGACTTCGCGGCCATCGGCTGGACTGCCGCGGAACAGATTCTGGAAGCGCAACGCGGCTTCTTCCACGCCTATGGCGGAACTTACGATCCGACCGCGATTCTCGATCGACTGGGTAACCCCTGGACACTTCAGAACCCAGGTGTATCCATCAAGCCCTTCCCCTCCGGGTCGCTGACTCATCCCGGAATGACTGAACTCTTGCGCCTGATTCACGCCAACTCCATCCACGCCGCCGATGTGGAGCGCGTGGAAGTTGGCACAAATCACAACATGCCCAACGCTCTCATCCATCACCATCCGCAGACTGGATTGCAGGCCAAGTTCAGCATGGAATTTTGTATGGCGATTCTTTTGCTCGACGGGAAGGCGGATCAGACGAAATTTACAGACGCGGTGGCGAACCGCGACGATGTGCAGAAGATGATCGAGCGAGTTCGCTTCTATGTTGATCCCGAAGCGGAGAAAGCGGGGTACGATAAGATGACGACCATTCTTAAGATCACGTTGAAGGATGGACGCACCATCTCCGGGCGAGCGGATTTCGGCAAGGGCAGCCCCACTGACCCCATGAGCTACGACGAGGTTGCGGAAAAGTTTCGTGGCTGCGCTGCGTTCGCAGAGTGGGACGCCTCCAAGGCAAACCAAGTGATCGATACGGTGCGCAGGCTCGAAGATGTATCCGACGTGCGAACACTGACGGCGCTCCTCAGTAAGTAATGGCGGACAGTAACAAATATTTTTGATTGCGAGGGACTTTGAAGAATTATCGGATAGCGGTGATCGAAGGCGACGGCATTGGGCGGGAAGTGGTTCCCGAGGGCATTCGCGTACTCGAAGCGGCGGCTCGCCGGTTCGATTTGTCGTTTTCGTGGCAGCATTTCGACTGGAGCTGCCAGACCTATCTCAAAACCGGCCGCATGATGCCCGAAGATGGACTCGAGCAATTGCGGCCATTTGATGCTATCTATCTGGGGGCAGTGGGTTATCCCGGAGTTGCCGATCATACCTCGCTCTGGGGTTTGCTGATTCCGATCCGACGGGGATTCAAGCAGTACGTGAACCGCCGCCCGGCACGCTTGCTGGAAGGCATCACCAGTCCACTCAGCGGACGTAAGGCCGGAGACATCGACTTCATCATCGTCCGGGAAAATAGCGAAGGGGAATACTCCGAGGTGGGGGGACGTCTCAACCGCGACACTGAGTTCGACATGGCGATGCAGGAAACCATCTTCACGCGGCGAGCCTGCGACCGCATCATCACCTATGCTTTTGAACTGGCTCGCACCCGCAAGAAGCACGTTACCTCGGCCACCAAGTCCAACGGCATTGTTTACGCGATGCCCTTCTGGGACGAACGCTTCGCCGCGATTTCAAAGAAGTATCCCGACATAAAAGCGGATCAGTACCACATCGACATTCTCACCGCGCATTTCGTGGCTCATCCCGACTGGTTCGATGTGGTGGTCGGATCGAATCTTTTCGGCGACATTCTTTCCGATCTCGGGGCGGCGGTTGTGGGATCGATGGGGCTCGCGCCATCCGTCAACCTGAATCCTGAAAAGGAATATCCCTCGACCTTTGAGCCGGTACATGGCTCGGCTCCTGACATCGCCGGAAAAGGGATTGCAAATCCGGTAGCCCAGATCTGATGTTCGCACTCGAGACATCGGCGGCCAAGCCAGCACGCGAGATATGGGAGAGGTCATCGCCGCCGAGCTTTCGTCGTAGCGGTGAAGCCTCTCCCGCGCCCCGCCGTTTTGTCTGCGGTGACGCCCCCTCTGATCGCCCCCTCTATTGTGAAACTTGGTAAACGCGCAGTTCTGCCGTCTGTTTTTCGTGATGCGGAACCGCCAGGTAATAGCGGCTCAATTCTGGGACCAGGACACCAGTCTTGGCTCGGAACGAAGTGGCAATGTGCCCGATGCGCTCGTAGTGATCGGCATCGGCCTCCCGGAACACGTCGAGGAACTCGCTTCCCGCAAAGTAGATGCGCTTGCTCGGGCTGTCATACGCCATGTCATCGACCATTGCTGCTGCCGGATAGTCGATCACTACCTTCCCCGAATCCGAGTTCAAAACCACCAATTTTCCAGGAACACGAGTCCCCAAAAATAGGCGATGCGCATCTTCGTCGAAGGCAATGGCAGTGGGATTTTTTCCTGTCTGAGCAATGGACCAGGTCGCCACCAGTGCGCGGCTGGTCCGGTCATAGACTTCAACTGTATTGTTCCCGCGGACATTGACGAACATCCGGGGCCCCGATTTTTCGAAGACTATACCCTCCACATCATTGGAATCGATCTTGATATCGCCTTCCGTCTTGCCAGAGGCAACGTCAATAATGCTGATGTAAGCATTGGGCAGCTTCGCGTCTTTTCCGCCGTTCACTACGTACAAATATTTGCTGGAAGGATCGTAGCCGCTTGCGTCCGCTCCTTCACGAACCTTGATACTTCCTGCTGGCTTGTAGGATTCCGTTTCGTAGATCTTCACTTCGCCAAGGTCGCTGTCGACTACGAAAAGCTTCTTCAAGTCCGCACGGTAGAGCATCGAGTGCGGGGCCTTGAGATCGTCGAACGAGTGGATGAGCTTATTCGTCTTCAGATCGAAGACCAGAACTTTAGAGTTTTCCTCCGCGGTGACGAACAACCGGTTGCCCTCAACATCTGGAGTCAAGTGGTCGAAGTCGCCGTCGTGAAGCTCCGGCAGCGGTGTGGACTGCAAAAGTTTTAACGGAGCTTTCTCCTGCGCTGAAACGCCTACGGCAAAGGCCAGAAGTGCTGCCGACAAGATTGCTGCTTTCGATAAATTCAAGTGGATCCCTCCAGTGGTTACGATCTCAGACAAACCTGAAACCGGCATTAAAGGCGCATTAAAAACCTTTCAGCGCAGTTTGTTGGTAGCGGTGAAAGTAGTCGCCACGGCCAGCCGTTTCGGCACTTTGCCGACCTTCACACGCGTAACCTCGCGCCTGGCTTTTGCGTCGATAACGGAAACGTCGTCGGTGTCGGTATTGCTGATGCAGGCATACTTGCCGTCGGGAGTGAAGACGATCCAGTTCGGCCCTTCGCCGGTGCTTACTCGTCCCATGATTTTCTTTGCTTTGACGTCGTAAATGTACATGGCATCATCGAGCAGGCTCGAAACCCAGAGCTCGCTTCCATCCGGAGTGAGCGCCAATCCATGGGTCAGAGTGTCCGGGGTTTCGTATTGCAGCTTTCGTAACGTTGCGTGCTCGGATGGCATTTCCACACGCTCGACAACTTTTTTCCCCGGGATATCGACGATTACGAATCCGTGAAGATCAGCTACTGCCACATACAAGATCAGCTACTGCCACATACATTGTGTTTCCATCCGGCGAAACCACATACGGCCGGGGCCGGCCGCCCGCTGGGATGTGCGCGACGAAATCCATCTTCTCCAGATCGATCAGATCAATTTCGTGCGAGCCCATCGAGCTTACGTAGATGTAGCGGTTGCTGCCCGTGTTCAGCGCGTTGTGAGGCTCCTTGATCGGGAGGCTCTTCACAATTTGCTGTCGTGCAACGTCTACGATGTCCACGCTATCTCCATCGCGGATGGGGACCGCGATGTATTTTCCGTCCGGAGTCGCAGCGCATTGGTTGGGACGCCCCGACACTTTTATAGTGGCAATGGTCTGCCGGCTCGCGGTGTCGATGATCCGTAAGGTGTGGTCCGTCTCGACGGTAGCGAAGAGTCGCTTGCCGTCTGCTTGAATGCATACTCCATGCACGCGCTCCCCTGCCTTGATTTCTCCAGTCACCTTCAATGAGGCCAAATCAACAATGCTGATGTCGTCGCCCCGGCTGTTTCCTACGTAGAGGTTAAGGCTCTGGGCCCCGGAATTATACGCGCTCAAAGTCAGGACGCAGCCGAAGAATATTCCCGCCAATAACCGGAATTTGGATCTCAACATCACGCTCTCCCCGTTTTCTTTAAGTCGAACTCACTTGCCCTACCTGACCTCGCCTTCCTACTGCCAGCATGAGAACACCTGACACAAACAGACTAGCCACCAGATACAACAGGCCTGCGGAAAAGGAATGCGTACGGTTGGCCAGATAGCCCATGACCATCGGCCCAACAAATCCCCCGAGATTGCCCACGGCGTTGATCAGCCCGATAGATGCGGCTGCGGCCGTCTCGCTCAGAAATAACGTGGGTACAGCCCAGAAGACAGGTTGAAAGCCGTAAAACGAACCGCCCGCGATAATAAAAAGACCAATAGATGCCCCCAGATTCGTGCGATAGACCACCGCCAACGCAAGAGCCAATCCACATACGAACACAGGAATCGCCGCGTGCCAGCGGCGCTCCCGTGTGCGGTCGGAGTGCCAGCCATTTATCTGTTGTGCAATGAATGCGGCTACGTAGGGCAGCGCCGCCAATAGCGTTACCTTTAGATCGCTCTTTCCGGAGAGCCGCTTCAGAATCGTTGGCAGCCAGAACGCAATTCCGTAACTGCCGGTCATGGCGCAGAAGTAGCACGCCGTCAGCAGGATCACATCGCGATGCCGCAACGCCTCCCACACACTGTAAGAATGGTTACGCCTCTTCGCTTCCTTCTCCCGCTGCAACTCGGTGGTGATCCACAACTTTTCGTCGGCGGGAAGCCAGTCGGCCTGACGTGGCCAATCGGTCAAATACCAGAGAGTGATAATGCCCACCACTACTGCTGGAATTCCTTCGATGATGAACAACCAGCGCCAACCTCTCATTCCCAGCCACGAGAGCCCCAGCAGCAATCCAGCGAGCGGCGAACCGATCACATAGGAAAGAGGATTAGCAGCGTAAAAAAATGCCACCGCCTTGGCCCGATCCTGATATCGGAACCAATAAGTGAGGTACACAATCACGCCCGGCAAGAAGCCCGCCTCTGCTGCTCCCACCAGGAAGCGCACAACGTAGAATTGCCGGGAGGTGTGAATGAACGCCATCAACACCGTCATCAGACCCCAGGAAATCATGATGCGGGCGATCCAGCGGCGAGCGCCCCAGCGTTCCACGATCAGCGCTCCGGGGATTTCCAGCAGGAAGTAACCGAGAAAGAAAATTCCCGCTCCCAACCCGATCACACCCTCGCTGAACCCGAGGTCATGGGGCATCTGGAGCGCGGCCGCACCAATGTTCATACGATCGAGAAAAGCGATCACGTATAGCAGGAACAGAAAAGGCAGAAGCCGCTGTCCAATGCGCCGCCGCGCTCGCCGAGCAATTTCAGGCTCAACGGGGGAAGGCAAGGCGGTCTTGGTGACATCAGTGATGGTCGTCATGAATAGTGACGGATCTAGCTGTGCACTCGCTCACTGCAAAATAAGAGCCCTTATGTGGGCACAAGCAGCCGGCTGAAAGGGGTCAACCGGCTGCGATTGAAAGCGCAAACATCCCTATCATGTAATTAAAAGATGACCTTCACCGCAAACTGAATCTCTCGCGCTGTTGTAGTCGTCCTGGTCAGCAAGCCTGCAACCCCGGTTGGCGCTCCTGTCCCATCGAAAATGTCGACGTTGTCGGGAGTCACGGGCGGGGCAAAGTTGGGGTGATTCAGTATGTTGAAGATCTCTGCGCGGAACTGGACGTTAAACTTCTCAGAGATTCTCTTGACGTAGTTGTTCTTAAACAAAGAGAAGTCCAGCGATGTGACGCCCGGACCGATCAAAATATTGCGGCCCGAATTGCCACGAAGGTTGAAGCAGCTCAAGTCTCCCGCAGCAAGCGGTCCTCCCAAGCTCGGCGGAGCCGGATCGCAGTTTGCATTCCAGAAGGTTGCATCCGGCGCAGTCGGAACCTGAAAACACTGAGTCTTGACGTAACCGTTCGGATTCCCAGGTACAGTGAGCGTCTTGCAGCCCGGTCCACTGAGCCGGTTCGGGAAGGCCCAATCGTCGCTGCTGAGAGTTCCTTGTGGGTCTGCGCCTGTGCCCCAGGTCGCGGTGAAGGGCACACCATCACTGGCGGTGAAGATTAATCCCAGCTCCCATCCCCCCAGTGCCCATTGCGCTGGCGCTGACATATTCTTCGGCCCAGGAACTTCCCATGTGCCATTCACTACCAGCGTCCGGCCTACGTTGAAGTCCGAGAGGCCACGGCTCAGCTTCATATCAAACCAGTGCAGGCTGGAGATTGAGTTACCGAAAGTATCGCCGGCAACCGACGCTGAGCTAGTGTCAATGCTCTTGCTCCATGTAAAGGTGCCTTGCGCTTGAAAACCGTGGCTCATGCGTTTGCCCAACTGCGCTTCGAGGGCATCGTATTGAGAGTGCCCCTCGTAAAACATTCCTCGAACCGAGCCAAAGTTCGTATTGATGGGATTCGGCGGAGCGCAGGATGAATCATCGGTCTGGTTGGGATCGGTGGCATTGCACAACGACGAGTAGATGTTTCCCAGGACATCCACTTTTGGCCACAGATATCCCGATGGCGTCTTGGTCGGAATGACCAGATTGGCTTCATCCACTTTGAAAGGTTGATGCACGCCACGCGAGCCCACGTAGGCGACCATTGCCGCCAGGGTGGGGGTCAGCTGCTGCTGGACATTTAAATTCCACTGCATTACGTAATCGCGCTTGGGGCGCTGAACATAGGTCGAGCGAAGCGTATTCGCGGGGAAATTTGTCAGCCCTGAAAAGAACGCCTTGCTGTTGGGAGGCAAGTTGACCGCTGTATAGGAGAAGAAAGGAGCCGCCTGGGTAGTCATAAGCACAAACTGATACGGGAGCGGCTGAACGTCGAACATGCCAATGCCCCCGCGGACGGCCGTTTTTCCATTGCGCAGCGGGTCCCATGCGAAACCTACACGGGGCTCAAAATCTTTCGTGGTTGGATTGTTTAAAAAGGGATTTCCGAGATGTGGATCGGCATCCGACAAATTCACCAGATTTGCCAGCTTGCCCGCGGTCTCCCGTATCACAGTCGACATTTCGTAACGGAGTCCCAGATTCAATGTCAGATTCGATTTCCATCGCCAGTCGTCTTGTATGTAGGCGCCGAAGAGAGTCTGGCGAAGATTGCGAGGTGAAAGGGTGCTCGCGATTCCTCCCTGGAATTTGTTTGGGCTATTGGTCAGGAACGATGATAAGTCGCCGAAGCGCCAGATCCCGTTGGGGTCAGTATCGGCAATCACGTTGAGCAACATTCTTTCAACGGAACCTCCGAAGCGGATCGAATGCGTGCCCTTCGTGTAGAAGGCGTCGTCGTATCCTTGGATTGAATTCCAATGATAAAAATACGTGGGGCTGCCTCCAATTCCTCCGCTGAAGGCTGTAACACCACCGTCGATAAAAACCTGGGATGCAGCCCGTCCGGCAAACGCCGTTCCGCCCACCCCTAGATCGGTTCTAGAAGCGTCGGGATTGATCGCCTTCAGACTCTGATTGTTGTCGACCGCTTCGTGGTTACCACCAATGCGGATGGAATTAGCAAATCTGGGGGTGAAGATGTGAGTTTCTTCGAGAGCAATAAACTGCCGCGAGGTCAGGGTGGAGAACTCAACATCGTTCAATCCGTCGGGAGCCGAATAAGGTGTACGGTCGAACATGTATGTGCCGAACAGGCTGTCATTGTTGGAAAACCTGTGGTCGACCCGTGCGGTGAGGAAGTTCTCGTTGACGATCTGTTGGCCTGCGAAGGTGTATTGTCCAAGGTCTCCATTTGCGAGAACAGGACTGTTTGCATCGGGCAAATGCCAGAACGTGAGATAAGCCGCCGCGCTCGGATCTACGGTTACATTTCCGGTGGAAAGAATTCCATTCCGTGCGTTCTGTGACAGCACAGTCGCAACGGTTGTAATGCCCTTTGATTGCCGGATGCCTTCGAAGTCGGCGAAGAAAAATGTGCGGTCCCTCAAGATCGGCCCGCCGATGGTTCCGCCAAACTGGTTTCGCTTGAAGGGCGGAATATTACCCACGTCGAAGTAGTTTTTGCTGTCGAGTTTGCTGTTACGGAGAAACTCGTAAGCGCTGCCGTGAAGCTGGTTGGTCCCGGACCGCGTGATCGCATTGACCACGCCTCCGGAAGTCTTGCCATAATCCGCCTCATAGTTGCTGGTGATAACTGAGAATTCCTCGATGGCATCGACTCCGAGACTCCCTCCGAGCACGCTGCCGGGTGCGCCGTTGGCATAGTCGTTGAGGCTGACGCCATCCAGTCGATAGTTATTCTGCTGGGGCCGGGCACCGGAGATAGTCAACTGCTGTCCGAAGCCGCGGTTTCCGCGGTCGGTGCCGGCTGAAAAATCAGGTTGAGTGTGGATTGCGCTAACACCCGGCTGAAGTTGTGCGAGATCGGTCCAGCTGCGGCCGTTAAGCGGTAATTCGCGAACCGTGGTTGCGTTCACCACGGCACTGATGTCGGAGGTGGAAAGCTGCACGGCGGGAATTTCAGTCTGCACTATGACGGTTTCGGTTAATGAGCCGACCCGCAGAGTCTGATCCAGCCCAACCGACAGATTCGGCGCGGAATAGAAACCTTCATCGTTCGTGGTTAAATCGCGCGCCACGCCGGTAGCCACATTGGTAATCGTAATCTGGACGTTGTTGATGACCCGACCGCTGCTATCGGTGACTGTTCCTGAAATCGTCCCGCCCGCGACTTGAGCATAAACATTAGTTATGCCACCACAGATCATGACCAAAGTCAGAAAACTAACGCACAGCATTTTCAAATTCGAAACACGAACCATGCGAAAGGGCTCCCTTCTGTGCGCACAGAGCTTAACGCAATAGGAAGAAGTCAAAGCACATTAATTTCCATTCATCTGAAGTGAGCTAGCTAACGGTTCTGGAAGAGAGAGAAGTTATGCCAGACAGTGCCTTACTGACTTGTGGGTAGAGGTAAGCTCAATGCGCGGGATTTAGACACTCAACGGATGCGGCTCTTAGCATAAGATGCAAGCACGTTCTTGAATGGTTCATTGCCCTTCCGGAAGTGCCCATGCGAACATTACGCTGCCGCTGCTGGTCAGCAAGTACTGGCGGTCGTCGAGTTCGTAGGTGATTGGAGAGCTCTGGATGTGTGCCCCTGAGCCCGCGTGCCAAAGCGTTTTGCCGTCGCTCGAATCCAGTGCCAGAAAATTGCCACGACCGTCGCCGGTAAAGGTGAGACCAGAGTCCGTTGTCAGCAACCCGGCGCGAGAGTCGGGCCCAAGTTCGTGACTCCAACGGATATTGCCGGTCTGGTAATCGATGGCCTCGATCACGCTTTTGCCCCAAACGTCGTAATCCGCGCCCGCCCATCCGTAGACTCCGTCGGCGGGCTTGGCGAAGTAAATACTCCAGCTGGGACGAGCATCGACAATAAACAAACCGTTCTTTGGATCGAAGCTCGGTGAACGGTAGTTGGTAAGGCCGCCCTCGTCGGGCGCGATCAGGCGTCCATCCGGCGCCGGTTCCTTGGCGGGATTGGGAATCGGACGGCCTTCCTTATCGACTCCGAGCGACCAGTTCACCGGCCCGAAAGGAATAGTTAAAAGGTTCTTTCCATTTGTGCGGTCCAGCACAAAAAAGTAGCCGTTGCGCGACGCCTGCATCAGCATCTTTTTCGGCTCGCCGTGGAAATCTCCGTCGACGAGCATCGGAATCTGGATGGCATCCCAGTCGTGCGTATCGTGCGGAGAGGCTTGGAACGACCACACCAGTTTGCCCGTGTCTGGATTGAGCGCGACGATAGTGCAGGTGTAGAGGTTGTCCCCTGGACGTGTCGTGCCGTTCAGTACAGGCGTCGGGTTTCCCGTTCCCCAGTAGGTGAGATTGAGGTCGGGATCGTAAGTTCCCGGCATCCATGACATTCCTCCAGTCGTCTGGTGCGGGGTACCAGCGGGAGGAGTGCTATTCCACTGCCATTGCGTCGCACCGGTCTCTGGGTCAAGCGACCGGATATAGCCGGTAATATTATCCAGATCTCCGGAAACACCAATGATCAGGTGGTTCCCCACGACGAGAGGGGCCATGGTGGTCCAATAGCCCTTCGAGACATCTGCAACCGTCACATCCCAGCGCATCTTTCCGTCTTTACTGTTGAGGGATAAAAGGTGCGCGTCGGGAGTTAAAAAGAAGAGATACCCTTTGTACATGGCCACGCCGCGCTGTCCGATGTGATCCCCTTTGGTGGTCGGGTGGTTGAAATGCCAGATCTGGTGGCCGAATCGTGCATCGACGGCCCAAATGTTGTCAGGAACGGTGAAATACAAAATGCCATCCACCAGCAGCGGCGAAGACTTGATTTCCGCGGGTTGGTCCGTCTGGAAGGCCCAGGCAAGAGCCAGATTTTTCACATTCTGCGGCTTGATCTGGGTAAGCGGACTGTGACGCCTGCCGGAGTAGTCGCCGTGATACCCAGGCCAACTGTCGGCCGGTGGATGCAGAAGCATTTGGGCATCCACCCCTTGCGCCAACATCACCCCGGGCACTGCAATCGCGGTCATCATTAGTATTAGTGCGCTCACCGCAAGAAAAAATGCAGTCTTCAGAAAACTCATATCGACTGGGGACCTCTTCAACTTCTTAAACTAGAAAGTGAGATTCGGTTCAGCGCCTAGCGCAAAGTTTGCAAATACGCCATCAGATTGTGGATGTCGGCATCTGTGTACTTACTGAACAGCTCAACATGGGCATCCACTGGCGCGTCTACTTTGTACTGCACATCGCTGGTCCGCCACGATCGATACGAGCCCGTCAGATCAATGAGTCCAACCGTAAACTCATCGAGGTATGCGAGAGTGCCCGTAATCGCAGGACCGGAAGCAGGCGTCACCGTAACTTTGGATTTTGCGTGCCTCGGATATAGCATCTGCTCTTCAAGTTCAAGGCCTTCGTAACGCGATGCGATTCCGGCGAGATCGCCGGTAGGAGAGTGGCAGGTTGCGCATCCGCCGGCGCCTTCGAAGTACTGCTTGCCGGCACCGGAGTTCCCGGTTTGCAGGTCGGATACGTCTACTCCCTTGCGCCCACCCTTATTGGCGAGCGCAGCCTGACGTTGCTGAGCATGGATGAAGGCGGCCAAGCCAGTAATCTGCTGATCGGAAAATTCAAAGCGCGGCATACCTTTGTCGGGGCGTCCGTTGCGCACAACTGGGCCGATCCTATCTCCACCCAAGTCCTGTCTCACCAGTTTGGAGCGCGTAAGATCCGGCCCTGTCTCTCCGCCTCCGGCATCGCGGCCGTGACAGAAGGAACAATTTTTCCGAAAGACGGCGCTCCCGCTCTGGACCAGAGCCGACGGGTATGATTTGCGCGCAACTGTACCGTTTGTGCTTGCTTGGCTGCGAGGTTGC
>WNFI01058479.1_pt1 | contig 22539 bp, 16 predicted proteins | sample 5400471 | NCBI WGS metagenome assembly WNFI01 (sample SAMN13153348, study PRJNA577476) | soil metagenome | isolation source: 100 cm saprolite on Douglas fir-dominated hillslope | place: USA:California | collected 2013-09-17
TCATCTGCCCACCTCAACCAATGCCTTGATACGAGCAGTAACGCGACACGCCTCATCCTTGTTTACACGACCCGATACGTTTTCACACAGCCTGGACCCTAAGCGGACAGTCGCAAATACTTGGAGAGCCCGTCTTTCCTAGACTACTTATAGCGAGAGAAGGCGATCAACTTTGGGCCTTGAGGCATGCTTCGAATGCTGGGCCATCTTGCACTATGAAGACGCGATAAAACCCGGGTTCAGCGAGCCTGGCAAACATGGCCACCCGTGCCTTGCTCCATGATGCCGTGCCGCGTTCGGGACCACCATCATCCGATCTCCCGTATCGACGATTGGCTTCGGCGTAGGCAGATCCAAATTGTCGCCGCGCATCTTCCCCCGAAAGAAGTCGGCTCGCCGAAATCGCCTGTTGCAGACCGGATTTTTTGCAGAGTTTTAGTACGATCTGCTCTATATCGCGGAAGCCAGCGGGCAAGTGGTCCCCCTCATAAAAAAGCGTTGTGATGTTTCCCATCTCGGAAATTTGCGACGCCTTCGGTAGCGAGATCAATTCGTCGCCCCATTGCAAACCGAAGGGGGGTTCCTGGGCAAGACCTGACGGACCGGTGACCCAGGTAGTGACGAAAGCCCCGACGATCACCCAATTTCGCATGTTTGTTATATTTCAGCGCTGGAGCCCCGTTAATATGCGGGTCGCTCTCTTCAATAACGCTAAAAGAAGGGCCATAAACTCATGTGGTCCAAAGCCGTGCTCGCGAAACTATTTACGGGCGTCGCAGCAGTTTTGCTTGCCTCGCAAGGCTTTGCCGAGGGGGCCGCCGACGAACGTTTCATCTCGCAGGGCCAGTTTACGTACATGTGGCACAGGAAGGAGTCGTTTCCTGCGGCATATACAAATCTGAACGGTAGCCCGAATTCTCTATCGCCGGAACGGGAACGAAGCTGGACCAGCACGGCGACCATGTTCCTGGGCGTGAGGCCATGGCATGGAGGAGAGCTGTATTTTGTCCCGGAAATGATCACTGAGTTGCCGCTTTCCGGATTGCACGGGCTCGGTGGCTCGTTTCAGAACGGTGAACTGGAGAAGAACGGGAGGCGGCAGCCGACTTTCTACATCGCGCGCCTTTTCCTGCGCCAAACTTGGGGAATGGGCGGCGAATCGATCAATGTTGAGTCCGGACAGATGCAATTGGCCAAGTCAATGGATAGCCGGCGCCTGGTGGTAACTGCCGGCAACCTCGCAGTCATCGACATATTTGACAGGAACGCCTATGCAGGTGACGCGCGTCAACAATTTCTCAACATGAATTTCATGACGTATTCGGCGTTCGACTTCGCCGCAGATGCACGCGGCTATACGTGGGGACTAGCTGGCGAGTATTTCCATGACGACTGGGCCTTCCGTGTTGGCAGATTCCTGCCTCCGCACGAACCTAATCAACAGCGACTAAGCTATTCGCCGAAGAATTTTTACGGCGATCATTTAGAGATCGAGCGTAAACACAGGATTTTGGGCCAGGCAGGCACGCTTCGTGTTCTTGTGTTCCGGAACGTGGCGGACATGGCTCGCTGGGACGATACCATCGACGCGTTCCTTGCTGATCCGAACAAGAATGCAGCCAATTGCACGAGCTTCAATTTTGGCTCGACAAATGCCGGAGCGCCAGATCTATGCTGGGTACGGAAGAAGAATTCGAAGGTTGGCATCGGAGGCAGTCTTGAACAGAGCGTCACCGAGGACGTTGGATTGTTTTTTCGAGGCATGAAGGCTGACGGCCAAACTGAGGTCGATGCCTTCACGTCCACCGATAGCTCGATCGCCATGGGCACGATCATCAAGGGAACACGTTGGGGACGGGAACGAGATGCCCTGGGAATCGGTTACGCTCAGAACTGGATCTCTAGCGCCCATGTGCATTATCTAAGCATGGGCGGAATAGATAACTTCATCGGCGACGGCAAGATCAACTACAAGCCAGAGAGAGCTTTCGAGCTCTACTACAACATCAACGTCAACAAGTTTCTCTGGCTTACTGTGGATTTCCAGCGTGTTGCCAATCCGGCCTATAACGCCGATCGCGGCCCGGTGACGATGTACGGTCTTAGGGTGCACGCGGAATTCTAAATTTCACTTTTATCCGGGTGATTTGATCGGCCGGGGAGATAGGTAACAGAAATGTCGTGGGACATGGGTTACACGGTTTTCCGATTTAATCTCCCGTATTCGTCTTCGATCTTCATGTGTCGTTCGAGGAGGCGACCCAGTTTAAGCGCTCCTAAGTAGACGTTCCAGATTCCATCGTCGATCTCCTCCAGTCCTACGTATTCGCCGACGCAGACGCTTGAGACGTTGACCCAGTCACGCTTCCGGCGGATGCCACCGTTAGCGCTGACGTAGCGCACTTCGAAGCGATCGGGATATTCGAGCGGCGGCGGTTTCGTGGGCATGTCCCGTGGCGAGCTGCTGTAGCAGGAAGCCGGCGTTTGCTGATCGAGTGCCTCATGCGGGCGCTCCTGGTTGAATTCCTCTCTGAAGGTATTGAATTTGCGCTGCTGAGCGGCGAGGCTGCCCGCTGCAGCGCGTCAACCAACCGTCCAATTGGTTGAGTCACGATGTATTACGGAGCACAATACAGCGCGCCTTCGTCCACGCGTTCGGTGTTCCTTACAGACTCGGGAGGAGAATCATGGCAGCAGAGCGAGTTCCCCCGCAATGTCTTGCCGCAGTCAGGCGGCGTCGCATTCTGAAACTTGGTATCGGCGGGCTTGTCGGAATCCTCGCCGCAGGCCGCGCGCCAGTGTTCGCGCAGACGCAACCCAAAAGGCTTGTGTTCGCGCACATTAACGCTGCGCCGGAATCCGCCGCTGTCGCATTCGCTTGGATGTCCGAAGAAGTCACCAAGCGCTCAAAGGGTGCGCTCGAGATGCAATTTTTCGGCAGCACGCTGCTATCGAGGGAACTGGAAATCATGAACGCAGTGAAATCGGGCAATGTCGCCATCGGTAATCCAGCGGGCGCCGCCGCAACGGTGTTTCCAGAGATGGGAGTTTTCTTGGTGCCGTACCTGATCCGCGACTACAACCAGGCCTACGCGATGTTCAACGGAAGGATCGGCGACCGGCTGGACCGCGAATTCCAGGAAAAATATCAGCTCAAGGTGTTGACCTTTTTCGACTACGGCTTTCGCCATTTCTGGACGGGCAAGAAGCCGATCCTCGAGCCGAAGGACCTGCGCGGAATGAAGATCCGTGTGCAGCAGGCGAAGGTTTTTGCCGACACCATAAACGGATTGGGCGGCAACGCCGTGCCGATGCCTTGGGGCGAGGTCATTTCAGCCGCCAAGCAGGGCGTCATCGACGGCGGTGACCTGCCGGTGGTCAACATTCTGGCGCTGAAGGCCTACGAGGTTTCCAAGTACTGTTCGATGACCTATCACAACTACGGCCCGACGGTAAACGTAATGAACCTCGCGGTCTGGAACGGATTGAGCGGCGAGCAGAAAAAGCTGATGCTCGACGCAAGCCGCGAGGCGCAGAACAAGATCCGCGAGATGACCGAATCGGTCGACAACTTAGCCAAGGCGAAGGAACTGCTCGAGCCCAAGGGCATGACCGTGGTGAACGCGAACGTGGAAGCGTTTCGCGCGCTCGCGCGCCAGAAGGTCTGGCCGGCGTACAAGCAGCAATACGCTGGCCTGTGGGACGAGGTCGAGAACTTCAAGGCGTGACCGTCGCGACGAGACGCGCAGCGATCGCCATCGTTACGTGCCGGCCGGGCGCGGCGCGGGGCTGCGGTGGCCCGCGTCGATGACGCGCCAGGTAGCCGCACGGTCATTGTTGCTACGATTTGGCGATCTGCCGAGGACGGTGCTCGGCATCCTGATGATTGCCGCGATAGTTAACCTGCTCGTCGGCGTGTTACTGCGCTACGTCATGATTCCGGTCACCGATTACTTCGATCTCGAATCGGTCGGCTTCTTCTGGGTCGAGGAACTCGGCGAGCTGCTGCTCGCCTGGATAACGCTGATCGGCGCGGCAATCGGAGTACGTGAGCATGCGCATTTCACGCTGCATTTGTTCGAGCGCCAGATTCCGCCCGCGGTCCGCGGCGCGATCGTGCGATTCAACAATTTTTTGATCGCGGCGTTCGGTGCGCTGGCCGCATGGTTCGGCGTGCAGTTGTGCCTGCTCAACCGCGCGCTCACCTCTCCAGGGCTGCAGATAAATCTCGCGTGGCTTTACGCATCGGTAGTCGTCGGCGGCGCGATGATCGCGCTGTTCGGCGTCGCGATGCTCGTCCGCGCGCCGCAGGATTCGGGCGCGCATAACTGAGCGCAGGGAAGGCCGCCGGTGCTGCTTGCGTTCGTCGGAATCGTCTTCGTGCTGTTGATCCTGCTGTCGATGCCGATCGTGTTCGCGCTCGGCGTCGCCGGCGTGGTCGGGCTCTGGCTTGGCGGATTTCCGATGCAGATGCTCTCGTCGAGTCTGGTTGCCGGCTCGCAGAACTGGGTGCTGCTGGCGATTCCCGCCTTCGTGTTCGCCGGCAGCCTGATGGAGCGCTGTGGCATGTCGCATGCGCTGGTCGACCTGGCCCGCGCCCTGGTTGGATGGCTGCGCGGAGGGCTGGGCATGTCGGTGATCGTGGTGTCGTACTTCTTCTCCGACATCTGCGGCTCGAAAATGGCGGAGGTCTCGGCGCTCAGCTCGACGCTCATGCCACCGTTGACGCGTGCCGGATACAAACCTGCGGATTCCGCGTCCTTGATCGCCTCGGGCACGGCCATGGGGATGCTGGTGCCGCCGGCGATCTTCATGATCGTGATCGGGCAGGTGACAAACACTTCAGTGGTGGCGCTTTTCGTTGCCGGCTTTGTTCCCGCGGCGACGATCGGTGCGTGCTTGCTGGCACTGGTATACGTGCTGGCGCGCCGCAAGGCCTGGCCGGTCGACACCAGGCCGAGCCTGGCATTCATTGCCCGCTCAAGCGCGCGCGCGGCCGTGCCCATGGTTGTGCCGGTGGTGATCCTCGGCGGCTTCTATCTCGGGGTCTTTACCGCGACCGAGGCGGGCGCGGTGGTCGCTGGATACGCCTTTGTCATGGCGCTTTTCTATTACAGGAACGTAAGCTTGCGCGAGATATTCAAGATTGCCTACGAGAGCGCGCTGCTTACCGCCTCGGTGGTATTCCTGTTGGCGGTTGCGACGGTGTTTCAATATTTACTGGGCGTAGCGGGTGTGCCGCGGCTGCTTGGCGAGGTGCTCGCACCGCTGCAATCGCACTGGCTGTTCCTACTCTCCACGGCACTGCTCACTATGTTGTTCGGCATGGTGCTGGAAGGTCTGCCGGCAGCCGTGGTGCTGATTCCCGTCGTGTTTCCAATCGCGGAAAAGATGGGTATCAACCCGATTCACTTCGACATCGTGCAAACCGCCGCGGTCGGAATTGGCCTGTTTTTGCCCCCAATGGGGGTCGGGCTGCTTGTGGCGCTGCGCTTTGCCAACATCACGGTCGGCCAGCACCTGCGCACCTATCTGCCTTATATCTGCGCGCTGCTGGTGGGGCTGGTGCTGATCATTTGTATTCCGGAGCTGAGCCTCGCTCTTCCGCGCAAGGCAGGGCTGATTCGCTAATTCTCGCAGCTGCCTTAAGCACTCGCCCAATTCCGGGAACGGCTGATAGCGTCGCGCCAGCGAGCCATTTTCTCCTGCGCTTCGGCGCGCTCCATCCTCGGTTCGAAGCGCCGCTCGAGCTTCCAGTGCGCGGCGATCTCCTCGCGCGATTTCCACAGGTTGACGGTCAGGCCGGCGAGGTAGGCGGCGCCCAGCGCCGTGGTCTCCAGCACTTTCGGCCGCACCACCGGGACGCCGAGCAGGTCGGCCTGGAACTGCATCAGCAGGTCGTTCGCGGCAGCGCCGCCGTCGACGCGCAGCTCGGCGAGCTTGTCGCCTGCATCCTTCTGCATGGCCTGCAGCACCTCGGCGCTCTGAAAGGCGATCGATTCCAGCGCCGCTCGCGCGATGTGCGCCCGCGACGTGCCGCGCGTCAGGCCGAGCATCGCGCCACGCGCCCGCGGGTCCCAGTGCGGCGCGCCCAGGCCGACGAAAGCGGGCACGAGATACACGCCGCCGTTGTCGAGGACGCTTGCCGCCAGCCTTTCTATTTCGGAAGAAGACGAGAAAAACTGCAATTCATCCCGCAGCCATTGCACTACCGCGCCGCCGATGAAGACGCTCCCCTCGAGAGCGTATTCCTTGTTCCGAACCTGCGCGCAGGCAGTCGAGACGAGCCCGTTCGCCGAGTGGACCACGCGTTCGCCGGTGTGCAGCAGCATGAAGCAGCCGGTGCCATAAGTGTTCTTCGCCATGCCGGGCCGGTGGCAGGCCTGACCGAAAAGCGCCGCCTGCTGGTCGCCGGCAATGCCGCCGATGATCAGCGGCTCGCCGAGCACGCTCGCCGGCAGCATGCCGAAGGCATGCGCCGATGGGTGCACATCGGGCAGCAGGGCGCGCGGCACGCCGAGGAGCCGCATCAGCTCCTCGTCCCAGTCGCCGCGCGCGATGTCGAACAGCATGGTGCGCGAGGCGTTCGAAGGATCGGTGACGTGCGTGCGGTTGCCGGTGAGCTTCCAGACGAGCCAGGTATCCACGGTGCCGAAGGCGAGCTCGCCGCGCTCGGCGCGCAGCCGCGCGCCGGGAATGTTGTCGAGGAGCCACGCGATCTTGGTGCCGCTGAAGTAAGGATCGATCACCAAGCCGGTTTTTTCATGAATGATCTTCTCGCCGCCCTCTGTCTTCAGCTTTGAACAAAAATCTGCGGTCCTGCGGTCCTGCCAGACGATCGCGTTGTGGATCGGCTCGCCGGTCTGTCGGTCCCAGACGATGGTCGTCTCGCGCTGATTGGCGATGCCGACGCAGGCCAGATCTTTCAGGGAAATATTCTTCTTTTGAAGCGCTTCGCGCGCCACAGCGCGCTGCGTCTCGAAGATTTCCTCCGGGTCGTGCTCGACCCAGCCGGGCTGCGGATAGATTTGGCGGATTTCGCGCTGCGCGGTGCAGACCGCGGCGCCTTCCTCGTCGAACAGGATGGCGCGCGAGCTGGTCGTGCCCTGATCGAGCGCGAGAACGTAACGCACGGAAAATTCTAGCAGGCACGAGTGCTAAAATCCGCCGCCATGCCATTGCCACTCCAGGACGTCGAGCGCGAGCTGACGCACACGCGGCGCGTGCGCTTCGAGGGTTACAAGCGCACCGACGGCTTGTGGGACATCGAAGCCCATCTCAGCGACATCAAGAACCACGATTACCACCTGAAGACCGGCGTGCGGCGCGCGGGTCAGCCGATCCACGAGATGTGGCTGCGTCTCACCATCGACCGCCATCTCACGATCCTCGATGCGGCGGCTTCGATGGACGCTCTGCCGTACCCGGGCGGCTGCGAAACCATCGTGCCCGCTTACCGCAAGCTCATCGGTCTGAACCTGGCAAAGGATTTTCGAAAAAAAGTCAGGGAAATTCTGGGCGGCGCGAAGGGCTGCACGCATCTCACGGAGATGCTCTCCGGCATGCCGACCGCGGCGATCCAGACCTTCGCCGGCGAGATGAAGGAAGAGCGCGAGGACGGCCGCAAGCCCTTCCAGCTCGACCAGTGCCACGCGCTCGAGACGACCACCGACACGGTGAAGAAGTGGTACCCGAAGTGGTATCGGGGCAAGGCGGCTTGAAGATCCACGAGTACCAGGGCAAGGAAGTGCTGCGCGAATACGGCGTGCCGACGCCGCGCGGCTTCCCGGCATTCTCGGTTGATGAGGCGGTGCAAGCGGCGAAGAAGCTCGGCGGCAAGGTCTGGGTCGTCAAGGCGCAGATCCACGCCGGCGGCCGCGGCAAAGGCGGCGGGGTAAAGGTCGCCAAGTCGCTTGAAGAAGTCAGGAAACTTTCCTCAAAAATACTCGGCATGCAGCTCGTCACCCACCAGACCGGGCCCGCGGGGCAGAAAGTACGGCGGCTGCTGATCGAGGAAGGCGCCGACATCAAGAGGGAGCTCTACGTCGCCATGGTGGTCGACCGCGGCACGCAGAAGGTCGTGCTGATGGCCTCCTCTGAAGGCGGCATGGACATCGAGGAAGTCGCCGCCAATACGCCGGAGAGGATTCACAAGGTATTCATCGACCCGGTGCAGGGGCTGAACGACGTCGACGCCGACGAGATCGCCGCAAGCATCGGTATCCCCGTTCAGGCGCAAGCGCAAGGGCGCGCGCTGTTCAAGGCGCTGTACAAGTGCTTCGACGCGACCGACGCCTCGCTCGCCGAGATCAACCCGCTGGTTCTCACCGGCGAGGGCCGCGTGGTGGCGCTCGATGCCAAGTTCAACTTCGACGACAACGCGCTGTTCCGCCACCCGGAGATCGTGGCGCTGCGCGACCTGGACGAGGAGGATCCGGCCGAGGTCGAGGCCTCCAGGCACGAGCTCAATTACATCCAGCTCGAGGGCGACATCGGCTGCCTTGTGAATGGCGCCGGCCTCGCCATGGCGACGATGGACATCATCAAGTTCTACGGCGGCAGCCCGGCCAACTTCCTCGACGTCGGCGGCGGCGCCACCACCGAGAAGGTGACCGAGGCGTTCAAGATCATGCTGCGCAACCCGTCGCTGAAGGCGATCCTGGTGAACATCTTCGGCGGCATCATGCTGTGCGACGTGATTGCCGACGGCCTGGTGAAGGCTTCGAAGGCGGTAAGCCTGAAGGTGCCGCTGGTCGTCCGCCTCGAAGGCAATCGGGTGGAAGAAGGAAAAAAAATTCTCGCCGACTCCGGCCTGCCGATCATTTCCGCCAAGAACATGGCGGAGGCTGCGCAGAAGGCGGTCGCGGCCGCGAAAGCGAAGAAGTGAGCATCCTGGTCGACAAGAACACGCGGGTGATGACGCAGGGCATCACCGGCAAGACCGGCCAGTTCCACACGCGGGCGGGGCGCGACTACGCCAACGGCAGGAATTGCTATGTCGCCGGCGTCAATCCCAGGAAGGCGGGCGAGGATTTCGATGGCATTCCGATCTACGGTTCGGTGAAAGATGCGAAAAAGGCCACCGGCGCGACAGTCTCCGTGATCTACGTTCCACCCCCGTTCGCCGCCGCGGCGATCGACGAGGCGGTGGACGCGGACCTGGACCTGGTGATCTGCATCACCGAAGGCATCCCGGTGCGCGACATGATCCGCACCAAGGACCGCATGCAGGGCAAGAGAACGCTGCTCGTCGGGCCGAACTGCCCCGGCGTGATCACGCCCGACGAGATCAAGATCGGCATCATGCCGGGCCACATCCACAAGAGGGGGCCGGTGGGGGTGGTGTCGCGCTCCGGGACGCTGACTTATGAAGCGGTCGGGCAGCTGATGGAAGTCGGCCTCGGCCAGTCGAGCTGCGTCGGCATCGGCGGCGATCCTGTCAACGGACTGAAGCACGTCGACGTTCTACGCATGTTCAATGACGACCCGCAGACCGAGGCGGTGATCATGGTGGGCGAGATCGGCGGCTCGGACGAGGAGATCGCGGCGCGCTGGGCGAAGGACAACATGAAAAAGCCGATCGTCGGCTTCATCGCTGGCATGACCGCGCCCCCCGGAAAGCGCATGGGCCACGCCGGGGCCATCATCTCGGGCGGCAAAGGCACGGCGCAGGAGAAGCTCGCCGTCATGGAAGAGTGCGGCATCAAGGTGACCCGCAACCCCGCGGAGATGGGGAGGACCGTAAAATCCATACTCAAGTAATCCGTTTCCCGCTGCTGGCGACCCTGCCGTACGCAGCGACCATCTTCCTCTCGTCATTCCTCCTGTTCCTGGTTCAGCCGATCATCGCCAAGCAGATCCTGCCGTGGTTCGGCGGCTCGGCGGCAGTGTGGACCACCTGCCTGGTGTTCTTTCAGAGCGTGCTGCTCGCGGGCTATGCGTACGCCGACCTCACCCATCGCCTCGGCGCGCGGCGCCAGGCGCTGCTCCACGCCGGGCTGCTGGCGCTATCGCTCATCTTCCTGCCGATCTTCGCCTCGAGCGGCTGGAAGCCGCAGGGCGACGAACAGCCGATCGTGCGCATCCTTTTGCTTCTGCTGGCCACCATCGGCCTGCCCTACTTTCTGCTGTCGACGACGACGCCGCTGCTTCAGGCGTGGTACTGGCGCCGCTTCCGGAGCCGCGTGCCTTACCGCCTGTTCGCACTTTCCAACCTGGCTTCGCTGCTTGCGCTGGTGACCTTCCCGCTGGTCTTCGAGCCGGCGCTCGACCTGAAACAGCTCGGCTGGATGTGGTCTTTCGTGTTTGCCGGCTTCGTTGTCCTCTGCGCGGTCACCGCGCGGTTGTCGATGAACGGCTTCGGGACCGACGAAATCCATGCCGCGGCACGCACCGCGCCGCTTGCCATCGCGACGCAGCTGCAATGGCTCGCGCTCGCCGCGATGGGCTCGGTGATGCTGCTGGCGGTCACCAACCACATCACCCAGAACGTCGCGAGCGTGCCGTTCCTGTGGGTGCTGCCCCTCGCGCTCTACCTCGCCAGCTTCATCCTCGCGTTCGATCACCCCCGCTGGTACGTGCGGCCGCTGTTCATCGCGGCACTGGTCGCGCTGCTGCCGGCGATGGCGTACTACGTGCCCTCGCTCAATCTCCACGTCGCGGTGCCGCTGTACCTCGTCGGCCTGTTCGTCTCCTGCATGTTCTGCCATGGCGAGCTGGCGCGGCTCAAGCCCGACCCGCTGCACCTCACGCGCTATTACCTGATGATTTCGCTCGGCGGCGCGCTCGGCGCGGTGCTGGTGGCGATCCTCGCGCCGCTGACGCTGCCCGGCTATTTCGAGCTCGGGATCGCGTTGGTCCTTCTTGGCCTTCTCCTCGTTTTGAGATTGAGGCGAATTTTCATGTGGGGTGGAGTGGCAGTCAGCGTCGTCACCGCGCTCCTCGTGGCGAGGGGCGCGCACGACTACAGCGCAGGCGTGCGGGTCATGGAGCGCGACTTTTACGGCGTGGTGCGTACGGCGGACCACGACAGCCCGATCCCCTACCGCTCGATGTACCACGGGCCGATCATGCACGGCGGCCAGCTGCTCGGCGACTCGTTCCGCAACACGCCGGCCGATTATTTCGGCCCGACCTCGGGCTACGGCCGCGTGTTCCAGTCGCTGCGCGAGATGAGGCGAAAGCAGCCGCTTTCGGTCGGCATCATCGGCCTGGGGGCCGGCGTGGTCGCCGCCTGGATGCAGCCCGGCGACGCGCTGGTCTTCTACGAGATCAGCCCGCGGGTCGTCGACATCGCGCGGCGCGAGTTCACCTTCCTCGCCGACACGGCGGCGCGCACCGAGCTCGTCATGGGCGACGGCCGCCTGTCGCTCGAGCGCGAGCCGCCGCGCAGCTATGACGTGCTGGGGGTCGACGCGTTTTCCGGCGACTCGATCCCGATGCACCTGGTGACGCGCGAGGCGATGGCCCTTTATATCAAGCACATCAAGCCCGATGGCGTGATCGTGTTCCAGGCGACCAACCGCTTCATCGACCTGCTGCCGGTGGTGAGGCGCCTTGCCGGCGAGTTCGGCCTCGAAGCCGTCAACGTCGCCGATGTGCCCGACGCCGAGGAAGGTCCGGAATACTGGTACTCCTCGACCGACCAGATCATCGTCACGCGCAACAAGGCGCTGCTCGCCTGGCCGCGCATCGCCGAGGCGGCCGAGCCGATCGAGGACCGGCGCGACCTGCCGACCTTCACCGACTCGCATCACAACCTGCTGAGAATCCTGAAGTAGTTAGCTCAGGTCCGGCTCGCCGCAATGCTTGAGAATCTGCTTGCGTACCTGGTCGCGCAGGCGCACGGCGGCGTTCCAATCGCCGCCATCCGGCGCCACGGGCGCGCCAACCGTCACGGAAATCGGCGCGCGGCGCGGATACCAGGTGCCGTCGCGCAGCACCGAGCGCACGCCGCGCAAGGCGACCGGCACGACCGGGATTCCAGCCTGCGCGGCGCTGAGGAAGGCGCCGGCGCGAAACGGCATCAGGCCGGTGTGCCTCACCAGCGTGCCCTCCGGGAACACGATCAGCGATACGCCGCGCTTGGCCGCCTGCGCAAGCTCGTCGGCTTGCTCGGCGCTCTTCTGCACGTCGAAGCGCTCGACGAACTGTGCGCCCAGCCCCGTGACGAAGGTGCGTGTGACGAAGCCCTCGCGCAGCTCGCGCTTGGCGACGAAGGCGTTGTTGCGCCATGGCAGGATGGCGAGCAGCACCGCGCCGTCGAGGTAGCTGGTGTGGTTCGATGCAATCACCACGGCGCCGGAAGGCGGCAGATTTTCCTGGCCGCGCACCGCCAGCGGGATGCGGCAAAGCCAGAAAAAAAGCCGCGCGCAGCGCTGCGCGATCTGCCAGGTCCGCTTGCCGGGTGAAATCGCGGCCGCGGCCAGGACCACGATGAACAGCGCGCCGAAGAGCAGCCACGCGTAGGCGGCGAAAAGCAGCCCCCGCGCGACGCGCCAGCCGCGGCGCAGCTGCGGCAGCACGCTGCCGATCGCGAGGCGCACGAACTGCCACCATACGGCCTGCGGTTTCATCGCCGAGGGCCCGCGCTCGTAATAATCGCGCGCCGCGAGGCGCCGGATCTTGCCGCTCGAAGTCTTCGGCACGGACTGCGGCGGAGCGAGCACGATGTCGTCGACCGGCGCGCCGATCAGGCTGACGGCAAGCTCGTTGATCTTGCGCTTGATCGCGGCGTGGCGCGAAGGGTCGGCCTCGCGCGTCTCGGCGAGCACCACCACGCGCTCGGTGCCGCTCGCCGCATCCATGCTGCCAAAGATCGCGACGCAGCCGCGCCGGATCTCCGCGAGGTCGCCGACCGCTTCCTCCAGCTCGTAGGGGCTGATGTTGCGGCCGCCGCGGATGATGACGTCTTTTTCCCGCCCGGTCAGGTAGAGATTGCCTTCCGAAAGGTAGGCGCGATCGCCGGTGTTCACCCATTCACCGTCGAACAGCCCTTTGGTCGCCTCCGGGTTGCGGTAGTAGCCGGTGGTCGAGGACGGCCCGCGGAATTGCAGCCGCCCTTCGCTGCGGTCGGGAAGCTCGAGGCCCGCGGCGTCGACCACGCGCAGGTCATGGTCCGGGATCACGCTGCCGCAGCTGACCACCTTGAGCGGCGAGCGATCGTTCGGCCGCGCCGGCACCGCTTCGCCGGTGCGCGACAGCAAGTCGCGATTGATGAGGTCGACCTGCCATGGCTCCCCCGGCGGCGTGAACGCGAGGCCTACCGAGGCTTCTGCCAGGCCGTAGACCGGCGAAATCACGCTTTTTCTGAAATTCCATCTGGAGAATCTTTCCTCGAACGCGGCGAGCGTGTCGGCGCTCACCGGCTCGGCGCCGTTGAACGCGAAGCGCCACGACGCGAGGTCGAGCCCCTCCAGCTCCTGCTCCGGAATGCGCCGCAGGCACAGCTCGTAGGAGAAGTTGGGGCCGCCCGAAATGGTGCCATGGTGGCGATGGATGGCGCGCAGCCACTGGCTCGGCCGCGACAGGAAGGCGAGCGGCGACATCAGCACGACCGGGAAGCCGAGATACATCGTCGCGAAGCAGCCGCCGATGAGGCCCATGTCGTGGTAAAGCGGCAGCCAGCTCACGAACACGTCTTCGGTGGTGGCGCGCGCCGCCTTGCCCATGGCCCTCACGTTCGCGAGGAGGTTCGCGTGGGTCAGCACCACGCCTTTCGGGTTGCCGGTGCTGCCCGACGTGTATTGCAGGAAACCAATTTGACCGCCCGCGCCGCGCACAGGCGTAAACCCGGCGGTCGAGCCCGAAAAGTCGGCGGGCACCATGACCGCGCGCAGCGACTCGACCTGCGCGCGCAGCAGCCAGGCGAGCGCTTTCGCCTCCGGGATGGTGACCATGACCGAGGCGCCCGCGCTCTTCAGGATGCCGATGTGGCGCGTCATGTGGTCTTCGATCGTCGCCAGGCGCGCCGGCGGATAGAGCGGCACCGGGATGCCGCCGGCGAGCAGCACGCCGTAAAAGCAGAACAGGTATTCGCGGCAAGTCGGCAGCATGATCGCGACCGTCTGCCCCGGCGTGACGCCGGCCTCGGCGAGGCGCGCGGCATAAAGCAGCGCGCCGTCCCACAGCGCGCGGTAGGTCAGGCTCTTCTCATCGCCTTCCTCGTAGAGATGGACCGTCAGCCGCTCGGGCTGGCGCTGGGCGTGATATTCGAGCGCCTCGGTGAGCGTTTGCGCCGAATCGGGGGGGCGCACGCCTTCGGCCTGCACCAGGCTCGCGACGGTGCGGTCCGCAGCCTTCGGCGCCTGGCCGGCGCCGGCGAGAAGAAAGCGCAGCAGATCGCGCGGCGTCTCGCTCGAGGCGAGCGCCTGCTCCGGCAGGCTCGCGGCGAACTCGCGCTCGAGGCGCAGCACCAGCTCGACGCGCGCCAGGCTGTCGAGCCCCAGCTCGCGCTCGAGCGAGCTGTCGAGCGCGACGTAGGCCTCGAAGTGCGGACGGGCTTCGCGCGCCACTTCGGCGACGACGGCGAGCAGCCGATTGGCGTCGATGGGCGGGCTCATGGGTGCGGCCGAGTGTACACTCGCCCGGCGTGGCCTTATTTCAAGACAGGCTTGTTTCGATCGCCCGCGCCGTGTCGTTTCCCGGGGGCGCCAGGCTGGTGCGCCAGGGCGAGACCTCGCGCGGCGCATTCCTGATCCGCACGGGCGAGGTCGAGGCGCAGGTCGCGCTGCCCGGCGGCGGCATGCTGACCGTCGCCGAGCTCGGCGAGGGCGACATGTTCGGCGAGATGGCGCTGATCGAGCGCGGTGTCTGCTCGGCGTCCATCATCGCGCGCAGCGCGGTCGAGGGCTGGTTCGTCGCGCGCGACGATTTCCGCGCTCTCGTGGCGAGCCGCGATCCGGCGGCGCTCGAGACGCAGCGCGGCATCACCCGCGTGCTCGCCGAGAAGCTGCGCGCGCTGAATGCACGGGTGCGCGACCACCCGGCCGACGAGGACCGGCTAGCGTATGCCGCACCGCCCGCGGGCGACCCGCTGCGCGACGTGCCGCGCGGCCCGCCGCCGCCGCCGTGGCGCAGCTTTTTCCCGCTTCTGCCGTTCTTCGAGCGCTTCGACGCCTACGAGATCGAGGAGCTCGCCGCATGCGGCGCCGCGCTGGAGCTGCCGCGCGGCGCGTGGCTGTTCGCCGCCGGATCCCGGGCCAATGCATGCTTTCTTGTCGTGCGCGGGGCCGTCGAAGTGATTTCGAAATTCCAGAATCTGGAAAGGCGCGTGGCGCTCGCCGGGCCCGGAGAGCTGGTCGGCTACCTCGCCGTCCTCGAAAGCGCGCCGCATGCCGCAGCCGCGAGGGTGCGCGAGGCCGCCTGGCTGCTGGAATTGCCCGCGGACGAGTTTCTTGCGCACTACCAGGGGAATGCGAAGCTGCAGCACGCGATACATCTAAGCCTGCTGCGTTCGCTCGCGCGCACCAACACGCAGCTGACCCGCCTCATCAGTCACGCCCGGCTCGCCGCGGCGGAGGGCGAGGCGCGCAAGCTCGAGGCCGCGCTTCACGGCCAGCTGTGGCGGCCGCAGGAAATGTGAAAAAGCAGTGAAGAATGCGCGCCGCGAGGCGCGCCGGCTTGATCCGCGGCAGCGCCGCAGGCGACCATGGCCGGCATGAGGCCCGGCATCACTCTCAAGCTGTTTCTAGCCATCCTCGCGGCGAGCGCGGCAGCCGCGGCGGCCATGGCGATCGCGACGCGCCTGAGCTTTGAATCCGGATTTCTCGGCTACCTCAACCAGGTCGAGGCGCAGCGCCTCGACACGCTCACGGCGACCCTGGCCGCTGAATACCGCCGCCACGGCGACTGGAGCTTCGTGCGCGACAACTATGCGCGGCTGCGCGAGCTGGCCGCGCCGGCGCAGCCCATCCAGCGCCTCACTCTGCTCGACGAGGCGCGCCGCAGGGTGGTGGGCAACCCCGAGCTGCGCGAGGACGCCGCGGTGCGCCCGGTGATCGTCGACGACCGCATCGTCGGCTGGATCGGGCGCGCCCCGTACCGAGGGCTCAGCAGCGCGGCCGAGCTCAGCTTCCAGCAGGAGCAGTTGCGCGCCGCCTGGATCATCGCCGGGCTCGCGCTCGCCCTCGCGGCCTGCGTCGCCATCGGGCTCGCGCGCGCCTTCCTGCTGCCGCTCAAGCGCCTCGCCGAGGCGACGCACCGGCTCTCGGCCGGGGCGTACGACACGCGGGTAGAAGTACGGTCGGGCGACGAGCTCGGGCGGCTCGCCGAGGACTTCAACCGCCTGGCGCAGGCGCTCCAGCGCAACGAGCAATTGCGCAGGCGCTTCATGGCCGATGTCTCGCACGAGCTGCGCACGCCGCTGGCAATAGTGAAGGGCGAGCTCGAAGCGATCGAGGACGGCGTGCGCCCGCTGTCGCGCGAATCGCTCGCCTCCCTCAACCACGAAGTCGCAGCGCTCGGCAAGCTGGTGGACGATCTTTACCAGCTCGCGCTCGCCGACGTCGGCGCGCTTGCCTACCGCAAGGAGCCCGTCGAGATCACGCAGCTCTTGCAGGAGGCGGTGGAATCCCTGCGCGAGCGGTTCAATGAGCGGCTGCTCAGCGTGGAAACGGATCTTGCGCCGGCCAGGGCGTTCGCGGACGGCGACCGGCTGACCCAGGCGTTCCGCAACCTGCTGGAGAACTCGCTGCGCTATACCGATGCCGGGGGTCGCGTCCGGATCGTCGCGCGCTGCAACGCCGGGAAGATACGCATTGTGGTCGAGGATTCGGATCCGGGGGTTCCGGCTCGAGCGATGCCGCATCTGTTCGAAAGGTTTTACCGCGTCGACGGATCGCGCAGCCGCGCCAACGGCGGAGCGGGGCTGGGCCTCGCGATCTGTCGCAGCATCGTCGAGGCGCATGATGGAGAAATCAACGCGCGCCGCTCGCCGCTCGGCGGCCTGGCCGTGGAGATCGCGCTTCCGGCGACGCAATGAGCACCATCCTTATCGTCGAGGACGAGCCCAAGCTGGCAGCGCTGATGGCGGATTACCTGAAGGCGTCAGGTTTCGCCGCGCACTGCATCGCCGACGGCCTCGAGGTGGTGCCGTGGGTGCGCGAGCATTCGCCCGACCTGATCCTGCTCGACCTGATGCTCCCGGGGCGCGATGGCCTGGAGATCTGCCGCGAGCTGCGCGGTTTCAGCGACGTCCCGGTAGTGATGGTGACGGCGAAAGTCGAGGAAATCGATCGCCTCGTCGGCCTCGAGTTCGGCGCGGACGACTATGTGTGCAAGCCGTTCAGCGTGCGCGAGCTCGTCGCGCGCGTCAAAGCGATCCTGCGGCGCGGGCGCGGCGCCGCGGACGCCGCCGTGCGCGGCCTCGTCATCGACGAGCCAGGCCACCGCGCTGAACTGGACGGTCGCTCCCTCGATCTCACCCCGGTGGAATTCCGGCTGCTCGGCACGCTCGCCTCCGCGCCGGGGCGCGTGTTCTCGCGCGACAAGCTCCTGCAGCGGCTCTACGAAGACCATCGCGTGGTCACCGACCGCACGGTCGACGCGCACGTCAAGAACCTGCGCCGCAAGCTCGAGGAGGTGCGTCCCGGCCACGACCCGGTGCGCTCGATCTACGGCGTCGGCTACAAGCTGGAGCTTTGATGACCAAGAGAATCATCCTTTTGATTTTCGGCCTGCTGCTGGTAGCGGGCGGCTACTACGCGTACCGGGATTTCTGGCAAGCGGACGCGCAGCCGCGCCAGGCGGCGCCGGGGCGGCCCGGCGCCGGGCCGACACCGGTCGTCGCCGCTGCCGCGAGCAAGGGAGAAATCGACGTGATCATGAACGGGCTGGGGACTGCTACGCCTTTGCGCACCGTCACCGTCCGCTCGCGCGTCGACGGAGAGCTCCTGCGAGTGCTGTTCGGGGAGGGCCAGCTCGTCAAGCAGGGGCAGCTTCTCGCCGAGATCGATGCCCGTCCGTTCCAGGTTCAGCTTGCGCAGGCCGAAGGCCAGCTGGCGCGCGACCGCGCTCTCCTCGAGAACGCGCACCTCGATCTCGAACGCTACCGCGCGCTCTACGCGCAGGACTCGATTGCGAAGCAGCAGGTCGACACCCAGGCATCGCTCGTGCGGCAGTACGAGGGCGCGGTGCAGGTCGATAGCAGCCAGATCGACAACGCCAAGCTGCAGCTCGCCTACACGCGCATCACCGCCCCGGTGAGCGGCCGCGTGGGATTGCGGCTTGTCGATCCCGGCAATATCGTGCGGGCCGGCGATACCAACGGCCTGGTTGTCATCACGCAGCTACAACCGGTAGCCGTGGTCTTTACCGTGCCGCAGGACAGCGTGCCGGCCGTGCTCAAGCGCATGCAGTCGGGCGAGACGATTCCGGTTGAAGCCTGGGACCGCGAGCAGAAGGCGAAGCTCGCCGACGGAACACTTGCGTCCGCCGACAACCAGGTCGATCCCGCCACCGGCACGGTGAAGCTGAAAGCGCAGTACGCGAACGACGACGGCGCCCTGTTCCCCAACCAGTTCGTCAACGTGCGCATGAAGCTCGACACCCTGCGCGACGTGATCGTGATTCCGTCGGCCGCGGTGCAGCGCGGCGCGCAAGGCCTGTTCGTGTACCTGGTCAAAGCGGACAAGACCGTGGCGCAGCGGCCGGTGAAGCTCGGCCCGACGGAGGGGCAAAACGTCGCCGTCACCGAAGGCCTGGCCGCGGGCGACCTGGTCGTCGTCGACGGCATGGACCGGCTGCGTCCCGGCGCCTCGGTGGAAGTTGCTTCGCAACGACCCGAAATCAAGCCGCCTGCGGAGAGCAAGGGACAACGCCGCAAGCCACCAGGGGGCAAATGAATCCGTCGCGCCTCTTCATCCTGAGGCCGGTCGCGACCACGCTGCTCATGGTCGCGATTCTGCTCGCCGGTGTGTTCGCGTACCGCCTGCTGCCGATCTCGGCGCTGCCGCAGGTCGACTACCCGACCATCCAGACCTTCACCTTCTATCCCGGCGCGAGCCCCGAGGTGATGGCTTCGTCGGTGACCGCGCCCCTCGAGCGGCAATTCGGCCAGATTCCGGGGCTCAAGCAGATGCTGTCCTCGAGCTCCGGCGGAGCCTCGGTGATTACGCTGCAGTTCGATCTGACCATTCCGCTGGATGTGGCCGAGCAGGGCGTGCAGGCGGCCATCAACGCCGGCTCGAACCTGTTGCCGCAGGATCTGCCGGCGCCGCCGGTCTACAGCAAGGTGAATCCGGCGGACGCGCCGATCCTCACGCTGGGGCTTTCTTCGCGCACGCTGACGCTGCCGCAGATCCAGAATCTGGCCGACACGCGGCTTGCGCAGAAGCTCTCGCAGATTGCGGGCGTAGGCCTGGTCACGCTCTCCGGCGGACAGCGCCCCGCGGTACGGGTGCAGGCCAACCCGAAGGCGCTCGCGGCAAACGGCCTCGGCTTGGAAGACGTGCGCAGCGCCATCGCCGCCGCCAACGTGAAGAAGGCGAAGGGCAGCCTCGAGGGCCCGAGCCGCGCCTACAACATCGACGCCAACGACCAGCTGCGCTCAGCCGCTGAATACAAGAGCGTGTTGATCGCCTACAAGAACGGCGCTCCCGTGTTTCTGTCCGATGTGGCCAACGTCCTCGACGACGCCGAGAACGCGCGCCTGGCGGCATGGATGAACGAGGTGCCCGCGATCATTCTCAATATCCAGCGCCAGCCGGGCGCCAACGTGATCGAGGTGGTGGACCGCATCAAGCAGCAGCTGCCGCAGCTGCAGGCGGCCCTGCCGGCCGCGGTGGACGTCGCCATGCTCACCGACCGCACCATCACCATCCGGGCCTCGGTGCGCGACGTGCAGATCGAGCTGCTGTCCGCGGTGGCGCTGGTGGTGCTGGTGATCTTTCTGTTCCTGCGCAATCTCCCGGCGACCATCATCCCGAGCGTCGCGGTGCCGGTTTCGCTCATCGGCACGTTCGGCTTCATGTACCTCGCCGGGTTTTCCATCAACAACCTGACCCTGATGGCGCTGGTGGTGGCCGCCGGCTTCGTGGTCGACGACGCCATCGTCGTCATCGAGAACATCGCGCGCCACATCGAGGAAGGTCAGCCGCCCCTCGAAGCGGCATTGAACGGCTCGCGCGAGATCGGCTTCACCATCATCTCGCTCACCTTCTCGCTGATCGCGGTGCTGATCCCGCTACTCTTCATGGGCGACGTCGTCGGCAGGCTGTTCCGCGAGTTCGCGGTGACGCTCGCCGTCGCGATTCTCATCTCCGCGGTCGTCTCGCTCACGCTCACACCGATGATGTGCGCGCGCTTTCTGCACAAAAAAAATGATTTTCAGGAAAACTCGTTATATCGCATCACCGGACGCTGGTTCGACGCGGTCATCGCGCGCTATGGCCGCGCGCTCGAGTGGGTGCTGGACCGCCAGGTCGCGACGCTGCTCGTTGCCGTGGGGGCGCTTGGGCTCACGGTCGTTCTGTACCTCCTGGTGCCCAAGGGGTTCTTCCCGGTGCAGGACACGGGCGTCATCCAGGGCGTCTCGGAAGCGGAGCAAAGCGTGTCGTTTGCCGCCATGGCAGAGCGTCAGCAGGCGCTGGCCAAGGTCGTCTTGCGCGACCCGGCCGTCGAGAGCCTGTCGTCGTTCATCGGCGTCGACGGCACCAACGTCACCCTGAACAGCGGCCGCATGCTGATCAACCTGAAGCCGCTCTCCGTGCGCAAGATCCACGCCTCCGACATCATCCGGCGCCTGCAGCCGGAGCTGGCGAAGATCCCCGGCGTCACGCTGTACATGCAGCCGGTGCAGGACCTCACCATCGAAGACCGGATCAGCCGCACGCAGTACCAGTACACCCTCGAGGCCGCCGACGGCGCACTGCTGGAGGAGTGGGTGCCGAAGCTGATCGAGCGCCTGAACGCGCTGCCAGAGCTCACCGATATCGCCTCGGACTTGCAGAACCAGGGGCTGCAGGCTTACGTCGACATTGACCGCGACAGCGCCGGGCGCCTCGGCATCACGCCCGCGGCCATCGATACCGCGCTCTATAACGCTTTCGGGCAGCGCCTCATTTCGACGATCTACACGCAGGCGACGCAATATCGCGTGGTTCTCGAGGTGAAGCCCGAGTTCCGCAGCGGTCCGGACGCGCTGAAGGACATCTACGTCGCTGCGGCGAGCGGCCTTCAAGTCCCGCTCTCGTCCATCGCCCAGTTCAGCACGGGCACCGCTCCTCTCGCGATCAACCACATCGGCCAGTTTCCCGCGGTCACCATTTCGTTCAATCTCGCGCCCGGCTACTCCCTCGGTCATGCCGTGGATGCGATCCAGGCCGTGGAGCGCGAAATCGGCCTGCCGGCGAGCGTGCAGACCGCCTTCCAGGGCGCCGCTGCCTCGTTCCGAGATTCGTTGAGCAGCACGCTGCTCCTCATCCTTGCCGCGGTGGTGACGATGTACATCGTGCTCGGGGTTCTGTACGAGAGCTATATTCACCCGGTCACGATTCTCTCGACGCTGCCCACTGCGACGGTCGGCGCCCTGGCGGCCTTGCTCCTCGCCGGCAGCCAACTCGGCGTGGTCGCCATCGTCGGCGTCATTCTCCTGATCGGCATCGTGAAGAAAAACGCGATCATGATGATCGACTTCGCGCTGGACGCGGAGCGCCACGAAGGCAAAAGCCCCCGCGAAGCAATCTTCCAGGCCTGCCTGTTGCGTTTCCGGCCGATCCTGATGACGACCTGCGCGTCGCTCTTCGGCGCGCTGCCGCTCATGCTCGGCACGGGGGTCGGCTCCGAGCTGCGGCACCCGCTCGGTTTGACCATGGTGGGCGGGCTGATCGTGAGCCAGGTGCTGACGCTCTTCACGACGCCCGTGATCTATCTCGCTTTCGACCGCCTCGCGATTCGCTATCGCCGCGGCAGGCAGGCGGAGGCGGGTGCATGAACCTTTCCTCGGCATTCGTTGCCCGGCCGGTCGCAACGACGCTGCTCGCAGCCGGTCTGACGCTCGCCGGCGCGGTCGCCTTCACACAGCTTCCCGTATCGCCGCTGCCGCAGGTGGACCATCACGCTGCAGTTCGACCTCAACCGCAACATCAACGACGCGGCGACGGAAGTCCAGTCCGCGATCAACGCGGCGCGCAGCCAGCTTCCCACCGGCATGCCGAATAACCCGACCTACCGCAAGGTGAACCCTGCCGACGCGCCGATCATGGTGATGACGCTCACGTCGGACAGCATGAGCCGTGGCCAGATGTACGACGTCGCCTCGACCGTGGTGGCGCAGAAGCTTTCTCAGGCGCGCGGCGTGGGGCAGGTCACGGTGGGCGGCAGCTCGCTGCCCGCGGTGCGCGCCGACCTCAACCCGGCCACGCTCAACGCTTACGGCATCGGCCTGAGCGACGTGCGCAGCGCGCTCGCGGCGGCCAACGCCAACCGCCCGAAGGGGCTGGTCGAGGACGGCGAGCGAGTCTGGTGGATCTACGCCAACGACCAGGCGCGCAGCGCCGCGGAATACCTGCCGCTGATCGTCGCCTACCGTAACGGCGCCGC
>WNFI01654109.1_pt1 | contig 22538 bp, 28 predicted proteins | sample 5400471 | NCBI WGS metagenome assembly WNFI01 (sample SAMN13153348, study PRJNA577476) | soil metagenome | isolation source: 100 cm saprolite on Douglas fir-dominated hillslope | place: USA:California | collected 2013-09-17
ATAAAAAACATTTATTTGTCACGCGACAAGTATGTGATAATTTTAATAGCGCATGGAAACATCAAGAAAGCGCGCTACCAACCAGTCCATGGGGTCCTGCGCAAAAAATTGGAGAGCATACCTATAGCATGACATTTACCCCTGATGCTTCTATGGCAAATCCACAGGAAATTTTAGCAGCGTTGAATGCCTATCGCCAGGATAATGGAAAGAATGCTTTGAATTGGGACAGCACACTTGGCAGTTATGCACAGTCACGCTCTAATTTTTTTGCTAGGAATGGAGCACTTGACCAACATATAGGTTTTAATGGTTATATACATAACCAGAATGGCTTTCATAAATTAGGCTTCAATCATGTAGGAGAAAACGCGGCATATGCAGGTCCCCTGACTGGAGCGCATATAATTGATAATGTATTTGCGGGAGACAGTGAGCACAATGCCAATCAATTAGATGCCTCCTGGACAAATGTAGGGATTGGAATAAATGGGATAGCGATTGATATAGTATTTGGAGGAGCGAAGCAGTAACCTTATACATCTCTTGCAAAAAGACCCATAGCGTGATATAATCCACCCGTTCTAGAGAAAATGAAAATTCATAATTTACTACCAGCACTTGCTATTAGTTCTATTTTGTTTTCTACAATAGCATCTTCAGCACAGGCCTATACTGTGCCGACATTCCCTACATGCGTTAATCCTCAGGGGGAACTTAAAGTGCATTATCCAAATGGAATTCATGGTATTGTTGGTCAGAGTGTCGCATATACAGGTGAAGATGATGTATATCAAGTAACAGATACAACAGTCATGCAATGTTTTTGTCCGGATAATGGACAGGGAATTCAGACTAACTGGTGGAATGTAGCAAATCTTGATCAATCAGAGATTTCTGCTTTACAGAACCAAGGATGGATGTATCAGCCGCAAGGGGTATATTGGGGTTTGGATAATGCACCATATCTTGCACAGAATAGCAATTATTCCTGTAGCAAAGAACACATAGCTATTATTCAATCTATCAGTTATACAAATCCGACAACAAACGGTAATAGTACAAGTACTCCATCACCAACTAACAACAATAATTCAAATTCCTCCAACAATGTTCCACAGTTAGCTAATACTGGAAATGTTGTGTTAATTTATTGTTTGCTTTTGGGTGGTTTAGTTTCTTTGGCTGTAGGTTTCTTCTTGAAAAGTAAATAACTTCTATGAAACATCTAGCTTCTAAGATTTTCCTTATCTTTGGTCTATGGTGTCTGGTTTTAAGCAGTATGTTCTTTTTAGAACGATATCAGCCTTCTGCGAAACAGAATACAGTTTCCTTAGCTGATACAAATACTTTCTCGGTAAACCCGAATGCAAAACCTGCGCGAATGATTATCAAATCTATTAATGTCGATTTACCCATTGTTCCGTCACAGATGAAAAATTGGAATTGGGAAATGACTGATAGGGGAGTTAGTTATTTAGTTTCATCTCCAATACCAAGTCAGACAGGCAACAGTATTTTATATGGGCACAACTTCCCGGCACTCTTGGGAGGTTTGCCGCGTGTGAAGCCTGGAGAAAAAATAACCATTGTATTTAGTGATAAAAGTTACAAAACATTTACTATTGGATACACAGCAGTGGTAAGTCCTGACCAAATCCATATTCTGGATGCTTCCAAAGACAAAAGAATAACTATTTACACCTGCACAGGATTGTTTGACGAAAAACGATTCGTAGCAGTGGCATTCCTTTAACCACATAAAATGTAATCTCTACCCTCATTTGGTATACTATCTCCGTATGTTTCATATTCATCCAATTCCGGAAAACAAAGTAAATAAGCAAATTAAAGAAGTGTATACAAATATCAAAGATACTTTTGAACTTGATACTGTTCCCGTAATGTTCCAGTATCTGGCAAATTATGAAGTATATTTACTCTATATATGGGAACGCATGAAGGCAAATATGGATAGTAATTCTTTTACTGCGTCTTACAAAGACATTATGCAATTTGCGGATACGGCGATTGAAAGTATTTATTCGCCATCAAGTGCAATTGCAACATTTATCAAGACAGTACCTGCGCAAGAGAAAGAACAGATTAATCAAACAATTCAAACATTGGAAAAAGTTAATGCAAAGCTTATGCTTTTGACAATTGGCGTGAGAGAAAGTGTGAAAGGTGTATTAATTGGTACAGAACGTTTGACTCCATACTCACGTACAGAGCATATGCCTTTTGAGGATTTTATAAAATCAAATTTTTCCAGAAATGAAACAGCAATTTCTTCATCGTCTCATATACTAGCCCCGCTATTTGGGTCACATGCGATTGTTGTCAGTCATTATCCACAGTTTTTTCAGCATATTGCGATTGATATGGAAAAGTTATTGCAATCAGAAGGGTACTTAACCAAGCGTGTTAATCTTGAGCAGAAAGGTTTGCTTGCTGTTACACAATTTACTCATCCGCTTGGGTGTTCTTATAAAGAGTTAGTAATAATGGCCGGTGGCAAACCCTATTTTGATGAACTATTATATATGCTATCCGAAACATTTCCCTCGCAATTTCCCAGATTGGTATTGACCAGTGCTGTGATGAAGAAAGTTTTACTTCGCCGTACACTTTAATGCGCATACTTGTAAAGCGCCGGAGCCGGATTTGCAGTTGGGATCTGGGATACAATTATAAAATGTGGAGCTGCTGTTTTGTTTTTGCGGGGTAGGGGTTGCTGTGGGTGTTTGAAGAAAAGTTGAAGTATGCGGTAAAGAAGTTGCAGTAGGTTGTGGAACTGCAGTTGTAGCGGTTGGAGTTGCCGCGCATTGATAACGAGGAAGAATATTTGTTTTTATATAATATTGTTCAACAGGATCAAAATTTTGTCCGCCACATTGGGCTGCACTCATCAGCGTTGTACTTGATCCGCCATTGCCGCAATCAAGCGGTGCAGGGGCATACATATATTGAGACGTACAGCCGCTATATGCTTTGACAATACCAGCATTCTTCCAAAAAGCTTCTCCGTTCGGTTTCACTGAACAGTTCGAAGCAAAAGGAGGTTGAATTATTTTCCCCATAGTACCATATGCTGAATTGGCGGGATATAGATATCTATCATACAATTCTCCCACATCATGGCCTAATACTTCCATGGAAGCAGTAGTTTCTAAAAATAACCTATTCTGAAATACTCCAAATTGTCCTCCTAATGTATTCGCAACTCCGAGAATATATCCCGGCCCCACCCGAAAAGGTGTACCATCAACTAAGACTACAATTTTTGTATAGGTTGCATCCTGAGGTAGATTTGGTAGTTTACAAAAGACGACGTTAGTAATTTTTTGTAAACTTGGTCCGGAAGAAAGGCAATTAATATTTAACGATCCACCGGCAATACAACCGAGATTGTTAGAAGTAGGATTATCTACAGTTTGGAAGTCAAATATATTGCTGTTGGAAGCATATGGTTCTTTGGATACAAAAGTATTTTGTACTTTTGCTACATCAGCATGGAATTTATTCAGATCCGCGTACCCGTCGCTGATAAATATAATATGGAGCATATTACACGTTGCAGCGTATGCTTGAGCAATAAAATTAAGACTTATTTGTTTGGGAGGGGTAAATTCTAGTATAGTGGCTCAATTTTTTTGAATGACAATAGTTTCTGCATCCGGTAGATAGGGAATGCTGATAAGTGTTGTTAATTCCTGGGGTTGCTGGAATAATTCGCCGCTTCTTGTTGAGCCAAGCGGATAATAAACATTATACAAGATTTGTTCTGCGATATGGATATCTGTCTGAAATAACACTTGTTTTGTTTTATTTAAAGCCAGTAGTTGGTATTGTGAGGTATGGGAAGGTGACGAAGTAGCTATGCCTTTTTTAACGGTTACGCTGGTTAAAGCAAGTTTTTGTGTTTGTGTATTATAATTAAAGAGTATTTGCCAAACTTTGGAAGTGGATGCAGATTGTGAAAGAGGTATGGAGATATTTTTTGTTTGGTGTAGGTAAGAATAAAATCGCGCTGTTAGTATGAGAAAAATAAAAAGAAAGACTACAAAGAGACTAATAACAGCAGCAATATGTTTTTTAGAATGTGGTTGGGACATATACTCAGTATAGAGAGTTTTCTTTGAGTAATACAAGTTTTATTTGGTGTTATAATAGTTCTATGATTATTCTTTTATATGTTATATTAGGAATCACTGTAGGAGTTTTTAGCGGATTAGTCGGCATTGGCGGAGGAATTTTGTTGGTACCTGCATTGATTTTCTTTTTCAAGCTTACCCAACAGCAAGCACAGGGGACTACATTGGCATTGCTGGTCCCACCAATTGGTCTATTAGCAGCATGGACGTATTACAAACAAGGGTATGTAGATTTACGCATTGCTTTATTTATCGCTATAGGTTTTATCTTAGGAAGTTTTTTCGGCGCCAAGATTTCAATAGGGTTACCTGAAGCAGTATTGCAGAGAGTATTTGGAATCGTATTGTTGTTAGTCGGATTAAAGTTTTTGTTTTTTCCTAAGTAACTTAGTAGCTCAATCCTAGCTGTCGCTTTAAAGATATCCACATTTTTCCCCAAAAACCTGCGCGCTGATACCGCAGATAGCTTTCTTTTTTCTTGGCATCCACAGTACCGGGAAGCGGGGGATCAATCCACGCTGAGAGGATGAGCCATTCACTGCGTTCATTTTGTTTGGCAATGATGGTTATCAAAGAATTTTGATATTTTTTTTCATAAACGATACTACCTGCTTGATTACCGGAATATGAACGATCAGGGTGATGATAGGCTTCGATTGCTAGTTGCTGCGTTAATCCGCGTTGTGTCAAACGTTCCAATGCGTGATTTGTCCAAATAACGCCTCCATAAATTCTCTGCGCCATGTGTTTATTGTAGCACAGAGTTTCATTCTCCTATTGCTATTCTGGTTATCACAAATGCGATTGCTCCTGTACCAAGTTTTTTTCCTAACGTATATGCAAAAGAGCGTACATAGGTGCCGCTTGAACATTGTATACGAAGTTTTACTGTGGTAAATACCTGATTTGGATTCTTTTTTAAAAATTCATCCCATATCGCTAGGATTTCTTTTTGCCGGAAATTGCCGGTTACTATTGCAATTCTTTCGTGAATTGTCTTTTGTAATGTTTTGGCATCAATTTGATTCTTATTAAGATATGTTAAGGAATATATTTCTATTTCTTTTGTCGGAATAACTATGTTAGAAAGCTTATTTTCTCTTGCCCAATAATATAAAGGTTTGCCATTGACTGGCTTAGAGGAGTATGGTGGATATTTTTGTGTGTGTTTGCCGATAAACGTTGGCAATAGATCTTTTATCGTAGTCTCGAGATCCGTAGGTGTAGCTGGCAAATTTGTTGTTTGTAATTTCCCCAAAACATCATAGGTATCTGTTTCTAAACCAAATAACACTGCAAATTCATAGGTTTTTGGTAATGCTTCATACTGTTTTCTTCTTTTATTTTCTTCTCCAACCAGAATAATCAGTACTCCATCTGCCATAGGATCTAAACGTCCGGCATACCCGAGTTTACTTTTTTGATATTCAGGATTCTGTTTTCGGAACTCTTCAACAGCTTGCAGAGGTGTTTGGCCAATTTGTTTATAAATATTTATCACATGTTTCATACTAATTGAGTATTATACAAAATCCCTCTTGCAAAAATAGACGCGCCTGCTACTATTAAGATATGCTCAAGACAAAAGTATACCCGCAAATTGATATCAAACTTATTAAGGATCCAAGCCGTTTTTATGCAATACCCCTAGTCGGTTGGATACTCAAAATCGTTATGCTGTTTCCCGTGTGGGTAATGTTGTTTGCGCTGGGAATTGCAAACTTCTTTGTACTTGCGATTAATGCCTTTTATATCTTATTTACCGGTAAATATTGGAAAGTGGCGCATGAATTAACAAGCGGACTTATCCGATTGAGCACAAAAACAATATTTTTCATGTATGGATTAACTAATACCTATCCAGGTTTTAGTCTTTCTATTGAGGACGATTATACAGTTGATATTCCGTATCCAAAAAATCCCAGCAAATTTTTTGCTATTCCGATCTTAGGGTTTGTTGTAAGAATGATTTTACTTATTCCATTTATTATTTGGCAGGAAGTTATATCGCGCGGTGTGATTGCAGGTTTTATTGTGGGGTCATTTATTGTTTTCCTTACCGGTAAATATCCGGAGAGTTTGTATGAGATTGATCGTGACAATGTAAGATTAACTCAGGCAACTGCTATGTATCTTTCGGGTTTGTCTGATATTTATCCTGCTTTTGCTATTTCCTGGAATCACAAAGTGATAAAAATCATCTTACTTATTATCGGCGTATTATCTCTCTTATCAAATGTATTTACCAGAAATCAAGATAGGCAGCAATATAGACAGAATTATTATCAAAGAATGTACAATAATTCAACAATGCCCCAGAAGAATTCTTCAGGTGGATATAAAACGTATTAAGTATTTCAATTACTACCAATTTCATCTGTCATCTGACAAATCCAAGGGAATAGTACTTTTATTTGATATTTGGAATTTGACATTGGAAATTTGAAATTTACAGTTTGCTGCTCCATCTCCCAAAAATTCCCGTAGATAATAAGCGGTGAGAATTTTTCTCTTGCAATGCGAGTTCTCCGACTTCTATTGTGCCCTGTAGGTCATTGAAATAATCTTCCAGTACATTTTGCAGCATGAGGGCAGATGCTGAAATGGCATACGCATTGACTATGACAAATAAAGGCTTGTCTGAGAGTAGTTGTCGACAGATTTGCAATAGTTTTGGGAAGCTTTCTGAGAACTTCCAGAGTTCTCCTTCCGGCCCGTGGCCATAGACTGGCGGGTCCATAATAATGCCGTCATAGGTATTGCCCCGTTTTATTTCTCTCTGGCAAAATTTCAGAGCATCATCCAGAATCCACCGGATTGGTTGATCGTTCAATTTGGAAGCTTCTTGATTTTCTCTAGCCCAGCTAATTGTCGGACGGGATGCATCCACATGTGTTACTTTCGCGCCAGCTTGTGCTGCAGCCAATGAGGCAATGCCTGTATAGCCGAAGAGATTAAGAATTCTTACATCGTCTTTGCGAGTCCCCGATTGAATCGGGGGCGAAGCAATCTCGTTGTTTGTAATCTGTGCTGACCTTAACGGCGCCGTGTTATTCTGCTTTGCAGAATTCCTTGCAATGACACGAGAAATGAAATCCCATTGTACTGCTTGTTCGGGAAAAACGCCTGTGTGTTTGAATGGGGTGAGTTTGACATAAAAAGCAAGGTCTTTATAGCGCATCAGCCATTTGTCAGGTAATGTATTCTTGTATATCCATTTACCTTTATCCTGGGTTATTTTCTCAAATACAGCATCTGCTTCTTTCCACACGGTTTCTGCTAATCGAGGCTTCCAGATAATCTGTGGATCAGGCCGCACCAAAACATATTCCCCAAATCTCTCAAGTCTCTTCCCGTCCCCGCTATCCAAAAGCTCATAATCATTCCAGTTGGTAGGGAAAAGTATTTTCATTGGATTGATGATATCATGAATGAGAGGGTTTGAGAAACGTAAATTAAATTTATATTTTTAGATTAAAAATCTCTTTCGCATTTTGAGAAAATACTAATCGTTTTTCTTCTTCGGCTAATGGTAATTGTTGTGTTATAGATACGTATTCCCTCTGCGAATATAAAGGCCAATCAGTGCCAAAGAGACATTTATTAAAGTTGCCTAAGAACGTTCGTAAGTTAGTGAGTTGTTTAATAACATCAGCACTATCTGCCGGAGAAATTGATTGAAATTCAGGAGCGAGCGCGGAAAAATCCGCATAAACATTTTTATTTTTATACATCACAGCGCCGCAATCAATAATCCAAGGATTTCCCACATGCGCGATAACTATTCTCAAATCAGGAAAAACATTCGCTAAATCATCAATATTTAAAGGGTGAGATTGTTTTAATAATCCAGGATATCCTATTGCCAGCATTCCTGTATGAAAGATGACAGGTTTTTTATTTGCTTGGCAATACTCATATAAGGGATACATCTTTTTATCATCTGGATAAAAATTTTGATAACCAGGATAAAATTTAACACCAACTATTTTTTCTTCTTTTAATAGCGTTGTTAATCGTTCAATCTGCTGAGTATCCAATGTATCATAATCGACATTACCAATTGCTTTTAATCGAGAATATTTCTGTGCAATAGTTACTGTTTCTTCTGTACTGTGCGCATGAGGATCACTGGTTACTTTTCCTGCGATAATACATGAGTATTCAATTCCTGCTTCATCCATTGATTGAATTAATTGTTCCGGTGTATATACAGTCCCTGAAACATTTCCTGTGTGCGTATGGCTATCGATAATCATAATAAATCAATTGTAGCACAGATAACTGTTTTCATACTTGAAAAAGAATGCAATAAAAACTAGAATCATTTTTAACATGTTTTTAATTTCGGAAAAATTTTGGGAAGTGCGAGAGACTACTGGGAAAGGGAGAGGAGTGTTTGCAAGGGAAGATATAGAGCCGGGAACGGTGATTGGGGACTATATTGGTAAGTTGCTTCCTGATAAGGAAATAGATGAAGCGAAGCAAGGAATGTATGATATGCATTTTAATGATGAAGCATCAATACTCGCCGACCCGCAACAGATTGGAGTTCATCTTATTAATCATTCTTGCGGGTCAAATTGTGACACGTATCCTTATAAAGGACACACATTATTTTTTGCCCTGCGTCATATTTTTGCAGGAGAAGAATTAACAATCAATTATTTATTGGATCCTCCGGAAAATGGTCATATTTGTAATCATGCATGTCATTGTGGTACCCCTGTATGTCATGGAACCATGCATACATCCTTTGCTGTTTCAGAGAAATGCAGAAAGTTTGTGGAAAAAGTAGGTGGTGGAGCTACAGAACATTTGTCCATGAAGTATGGTGATATATTATCTCCTCTAAACTCATATCCTTCAACTATTGCTGATGATCCGATATTTGATATGTTTGGAGATTTTCGTAAAGAACCTGCAGTGTTTGAAGATATGCAATTGCCTACTCTGACAGAAATTCGTGATAGGATTCGTACAACAGGAAAACAACTTTTGTTAGAAAATCTTAATGTACAAATCTACGGAATTATGGATGAAATGCTTCTTATAAAAATGTGATTCCTAGCCTCAATATTTGGGAATTTTTCAGAAAGATATATCTTTTTTTATCCATATACTGTAGTATTAATATTTATAATGAAATACATTATTTTTACACTCAATGGAGAAGGACTTCCACTTGCTTATCATTTACAACAGGAAGGTCATGATGTATTAGTAGGACAAGTACAGAATGAGAACGATACCTTAACACGCATTGAAAAAATATCAGACGGAAATGAAAAAGAAAATTCAATTGAAACAATAAGGCGACTCCACCTCTATGATAATATTTTAGAAAAACTTCCTGCAGATAAACTTGTTGAAAAAATGGAAGATTTCAAAAATCCCAAAGAATTTTTTGTCTTTTTTGATATGAATAATTTATTCAGGTACGCGGATAAGGTACGACATATGCGTTTTCATGGAAATTTTCCCACACAACGCGACAGGCTTTTTGAAATTGACAGAGATGCTTCAAAAGATTTTGTCCAAAAATATTATCCGGATCTTGCCATTGCCAAGAAAAAAGAATTTTCAACTATTGGGCAGGCTGATAGGTTTTTGAAAAAAACAGAACAAATATGGGTACTCAAAGGAAAAAATGAAAGTGCGCAGACATTTGTTCCTGAAACAAATGAGCCAGAACTTGCTAACAGACAAATTATGGAAGCACTTGAAGCATTTACAGAAAATTATGAAAAATCAGGGTTTATTCTTGAAGAAAAAATTCCTTCAGTCATTGAGATAACACCGGAAAAAATTTATTATGATGGTGAACCACTTGGTATGACAATTAATTTTGAAAATAAACCACTTGGCAGTGGTAATCTGTCCCTCCAAACCGGTTGTGCTGCTGATTTAGTATTCCCTGTAGATATGGAAAATAAAATTCATGATATTGCTTTTCCGCCAATTGTTGACAAAATGGCAAAGCGGCGAAAAGGATTATTTATCTGGGACGCTTCCTTATTATTTAATCAAGAAACAGATCAAGTATATTTTGGAGAGTTTTGTCCTAATAGACCAGGATATAATTCATTCTTTACAGAACTTAGTCAATTGCCTTCTGCAAACCATTTTTTTGAAAGCGTGGTAAAGAAAAAAAATCCATATGAGCTAGGTACAGTTGGTTCTTCTGTTACTTTGTTTAATCTCTATCGTGATCCGAATGACCGGCATGTGCTCTCTGGCGCATCCGTAGATTATACCCCTGAAGTTGAGAAAGATGTTTGGTTGTTTGATGTCTATAAAAAGGCTCCTCTTGATAAAATGCGTATTGTTGGATATGATTGGACACTGGCTCCAATTACAGGAGCTGGAACAACAATTGACCAGGCAGTAGATAATGTCTATAAAAATATTGAAAATTTTTCTCTTGCTGGAGTGTATTACAGACCAAAATCAGATTATTTATCTCTTGATTATCCAACGTCAATTTTAAATAGACTAAATTATGCACTGGAAAATAGATTATTTCAATTACCTTTTTACGCAAAGATCAGCATCTATACCAGTTAACTTGGGATTCTATGATTTGGCGTCATCATCATATTCTCCATAGTCAGAAGTTATTTCTTCTCCTTCTTTTATTAACCGAGTAGTAATAAAAGTTCTACTGTTATCATAGGTAGTAATATTGGGATTATCAGAGTGATTAAGAAAATAGCCAATATCATAGCGATACATGCCGCTGGCATTGATATAGATATATCCATTTTGTTTGACGCAATAATCTTCCACAAGTTTTCTTACTGCCGGATGAATTCCGGATAAATCTTTTTCGGAAAATTTATAATCTATTCCGTCATAGCATCCAATAAACGGGTTAACCCCTTTAGGAATTTCACGGATTGCAAAAATACCAATGCCATGGATAGAGGAAGGCATTGGTCTGCAATAGACATTATTTTTTAAGTGTTCTAATAATTGTTTTTTTGTCATGTAAGTCATTGTAAATTTTTCTTTCAGACGTTGTCAAGGTTTGTCTTACTCTTTTCTTACATCTTTATTCATTGTTTATCATGGATTTTTTCTATCCTACACGATAGGCAGGATTACTTGGTTCTAGGTGGTAAGACTGCCTATTTTTTACTTTTATGTCGACAACAGTGTATACTAAACACACAGTAAGAAGATAAATATGACTCAGGCGAAACGTGTGCTTCCTCAAAAACCAGATACTACCGCGCCTCTTTTGACGACATTAAGCCATGATTTGAAATCATTATTAACCAGTATAAAAGCATATGGACAAATTTTGGAAAAACGCCTGGCAAAAAGCAATGAACAGGAAGCACATAAATATAGTACTAAATTAAATAAACAAATTACTCTTTTTACACAGGATCTTGTGGAATATTTGGATATTGTACGTATTCACTCGAATGCGCTATCCTTATCCAAGGAACTTATATTTTTTGACGACTTAGTGGCTGATGTTATGTCGCAAATAGAAAAAAATTATGGATTTATTATCCATAAGGGAAAAACACAACACTATATTTACGGTAATAAAAAACGATTAGTGCAAGTATTAATAACTTTGCTTGAAAATGCAATAAAGCATACTGCGGAGGATTCTAAAATCACTCTATATACCAAAGCAACTACAAAAGAAATTATTGCAGTTGTCGAAAATGAAGGTAAGCCGTTGAATCAGGAACAGATGAATTCACTGTTTCATCTTAGTGAAGATACGCAATCAGCTGGCACACGAGTATCAGGAGTCAGTTTGTTCATTGCTGACGCGATTATACAAGCACATAATGGAGAAATTGGCATTGATACAAAAGATGCAAAGAAAACACGGTTTTATGTCAAGTTGCCAACTGTAAATAAAGAAAAAAGAAAGGAAGTACTATGAGTAAAAAATTGTTAGTAATTGATGATAATGAGGCAATTCTTGATGCAATTGTTATCACCTTGGAAAGTGAAGGCTATCAGGTATTTACTGCGACTTCAGGTGGTCAAATATATGAACATATTCAAACATTTGTCCCTGATTTAATTTTGTTAGATTACCGTTTACCTGGAGATAATGGCGGAGTTATTGCCAAGAATTTGAAAACAAATTCCCATACAAGACATATTCCGATTATTATGATGTCTGCGAACTACAATGTCCGAGATGTTATCCAAGGCTGCGGCGCCGATGAATTCTTCCCCAAACCTTTTGATATTGAAGAATTACTTTCTACTGTACGAAGGTTTCTTTTAGACTAATCGCAATTGCATTTTTCTTGCATTTTTCTTACCCACTTCCTATTTTGCCTTTACCATTTTTCTTTATATTTACCTCATATGAATACTGTTACTGCCCGGTCATATCAACTGGGCCTGAAATCACGAGAATATAGTTTTACTCTTCCGATAGGAAAAATAGCTGAGCAAACACAGGAAAGGGTAGCAGGGAGTTTTAAGCGCGTTTATAACGGCAGTGTTTTAAGTCAATTTGTAAATATTTGGATGGCACCCATAGAGTAGATTAAAAAGGTAGTGGAGAAAATATGAATGAAATAACAAATAAGAATACCATAAGAACAGCAAGTATTGTTGGCTTAACCGTAGGAATTGTGGGGGCAGCTATATTTGTTGCGCTTTCTAATAAAAAAATTCGCAAGAAAATTTTTGATACTGTATTGGACGCGAAAGACAAAGTAGTGGATTTATTTGAAAAAGTGAAAGATACTTCTGAAAAAGTAAATGAAGATGTTAAAGATACATTAGAAGAAACCGGCAAATTGTTAGCAGAAAATAATACTGCGTATGGACATAATTAGATTATGCGTTACAAACTCTTAAAAACGCTCTACCTTGTAGGGCGTTTTCTTAATTGTAAGAATGAAACTTGAAGGGAAGTAAGCTACCTGATATAATAAAACTAAATGGTAAGCAATATTTTAATTGTTGAAGATGACTTAGGTATACAAGAATATTTGCAGGAATTTCTCCTGGAGAACGGTTATTCTGTACACACCGCAGCTGATGGTACGGCAGCATTGACAGAGATTAAAAAGGCGCAGCCTGACTTGGTAGTCTTAGATTTAGGTCTTCCGAATATTACCGGAGAAGCTGTTTGTCTGGAAATTAAAAAGAAATATCCGGATCTTCCTGTTATTATCTTAACTGGCAAGGATAGTACCACTGATATTGTGCACGGTCTCAATCTTGGTGCTGATGACTACATGACCAAGCCATTTGAAGCAGAAGAGTTACTCGCCCGCATCAAAGCCCGTCTTCGACATAATGATGATGTACAGCTTCAGGTTGGTGATCTGGAAATGAATAACAAGACATATGAAGTAAAACGTGACGGCAAAATGCTCCAATTGAGTCCGCATGAATTTAAATTGCTACAATATCTTATTAGTAACAAGGGCCGGGTATTAACCAGAGAGATGATTCTCAACAGAGTGTGGCAATATTCCTATGAAGTTGATACGCGCGTTGTTGATGTATATATAGGATATCTTAGAAAAAAAATTGATAGCGGCTTCAAGAAAAAACTCATCCAGTCTGTGAGAGGATTTGGATATATGATCAAGGACTAAATTTTCCTATATAAGGATACAATGACATATTTGTTATTTTCTGCGCATATGTCTGGAGAGTTTCTTTGCTTTCATGTTCAAAGTGGTAAATGTTAGGTACATGAGCTTCATGGAATAATTTTTCTATCTCAAAAAAATCATCTTTTCCAAATATTTGTAAAACAGTATCATTTTTTTCTGGAGAGATAACAAAAGGTTTTATTTTTTCAAGAGCTTTTATTTGATCTATTTCATCAACTTGTATATATTGATTACTCTGATCATTTTTTGGCATAGGATGAATAATAGCTTGGATTCTTTGCAACCAGTTAGCTTGAAGCAAATCTTTTTTTATAAGTTCTCCTGTTTTTCTAAAAGACATATCAATTTGTGCAGCAATTTCATCTGAAGATAGGGTGTTTGCGCCTCCAGTCCATTCAACAAACCAGGTTTTTCCTGTCCGAGGAAGTAAGTTTAAGGTTGTGAAGTATTCAGCCCATATGTCATTACCTAAATCATTACTGGTAATGACAAAAGGCATATGGGGTTCACCATTGTTATGATTATGCCCGTTAGTTTTGTTTTTACACCAGTCATGATAATGATTATAGCCACCTTTCGCGTCATCTTCGTATACTTTCCTTATCACAACATCTACATCGGATATGTATTGTTGTTGGTGATTTATACGAAAATTTTGTGCTGATATATACAAGTTGTTCAAAATTGTTTTTTTTCCTGCCGTAGGACGTCCAACTACAAGAATAATGTCGCGGTCATCACTTTTATTAAGATGTCTGATCTCAGGTTGTATAAGAATACTTCGCGCCACTTTTTCTACCTCCGTTGTATAATCATTTGTTCCGTTGTTTTTTATATGGTAAATATCTGAAATATTATTTTTCTGAAATAAACGTTCTATATTAGGAAAATCGTCTTTACTATATAAGGTCATAGCATTTTCACTTAATGGCCAGGAAGCTGTACCACGTATGATTTCTTCAGAAGTAGGGATAGTCTTACTGTGATTAAGCCTTTTTCGTAAGGGACCTTTCGTTACAGGATGAATGATAGCTTTTACTCTTTGTAACCACTCAGTGGATAGAATGCCTGCTTGTAACATGGCACCAATTCTTTCAAAAGAATATCGATAATGGAGTGGGGAATTTTTCTCTTCGAACTTGTTTACCCCCCCTGCCCATTCAACTAACCATAAATTTCCGTTTTTCGGTAGTTGAGAAAGGCTTTGGAAGAAATCAAAATATTTACTGTCTGCCAGGTAATTGCTAATGGTTGTAAAAGGTATTTCTTGCTTTCCCTTTGTATGTTTATGATTGTTGTTTTCTAATACCCATTCATGTGTATGGTGAAAACCCTGTAAGGTATCATCAACCTTGACCCTTTTAAGAAGAAATTGTGCATCGGATATCACATTTCTTTCGTAAGAAATTACTAATGCGTCTGCAAGCTGGCGAATAATATTTAAAGCATGCGTTTTACCCGCAGCAGAGGGTCCTGCTACGATAATGATATCCTTGTTTGTATTCATAAAATCGAGATGTCCTATATTATATCAAAAACAAGATAATTTTGACACTCCATATTTTTAACATATCCTTATCTTTCTATTCGTATTTATTTATCGTGTATGCATTACCAGTACTAGAGGCGCAGCATCGTATAATACACAACCGTCTACATCACAGATAAATGTTCCCGGTAGAGTAAACGTGTATTTGCATGTTGTTTTGAAACTATGAAACTTTGTTGCTATGTGATTAGAGGGTTGGTTTCGCAGATGGTGTAGCAGCGTTTGTGGGTTTGTTCATTTTCAAGCCTTTATAAACAGTCTTTGCATCTTGTCCTGCGGTTTTAATATCCTGAATTGCTGTTGCGAGCATTTGTTTCGCACTTTGTATGGTAGTTATATTTGCCGGAAAACCTGTGGGAGTTAAAGGGGTAACTGTTGTGATAACATTTTGCGCTTGGGTTTTCGCATCGGCTAATTTTGTTTGCATGTCAGTTAAAGCAGTTTGCAATGTTGTTACATCTTGACCTGCTGTTTGTGCAGTTTGAATTTTTGTCTGTAGTTGCGCATTAATACCAGCTAATTTATCCACAGCGGTAAGGACACTATTGGCTGCAATTAGGAGTGAATTCTTTGGCATATACAGAGTAAATATACGATAAGAGCTTATCAAAGATTGAATATCAGTTCTTAACGTCGCCAAATCTGTATCTCCATCAATTGTTGCTTTTAATGTTGTAAGGCTTCCAATTGTTGTTTGGATTTCTGCAATCCGGGTTGTCTTTTCTGCTGAAAGTTTCGGAGAATTCTGCAATTTTGTTATCAATGCTTGTAATGCAACAATGCGTCTAATAATCTCTGCATCTGCTTTTGTTTTTAAACTGGTTAAATCCATACTTTGGATTGTTTTACCTGAGTTCGTTGCAGCAGGTATAGTTTGGGCATATACCGGTACAACTGTTGCTGTTGTGATAAAGATACTTAGTAAACTAATGATAATATATTTAAAGTTTTGCATATTTATTGTGATAAATCAGTTGGTTTATCGCTTAAACTACTGTTTACTGTATTCATATCAGCATCTAACGAAGCGGTGGTATTGTCAATATTTTGAGTATCACTATCTATTACAGGTGAAGGTGTAACTTGCTGATTATTTTGTGGAGTATATACACTATAAGGGGTAGCTTGTTTTACAGTTCCTGAAGACGCATTTTTGTAGGAATAATAGAAAAATCCAATACCTCCGGCAAAAAGTACAAGAATTGCTACTGCAACCATAACTGTTGGGTTGGAAGATTTAGGTTTTACTTCAGACGCTTGTATTTCAGGTGCTGGAATTTCCGGAGCTGCAGGAGCAGATTGTTCCGGTTGAGGTGGTGTTACTGGATCAGGTGTGGATGCAACAGGTTGCATTGGTGTTATCGGATCAGATGTGGATGGCGTTTCAGTTAAAGGTTTATCAGCCTCTAGCTGAGGCTCAACAGGTTTTACCGGCTCTAAGATAGAAACTGGTGGTATCGATGGTGTTGGATTATCTATTGGTAGTGTAACAGGAGTTGTAGGATCTTGGATAGGTGGTTCCATTAATATAGACTAACAGGAAAAATATCTGTATGTCAACCCCGGGATAAAAAAATTATTTTATAATTCATTTTTCCCTCTTGATTATTTTTAATTTTGTTCTATGCTAAATCCATGGATAGTTTTTTTAATCCAAAACGGTTTCTTCAAATTGGTGGCTTGTTGCTTGTGTTGGTGGGTATTTTGGGATTTGTGGGAGTGCTTGGCCCGACTCCAGCGAAAAGCATTTTTCATGACAAATGGTATTTTGATAATCTTGAGAATTGGGCGCATACAGTTCTGGGTATTGCAGGAATATTTTCGGCATTTGTACTGACACCGATGCTGAGAAAGTATTTAGTGCTGCTCTTGGGGATTATCGGCCTTATTGTTGGTATATATGGATTTCTGGTTAGTCCGATTTTCCTTGGAGCGAATTTGGAAAATCCCGCAGACAATATTCTGCATTTAGTAATTGCAGCCTGGGCTTTTTATAGCGCTATGCATCAAGAATCGGGAGTTTCTTACCAAACCCTTACTTGACTTCTTCTTCTCAGCTTTTTATGATTAAGCGTATGCTAAAATATTTGTTGTCTTTGATTCCTTCTCAACAAGTCTATGCGCATTGTGATATTCCTTGCGGGATTTATGATCCAAAGCCTGCGCAGATAGCAGCAGCGACAGTGATGAGGATGGTGGAAAAAATAGAAGCATTGCCAAAAGAAAACCCAAGTGTTGAAGACAGAAATAATTTTGTGCGGATGGTCATGGTAAAAGAGCAGCATGCACAGAAATGTAAAGAAGAGATTTTGATCTTGTGGACTGATTATTTCAAACCTGATCATTTGGAACTGTTTCCTGACTTACATGAAAAATTTTGGATGGCTGCAAAACTTTGCTCAGAAAATAAGCAACATGTCAGCCGTGAATCTGCGCAAAAATTAATTGACGCAGTAAATGAAATAACGCAGATATTTGAAAAATCCAAAACTCCTGTAAAATAGTGTTTGTAAAATATACAATTTCCGGCAATAGCATGTACCCCACGTTTAAAGCAGGAGAGACAGTACTTGCGTATAAGTTCCCATTTCTCAAAATTAAAACAGGTGATGTTGTTATAGCCAAAGATCCGAGAACTGATCGTTTACTCCTCAAGAGAATTAAGGAAATAAAAAATAACCGATATTTTTTGGTGGGAGACAATGAGAAAGAGAGTACGGATAGTAGGGAGTTTGGGTTTGTGGATAAAAAATTAATCATAGGAAAGGTTTTTTTAAAATTATAAGTACTTTGTCATTGCTTCGTTCCTCGTAATGACAAAACCCAAAGAGTTATGATATCCTAAATCAATGCACGCGTTTCTCTTAGTCAACGGAATACTGCTCTTTTTAATTCTAATTCTGTTATTTTTGCTCTCAGGAATATGGCCGCCTGATAGTCCTTGGGCGCCATGGTGGCAGATGCCGCCTGAGATAATTCGACGGATGTGCAAATTGGCAAAAGTAAACAAAAAGTCTGTGATTTATGATTTGGGTTCCGGTACAGGGAGAGCTTTGATAATCGCTGCAAAAGAATTTGGAATAAAGGGAATTGGCATTGAGATAGATCCCTTGCGCTATTATATTTCTCAATTCAATCATTGGCGCTATCATACAGGCGGCAATGTAACTTTTCTTAAGAAAAACTTCTTTGCAGTTCCTCTTACTAAAGCAACAGTGCTATTTATTTATCTAATTCCCAATGCGCTCAAGCGTTTAGTTCCAAAGTTCATGAAAGAACTACAATCTGGAACGGTGATTGCGAGTTATAAATATGCTTTACCTGTTGAGATGTTTAAAGGGAAACTGAAGTTAATTGAGGAGGATAAGTCGATGGGAATTTTTGTATATAGTGTAGAATAAATACTATCGGTTTTTTAACCGAAGCATTATCCACCGCAGTTTATCAGCGCCTTTGTATAACGGATAAAGTGTTGGGTTGATAATCAGATCATAACTGCCGACAAATTCTACAAGCCTTGGCCCATAACCTTGCTTTAAACGATGAAATCCATACCAAGGATCAGTAGTATCTGGCTCCGGACCCATAGATCCCCACATGTCAAATGTTTTCAAACCAAGTTTTTTTCCAAACAATATTGCTTCCCACATCATGAGATTGGATGCCATGACATTTTTATACTGATTGCTTGAAGCACCGTAAGGATAATACAAGGTGTCATGCAAAGTAAATAATACCCAGGCGACTAATATTGTAGTTTCTTTTTGCTCCGGAGGGTTATATTTTGCAAGAAACAGATGTGCTTTCAATCCTTGATTCTTATTTCTTAAACTTTCCCACATGAAACGGTGATATTGTTTCGTATGAGCAAAGAATTTTTGCCTTGTTGTTGTTTCATCCATAAGTTGCCAATATGTTTCAAATGCTTCATCTGAATTGTCTTCAATAATTCGTACACCATGCTTTTGCGCAACCCGTATGTTATACCTGGTTTTTGGATGCATATTTTTTAATAGTTCATCTTCGGGTTTAGTGAGATCTAATTGAAAAGTATATTTTGTAAATAAAGGATGAGCTGAGGGCAATAATTTATAATCTTTTGAAATTGGAAATTTTTCGATGTTTGGTTCGATTTGGATAAAAATGCATTTTTCTTGTTTACCGATTATTTGTAACGCTTTGAGTAACACCTCATCTGGCAAGTAGCCTTTTGGTAAATAACCAATGTTCCAAGGTGTATGAGGAATTTTGTGGATAGTAAGTTGAAAACTTTTAGTAAGCTTCTTACCATCAAAGAGACCTCGGCGGATTACTTTGACACCTGTTTTCTCACGAAATTCTCCCCAAGCATAAGCTTGTAAAGGGTGCGTTGCAACAGCGTCGAACTGATCTTGTTGGTCTTTTGTAATTGTTTCAAATTTCATATTTACCTTGTGCGCGCGAGTATACTCGCTCTGTTCTCCTTAATAATGGAGCAATGTAACAATGCAACAATGAAAAAATCATAAAAATTCAGGAATATCAGAATCAATATACTTGCTTATTCCCAAATTCTGTTCTATAACGCGTTCTGGAATTTCAAGGAGAAATCTTGAAGGGGTTGATGAAGAGCGTTGACCGAAGAAAAGTCTTCGTCTGGCGTATGTCAGGAATAATTTTTCTTTTGCCCGCGTCATACCAACATAACACAAACGTCTTTCTTCTTCTAGTTCACTTCTATCCATAAGCACTCTGCTATGAGGAAATAACCCTTCTTCCATGCCTACCATAAAGACTGTCTGGAATTCCAGACCCTTGGCAGCGTGTAATGTCATGAGGGTGACTGCGTTATTTTTATCTGCGCCTGCTGGTTTGTATTCCTTCTCAATCAATGCAACATTTTCCAGAAATTGTGATAAAGCGGGAAATGCTAACGCAACTGAACGTAGTTCCTTGATATTTTCCAGACGTTGTCTGTCTTCTTCTTCATTTTCATCATACAACTCCAAATAGCGTGTTGCATGCATAACTTTGTCTAAGACATCTATCGTTACATGATCTTGCTTGGAATCAAGGCTAACTTGATAATCTAAGAATTTTTGTAATCTTCCTTTGCCGAGTTTTTCAATGCGTCGTAAAGAGATGCTATCTTTCGAATTAGAAATTACCCGAAGATAGGCAAGTACATCTTTGATTTCTTTTCTTTCATAAAACCTTGTACCGCCAACTAAAGTATAGGGAATGCCCTGATGCAGTAAGATTTCTTCCAGAACACGTGATTGAGCGTTGGTGCGATAGAGAATTGCTATTTGTGAAAGCTTTTCTTGGTTGGCTTTTAAATACCCCACTATGAATAATGCTTCGTCCTGTTCATTGCGTGCTTCATACATGGTTATATTTTCTCCGTTTGGATTTTCTGTCCACAGTTTGAGTACGGGATGTGTAGTATTCTTCGCAATGACTTGTGAAGCTGCATCCAGGATCTTTTGCGTTGAACGATAGTTCTGATCCAAGGAGAGGGTTATCACATTTTTAAAATCGTCTTTGAATTTTGATAAATTACGAAAGTCTGCTCCACGCCAGGAATAAATACTTTGCGCGAAATCTCCGACTACACAGATATTCTGATATTTTTTTGCCAACAGCTTAGTTAATACATATTGCGCGCGATTTGTGTCTTGATATTCATCAATGAGAATATATTTAAATTTATTTTGATATTTCGTGAGTATTTCTGGATTTTTTTCAAATAATTGTACGACCTTAAAAATCAAATCATCAAAATCTAATGCTTCACTTTCTTTTAAAATTTTTTGATAGACACCATACACTTGTGCAGCTACTTGCTGGAAATGGCCGCGTGCCATTGACAAATATTCCTGCGCAGTAATCAATTCATTTTTTGCTTGAGAAATTGTTGCTAGGAGTGATCCCGGCTTATATTCCCGTATAGAAATATCGCGCAATTTCATTGCTTCTTTAATTGCATCTAATTGATCTTGAGAATCATAAATAACAAACTTATTAGACAAACCTATATATTGTCCATCAATGCGAAGAATTTTTGCGCATAATGAATGAAAGGTAGTAATCAATGGCTTAGGTCCGGCTTGCAAAAAGTCTTCCACACGTTCCTTCATCTCATTTGCTGCTTTGTTAGTAAAGGTTACACATAAAATATTATCTGGTTCGATATGTTTCGCAGTTACTAAATACAAAACTTTGTAGGTTAGTACTCTGGTTTTTCCGGAACCTGCGCCTGCCAAAATAATCATCGGCCCGTCTGTTTTTTGTACTGCTTTCTGTTGCTGAGGATTTAAGTCCTTGAGAAAATTTTGTTCCATAGAGTATAATTGATATCTATTCTATCATATGAAAAAATTGTTTATCATTGCGAACTGGAAATCCTATAAAACAGAGACTGAGGCCATTAAATGGCTTCAGGAATTTCAATTATCTAACTTTGGTTCATCGCCAGAGGGTGACAAATTGCCAATTTCTAATGGAGGTGAAGGAGAGAATAAAGAAATAATCATTTGTCCCCCAGTCACATTACTTTCTCCAATGAGAGAGTATATTGATGAGCACACATTGCCTATTACACTTGGAGCTCAGAATATTTCGCCCTTTGATGAAGGGCGGTATACTGGAGAAATAAATGGAAAGCAAATTAAAGAGTTTGCCAAATATGTGATTATAGGTCATTCGGAGCGTCGGGATAATTTTGACGAAACTAATGAATTATTGGTAAAAAAAGTGGCTATGGCAAATAAATATGAGTTAATTCCTATATTTTGTATTCAAGGTAAAGAAACTAATATACATATTGAATCAGGTATTGTCGCATACGAACCGGTAGCAGCAATTGGCTCCGGTAATCCGGATACACCCGAGGATGCACAAAAAATTGCATTTGGTGTGAAGGAGAAGAACGCAGCGCTTGCTATTGTGTATGGTGGTAGCGTAACGTCAGAAAACGTTAACTTATTTACCAGTCAGTCAGCAATTCATGGTGTATTGGTGGGTGGTGCAAGTCTTGATCCGCAGGAATTTTCTCAAATAATCAAAAATGCGTAAATTTTTTATTTTTATTGCAATTGTTTTTATTGTAGGATTTGGTATCAAAATATTTCTTGATAATACCAAATTAACGCCGGTAATCAAGCATTTTGTCTTGCATAATAATACTGATTTTAAGATAGTTAATGATAAAACTAATATGTTACTTTTAGG
>WNFI01056487.1_pt1 | contig 22525 bp, 19 predicted proteins | sample 5400471 | NCBI WGS metagenome assembly WNFI01 (sample SAMN13153348, study PRJNA577476) | soil metagenome | isolation source: 100 cm saprolite on Douglas fir-dominated hillslope | place: USA:California | collected 2013-09-17
CCCCTCGCTGTCCTCGTCGTACACGCCCACCTCGTCGTGAAAGATGGCGTGAAAACGCACGTAGCGAAAGTCCGCGACCCTTTTCAGCTCCCGCAGGTCTGCGCGATAACTTGCGCGCAGCGTCAGTATGGCGCGGCCGGATCCGAAGGCCTGCTCCCAGAAGTGAGGAAAGGGAGTGCTCCGGGCGCGGGCGTCGATCTCAATCGGGCCGGACGCGGGTGCTGCGGCGCCGGCGACCGGACAGGCGCCGATGAGGAGCAGGGCCAGGGCCGCGTCGCTGATCCTCATCGCCCGGTGGCGGCGTCCAGCTTCTTCAGCATCACGGCGATTTCCGGATTCGACATGAAGTTCTTCCACAGCAGACCGGTGCGATAGTTCTCCACCATCGCGACGATCGGTGCCTGGTTGAGCCCCATGTAGATGGGCGAGACCCAGTTGACCGAGGGGTTATAGGCATCGCGCGGTCCGTAGATGTCCCACAGCTCGGCACCGAGGTCGCGATAGTAGTGCCTGAAAGCCGCCATCGAGGCCTCTGGGGTATAGGGGAAGGACGCCAGCGCACCCGTCAGGGTGATGGTGCCGGTGTCATTGATTTCATCGGGCGCCGGCGTCGCGTAGCCGGTAGGCCCGTCGCTGGCGGTCAGGCCCCAGGCGTCGGCGCCGTAACCTTTGTAGTGCTTCGGATTGGCGATGCAGTAGGCGCGATTGATCAGGGCGATATTCCGGTTGTTCTCGAAGTACGACGGCGTGTACCGATCATGCAGGCTGTGCGGATCGAAGCCCATGAAGGAGTAATGCGTGAAGAACAACGGCCCGCCGCTGCCCACGCCGACGTCAAGCTTGATGCCAAAGTAGGTCTTGCCGTTGCCGTAGTGGTTGCCGTCGGGGCTGCCCGACCAACCCTGCCGGTATTCGAGCGCCCGGCTGTCCTGGCTGGCCCAGCCGGAGTAATACATGCCGGCTGGTACGCTGTGCGTTGGCGAAGCAATCGCGAGCAGATAAACCACCATCGTCTCATTGAAGCCGATGAGTGGGTGGTGAATCTGGAAGCCCCATTGGGGCGACCAATGCCAATAGATGAAATCGCTGTGCTCGTTGTCGCGGTACCAGTCCCATTCGACGCCCTCCCATAGCGCAGTGATACGCTGGTAGAGATTGCGCTCACGCGCGCTGGGCCCCTTGAAATACTGGCGCGCGGTGAGCAGGCCCTGCATCATGAACGAGGTCTCCACCAGATCGCCGCCGTTGTCGAGCATGCCGAACAGCGGCATGGTCTGGCCGGTCGCGCCATTCATATAGTGTGACCAGGCGCCGTGGTAGCGCGGCGCGCGCTCCAGAAACCCGACTATCCGGTCCATGCGCTCCAGGCCCTGCTCACGCGTGATGAAGTGGCGATCGACGCCGACGACGAGCGCCTCGATGGCGAAGCCGCTGGCTCCGGTCGCGACGATGCGGTCATCGCCCGGCATGTTCTCGTGCGCCAGGCCCGAATTGGGTTCGGCGCCCTCCCAGTAATAGTGGAAGGCCCCTTCCTGCAGCATCGTCAGCAGCTCATCGTCGCTCAGCTCATGCGTCATCGCGCTGGCGGCGCCGCTCGCCGCCGTTTCGAGGTTCTGCCAGTCCGCCGCGGTCACTCGGTAATCCGCCTTGGCCCCGGCGCGGCCCAGGAAATCCGAATACAGATGTGTCCCGGGCAGCTGGATGCCAATCGGCGTCCATGCGCCGCCATCCAGTGAACGGTAAATCACGTAATGAGCGAGCTCCGCCGATTCCGCTCCCTCCCAGCGCAGCAGCACATGCCGGTCGTAGCCCCGGGCCGTGAGCTGCGTGGGTGCCGCGATCAACGCCGCTGATCCGCCCGCCGGCGGCTCATCAGCGACGTGCACCTGGTCGACTATCAGGGTGTGGGCGACGCCATCGGCCCGGCCCTGGTGAAAGATGACGCTCTGCAGCCGCTCGGGATGAAATTCATACACGGAAGCCGATTTGAGCGCGAGCATCGGAATGCGCAGCTGCAGCCATCTTCCCGCCGGGATGTCGCCCGTGTATTTTCCGAGCGGCTCCGGCACGGTGAAGCTGCCCGGGAATTCCGCCACCTGTAAGCCATTGCGGGCGTCGGACAGGACCAGCTCGGGCAGATCGCCCGCGGCGATGGCCTGCGGGGCGTACACCCATATATAGAGCGTCTTTCCGCTCAGCTCGGGATAGCGGTTGGGGAAATTGACCAGATGAATCTCGGCGTCCCAGCCGCCGCCGGGTGCGGACAGGCCTGGGCAGTGCTGTTCCAGTAGGAATCCGCCTGCTGGCTGTTGTCGAAGACGACGTGGCGATAATAGGCGGTCTGCGCCAGCACGGCGGGCGGCAGCATGAATCCGAAGGCAATGCAGGCGGTGAGGTGGCGACGCGGCATGGCTCCCCCAGTTCGTTCCGGTTACTTCTTCAGCCGCAGCGCGGTGTGGTCCCGGTCCTGTTCAGCGGCCAGCCACACGCCTTCCCGCTCGCCGCCGGCAAAGCGCCGCAGCCCGAATTCCCGGATCTTCGCGTCCGGCACCCTGGCCAGCGGCGTGTAGCGCGGGTGCTGGGATTCCTGGTAGGGGTTGTTGCGGGCGGCGTTGTAGGTGCAGATCATGGACCAGCGCGGATGGGGCGACTTGTTCTGGTCCGAGCGGTGCAGCAGGTTGGCGTGGAAATACACGGTGTCGCCCGGCTCCATCTCGAGGTGCACGAGCTCCAGGTGCTTGAGCAGGTGGTTCACGCGCTCATTGTCCGCGCCGGCCTGCTCGCCGGTCAGCACGTGATCGAGGCGGCCGGCGTGATGCGAGCCCCGGATGACCTGCAGGCAGCCGTTCTCGCGCGTCGCGCGATCCACGGCGATGTAGGCGCTGGCCATCCAGGGGAAAAGTACAGCGTTGTGGTACCAGTAGCCGTAGTCCTGGTGCCAGGTCCAGGCGCCGCCGACCAGCGGGTCCTTCATGATCATCTTCGAGTGATAGTGGTAGACCTCCCCGCCCAGCAGTTTTTCAACGGAGCCGACGATGGATTCGCAGCGCGCGATCATCCCGTAGATGGTCTCGGTGGGGTGATTCCACAGCGACAGACGCACGGTACCGCCTTCCCCGTCGGCCCTGCCGAAGGAATGCTCATCGAGCACCCGGTCCTCGCGTGCGGCGCGCCCGAGCAGTGCGGTTTCCTCCGGATCGAGCATGCCCCGGACCAGGACGAAGCCGTCCCGGTTGAAGGCGGCGACCTCAGCGTCACCGATGATGCCCTTGGCCATGTCTACAGTGCCTTCGTAGCAGGCGCCTGGCTCCAGAATACCTCGATTTCCTCCAGGGGGCGGTTTTTGGTTTCCGGCACATAGCGCCAGGTGAAGATCGCCTGCGCCAGCGACACCGCGGCCAGGAAGCCGAAGGTCGCGGCCTGTCCGAGCCGATGGAGTGCCAGCGGAAACAGCTGCACCACGACCGCATTGGCCACCCACTGGGTGAGCACCGGCACGATCATGGCCGTGCCCCGGATATTATTGGGGAAGATTTCCGGCACCAGGGTCCAGAACACCGGCCCGATGCAGGAACAGAAGCAGATCAGATAGGCGAGGATCAGCACCAGGACCAGCGGTCCGTGAAACTGCCCCAGCAGCACGGCGATCGTCAGCGCCAGGAGCGAGAGCGCCATGCCCAGTGAGCCGACGATGTACAGCGGCCGGCGGCCGTAGCGATCGATCGTCCAGAAGGAGACGGCCGTGAACAGGAAGTTGGTGAGGCCGACGACGAAGGTCGACAGCAGCGCGGCGTCCAGCTGCCAGCCGGCCGACTGGAAGATCGCGGGGGCGTAGTCGATGACGGTGTTGATGCCGGAAAAATGGATCAGTATCGCGAGCCAGAAACCCACCAGTACGGCACGCCGGATCCCCGGCTGCAGCAGATCGCGCCAGGCGCGGCGCTGGATGCGCAGCGAAGCGGTGATTTCACCCACGGCGAACTCGGCGCTTGCTCGGCCGCCGATGCGCTCGAGGATGGCGTAGGCCTCATCGCGCCTCCCGGCCATCATCAGGAATCGCGGGGTCTCCGGGGCACGCAACAGCAGGCCGAGGAAAATGACCGACGGAATGACGCCGGTCATGAACATCCAGCGCCAGTTGTCCGGACCGAGATCCCGCAGCAGATAGTTGATGCAAAAGGATACGAGGATGCCGGTGACGATGGACATCTGGTAGAGCGCACCCATGCGCCCGCGCACCGCGGGTGGCGAGATTTCCGAGACGTACATCGGCGACACCAGCGAGACCGCGCCGACCGCCAGGCCGCCGAGGAAGCGTGCCGCGAGGAAGACCGGGAAATTCCAGGCCAGGCCCGTGGCCGCCGAGGTCAGCGCGAACAGCACCGCGACGCCGAGCAGGATGCGCTTGCGGCCGTAGCGATCCGTGGCGCGCCCGGCAACCGCGGCGCCGATGACACAGCCAAACAGCAGTGAACTGAAGGCCAGCCCCAGGCTCAGGTCGTCGAGGCGGAAGTGCCTGAGCAGAAACGGTCCGGCGCCGCTGATGATCGCGACATCGAAGCCGAACAGCAGTCCGCCGGTGGCCGCCGTGGCCGCCAGGAACAGGACGTAGCGCATATTGGTTTCGGAGCGCACGATCTTGCCGCCTGCTAGCGGCCAAAATCAGCGGTCTTGAGCTGCAGCTGCACCTGGAGCGGCAGCTCTGCCGATGAGGGCCCCGCCGCCAGCGTGTAGCGGCCCCCGGCCAGATGCCAGCGCTGCGCCCTGCTGTCGAAGTCCGCGAGCAGCCTGCGATCGATGGTGATCTCAGCAGGCTTGCTCTCGCCGGGCCGCAGCGCCAGCTTCACCCAGCCCAGCAGGCGGCGCCGCTCGCCCTGCGGCGCGGCGAGCAGATACAGCTGTGCGGTTTCCTGTCCGGCGACGGCGCCGGTATTCGTGACGGTGAAGCGCGCACGGGGCGCCTCACCCGCGGTGGCCGTCAGCGTGGCGTAATCGAAAACGGTGTAGGAGAGCCCGAATCCAAACGGAAACAGCGGCCGCTCGCCGCGGCGCGCGTACCAGCGATAACCGACGTCCGAGCCCTCGATGCTGTAGTCGACATCCAGCACGGTGCCGGGCGGGGGCTCATCCGTATAGGTGGGTTGGATGACGTCCGCGCCCGGCAGAGTCGGGCGTGGCAGCTGCGCGAGACTGGCCGGGAAGGTCACCGGCAATTTCCCGGAAGGATTGACGTCGCCGAACAGGATGGCAGCCAGCGCCTCGGCCCCGCGTGCGCCGGGGTACCAGGCTTCCAGTACCGCGTCGGTCTGCTCGAGCCAGGGCATCAGCACCGGGCCACCGGTCTCGAGCACGACGATCGTGTGCGGGTTGGCCGCGGCGATCGCGGCGATGAGCGTTTCCTGCCCATCGGGCAGGTGCAGGTCCGGCACATCGAATCCCTCGCTGCGCCACTCGGTGGCGAAGACCAGGGCGACGTCGGCGGCGCGTGCGATGCGGGTCGCCTCGCTCAGGTACCGTCCGTCGCGATATTCAACCTGCGCGCCAGGCAGGCGCGCCTGGATGGCCTGCAGCGGTACCGACCGGTGGTAGGCCTGCGTGATGAAGTTGGCGTACGTACCGTTGTTCGTCAGCGGCACGGAAATGGCGGGGCCGTCGGCGCTCTGCACCTGCGAAGAGCCGGCACCCGAGAGCACGCCGGAATCGGCGTAGCCGCCGATCACGGCGATGCGCTTGAGCTGGCCCGAGAGGGGCAGGGTGTGATTGCGATTACGCAGCAGCACGATGCCTTCGCTCGCCACCGCTTGCGCCACCCGGGCATCAGCCTGGACATCGATCGGCGCTGGCGGCTCGGCGCTGTCGGCACCCACGGCGTAGATCGAGCGCAGGATGCGCTGGTTCATGTCGCGCAGCCGCCTCGCATAGGCCGGATCCTCAGCGGCCGCCTGCGCCAGTGTCTGGCCCAGAAATACGGCGGGGTCGAGCTGCGAACCTGACTGCTTCCCGCAGGCGTGCGCCTGGTTCACCTTGTTATAGGCACACATCACCGCGCCGGGATGGCCCTGCTCGATCGCAATCTGGAAGGCGAGCAGGTCGCTCTCGCGCGCCGCGGCATCGCTGAGGTTGGAGCTCGCGACCTTGCGGCCCGTTTCCTGGCCATTGAGTGCGAAATGCTTGACGGTCGAGATCACGTGCGTGGACTGGATGCCGCTGACGGCGGCGCCGGACATGAGCCCGGTGTGCAATGGGTCTTCGCCCAGGTACTCGAAGGTGCGGCCGTTGCGCGGATCGCGCATCAGGTTCATGCCGCCGGCCAGCAGGACGTTGAAGCCCTTGGACCGCGCTTCGCTGCCGATCATCGCGCCGCCGGTGCGCATCAGTTCCAGGTTCCACGTCGCGCCCATGGCGAGCCCGGACGGGAGCGCCGTGGCGCCATCGTGCCGGCTGCCCAGCACCCAGGCGACGCCCAGGCTGGCGTCGGTTTCCTTGAGCGGCGGAACCTGCAGCCGCGGGATGCCCGGAACAAACCCGGCACCGATCACGGCACCCGGCGGGATCGGTGCGGGATCGGCGAACGGCAGCGCCATGACGCCCACCGTCAGGATCGTGCGCTCGTCCGGCCGCATCTTTGCAAGGACAGCTGCCGCGCGGGCATCGGGGTCTTTGGGCAGCGGCGCGGCCGCTGCGCCTGCCGCGAGCAGCAAGCTGTGCAGGACTAGCAGCGGCGGCACCAGTCGGAGCATCGGGTTGTGACCCTTGAGATCGGGGGCTCTGTGCGCGGACTGTAGCGGATCCCGCCGCGCGCGCAAAGCAGCCGCTTTGGGCACCGGTCCCGCGTTCTCTAAGCTACTATGCCTTCGACGACCCGGGCCCCGCCGGGAGTCAAGAAGGAAGTTCCGCATGACAAAGGGCAGATTCCGGGCCGTATTCCAGCTCGTGCTGCTGGGCTGCGTCGTGGCGGCCACGGACGCCGCCAGCGATCTGGACGCGCTCCATGCCAGCATCGACAGGCTGGCCGATCAGGTGGAACCGCACGTGATCGCCAATCGCCGCTATATCCACCAGCACCCGGAACTCTCCAACCGCGAGACCGAGACCGCGGCTTACATCGCCGAACGCCTGCGGGCGCTGGGTCTGGAAGTGCACACCGGTATAGCGAAGACGGGCGTCGTCGCGGTGCTGCGCGGCGGCAAGCCCGGCCCGGTCGTGGCGCTGCGCTCCGAGCTGGATGCGCTGCCGGTCACCGAGGAGGTGGACCTGCCGTTCAAGTCGACGGTGCGCAGCACCTTTAACGGCAAGGAAGTCGGCGTGATGCATGCCTGCGGGCATGACGCGCACATGGGCATGCTGCTGGGCGTGGCGGAGATTTTCTCGCAACTGCGGCCGCAGTTGCACGGCACCGTGAAATTCATCTTCCAGCCGGCTGAGGAAGGCGCGCCCTCGGGCGAGGAAGGCGGCGCCGCGCTGATGGTGAAGGAAGGCGTGCTGAGCGATGAGCCGAAGCCGGAAGTCATCTTCGGCCTGCACGCGTGGACCACGTTCGAAGCCGGTCAGATTGCCTGGCGTGCCGGCGGCATCATGGCCGGGGCCGACGACCTGAAAATCGTGGTGCGTGGCCGCTCAACGCACGGTGCCATGCCCTGGAACGGCGTGGATCCGATCGTCGTCGCCTCGCAGATCGTGCTGGGCCTGCAGACCATCGCCAGCCGCCAGGTCAACGTGACCAAGGCGCCGGTGATCGTCACCATCGGCACGATCGACGGCGGCGTGCGCTCCAATATCATTCCGGATGCGGTCACGATGCTCGGCACCGTGCGGACGCTCGACCCGCAGATGCACGACGACGTGCTCGAGCGCGTGCGCCGCACGGCCGAGGGCATCGCCGCGGCCTCGGGCGCCACGGCCGAAGTCACGATCGGCGCGGATGTGGCCGATCCCATTACCTACAATGACCCGGCGTTCATGGCCCGCATGCTGCCGACTCTGGCGCGGGTGGCGGGCGCCGCACAGCTCGTCGAGACGACGCCGTTCACGCCGAGCGAGGATTTCTCCATCTATCAGCAGCATATTCCCGGCATTTTCTTTTTCCTCGGCGTGCGCAAGCCGGGCGCGAGCATGGTGGAGTACGCACCGAACCATTCGCCCCGATTCAGGATCGACGAGTCCGCCCTGAAGCTGGGCGTGCGCGCGCTCGCCAATCTGACCGTCGATTACCAGGCGCAGGCGCGCTGAAGCCGATGCGCGCGCTCCGCCAGCTCTTCGACAACAACCGGGTCTGGGCTGAGCGACTCCGACGGCAGGATCCGGATTTCTTCCGCAAGCTCTCGCAGCAGCAATCGCCCGCTTACCTGTGGATCGGCTGTTCCGACAGCCGCGTGCCGGCCAACGAGATCGTCGGCCTCCTGCCCGGAGAACTGTTCGTCCATCGCAATATCGCCAACCTGGTGGTGCACACCGATCTGAACTGCCTGTCGGTGATGCAGTTCGCCGTCGATGTGCTGCAGGTGCGGCACATCATCGTCTGCGGCCACTATGGCTGCAGCGGCGTGCGCGCCGCGCTGCGCCGGGACCGCATCGGCTTGAGCGATAACTGGCTGCGCCACGTGCAGGACGTGCGGCAGAAGCATCACGACGGCCTGGCGGCCGCGGGCAGCGAAGCCGTGGCCGGCGATCGCCTGTGCGAACTGAACGTCATCGAGCAGGTGGCGAATGTCTGCCAGACGACCATTGCCCGTGACGCCTGGGAGCGCGGCCAGACGCTGGCGGTGCACGGCTGGATCTACGGCCTCAAGGACGGGCTGCTGCGGGATCTGGACACGACCGTGGCGGAAGCGCAGGAGTCGCAGGACGTCTATCAGCGCTCGCTCGCCGCCCTAGCTCTGACCTGACTGCGGGGGCCTGATTCTGGCCGGATCGTCGGCCGGCAGCACATCGCAGGCCCAGTCCATGCGTTTCCATTTCGGCACGGGAGTGCTCTCACCCGCGCGCGGCACGAATTCCGAAGGCGCTACTCTCCGCATGCGGTGAATGTAACGCGGGCAATTCGGAAACACCTGCTGCACCCTGACCGTCACCAGGAACTGCGCACCGACGTAGCGCGGTTCGACGCTGTCGGCGGCAATGATGCTGGCGGCGCCCTGCACGCGCAAGCGCTGCGGCTGCTCGAAATCGATGAACAGCAGGCCGACCTGCGCAGTCGAGTCGACGTTGCCCATCGACAGGTACATGCCGTTGCCGTCGTAATTCGGAAACACCAGGGTGTGCTCGTCGGGAGTGCGCACGAAACCGGGGTCGCCGCCCTTGTAGGAACAGGTGGGGCGCCCTGCAGAATCGACGGTGGCGAGGAAGAACAGATCGCGGCTGGCAATGAAGGTCCGGTCCTCGGCGTTGAGCTCCGTGCGGCACAGCCGTTGCTCGATGCGGTCGGCGAGACGTTCCGTGTCGAAGCGCCGTTGCAGGGCCCGATGCGATTCGTTGTAGAGATTTGACACGGTCCGTCCGCCGCTCCCTAGATGCGGTAGCGCAGTTTCACGAAGAACAGGCTGGAGTCGACGTTGTTCACCGCGCGTGTGAACTGGCTGCCGAGGGACTCGCTGCGATCGGTGAGCGAGCCGTCACCGCCCCGGCTGTAGACCACGTACAGGTCCGACAAGGGGTGAAACTCATATCGATAACGCAATTGCAAACCCAAGGTGCTGACCGTGAAATCGTTCGGCAAGCCGCCCACCGCATTGGGCGTACCGTCCGCCGCCAGATCATAGGCCTGGAGCGCCTCGGCACCGAGCCCGATCCACTGGAGCTTGAAGCGCAGTTCCTGCTTGGAGGTCGGGTACCAGTTGACATTGAGGCTCGAGTCGAGCTCGTGGCGCCGGTACGTCGCCACCTGCCGGCCGGCCGTCCACAGCAGCCAGTTCGGGCTGTCGTAGTAGCTGAGGGTCGTATCAACGCTGAGGTTCTCGGTCAGGAACCATTTTGGAATCAGGCGCAGTTCCCGCGTGTACTGCCCGAAGCCCTGTTCCCTGAGGTAGGCGGTGACCTCATAGCGGAAGCTCCCGACGATGGCGCTCGTGAAATCGGCGCCCCAGTTGTGCCGCGATGGCATGCGCAGGCTCCCGTTGCCGCGCGTGATCAGGTCGTCAAATCCCGGCCACTCGTGAAAATAGAAGAACAGGCTCGATGAGCCGTTGCGCCATTGATAGAACTTGTCGATCTCGCTGGTCGCCACCAGGCGCTCACCGTGCGCGGTGTAGGGTACGTCCAGTCCCAGATACCAGCTGCCATTGTCCGCCAGCGATCCGCTGCGATAGTGACGAACGAACAGCTGGCTCTCGCTCTGGAAGCGGGCCAGATCGGTGCGTTGCTGGTAACCCAGATCGTTGAAGTCCAGGTGCGGGTCGTACCAGGTCAGGTGCAGCGTGTGCTGCCAGCGTCCCCCCGGCTGATAGTCAAATTTCGCCCACGCTCCGTACCCGCGGCTGTTCGTGCCGCCCGCCGCGGAGCTCGCGTGGATGTCGGACATCAGCACCTGGGTCTCGAGCGAGATTCCGGCGCCCAGACGCCGGTTCAGGTCCAGCGTATGCAGGTAGGCATCGCGACCCAGGGTAGGGTGGAGCGCCGCCGTGCCCAGATATCCGAGGCTGAAGCCTTCGTGCTCATGGCGCCACCGGCCGGCCAGGAATCGCCGTCCCTCGGCCTGCAGTGAATTCCGTTCCACGGCGCCGAACAGGCCATATTCCTCATCGCCCTGGATCCCAGTGTACTTGGCCGCGGCCAGCACGTCGCTGGACTGTTCCGGGCCAGCGTCGGGTGCCGCGCCAATGCGCCGCGTGTTCACCAGGCGGTCGCTGGTGGAGTTGTCGCCCTGGAGCGGATTGATGCGCAGGTCAAAGAGCTGCTGTCCCTGGGTAAAGAACGGCCGCTTCTCTTCGAAGAACGTCTCGATCGCGGAAAAGTTCACGACCAGGTTGTCGCTCTCGACCTGGCCGAAGTCCGGATTCACGGCGGCGGACAGCTGGTTGCGGCCGTTGGGCTTCCAGAACACATCGAAGCCGGCGCGACCCTTCGACACTCCGCTCAGGGTGTCGTGCGAAAACGAAACGTACGGATACCAGTCGAGCGAGGAAGTGGGGTAGCGCGGCACTTCGACATGCTGAAAGTCGCGCACGAAGTTCGGTTCGAATAGCTCGATGGCCGGAAATGCGAAGCGCACGGCCTCATGCTTGAGGTAGCGGCCGGCGTAGATGCCGATGGTGCGCTTGTTGCCGTTGACCGCACCTTCGGGCGCCACCGACCAGGGAATCCGCCACTCGGCACTCCAGCCGCGCTCATCTTCCCATGTGGTGGCCTCCCAGTCCGCGTCCCAGTCGCGGGACAGGTCGGTCTGGTTGAGGATGATGCTGTCGCGCTTGGCGCCGCTGATCGTGACGGTGAATTCGTAGGCCGTCTTGCCCAGTCCCTCGAAATCGATGATCAGGATCGCCGGATCGGCGTCCATGTTGGGGGCGTCACGGGGCGAGCGGCCGTGAGTGCGCTGGTCCGGCGGATGCTCGGCGCGCAGGCCGACGTAGAGCGCGTCCGGGAGCGCCAGGACCCGCAGCTCGCTGGCATACTTTGGCGTCTCACGTGTGAACGGTTCGGTGACGCGAAAATCGCCGAAGACCTGCGCCCGCGCCCATTCCGGTTCGTCCAGGCGGCCGTCGATGTTGATGGCATGTGCCGTGCCGGCGGCCAGCAGCAGCACAAGGACCAGGCGGGCCGCGAACTTTCCTACCATGGGCGCTCCCGGATGGACGCCCTGGCGGCGCCTGTTTGACCTTTGACGTACCGCCGGGTGGTAAGTTGCACAGGTCCCGCACGTGAGTATGATCGATGCGCCCCCGGAGCGGAACCGCGCCCGCCGCCAGCGGTGATAGAAATAAGGAGTCTTCCATGCGGCGCTCATCCTCCCGCCACCGGCGTCTGCTCGCCGCCGCAGTCCTGACGCTGGCGGCCTGCAGCCCCAAGGATGCGCCGGCGCCTGCCGGCCCGCCGGCCGATACGCTCGAAGGCGCACTCGACATCGTCGCCTGGCCCGGCTATATCGAGCGCGGTGCCAGCGACAAGAACCACGACTGGGTGACACCGTTCGAGCAGGACACCGGTTGCCGGGTCACCGTCACGACCGCCGGCACCTCCGATGAAATGGTCTCGCTGATGAGCCGGGGTGGGTACGATCTGGTCACTGCCTCGGGCGATGCGTCGCTGCGGCTGGTGCGCGGGGGTACGGTCCAGCCCGTGGACATCTCGCGCGTCCCGAGCTACGCCACGCTCGATGAACGCCTGAAGGAAGCCCCGTGGCATTTCGTCGACGGCAAGCACTACGGAGTGCCCTACCAATGGGGTCCGAACGTGCTCCTGTACAACACGAAAATGTTCAAGCACCCGCCGAATTCCTGGTCAGTGGTGTTCGAAGGCGGCAAGTTCGCCGATGGCAAGCCTGCGAGGGGCCGCGTGCAGGCCTACGATGGTCCGATCTACATCGCCAACGCGGCGCTCTACCTGATGGCGCACAAGCCCGCACTCGGCATCAAGGATCCTTACGAACTCAACGAACTGCAGTACGCCGCCGCGCTCGACCTGCTGCGCAAGCAGCATCCGCTGGTGCACCGCTACTGGCACGACGCCAACGTGCAGGTGCAGGACTTCAGCAAGGAAGGCGTGGTGGCGTCCGACTCCTGGCCGTTCCAGGTGAACGCGCTGCGGACCCACAAGCAGCCGGTCGCCAGCACGATTCCGAGCGAAGGTGCCACGGGCTGGGCCGACACCACCATGCTGCACGCGCACGCCAGGCATCCCAATTGCGCCTACAAGTGGCTCGAGTGGTCGCTGTCTCCGAAGGTGCAGGGAGACGTCGCCTCCTGGTTCGGCTCCCTGCCCACCGTGCCTGCCGCCTGCACCCATAACGCCCTGCTCGGCGCCGAGGGCTGCAGGACCAACGGCGTGGACCAGTTCGACAAGATTCACTTCTGGCGCACGCCGGAAGCGGTCTGCAAGACACAGCCCAGTTGCGTGCCCTACAGCAGGTGGTCGACCGACTACGTGGCGATCATGGGCGGACGTTAGTCATCGTCACGGCGCGGGCTTGCGGAACTTGAGCACGAAGTTGTCGGCCTCGCCGATGGCGAGGTAACGCTCGCGGTCCTTGTCCTTGAGCGCCAGCGTTGGCGGCAGCGTCCACACGCCCTCGGGCCAGTTCTTCGTGTCCTTCGGGTTGGCATTGATTTCGGACGCCTCCACCAGGACAAAGCCGGCCTGTTTCGCCAGGGCGATGGCGTAGTCCTGGCGCACGTAGCCATCTTCGGCCTTGGGATCCTGCGGCTGGTCGTTGCGCGCACGGTGATCCTCGATGCCGAGGATGCCGCCGGGCTTCAGGGCCCGGTAGCAGCCCGCGAGCACCGCTTCGGCATCGCCGTCCCGCATCCAGTTGTGCAGGTTGCGAAAAGTCACCACCAGATCGGCGGACCCCGGTGGCGCAATGTCGTACTGGCCTGCGGCCAGTGTCGTCCGCACGATCGTGCCGAGCCGTGCCTTCTGCTGCTCGACTCTTGCGCTCCAGCGCGCCAGGCCTCCATCCTCCCCATCCGCCCTCGGCTTGGGCAGCGCTACCGTGTAGTGGCCCCGCGCCGCCAGATAGGGTCCCAGGATCTCGGTCCAGTAGCCCGTGCCCGGCCAGAGTTCGACCACGGACATCGTGGGCTGCAGTCCGAAGAAGGAGAGTTCCTCGGCTGGATGGCGGGCGCCATCGCGCGCCACGAATGGCGCCGAGCGCTCCGGACTGGCGACCAGCGCGCCGAGCGCCGGATCGATACTCGGGGCGGCATCGGCGGTGCCGGGCCTGACCGCGGCGGCGGCCGTACACAGCAAGGCGATGGCGAACAGCGACGGGCGCAGGCGCTTTGGGGTTTGCACGTCTATGACCTCACGGTGGAAATCAGGAACCGCGGGGCGCGAACGATATCACCCCTTCCCGGAGGCGGCATTCTGATCGAGAATGCACCCATCTTCCAACTCCACGAACGCGACCCGCCATGCACACCAAACTCCTGATCAACGGCAGGCTGGTCGCCGGCCAGGGCACCGTCGAGAAGATCCTCGATCCGGCCAGCGGCAAGCTGCTCGCCTCGGTTCCTGCAGCCTCCGCGGAGCAGGTCGACGCTGCCGTGGAGGCCGCGCGGGCCGCATTCGCGCGCTGGTCGGCAACGCCGCCGAAGGAGCGCGCTGCGCTGCTCCTGAAGCTCGCCGATCGCATCGAGGCCGAAGCCAAGGAGTACGCCTCGATCGAATCGCGCAACTGCGGCAAACCACTGGCCGCCATGCTGGGCGATGAAATTCCAGGTATCGCCGATGTGTTCCGCTTCTTCGCCGGTGCGGCCCGCACCGTGCACGGTGCGGTCGCTGGGGAGTATGCCGCCGGCTACACCAGCATGATCCGCCGCGACCCGGTGGGCGTGGTGGCCTCGATCGCGCCGTGGAATTATCCGCTGATGATGGCGGCCTGGAAGCTGGCCCCGGCGCTCGCCGCGGGCAATACCGCTGTGCTCAAGCCCTCCGAGCAGACACCGCTCAGCGCGCTGAAGCTGGCCACGCTCCTCGCCGAAGTGTTTCCGCCCGGCGTCGTGAATGTGATCTGTGGCCGCGGGCAGAGCGTGGGCGCGCCGCTGGTGGCGCATCCGGCCGTCGCCATGATCTCGCTGACCGGCGATGTCGCGACCGGCGAGAAGATTCTTGCGGCGGCGGCCCGCGGCACCAAGCGCACGCACCTGGAACTCGGCGGCAAGGCGCCGGTCATCATCTTCGACGATGCCGACGTCGATCTGGTCGTGAGCGGAGTGCGCACCTTCGGTTACTACAATGCCGGACAGGACTGCACCGCGGCCTGCCGCATCTACGCGGGCGCCAAGGTCTACGATCGGGTCGTGGCGGACCTCGCCGCGGCGGTCGGCACCATCAAGGTGGGCACCCAGAAGCAAGCGGGTGTGGAGATGGGACCGCTGATCAGTGCCGAGCAGCGCGAACGGGTCGCGGGCTTCGTGGAGCGCGCCAGCGCGAGCAAACACATCGAAGTGGTCACCGGCGGCAAGCCGCGCTCCGGCCAGGGTTTTTTCTATCAGCCGACGTTGATCGCAGGCGCGCGGCAGAACGATGAGATCGTGCGCCGCGAGGTCTTCGGGCCGGTCGTATCCGTCACACGCTTCAAGGATGCCGAGGACGCCGTCAACTGGGCCAACGATTCGGACTACGGCCTGGCCTCCTCGGTGTGGACAAGGGACGTCGGACGCGCGATGCAGGTGGCCGCGCGCCTGCGCTACGGCTGCACCTGGATCAACACGCATTTCATGCTGGTCTCGGAGATGCCGCACGGCGGCCTGAAGCGCTCGGGCTACGGCAAGGATCTGTCCACCTATGCGCTCGAGGACTACAGCGTCGTCCGCCACGTCATGGTCAGGCATTGAGCGAGGAACGATGCGCGGCCGTGCGCGCCGGCCTGCGCGAGCTGCAGGAGGCCTTGTGCGCCGGCTTCGGCGCAGCCGATGGCAAGCGCAGCTTCGAGAAGGATTCCTGGCAGCGTGCCGGTGACGGTGAGGCGCTGGCGGGCGAGGGCATCACCGCGCTGCTGGAGGACGGTGCGCTGTTCGAGCGCGGCGGCGTCGCGCTCTCCGACGTGCGCGGTGAGAAGCTTCCCCCCGCGGCGACGGCCCGCAATCCGCAACTCGCCGGCCGCAGCTACCGCGCGCTCGGCGTCTCCGTGGTGATGCACCCGCGCAGCCCGCACATTCCGACCAGCCACATGAACGTACGCTACTTCAGTGCCGGGGATGTCTGGTGGTTCGGCGGCGGATTCGATCTCACGCCCTACCTTCCCTATGAAGAGGATGTCCTGCTCTGGCATCGGGCGGCCGCGGCAGCCTGTGCGCCTTTCCACGCGGACCTGTACGCGGAGCTGCGCCGCGGCTGCGACGAGTATTTCTTCCTGCGTCACCGTGCCGAGGCGCGCGGCGTGGGTGGAATTTTTTTCGACGACCTGAATGCCGGGACGCCCCGCTTCGGCATGCCCTGGGAGCGCTGCTTCGAATTCGTGCGTGCCGTCAGTACGCAATTCCTCGGCGCCTACCAGCAGATCGTCGCCGCGCGGCGTGCCCTGTCCTATGGGGAGCGCGAACGGCGCTACCAGCTCTATCGCCGCGGCCGCTATGTCGAATTCAACCTGGTCTTCGATCGCGGCACCCTCTTCGGCCTGCAATCGGGCGGTCGGAGCGATGCCATTCTGATGTCGATGCCGCCGCTCGCGCGCTGGGCGTATCGTTCGCCCGACGCGGAACTCGATGCGCGGCTGCTGCCTTTCCTGACGAGCTGGCGCGGGCGCGACTGGCTCGCCGCCGCCGGGCCGCAGAGATGAAGCACAGCGTCCTGGACATTGGCCTGGCGGAACTGGAGCAGGCCGCGCACTTCGTCCACGAGGTGGTTCCAGCCACACCGCAATACGCCTGGCCGAAGCTGGCGCAGCGCGCGGGCTGCACGGTGTGGGTCAAGCATGAGAATCACACGCCCACCGGCGCCTTCAAGCTGCGCGGCGGCCTGATCTACATGGACCGCTGGTCGCGTGCGCGGGGAGGCTCGAACGGCATCGTGTCGGCCACGCGCGGCAATCACGGGCAGTCCATCGCCTTCGCCGCGCACCGCACCGGCGTCCCCGCGACGATCTACGTGCCGCAGAGGAATTCACCGGACCAGAATTCCGCGATGCGCGCCTTCGGGGCGCGGCTGATCGAAACGGGCCGTGACTTCGACGAGGCCAAGCACGCCGCGCAACGCGCCGCCGCAGCGGAAGGCCTGCACTTCGTGCCCTCCTTTCACCGCGATCTGGTCGTCGGCGTCGCCAGCTATGCGCTCGAGTTCCTGCACGCCGTGCCCGCATTGGAGATCGTCTACGTCGGCATCGGCATGGGTTCGGGCATCGCCAGTCTCATTGCCGTGCGCGACCTGCTGGGCCTGCATGTGGAGATCGTTGGCGTGGTCGCGGCCAAGGCGCCGGCGGCGGCCCGCTCCTTTGCCGCCGGCAGGCCTGTGATGACGCCGACTGCGGAGACTTTTGCCGATGGCATCGCGACGCGCGAGCCCACCGAAGAAGCCGTCGAGCTGATCTGCCGGGGCGCCGCGCGTGTCGTCGAGGTCAGCGAAGATGAAATTGCCGCAGCGGTGCGGATTTATTTCGACGATACGCACCAGGTCGCGGAAGGCGCCGGCGCCGCGCCGCTGGCCGCACTGCTGCGCGAGCGCGAACAGATCGCGGGGCGCACCGTCGGTGTGGTGCTCACCGGCGGAAACATCGAGCGCGCGCGCTTCCTGGAAATCCTGGGCGGTGCCACGCCGGCGGCGTGAGGCGCCGCCGCTCAAAAAAAAGCCCCGCATGGCGGGGCTTGTAGCGTTCAGAATCGACCCGGTCCGTCACGGGCGGCCAGCTAAGTAAACGGACTGGCGCGCCTGGCAATTTGCCGCCCCCGAAATTGCGGGGTGCTGCGCGTCAGTTCGCGCTTGGTCGTGCCCGGCCACTGAAAATGTCGGTGGCCTCATCCTTAGGTCGCCCGGACAGCCAGATTTCTGCAAATTCCCGGCTGTTCGTTTTGCGCATCGCCTCTGCGGCAACGCGACAGTGGAACTAGCATAGATTCTTCCTGGCGAAAAATCTACAGCAAATCATTGGTTTGTAGGTCGAATTATGTCGTCTATCGACGACGGTGTCGACGGGTGGAGACAGGCCTGTGGCCTGGATCAGACCGCCGGAGCCGGCAATAATCCGCGCAGTCGCGTGAACGCGGTGGCTTCAATCTGCCGAATCCGCTCGGCCGAGATCCCGTATTCCGCGGCCAGCTCGTGCAAGGTGGCCTTGGGCTCGCGCAGCCAGCGTCGCTCAATGATGACCCGGCTGCGCTCGTCCAGACTCTTGAGGCCCGAGGCCAGCTGCGCCTGCGTATCACTGTCCCAGTCGGAGTTCTCGACCTGCTCGGCCGGGTCGGCGGCCGGAGCGCTGAGGTAAGCGGCCGGGCCGTAACCGTCCTCCTCCTCAGCGGTCGGCAGCGGGTCGAAGCTCATGTCGTGCGCCGCGAGGCGCTGCTCCATCTCGGAGACCTCGGCGGCCGGAACGCCCAGATCCTGCGCCACTGCGCGCGTCTCCTCCGGGCTCAGCCAGCTGAGATTGCGCTTGATGCGCCGCAGATTGAAAAACAGCTTACGCTGCGCCTTGGTGGTGGCAATGCGCACCAGCCGCCAGTTGCGCAACACGTATTCATGAATCTCGGCGCGGATCCAGTGCACGGCGAAGGAGACCAGGCGCACACCCACGGCCGGATCGAAGCGCTTCACGGCCTTCATCAGGCCGACGTTGCCTTCCTGGACCAGATCGCTCACGGGCAGGCCGTAGCCGCTGTAGCCGCGCGCGATATGCACGACGAAGCGCAGGTGCGAGAGCACGAGCTGGCGCGCGGCGTCGAGGTCATTGTCCTCGCGAAATCTCCGCGCCAGATCCTGTTCCTCTTCGCGACTGAGCACGGGTACGCGGCTGACCCGTTCCACATACGCGTCAAAGCTGCCGAGTGGCCCGGCCAGGCCGAAGTCGAGCGGTCGCGCCAGCAGGGCCGTGTGTGCAGTCATGGCATCTTTCCTGGTTTCAACAGTGCGCAATTTTAGCACTCCATTGCTTTGAGTGCTAAGGGGGCTGAAGGTTTCCCGGTAGCTGACCTAATTTATTAAAATCAAAGGGTTAGCCCGAGCCCGGTTCGACCCTCGCCAGGTGCCGGGCTGCGGCCAGCCAGGAGCCGAGCCACCCCAGCAGCGTGCCGATGCCGAGCAGCCATTTCAGGTCCATCAGGTTCGGGCCTGCGAGCTCGAAGCGGCTGCCGTAGCTCTGCGCGAGTTGTGCCGCGGCGGGCGCCAGCGCGTGCAGCGCTGCTTCGACCACCAGCCAGGCGGCCAGGCCTCCGAGCAGGCCGTAGAGGGCGCCGGTGTACAGGAAGGGGCGGCGGACGAAGCCATTGGTGCCACCGACGAGCTTGGTCACTTCGATTTCGGCCCGCCGATTCTGGATCTCGAGCCGGATCGTATTGCCCACCACGGCGACCACGCCCAGTCCCAGCAGTCCAGCAGCGACCAGGAGCGAGCGGCGCAGCAGGTTCAGGATCGCGTTGAAGCGCGCCACCCAGGCGCCATCGAGCTGGACCGATTCGACTTCAGGCCAGGCCGCCAGATAGCGGCGGAGCGATTCCATGTCGGCCGGATTGGCGCTCTCCGCGGCCGGCGTGATCGCAAGCACATGCGGCAGGGGATTGCCCTGGAGTGCATCGAGGGCCGCGCCGAATCCGGACTGCCGGCGAAACTGCGCCAGCGCCTGGTCCGCCGTTATGAGGTTGACCGTGCCGACGCCAGGGCGGTCGCGTGCCGTGCCGGCGAGCTGCTGCGCGCGCTGCTCCGAGACGCCGGTGTGCAGATAGGCCGAGATGCCCACCGCCCCGCTGAAATCATCCGTGGCGCTGCGCACGTTGCGGACCAGCACGTCCAGCCCCAGCGGCAGGGCCAGCGCCAGGCCCATGACCACCACCGTGAATACGGTGGCGATCGGCGCGCGCGCCAGGTGCCCTGCGGAGGACACGAGGGCGTGGGCGTGGCGCACCAGGTAGCTGACGGGCCCGAAGCTCACCGGCGCGCCTCGATCGTGGGCAGGGCGGCCTCAGGCTCGCCTCCGGCTATGCGGCCGTTCTCGATCACGATGGCACGGAGTCCCGATTCCTTCACCAGGTGCAGGTCGTGCGTCGCCACCAGCACCGTGACGCCGACCTCGTTGAGGCGGCGAAACAGCGTCATCACCTCGGCCGCGAGCACCGGGTCCAGATTACCCGTGGGTTCATCGGCGATCAGGATCGGCGGGCGGCTGACGATGGCGCGGGCAATGCCGACACGCTGCTGTTCGCCCACGGAGAGTTCCCCTGGCCGTACCCGCTCACTCCCGAGCAGACCCACCTGGTCGAGCGCCGCCCGCACGCGTTTGCCGATCTCCTTGAGAGAACTGCCCGCGACGATCAGGGGCAGCGCGACGTTGTCGAATACCGGCCGGTCGACGAGCAGGCGATGATCCTGGAACACCACTCCGACGCGCCGGCGGAAGGCCGGCACACGCCGCGCGGGAAGCCTGGCCGTGCCCTCGCCGGCGACGACCACCTGGCCCCGGGTGGGCCGCTCCAGCAGGGCGATGAGCTTGAGCACGGTGCTCTTGCCCGCTCCGGACCGTCCGGTGAGAAACACCATCTCGCCGGGGGCCACATGCAGGCTGACGTTCGCCAGGGCTTCGCGGCCGTTGCGGTAGCGCTTGGCGACCGCCTGGAAGGTGATCATGCCGCCGAACCCGCCTCGCGCAAGCCGGCCTCGCCCTCTTCAAGCAGCGCCGCCGCGAAGGCGGCCGCATCGAAGCGGCCAAAATCCTCGCTCGATTCGCCGACACCGATGTAGCGGATGGGCAGGGCGAGCTTGCGCGCGATCGCGACCACGATGCCGCCGCGCGCGCTGCCGTCGAGCTTGGTGATGACCAGGCCGGTGACGCCGATCGCACCGTGGAACTGCTCGGCCTGCGCCAGCGCGTTCTGCCCCTGGTTGGCGTCCAGGACCAGCAGGACCTCATGCGGTGCGGCCGGATCGATGCGACCCAGCACGCGCTTGATCTTGCCGAGTTCCGCCATCAGCTGCGCCTGGCTGTGCAGGCGCCCGGCCGTATCGGCGAGCAGCACGTCGATGCCGCGGGCGCGGGCGGCCTGCAGCGCATCGAACACCACGGCGCCGGGATCCGCTCCGCTCGGCTGCGCGACCAGCTGCGCGCCGCTCCGTTCCGCCCAGACGCCAAGCTGCTCGATGGCGGCGGCGCGAAAAGTGTCCCCGGCCGCCAGCATGACCTTCAAGCCTTCGGCACGCAGCCGCGTCGCGAGCTTCCCGATCGTGGTGGTCTTGCCCGAGCCGTTCACGCCCACGATCAGCACCACGAAGGGTTGCGCGCCGCGCCCGATGCGCAGCGGCACTTCGCAGGGCCGCAGGATCTCGGTGAGCCGCGCGCGCAGGGCATCGAGCAGCGCGCCGGCGTCCGCCAGTTCGTGGCGGCTGACACGCCCCTTGAGATCCGCGAGGATCTCGGTGCTGGCCTCAATGCCGACGTCAGCGCCGATCAGCCGCTCTTCCAGCTCCTCGAGCAATCCGGCATCGATCTGCCGGCCCTGCAGGAGCGAGCGGATTTCAAGCGCCAGCGTCGAACCGCCCCGGTTGAGCCTGGCGCGCAGGCGCCCGAAAAAACCCTTGCCATCGCCGGACATGGGTGGATTCTCTCACATGCGGTAGGCTTGCCGGGATGAGCCGCGAGCCGCGCCCCGCCCGCAAAGCCAGCCCCGCCACGCATCCGCGCGGCGCGCAGGCGCGGCGCCTGCGCATCATCGCGGGCCGCTGGCGCGGCCGGCGCTGGCAATTCCCGGCGGGCGGGATCCGCCCGACCAGCGACCGGGTGCGCGAGACCCTGTTCAACTGGCTGCAGGGGCGGATCGTCGGCCGGCGCTGCCTCGATCTGTACGCCGGCTCGGGTGCGCTCGGGCTCGAGGCGCTGTCGCGCGGCGCGGGGCACTGCGTCTTCGTCGATCGTGACGTGCAGGCGCTGGCCGCGCTCGGCGCGCTGCTGCGTGACTGGGGCGCTGCGTCGGGCGAGGCGCAACTGGAACAGTCCGAGGCCCAGCAATATCTGGCGCGTGCGGCGCAGCCTTTCGACCTGGTCTTTCTCGATCCGCCGTTTGCGGGGGAGGAGCTGGCACGCAGCATGGAGCGGCTGGAAGCACAGGGCTGGCTCGCCTCCGCTGGCCTCGTCTACATCGAGCATCCGCGCGCCGTCCCGGTGCCGCCGCCGCCGGCTGCCTGGCAGGCCCTGCGGCACGGCAGCGCCGGCGCGGTCGGGTATGATCTATACGAGCGCCGCTGAAGGAGCTGCCGTGTCCCCGAATCGCAAGGCTGTCTATCCCGGAACCTTTGACCCGATTACCCGGGGCCACGAAGACCTGGTGCGGCGCGCGGCCGGCATCTTCGACCAGGTCCTGGTGGCGATCGCCGAGAGCCCGAGCAAGGCGCCGATGTTCGACGTCGGCGAACGCGTGGCCCTGGCGCGCGGCGTGCTGGCCGACATCGGCAACGTGGAGGTCAGGGGCTACAGCGGCCTGACGGTGGAGTTCGCCCGCTCGCAGGGCTTCGGTGTCATCGTGCGTGGATTGCGGGCGGTGTCGGATTTCGAGTTCGAATTCCAGCTCGCCAACATGGGCCGCCACATCGCTCCGGGGGTGGAGACCGTGTTTCTGACGCCCAAGGAGCACTTCACTTTCATTTCCTCGACGCTGGTGCGTGAGATCGCCACGCTCGGCGGCAACGTCAGCGAATTCGTGCATCCCCTCGTGGAGGCGGCGTTCAAGCGCCGCAATAAACA
>WNFI01047500.1_pt1 | contig 22524 bp, 15 predicted proteins | sample 5400471 | NCBI WGS metagenome assembly WNFI01 (sample SAMN13153348, study PRJNA577476) | soil metagenome | isolation source: 100 cm saprolite on Douglas fir-dominated hillslope | place: USA:California | collected 2013-09-17
TTTCGCTGGCTTGATTGCTTATTGCCTTCAACCAAAGAAACCGTCGCTTGGTATTTCCCGTCAGGCGCTCGTTCTTGCCTGATTCTCTTATCCCGAACTCACGTTAAATTAATGAAGAAAATTCGGATACGACCACCTGGATAGGAGACGGCGGCGCAGAGGCGAAGGCGCATTCACTGGCGACGATCAACGCTATTGCGGATACCGTCTACCGATATCTTGATTTCAATACGCTCGTTGAACGCACCGCTGACGTTATTTTGGAATATATCCCGGTTTCATCCGTGGCTCTATCTCGTAGCCTGGCGAGGCTTCACGCCGGAAACATTGAAAGTTGGCAGTCGTCTGCCTGTTGGCGGCAGCCTGACGGGCCTCACTGTTTCGCGGCGGGACATTGTTACCACTTACGACCTGGCTCACAATGACCAGCTTGAACCGCGCGTCAAACAAGCGCTGCTGGCACAAGGCTTGACAGGCTGCATTTCTGTGCCCCTCCTCTTTCAGGAAACGCACCGCTTGACCCACTCGAACGTGAAACGCTGCTAGCGATTGGGCTGGCGGGGATACTGGCAGCACTCGCCGGAATCTTACAGGTAATCTACAACCACAAAGTCGATCCCAGTTCACTAAGTATCACGTATACCGTCGATCCGCTGTTGATGACCATCATTGGCGGAATCGGAACGTTCAGTCGTCCGGTGCTGGGAGCTGTGGGCCTGCATCTGAGCGACAGATTATTGCGTGACGCGCAGATAAAAATTGGCGCTCTGGTTCTCAACGTGGGCAGCAGTTGGAACCTGATCCTGGGCATCGCATTCATTGTCGTGGTGATTGTCTTCCCGCAAGGCGTCGCACGATTACGGCTTCGGTTGAAACCTGACCCTCACGATCAAGGTTAATGAGTTTTTAACATCGCTGCAATGGAGACATGGCTACCCGATGGCACTTGCTACTCTGAAGTTTGGGCTATGACTTGAGAGACGAATATGCGAGAAGCCCGCAAAGTGCGGGCTTCTGCTCTGATTTGACGCGCCTGTAATCGGGAGATCACTAATGCACTCCCATCGCCAGTTTTATGGCTCGAAGTGAATGTCTCCTGAGTAGGTACCGCCGATTGGTAGCTGACCAGTCAAGGTTATCCGTCCCCGGAGGTTAGTCAACCCCCCGGTGCCCGTCAGGACGACGAGTGGGCCTTGTACATGGCCTTGGGCGTCAGCGCTACCCTGGAGTTGGAAATCGAACGTCCCCGAGACATTGGCGACTGTGCCCTGGAATGTGCCCTGCGACTGAAAGACCTCCGCAGCGGGCTGGTCGCACGCACCCATGTGCATAATCCTGGTGTGCTGGGTCGAGGTTCCTACAAGGTCTCCCTGGAAGCCCACCGTATCCACCAACTCAATGATGCAGTTTCCAGCTACTGGCTGCACGGAACTGGAGATTATACTGCTGATCTGCCAGGTTCCGTTTACCGGTTGAGAGTCTGATGCACCCACAACCGACACGCTGCTGACCATCACGACCAACGCCACCAGAACAACTGTTAACACGACTAACCGTTTCAATATATTTCCTCCTGCCGAGTTTCGGCACTATATCGAGATATAGCAGAAGTATATGGTTAAACAGTGTGATGTTCGTCGGGAATGATCCCTATTTTGACTGGCGCGGTTCCCTATGTTGGGGAAGGATACCCAGTTGAAAAGCGGCGAGGACCGCTTCGGCGCGAGAACGAACGTCGAGTTTGGCAAGCACTGCTGAGACGTGGTGATCAATTGTTTTTGGGGAAGTGAACATTCTGCTGGCAATCTCTGAATTTTGCAGACCCTCTGCCATCAATGTCAGAACTTCCATTTGACGAGCAGTGAGGCCAGCAGGGTTGTCTTTGGTAGTGGGTCGTGGCCCGCGTGGGATACCGCGAACGCCTTGTGCGCGCAATTTCTGTCGCAATATTTCAGCGGCGGACGCAGCGCCCAATTGCACGAATATTTCGAGCGCGTTGCGCTGCGCTGGCTCGTCGCCATCGGCAAGCGCCATTGCCCGTTCATATGGGCAACCAATTTTCTCCCAGGCATCGGCAGCAGCCTGCCAGTCCCCTGTCATATGGAAGGCAAACGGAGCCGCGATTCCTGGTGGCGGTTCGGCAAGCGCTCCGGCTCGCCACATCCAGAAGCCAAGTTCGCCCCGTTCCCAGGGATGTTTGTCCGGTGTAGTCAAGTCGAAACCCCATTGCGCCTCGGCTACACACTGCTCCGACTCACCGTTCAACCACGCAGCTTCTGCACGCGCTGCCGCCACTGGCGCGATGCGTTGCAGTTCACTTGAACGCTTTGCAAGCTCACGCGCCTCATTGAGCAGTTCGATTGCACTATGATCGCCACGCCGCATCCGAACACAGGCAAGAACAGTGAGCGCCGGAATCCTGGCAATGTTTGAAACGCGCGGTCTGTCAAGCACTGAGTGGGCGTCGTTGGCTGCTTCCTCCCAATATCCCTGCTCTAACCAGCGCCGCGCACTCCATCCTGACATATATAAAGTCCACGCATCCAGGTCATGCTCAACACAGTACAACATTCCATCGTTTAAATAGCGCCCGGCATCAGCGTAGGTGCGAAGCTTGACAGCGTTGCAGGCTAGATTGGTATAGGCGCGGGCTGCGTGCTCCTCAAAACCGTGTGCCAGGGAGATTTGCAAACTTCTTTCAAGTTGAGCCTTCCCGTTACTATCGCCAATAGCCATCGAAGCTGTTCCGACATTGTTCAAGGCATGAGCCACGATTTCATTATTACCAAGCTGCTCGGCCAACGCAATGGCGCGCTGTCCCCATTCCTCAGCCAGTTCTACTTCGTCCGTCAGCATATACAGTTGGGCGCAGTTGCTATAGGCCATCGCCAATTCTGAACCTGGCGGAAGTTGTTGCAATATCGCTACCGATTGCTTGGCGTATGAATCTGCCTCCGCTTTCCTAGCCATAAACGAGGAGAGCCGCGAAAGCCAGCGGAGATTGTGTCCTTCTTTTTCTGGCTGCGGGACTTCTCGCCAGATTTCCAGTGCCGATAGGCGAGCCTGGGCTGCATCCTCAATGCGATCCGTCAGATAACACTCATATGAAAAACTCTCAAGTAATCCTGCGCGTGTTTCTGGTGCAAGCTGATCGGCGTATCGTAACGCGCTAGCATAGTGTGAGGCAGCTTCGCGGTGTGCTCCCAGGGAAGCTGCTTGTTTAGCCGCTGCTGGTGCAAACCGGAGCACCGCATCACGATCTGCTGCCTGCGTCGCATGATGCACCAATCGAGACAGCGCGATCTGGTCTGATTTTCGGCTCCTGAGCGCTTCCAGCACTTGAGCATGTAGTTGTTGCCGACGTGCTGGCAGCAGGCTGCCCTCAATCGCCATGCGAGCCAGTTCGTGCCGAAAAGCCAGATGGTCGTTATCTAACTGGAGTATCCTACTCTCGATACATTCATCAAGTGATGCAGCGTCTAGCGCTAAGATTGCTTCTAACAGCCATCGCTCGACACGTGTTGGCACTACCGCTGCCACCTCCAACACCTCACGGGCCGCAGTCGAGAGGCGAGCGGCACGGGCAAGCACCGTGTCGCGGACAGTGACCGGAACTCCGGGGCTATTGCCAGCAAGCACCTCAGTGACAAAGAATGGGTTGCCGCCGGTGGCTGCGTACAATCCTTCGGTAGACCGCCTCGCCCGTTGAGCCAGGGTCCTAACAGCGGTTTCGGAAAGCGTTGGTAATCGCAGACGCTTCACCGACGCCCCTAGCAAATCGCCTAGAACGAATCGAAGCGGATGTTGAACACCAATTTCATCGTCTCGATAGGTAATGATTAACAGCGACACGATCTGATGAATGCGACGACCCAGGAACTTGATCATGTCCAGGGTAGCTTCATCAGCCCAGTGTGCATCTTCGATGACGACAATCGTGAGTGGATTATACTGTTGAAGCTCATCAAGCAATGCAGAAAAAATCGTGGCCCGGTTGGCTTCGGCATTCAGCAGGCTTAATAATCTGCCATTGGTTTGACGAGCAATGTCGTAAAGTGGACCGAGCGGACGAGGGGTAAATAGGGATTCGCAAGCGCCCCACAGAACGCGCGTTGTCTTCCCATGCAGATTAGTAAACTGTTGGACGAGCGAAGTCTTGCCAATTCCCGCCTCGCCGTTTACAAGCACGGTGCAACCATTGCCTGCTTCCACTTCACGCAATGTACCTGTCAGTTCGTAGATAAACTGGTCGCGTTCGAGCAATTCCATACTGCGCTTGCCCTCTTGAAACAGTAACGATTCTAGTCGCCAATGGGATTAGACGCAATCGCTGTAGTAGCAATAAATTCAAACCAGAATCGGATACAATCAATCCTTTCCTCTGAGCTGAGCGGTGGGCGTGCCCGGTGCGCGAAGAATGCCTCGACCAAGCTATCAGGCACGACTACTACCGCACTACTTGAGCAACCTTTCCTGTGGATAGCGTTTTTGCAATGATAGGAGCCGGCTCAGACCCTCGTGGTACCCTAAGCATAAAGGTAAGGCGGAGGACATAGTATTCTCAGAGGTAGCGAACTTCCAAACGCTATGTTTGTGTAGCCGTTGGCAGGCTAGTAAGCCGAAGGGCATGTTCAAAACACGTATGGGCGGTTTCATATTTGCCCTGATTCCAAAGTAGATTACCAAGCATAACGTAGCTCGATGCCTGATAGTCATACGCGCCGATAGTCGCAGCTAACTGGATAGCATTTTTCGCTAACTGTGCAACTTCGTCGTCCTTGCCCATAAGATATGCGTAGTTTGTCTGCCGGACTATTGTTTCCACCTGAAGATGGATATCGCCCATTGTCACGGCTATGTTGAACATCGCGTTAAGATCAGCAGACTGTTCCTCGCGCATTCCGAGTGCATCGAAAACCCGTTCACGGGTTGCCCAAAGCGCATAGCGATCAACCTCCTGAGTTGCAGGAAGCAGGTCAAGCGAGCAGCTGATATAGTCAAGTGCTTCAGTGTTGGCAAAGCGCGCAGCGGCTGCTTTCCCGGCACGCCAGTACCATTTGGATGCCTCTTCAGGCACATCCGCACGCTTGAAATGGTAAGCGATCAAGCCAGCGTATTCATCCAACCGCTGATTTCTCGCCGCCACGGTCATTAGCCAATCCGCCGCAGCCGCATGGTACGATAAACGGTTCTGCTTGAGAATTGTTTCATAGATAACGTCGCTGAGCAGCGCATGTTTGAATGTATATTCCGTATAGCCTCGGAAAGTCGATTTTTTCTGCCGAAAAATCATCTTCTGAGTGCAAAGTTCATCAATTAGTGAGACTAATCGAGGTGCTTGTGGGTCATTGCCCAGAAGCGCCTTAACGCTGCCATCCCAGAAGAAGCGCCCGAATATGGACGCAAACTGCAAGACAAGTTGCTGAGATGCTGGTAGATTGTCAAAGCGCGCTTGCAAGAGGGCTGTTAATGTGGTGGGAACCTGTATATTCAGCAATAGTTCATTGTTTATGGCCCATTGCTCGGCTTTGCGAAACAGTGTTCCATTCTCCCGCAACATTTTGACCAGTTCTTCGATATAGAGTGGATTCCCGCTGCTGCTACTTATAATCATTTCACTTGCTGTTTCAGAAATTGACCCCACATTGACCAGTAGCTCGTTCAACATTGCATAACTGTCCTGCTGCGAGAGTGGTCTAAGTTTCAGTGTCTTGTGCGGAAGCTGACCAAAATAGGCGTGTGGACCAGGTTGATCGGGTCGCGCCGTACACACAATGAGAATCGGGCATCCAACGAGGAGTATGCTTAGGCGTTTCAACATGCTGAGAGAACTAGCATCGGCCCAATGAATATCTTCCAGCAGCATCACAACAACGTGATCGTCAGCAATAGCCTTAACATAATCAGACAGGTGGGCGAGTGCCATTTCAAAGAATTCTTGTGCGTCGGTTGCTGCGTCACGCACATATGGACTATCGCTTAGATTAAAGCTCAAGAGATGCGAGACAAGATGTGCGGCTTTTTGGGCATCTTCGGCGTTTTGAAAAACTTCGGCAAAGCCAAATTCAATTTTCTGGCGGGCAATGTCCGAAATATCATCGTCGGTAATCTGAAAACGGAAACTGAGCATACTGCGCAACAGCGAATAAGGAATCTCCTGGCTCGATTGGCTGGCCCGTCCCTTAAAACTGAAGGGTGCATAGGCACTTCCACAAAGCCACTCATCGAATTCATACAGCAGACGCGATTTGCCAACGCCAGCCTCTGCCATAAGCGTAATAATCTGCTGCTGGCCTGTTTCCCGGACAGACAAGAAGGCGTCTTGCAAAAAGGTCAGCTCATTAGCGCGACCAATCATTGGCGTATCAAGTTCCTGCGAAGCGTGCAACAGAATCGGCTCGGCAACAGGACTAAGGCGGCTAACACAATATAATGGCATCGAAGCCGGTATATCAAGCACTGAGACATCGAAAATAGCGCGCAAATGGCTGTACGTCGCGTGAGAAATGAGGATACTGTTTGGTGGGCTGAGATGGCTCAAGTGTGATGCGATATTTACCGTTTCTCCCGCCGCCTGAATTTGTCCGTACTTCTCGGTCGTTTGAAGCAACACCTGCCCGGTGTGAATGCCGAAGCGCCATTCCGCGCTGAGGGCGTGCAGGTCGGCCTGCATAGCAAGCGCGGCACGAACTGCCTGTTCGGGATCATTCTCGGAGGTTGTTTCGGTACTCCATAAAGCCAACAAGATATTCCCCGTGCGTTCACCAATGATCCCTCGGTGCGCGATAATGATTCCTTCCAGGCGCTCCCATAAGGATCGCAAAGCATCTGCCGCGTCTTCAACATCCAGCGAGGTAGGCGAGGTGACGAAGATGTTGCCGATTAGAATGGTTGTCTGTTTGCGTCGCTGAACATCGAGTAGGCTCTCAGGGGCATATTGCGCGGCACGCAATAGTGCGTTTCGCTCCATCGGCGTGCATTCGAGATAGTCCGCAATCTGCATGAGCGCGGCTCGATCCGGCAGCCGTTGCGTCCGCGCCAGGAGCATATTCTTATACGAGGGGTAGGCCATGTTGCCCAGCTCATCCTGTGAAAAACGCTTCCCTTCAGGATGGCGCTGGTAAGTTCGCTTGCGCTTCAATCGCAACATCTCGATTTCATGGACAAGATGCGCGATCCGTTGTTGCTCTGACAGTTCAGCTTGCAGGGTCATTTTCCGTCTCGCTAAACCAAACTGCTCACAAGTATAGACCTTTTGCCTTTTGGTATCGATCCCCTGCCGATTTTGGATCACTTTTGCACTGGAATCGACAGCTCAGGATGCGTTTTACTCTACACTGTGCGGGTACCTCTTGGGCAAAACAGAAAGGAGCCACCGCATCACATTAGCTCGTTGAGGAATACAAGATTGTCTATTCTCTATTGGAGGAACGATGTCTGCAAAAAAAACGTTTTTTACTTTTCTCATTATTCTCGCTGTTCTGGCACTCTCGGCTCCCAGGCTTAGCACATCGGCGCAAGCTGCAAAAATAAAGATCGCGTTTGTCCCCGGCGTGGTCGACCCCTTCTATCAGACCATGCAGAAGGGCATTGAGCAGGCTGCTGCTGATCTGGGCGTTGAGGTTGTGACACAGGTTCCGCAGAAATTTGATCCCACCGTCCAAACCCCGATTATCAATGCGTTGGCCGCTGACAAGTCCATCAATGCGCTGATCACCGCTGCCACCGACTCAAAGCAATTGATTCCTGTGTTGCAAGCGGTGGATAAAGGTGGCGTACCCGTCATCAGCGTCGATACCTTCATCGGTGACGGTGACTACGCCAAAGGTCCAGTAACCTTCCCGCTATCATACATTGGCTCCGACAACGAACAAGGCGGTAAAATTGCCTGCGACGCACTGGCAACCGCGATTGGCAAGAAGGGTGATGTCTACATCCAGAATGTGAACCCCGGTATCAGCACCACCGACCAGCGCGAAAAAGGTTGTAAAGACGCACTGGCAGCCTATCCAGACATCAAATTGGTCGGCGTAGATTACAACGCCGACGATGCCAGCAAGTCTCAGGCACAGACCAGTGCTGTCATCCAGCGCGACAAGAATCTGGCTGGTATCTTTGGCACAAACGTCTTCAGTGCAGAGGGTGCTGGTACAGCCGTCGTCAATGCCGGACTCAAGGGTGCGGTCCAGGTTGTCGCTTTTGACGCTACGACTGACGCAATCTCAAAGCTCAAAGATGGCACGGTATCGCTGGTAATTGCCCAGAAACCGTATGACATGGGCTACACGGCAGTTGGCTATGCTGTCGCTTATCTCAAGGGCGTCACCAGCCTGCCCAAGCGCGTAGCGACGGGTTATGCCATCATTGATACCAAGAACATGACCGATCCTGAAATCACAAAGTATTTCTACAGTGCCGATGTGGGCAAGCCTGCTGACCCGGTAGCGAAGTTTCAGATCGCGTTTGTCCCTGGCGTAGTTGATCCGTTTTATGTAAACATGCAGCACGGAGTCGAAGATGCTGCCGCGCTGCTCAATGTCAAGGTTGTCACGCAGGTTCCGCAGAAGTTTGATCCCACAGTGCAGACACCAATCATCAACGCAATCGCGGCGGATAAGAGCAACAGCGTGCTCATCACGGCGGCGACTGACTCCAAGCAATTGATCCCCGTGCTGCAAGCGGTTGATAAGGGCGGCGTGCCTGTCATCAGCGTTGATACCTTCATAGGTGACGGCGACTATGTGAAGGGTCCAGTAACCTTCCCGTTGTCATACATTGGCTCCGATAATACGGAAGGTGGGCGCATCGCCTGCGACGCACTGGCAATTGCGATTGGCAAGAAGGGTGATGTCTATATCCAGAACGTGAACCCCGGCATCAGCACGACTGACCAGCGCGAAAAGGGTTGCAAGGACGCATTGGCGGTCTATCCTGACATCAAGTTGGTCGGTGTAGACTACAACGCCGACGACGCCAGCAAGTCTCAGGCCCAGACCACGGCTGTCATTCAGCGTGACAAGAACCTGGCGGGCATCTTCGGCACGAACGTTTTCAGTGCCGAAGGCGCTGGTACGGCAGTCGTGAACGCTGGTCTGAAGGGCGCAATCCAGGTTGTTGCCTTCGACGCCACAAAAGACGCGATTGATAAGCTGAACTCCGGCGTCGTGACGCTGGTGCTTGCCCAAAAGCCGTATGACATGGGCTTCCTGGCGGCATTCTACTCAATGGCGAACGCGCGCGGTGTCAGCAGTATCCCCAAGCGTATCACGACGGGGTATGCTATCATTGATAGCAAAAATGTGACTGATCCGAACGTATCCCGCTTCATTTACAAATAGTAATCACTTCACCCCCAAAGTTCTGACGGTCAGGGTCAAATTTGACCCTGACCGCTATTGCAAACTTAAAGGCTTTTCAATGGAATCCACCACACCATCTTCCGAAGTAGTTGCTGCCGAATCAAGTACTGGCGGACCCGCCTGGTTAACTATCCTTAGCCGCTTCTGGGCCTACTTATTCCTGCTAATACTGCTCATCGTTTTTACCATCGGTAATCCTGCCTTTTTCTCTGTCGCTGGCGCGATGAACATCCTGACGACTGCTGCGCCAATCCTGCTGATGGCACTTGGACAGACGTTTGTAATCATCACCGCCGGGATTGACCTTTCCGTTGGCTGGACGATGGGTCTGGGATCAGTAACATCGGCGCTGGTTATGCGTGGATTATATGATGGCGGAATGAACGAACTGGCTGCCGTAGCAATCGGAATGCTCGTTGGTGTTGCCATCTGTATCATCCCCGGTCTAATTAATGGATTCCTGATCGCCCGTGTAAATGTCCCTGCTTTTATCGCCACGTTAGGCATGTTTAATATTGTGCGGGGAGCCGCATTGCTGCTGTCACAGGGCAACACGGTAGCCGATTTGCCGCCTCACCTCAGCGACTTCGGTAACGGCAACTTCCTTTATTTTCTGCATGGTGGAATATTTTTCTTTAACCCCCCAGACAATCTCGCACGAAGCGATCTGCGTGAGATAGTCCGGCTGCTGCCTTACCCGGTGATTGTGACCATTGTGATCACCATCCTGGCTGCCTTCATACTGGCGAGAACGCGCTTCGGACGGCGCACATATGCCATTGGCGGGAATATGCAGGCTGCTATTCGTGCGGGTATTCCGGTGAAGCTACACTTGATAAGGATATATGTGCTGGCTGGCGTGCTAGCCGGAGTTGCCGGGGTTTTGTACACGTCCCGCTTTACCGGCGGTTCCTTTCAGGCCGGAGAAGCCAATTTGCTGGATGGCGTGGCCGCTGTTGTCATTGGTGGGGCCAGCCTGTTCGGTGGAACGGGCAATATCGGCGGAACAGTGGTTGGCTCGATCATCCTCGCGGTATTGACCACGGGGCTGGTAATGATGAATGTGCCACCCTTCTGGCAATTTGTGGCAGTAGGTTCTGTAGTCATCCTCGCCGTATTGATCGATCAGGCACGCAGTCTGCTGCGGCTGGAGGCTTAAGCTATGACCGACGCAGTTCAGACGGACAAGCCAGTTACTGATACATCGAGAACACCGACGCTCAAGCTCGATCACGTTTACAAGCACTTCGGTGGTCTCGTAGCCGTCAATGATGTTAGTCTTGCCATCTATCCCGGTGAAGTGGTGGCGCTGTTAGGTGACAACGGTGCAGGTAAATCCACCCTGATCAAAATGGTTTCCGGTGTCAATTCGTTTGACGGCGGCGAGATGTACTTCAACGGCGAAAAGGTTACGCTGCATACCCCGGCCTTTGCCCGTCAACTCGGCATCGAAACAATCTATCAGGATTTAGCGCTGGCCGAAAACCTTGACGTGGGCGCGAACGTTTTCATGGGGCGCGAAGTCGTCAAGAAGCGCATGTTTGGGCTGGTGCGCACCCTCGACGAGGACTATATGCGCAACGAGTCCAAAAAGGTTCTCGACAGGCTCGATATCCATATCCCGTCCTTACGCACGGTTATCGGCAAGCTGTCCGGCGGGCAGCGGCAAGCTGTGGCAATTTCACGGGCTGTATACTGGAATGTAAAGCTGATGATTATGGACGAGCCAACAGCAGCGCTTGGCGTGCCAGAGCAGCGTAAGGTGCTGGGACTGGTCAAGTCGCTACGTGAGCAACAGATTCCAGTTATTCTCGTCAGCCATACAATGAATGACGTGCTTGAAGTTGCCGACCGGATGTTGATTATGCGGCGCGGAGTGCTTGCAGCGGAAGTGCAACGTAAAGACGCAACCGTTGAATTGCTGGTGCGGCTCATGGTAGGGGGATAAATTACGTTTTGGCAAAGGTACAATTGCCACGAAAAAATATGACGTGTTTAGCGATCCAAAAATTGATTATCGGAGATTAGTATGGATATCCTCCTGGTTGAAGATAATTTAGAAAATGCTCAACTATTCATTCGCATTTTGCAGACAGCAGGCTACAGCGTTGTACACACAATGCGTGGGCTGGATGGGATGCGCGAGGCACATAACCGAAAATTCGCCGCGATCATCCTCGATTTTGACCTACCCGATATTGACGGCGCGCAAATTGGACTCGCGCTCCGACGCCGTATCGGCCCGGTTCCACTGATCGCGCTCACTGCCCAGGCCGAAAAAGTAATTCGCGTCAAGGCAAAGGCTTTCGGCTTTGATGCGTTCATCTCTAAGCCCTGCACAGATGAGGATTTGCTGAAGACCATCGAATTGCTGACGGCTCGTGTGCCAGCCGTCAGCACTGATTAGCCGGAGATACGCTCATGCGGCAATGGGTTTTGTGGCGGAGTCCGCTTGGGCGTTCGCTTGCCGTAATTATGGTCGGGTTTACGCTCATCCCGATGCTCATCCTGACGGCGCTAGGCATCTACAATGTGCAAGTACAGCTTCAGGAACGCAGCCTAGCGCAGACCGCCACAGTCATGGCGCTTATCCAGCAGGCAGTTTCCCAATGGATAGGCGATGCTAAAGGGCAGCTTGCTTCGACGGCTACCCAGCCGGAGGTCGCGCAGAATATCACTGCTGTCTTCGTCGGCGATCCATCAGCAGTACGACGCAACCTGAACCGCACTTTAGTCGTTCTTACCACGCGTTATTTCTCGGATGTCTATCTGGTGACGCCGAAGGGACAGATCGTACTCTCCAGCGAGATCAGCAGTGAAGGAAAAAGTTTGGATGTCGATCTGGTGAGGCTGAGCCAGGCGGGGAAATATACCTGGGGATTTCGGGAATCTGCGCTGCTTGGATCGCATGTTGCCTTGATGTGGCAGCCTATCCGCGACCAGAGTCGCAATATCATGGGCTTCTTGGTAGGTCAAATCTCACTGGAAAGCCTATCCAGCGTTATCAAAAATAACACCATTGGCATGGGGGAATCCGGCGAAACCTATCTGATTGATACCAGCAATTTTCCGCTTACCCCGCTGCGATTTCCTGTCCCAGGCGCAGAGCCGCCGCGACTGCTTCTGAAGCCGCTGAGCACACAGTACAACGTAAATGGTATGTTTAGTGGACTTTTTGCCGATTACGCCGCGCGCCCGGTAATTGGTGTGGTCGAATCGTTGCAGGCCCCTATCAGCGGTTCGGTTGTTGTTCATCAGCAGCAGGCCGAGGCTTATTCGAGCCTCAATAATATAATGAAGGCCGCGCTGATATTGGCCGTGAGCCTCATGGCGGCTGCGATACTTGCCTCCATCCTGATTTCGCAGCGCATTATTCAGCCGCTCCAACGTTTGTCGGCGGCGGCAGGTTCGATGGCCGCCGGGAAGCTGGATACACGTGTCCAGCTTGTCCGCAATGATGAAGTCGGCGTACTGGCAGACGCTTTCAATCAGATGGCGTCAGAGTTGAGCATTATGTTTAGCAAACTCGCGCAATCCAATAGAATTTTGGGTGTGCGGGCTGAGCAACTTTCCGCGATGAACAGCGTGGGACAGCAAGCCACTGCTGCACTCGACCTCCACGTGCTGCTTGAGACGGTGACATCGGCCATCCAGAAAACTTTTAACTACTACATCGTCGCGCTTTATTTACCAGACGACTCTAACAATTGGATGGTTTGTCACGCAATCGCCGACTCCGAGCCATCCTCTTCACTGCGAAAAAATGAACTTCCGCAACATAGGCTGGTCGCGACAAACTTAGTGGGAAGTGCTGCATACTCTCGCCAGATTATCAATGTGCCCGATGTGCAACAAGACACCCGCTACATCGCTGACCCGTTATATCCCAAAACAGCGTCAGAAATCTGCGTACCGCTCATTTTTGGCAATCATCTTATGGGGGTGCTGGATATTCAAAGTGAAGGGTTGAATGCCTTTGTCGAGCATGATCTCGATGTCATGCTTATTCTGGCGCACCAACTGGCAATCGCCATTCGTAACGCCGAACTATTTCAGGACTCCGAGCTTGCCCGCAAACTCGCGGACGAGGCCAACCAGCAAAAGAGTGAATTTCTCTCGAATATGAGCCATGAACTGCGGACGCCACTCAACGTTATTATTGGCTACAGCAGCAGCATCCTAAGCCGACCTGCCATGTACGATAATGTACCATTGCCGCCAGTTTACGAGTCGGCCATCAAGGGCATCATGAGCAGCGGTCAGCATCTATTGGGGGTGATCAATGACATACTCGATCTGAGCAAGATCGAGGCTGGACAGGTGGAAGTTTCGCTTGAGCCAGTAGATCCATTGCCAATTCTTGAGGGTATTCGGACTACGGCAATCGGGTTGGTTAAGTCGGATGTCAAAGTAAGAGCTGGCTATGGGAGTAAATTACCGTATGTGATGGGCGATGAACTGCGCATCCGGCAGATTCTGCTCAATCTCGTCTCAAACGCAGCCAAGTTCACTGAACATGGGACGATCACGATTGATGCCGAGGTCGAAGATGGCAAATTGCTGTTCAGTGTCAGCGATACTGGTATAGGAATTCCAGAGGATGCTCAGGCGGTTCTCTTTCAGCGCTTCAAGCAAGTCAACACATCTCAGGGAGGTACTGGGCTTGGTCTGAGCATTGCCCGCCAACTGGTTCACATGCACGGCGGGGAAATCTGGTTCGAGAGTCGTTTCGGACAAGGCAGCAAATTCTTCTTTACAATTCCACTCGCTCCCGAACACAGCATTGTGCCGCAACCTTTGGACAAACCAGCGGAAATCTCGCCACGGGTTAGCCTCTTTGACACTGTGCAGCCGTCGCTGCGGCAAGCCATGTTGATCGACTCTGACACCCACACCCACAAGATGCTCCAATCCATATTGGCGCAAAGAGACTACGACGTTCTTGAAATTAACGATGCCCAGCAGGCTCTGGAGTTGGCTGAATTGATTGCGCCCAACCTTGTTGTGATCCATCTGCACCAGACGGATTGCGATGAGATACTGCGATTGCCCGATCTCTTCCGCAACTCCACAATAAGCGGCGAGTTGTCTCTCGTGGTATTCCGGGATTTAATTGATTTTGACGACCCCGAAGTTTTAAATCAGTTTGTCACCGCCGAAAAGGCTCAGCTATGGGGAAAAGATGTTTATTGATTGCCAGCGTATTTGTAAGTATTTTAGGTCCGATTTCTGTAAATGCACAAAGTGAAAAAATAAAGATCGCATTTGTCTCTGGCACATCCGACGCCTTCTACCAGGCTATGCAACGTGGTGTTGAGCAGGCGGCTGCTGACCTGAGTGTCGAAGTCGTTACGGATATTCCGCAAAAGTTCGATCCTGCCCTCCAGATACCTGTCGTCAATGCTTTGGTTGTCGATAAGTCGATCAAGGCGCTGATTATCGCTGCTGCGGATTCACAGGAATTGATTCCGGTATTACAGGCTGTAGACAAAGCTGGCATCCCGATTATCACGGTTGATACTTTTATCGGCAACGGCGACTATGCCAAAGGCCCCATCACGTTCCCAGTATCCTATATAGGTTCGGACAACGAACAAGGCGGGAAAGTCGCCTGCGATGTACTGGCTAATGCCATTGGCAAAAGAGGTAAGGTCTATATCCAGACTGCAAAACTGCTCACCAGTGCCACTATCCAACGCGAAAAAGGTTGTACGGAAATGTTGGCTGGTTATCCCGACATTTCAATGATTGGTACGAACAATGATGACGGCGACGAGGGGAAGGCGCAGAGCCAGACCGCAGCCATCTTGCAGCACGAACATGATCTCGCAGGGATTTTCGGTACGAATGCTATCAGTGCCGAGGGAGCCGGTGCAGCGGTGGCAAGTGCTGGCCTGAAAGACCGCGTAAAGGTTGTCGCCTTCGATGCTAACGAAAACACAAAACGAGCATTACAAGACGGCACATTGTCCTCGGTCATTGCACAGAAGCCATATGATGTCGGTTACACAGCAGTTGGTTATACAGTGGCCTATCTCAATGGCGTGACAAGCCTACCCAAGCGCGTGAAAACGGGATACGCGGTCATTAATACCAGCAATATGAATGATCCGGAAATCATGAAGTATTTCTACACGGCGGGTCTTGGCAAGCCGGAAGACCCGCTCAAAGATTTCAAGATTGCCTTCGTACCCGGTACGGTAGACCCTTTCTACGCCAATATGGAACGGGGTGTTGATGATGCGGCAAGAACACTTAATGTCAAGGTCATAACTGAGGTGCCACAGAAGTTCGATCCGATTGTGCAGACACCCATTATTCAAGCGCTAACGGCGAATAAAGGCGTTAACGTGCTGATAACGGCTGCCACTGATCGGGACCAGATGATTCCGGTGTTGCAAGCCGTGGTCAAAGCTGGTATTCCTGTGATCAGCGTCGATACCTTCATCGGTGACGGAGACTATGAGACGGGATCAGTTACCTTCCCGCTCTCGTATATTGGGTCCGACAATGAAGAGGGTGGTCGCATTGCCTGCGACGCACTGGCCGCCGCGATTGGCAAAAAAGGCAAGGTCTATATCCAGAATGTCAAACCGACCATCAGCACTAATATTCAACGAGAAGCTGGTTGCAAAGAGGCGTTAGCGGCTTATCCCGACATCCAGATCGTTGCAGTGGATTACAATGACAACGATCCCGCAAAGGCACAACTCCAGACCGCGCAGATGTTAGAACGTGAGAAGGATTTGGCAGGTATCTTTGGCACAAATGTCTTCAGTGCCGAGGGAGCGGGAACCGCTGTTGTGAATGCAGGTTTGAAGGATGCTGTGCAGGTGGTTGCCTTCGATGCAACTCGTGACGCCATCGAGAAATTGTACGATGGTATCGTAACGCTTGTCATTGCGCAGAAACCTTATGATATGGGCTTTCTAGCTATGTTTTATGCCGTGGCTCATGCTCGTGGCGTTACAAGTATTCCAAAACATATTCCTACCGGCTTTGCCGTCATCGACAGTAACAATGTCGGTGATCCAGAAGTTTCGCGATTTATCTATCGCTAACAATGGTTGATCTTGGTCAGTCAAACTTCACTCTGGATTTAGACCAAGATTACTGCTCACCGGCATTTTGTGTGTAGCGATAAGCAATCAAGATAGGTAGGAAAGTGATGGCAGTCACGATCAGTGCTGCCACATTCGTCACGGGCCGGTCACGTGGACGGGTAAGCTGCGTCAGCATCCAAATTGGAAGTGTTGCATTTTGAGCGCCCGAGGTGAAGGTCGTGACAATCACCTCGTCAAACGACAGCGCAAACGCTAACATCGCCCCGGCCAACAGCGCCGACGCAATATTGGGGAAGGTAATGAAGCGAAGTGTCTGGAAGGTTGACGCGCCCAGGTCCATTGATGCCTCGATCTGTGTGTAAGCGGTGCGTCGCAGCCGCGCCACCACATTGTTGTAGATGGTGACGATGCAAAATGTCGCATGGCCGATCACGATGGTCCAGAAACTCAGGTCGAGATCGAGCAATCGAATCCCCGAACGCAGCGCGATGCCCGTGACGATTCCAGGTAGTGCAATCGGAAGCAGGACCAGCAGCGACACCGTTTCTTTACCAAAGAACTGGTTGCGGTAGACTGCCGCCGCGATCAGCGTCCCGAAGACGATAGCAATGAATGTGGCGACGCTGGCAACTTCCAATGACAGCAGCAGCGCCCGCCAGAAGTCCTGGCGTTGCAGGATGACACCAAACCATGAGACCGTCAGCCCTGGCGGTGGAAAGGCATAGGTGCGGTCTTCAGTCGTGAAGGCATACAAAGCAATAATCAGAATCGGTATATGCAGAAACAGAATCGCGCCTAGAGTCGCCAGCCTCAAGCTCACCGGCGCGCGCGGATCGTCGCTAGAGCGCATCGAAAGCTCCTGTTCGCTTAGCAAGCGTCAGATAAACGCCCATGATCACAATCGGCACGAGCGTGAACGCTGCCGCCAACGGGATATTTCCGCTTGTTCCTTGCAGACTGTTGACGACAGGACCGATAAAGAAACTCGAATTTCCAATCACCGTCGGGATGATGTAATCGCCCAGCGTGAGCGAGAAGGTAAAGATCGACCCGGCTACGATGCCGGGAAAAACGAGTGGCAAAATGATGCGCCGAAATGTATAACCTGGTTTCGCGCCCAGGTCACTCGACGCATCGAGCAGCGAAGTAGGCACGCGCTCCAACGCCGCATTGATCGGCAGGATCATGTAGGGCAGCCAGATATAGACAAAAACAATGAACATGCCGAGATATGAAAAACCCAGCGACGAGCCGCCAATGACTGGCACGCTGAGAATCCAATCCCGCACTCCGGTCAGGTGTAATACCCCGAATACCCAGTTGGCAACGCCTTCGTTCGCCAGGATCAGCTTCCAGGCATAGACGCGCACCAGATAACTTGACCACAGCGGCAGCAGTACAGCCAGATACAGTAGGCTCTTGACACGACCCCTGGCATATCGCGCCATGTAATAGGCCAGCGGGAAGGCAATCACAATTGCCGCCAATGTAACACTCGCCGCCATCAACACGGTGCGAACCACAATCTCCAAGTTGGATTGCGTAAACAACGCTGCATAAGTTTGCAGTGATAGCTTTTTGATCTCCGTACCGGAAAAATCGTCAACGTAGAAAAAACTTTGCACGACCATTAACAGCAGTGGGCCAATATAGAGGATCATCAGCCACAGCAGCGGCAGTGCCAACAGTAAAATCAAGACGGTGCGAGGATGGTTGAAGAAGAATTGCGACAGCCGCTTCGGTAGCGGAAGTTGAGTAGATTGCCTAATTGTTGCCATTGCCATTAACCTTGCAGCGGATGGACATCATCACGCTGCCAGATGAGGGCGACTTTTCGCCCACGCGATGAGGCCACGTCCAGCGAATTGACCCGCAGATTTTGCTCCAACACGATCATTTCGCCGCCAGCATCGAGGTCGACGCTGTAACGCGTGTTGACGCCGAGATAGATCAGATCGCGAATGGTTCCTATTGCGCAGCAGGTATCGCCACTAACCGGATCATCTATTGCCGCCAGATGCACCTTTTCAGGGCGAAGGGCGAACGTGCCGTCACTGCCAAGAATGCGCTGTGCCTGCTCTCCGCTGAGGATATTGGAAGTCCCAACAAAGCCCGCGACGAACGTTGTAGATGGTTTCTCATATATGTCAGTCGGTGTGCCAACCTGCTCGATCTTTCCCTGGTTGAAAACGGCGATGCGATCACTCATCGTCAGCGCCTCTTCCTGGTCGTGCGTGACGAAGACAAAGGTGATACCGACCCGGTGCTGAATGGCTTTCAACTCTAACTGCATCTGCTGTCGCAACTTGAGGTCGAGTGCGCCGAGCGGCTCGTCCAGCAGCAGCACACGTGGATCGTTGATCAGAGCGCGGGCCAGCGCGACACGCTGTCGCTGCCCGCCGGAAAGCTGCGACGGCTTGCGCTTTTCCATGGCGGGCAACTGGACCAATTCCAGCATATCTTTCACCCGCTGGTCGCGCTGGGCTTTCGGGACTTTGCGCACCATCAGGCCGTACGCGACGTTTTCAGCGACGTTCATGTGCGGAAACAACGCGTAATCCTGGAATACTGTGTTCACATCCCGCAGAAACGGTGGGACGTTAGTGACATCCTGGCCGTCAAGCTCGATCTTGCCCGACGATGGTTTCTCGAAACCGGCCATCAGGCGCAGGCACGTTGTCTTACCCGAACCGGAGGGACCCAGCATCGAGAAGAATTCGCCGTTGTAAATTTCCATGTCCACGCCATCAACGGCCCGGACCTCGCCAAAATGACGGTGAACGGCGGAGAATTGAACCGCTACCTTGCCTGCGTTGTCGCCCATAAGTTACTCTAACTATTTTTGATCATGACATGTTTCGTCACACGATAATCCGAAACCGCTTCCGCCGAAAGGTCTTTGCCAAAGCCCGATTGCTTAAATCCACCATGTGGCGTTTCCGACGCCAGCGGAATGTGATCGTTGATCCAGACGGTGCCGAATTCTAGTTCGCGGGCGACTTTCATGGCTCGCCCGATGTCCTTCGTCCACACTGAAGCCGCCAATCCGTATTGCACGTCGTTGCCAAGCTGAATGGCTTCTTCTTCGCTCTTGAAGCTGCTCACCGTCAGGACCGGGCCAAACACCTCGCTCTGAATCACCTCGGAGTGTTGATCGACGTCAGCGATGACCGTCGGTTCAAAGTAATAGCCACCAGATAGACTGCCGGGCCGTCCGCCGCCTGTTAGCACTTTCGCGCCGCTGTCTTTGGCACGCATGATAAAGCCTTCAACACGTTCGCGCTGCGTGCTGCTGATCAGTGGTCCCATCTGGATACCGTCCTCGAAGGGCAAGCCGATCTTGACGGCCCGCATCGCCTCGACCAGCGCCTCCCGTACTTTGCCTTCCTGCCCTTGCTCAACATAAACGCGAGTCGCAGCAGTGCAATCCTGCCCCGTGTTGAACGTCGCAGCAAGCGTTGCCGTCGCCGCCACTGCCTCGACATCGGCGTCGTCGAAGACGATGAACGGCGCTTTGCCGCCCAGTTCAAGATGGACCCGTTTGAGCGTGTCGGCTGCTGTCTTCATGATCTTTTTGCCCGTAGCCGTCGAACCTGTCAGGCTGACCATCCGCACCAGTGAATGCTCAACCAGCGCTTGCCCGGCATCATTGCCGCCACTGATGACGTTGACTACACCCGCCGGAATGCCTGCCTCGGCGGTCAATTCTGCCAGCATGAGCGAAGTCAGCGGCGTTGATGGCGCGGGCTTCAGAATCGCGGTGCAGCCAGCCGCCAGCGCAGGTCCGAGCTTCCAGACCGCCATCATCAGCGGGTAATTCCAAGGCGCGATCTGTCCGACCACGCCGACGGGTTCGCGGCGGTACATCGAGGTGAAGCCTTTGGCGTATTCGCCCGCTGAATTCCCGTGTGTATCGCGGGCTGCTGCCGCAAAGAACCGCAGATTGTCAATCGTGAATGGCAGGTCCGCGCCCAGGCTGACAAACCCGAATGGTTTGCCCGTGTTCTGCGATTCGACCCGGGCGAACTCCTCAGCGCGTTTTTCGAGAAGATCAGCCAATCGCCAGATTGCCAGTGAGCGTTCGCCGGGAGTTAGGCGGGACCAGCGTCCATCGTAAAAGGCTTCGTGCGCCGCCTGTACCGCGCGGTCAACGTCGTCGCGGCTGGCGTCGATCACCTGCGCTAGCGGTTGGCCTGTCGCCGGGTCCTCGACGGTCATGGTCTTGCCGCCTGTGGAATCAACCCATCGACCGCCAATCCACAATTTGTAGTCCATTGCTACTCCACCTGTCTGTATTTGAAAGAGCCGGGATAACCCGGCCCAGCGTCTTGTTTACCTCACCCCCTCCCCCTCTCCGCAAACAGGAGAGGGGGAACCTGGTTACATCTGTCTCCCTTTCCCCACGACGTTTGTGGGCCTCCGCTTGCGTGGGGAAACGGTTGGGGATAGGGGGTACGACTACCTTATATTCTACTTCGATCCGATGATCGCGATGTAATCGGTCACCCACCGCCGATAGGGTACGCAGATGTCACCGCGCCCGTCTGCGCATGTCGTCGAGGGCGTGTGCCAGAAGTGGATCTTGTCGAAGTTGTCAATACCGTTGGTCGTGCAGCCATCCTTGCCCAGGAGATCACTGGCCGCGCAAGCATCGGGAACAGCGGGTACAGAGCCGAACCACGCCGCCACATCGCCCTGGACCTTTGGTTCCAGCGAATGGTTCATCCATTGGTAAGCACAGTTCGGATGTGGCGCATCGGCGGCTAGCATCGTTGTATCGGCCCAGCCCGTTGCGCCTTCTTGCGGGATGGTGCTGGCGATTGGCTTTTTCTGCGAAACCAGCAGGTTCACCTGATAGGGCCATGAGGCGGAGGCGACGACACCTTCATTCGCAAAATCATCGGTTTGGGTTACGACATCCTGCCAGTAACGCGACACGAGTTTGCGCTGACTCTTTAGCAGGTCAATGACCGCAGCGTACTGTTTATCATCCAGTGAATACGGGTCTTTGATGCCAAGATCCGGCTTCTTGCTCATCAGATACAGCGCGGCATCGGCAATGTAGATCGGTCCTTCGTATGCTTCAACGCGCCCGGCATTCGATTTGCCATCGGGCAGCGTTTGCTCGTCGAAGACTACGCTCCAACTCTTGGGCGCTTGCTTGAAGACATCCGTGTTATACATCAGCACATTCGGCCCCCACTGATACGGGACGCCGTAGCTCTTGCCATTGACGGTGTACCAGGGTGCGGCTTGCAGGCGCTTGTCAACTTTGGCATAGCCTGGGATTTTGCTCAAGTCAACGGGCTGCACACGCTTGCCCGCAACAAGACGCAGGCTGGCGTCACCGGAAGCCGTCACGAGGTCATAGCCGCCCTCGTTCATCAGCGACACCATTTCATCGGAGGTCGCCGCTACCTGGACATTGACCTTGCAGCCAGTCGACTTCTCGAAGCCCGTCACCCAGTCATAGTTTTTGTCGGAGTCGCCGCGTTCAACGTAACCCGACCAGGCGATGATATCGACTTCACCCTCACCGCTCTGCGCCCGCATGATGTGCAGTGGGATGAGACTCGCTAGCACGAAGGCCGCGACCACGACTGCCATTAATCTTTTCATATTTCCTCTCCCCTTTTTACTATTTTTGCATAGCCTTGGAGGCTACTTGAACCGAATTATTAGTCAAAACTTCTTCGAGCGCACCGGATAAAGCCGCTAGTGCCTCGTTAATATCGTTTTCGGTCGCCACCAGCGGAACCAGGACGCGGATCACATTTCCGTACAAGCCCGCTTTCATCAGGAGCAGTCTGCGTAAACGCGCCGACTCGACAACGCGCTGCGTCAGTTCAGGCGCGGGTTCTTTGGACTGCGGATCGCTGACCAGTTCCATCGCGATCATCGGTCCCAGGCCGCGCACATCGCCAATTTGCGGAATGCGTGCCTGCAACGCGCAAAATTGCGCATAAAGATGTTGACCAAGCTGCGTACCACGTTCCAGTAGGTTTTCCTCGGCAAGAACGTCGAAGACCGCCAATCCTGCCGCACAGGCCAGCGGATTGCCGCCGAAGGTTCCACCCAAACCACCCGGCTCCGGCACATCC
>WNFI01212832.1_pt1 | contig 22520 bp, 26 predicted proteins | sample 5400471 | NCBI WGS metagenome assembly WNFI01 (sample SAMN13153348, study PRJNA577476) | soil metagenome | isolation source: 100 cm saprolite on Douglas fir-dominated hillslope | place: USA:California | collected 2013-09-17
TTGATATTAGGAGAGGCAGGCCAAGCATCATGGTTCGCCCCCATACGTCTCTTCTCTTCTCCCTCTTCTTTGCGTTGCTCTTTCTGTTTCTGCTTGGTCTCGCGGATAATTTCCTGTGCAGGTGTGAGTTGCACGTCTTCGTCTTTAGTTGGCGTTAATTTTTGTTTTGCGATACTCCACCATCGAGGACCTTTGGAAGGAGGAGTAGATGGTGTATCGTGATTCTGAGGGGATGCTGATGGCGCGTCAATAGTGTTTCGGCGTCGATCAGGATTCCGAGGGGTAGAAGCAGTCGGCATCACATTGCGAGCACGTTTCCATGCCTCTGCCTCTTGAAGCAGAATGCGTTCAGCTTCACGTCGAGAATGTTCCCGCTCGCGGATTGCTTCAGCCTCAATTTCAGCTTCGCTGGGAGCATTGGATTTGAAAGACGGCGAACGAGGCTGAGGCGCCATAGCAGATACGGCAGAGGATACACGAGCAGCAAATTCAGCGAACCCGGCAACAGCACCATTTGAACGATTTCTCCCATGATCACCCCACGCGTCAACATGAGAATGCTCCAGAGCATCACCATCCTCACTTGGAGAGTTGGTAACTGAGCGGCCACCAAAAGAGCCCGTCAAGTCGTTCAAAAATGAAGGGTTAGGAAGATCCAAAGGTGCGGCGGGGGGTATTGGTCTCCGTTCACGTTGTTCAAAGAGTGCAGGGGAGGTGCCACGACGTTGGCGGTTAAAAGGAGATGGAGCTGCCATCATTCCGCCGCCTAAGAACAATTTCTACAGTACTCTAAGGGGTATCAACGCGTCTTCTCAACTACCTCCACTGAGAAAAGTGAGGGGTTCCTATTTACAAAAAGAGGGAAGGTTAGTGTTTGGTGGTTGGACCGAGGGCGATCAAAACGTCCATAAACAAAGCACCTGAATAGCAACTAGCAACGTCGCGACAGAATGACTGGGTTCTATTGTATCTCTTGTGTGAATGTGAACATTCATGTGCCTCCTAGAGCATTCTTTATAGATTATACATGAAAGTAGTTATAGGCATGCTCTCGAATTATTCTAGAGTTTAGACTGCGGAGATATGTAACACCCTGATTCCAGCGGTCTTGGAATGGCATCAGACTTCAGCCTCATAGGGGATCAGTTTGAGAGTACTAGGGTTATAGTAGTAGTATGTGGATGGATATTTACGCTAAGGATTTTGGTTGATCGTTCTGCGTCCAATTCATCGGGTATTCCCGAAGCATTGCTAGCGCTACACTAAGGGTAATCAGCTAGGTTGAGCACCCGCCAGGTCTGTAATTCGAGTGAAAGAGGGTCTCTTCCAGAGATATCTCAAGTGACCCACTGGGAGGGGATAGCTCGTAAGCCTTAGCTTACTATAATGCTGGCATATTAGCTCATCACAACGTTTTGTCTAGCTCGTCTTTATCTAAAATATACTGCGGGCCTCTCGGGTTAATAAACAACGGCGTTAGGTGTATCTGATTATGGACCGGCCCCCAGGAGAGCCGGAAAATGGAGACGCCTCTGAGGGCAGCCCGAATAAGAATCCTTTGCCATCGATACTTGCACCGTCTTTTGATTTTGACTCTCCTTCGTTACAATCCGAGTCCATGCTAGGGCCACCACCAAGTGCCAGTGCCTTCCACACCAACTTCGAGGTACCGAGTAGTCCTTCTTTCGATCATTCCAGTTTTACATTTGGAGCTTCCCCGACGACCGCTTATTCTACTCCGCCGAGCCTATACCTGACGCCGCCAATTCAGCATACGCCACCAAGTTCTGATGTACCCTCCTTTCAACCGTACTCACATCGACGAACCCCATCAGCGTCTTTTTCCCCATCACACTCCCCAGGGTCTGTGCCTATGTCACCAATTTCGCGTAGTGCATCTCCTAAGCGCCACACTCGCATCCACTCTCGGAATCTGTCAGTTTTCTTCCCCCGACCTGATGTGGAGAAGGCAACTTCAATTCCAGAGGACGAGGGGGACAATGGCCAGACTCTGGAATACAAGACAATGGATGCGCCTCCATCATCCGCACGTCTCGCTAAGTTCAAATTTGGAGGGCGACTGGCATTCGAGAATGGCATGCATGATGATGGGGCGCCGACCAAGAGACGTGGGCACCATCACAAACATTCTGTCTCTCATAACTTCTTCAGTTTCATGGAGCCAGGACAGACACCGCAGACGGAGGCTTCTCCTTTCCTTCCTGAATCGCCGTTCCCCGGTACGACTTCGACCCCCCGGGTTTCATCTGGCACATCGGAGAGGCGGGATCTACGCCAGCCGCTTCCGATTTCTCATAAACGACTTCAATCTGAGCACCTTCTTTCCAGATACTTCAATGATCCAGAGCGGACTGCCGCGCTTGCCTTCTTCGTAGCCGAGATCATATTGGGTGCCTGGCTCTGGATAGCTGGTCAGTCTCGTGGGAGCCTCGCCTGCACGGGACTTGGCTATTGGATTGTATTCGATTCGCTTGGCGTGACATTATCGAGTAGGGTGTTCCCTTCTCTCTGGTCCCTTGGTACTCAGGATGTTGATCTCCGGAAACCGTTCGGGTGTGTATGTTATCCTTGCTTGACAAGCTTGCTCTCATTCAAATCCCCAGCACAAAACGACTTGAAACTACAGCATCCTTCGCACAATCAATATATTTGGTTTTCTCCGCTGTCTATGTACTGAAGGAAGCCGTCGAACGCTTCCTGCTATCATCGGCTGGCGATGATCCTCATCACCATCATAGTCAGGCAGCAAGGTGATGATCTGATGTCCCTTTATTTTGTTTCCTCAGTGCTGAGTTTCCATCCATTTAGTCACTCGTTCCCTACCCTTTTACTTTGGTTATCACTCGGATCTTTATTGTTATCAAATCTTGCATACCGTAATCACTCTCACCTAGTTGATGGTGAGGACTCTTGTCTCTGGATGCGCCAACCGCCGTTAATTGTTTGCCTGTCTCGTAGCCGTCGGTTCCTTGTTACCCCACCCAACTACCGCCCTTGCCTCGGTCCCATTCCTTCGTCGCTCCGCAAGACTAGTGCTCAATGCCCTGCACTCGTCGCCACTCGCCTCCCGCGTCCTATCAAACCAATTCACACTGGCTCCTACTACATTTGTCTTACTCCTGCTTTATGCTTCGCACTTCGCTGATCAGTAAGTTGTCATTCCCTTCCAGTGATGCTATGTATGTCGCTAATATTTCGTTCGCAGGTCTCAGCAGGTGACTTTCGACATGCTCGTTTCATCTTTAGAGACGATTTGGACATTCTCCATAGCTTACCCAAGTGCCGTTTCCCTCGGGAAAATCCTCCTCCAGACAGCGCCCGAGAGGTCTAGATCGGGTGGCTCGCTAGAGTCCTTCCAGCGGGCTATAAGAGAAGTGAGGTCTCTTGGGAGTCATCCAAGGGTATTTTGTCTTACCCTCATTTATTATCAGATTCGACGAGATCCTCGCGTGCTTCAAGTGCCAGATACGTACCTCTGGCAATTAACCCACCATCGGTCACCGTCAGTTTCCGCCAATGATGCTGAAGAGCTCGTCTCCGCCGTTAACGTACACGTTCAGAAGGAGGCATCAGACATGGATATCCTGGATATCACCAAATGGGCTTCTGATAAGATATCCATTGCGTTAGGGAAACCCCGAGTCGGAAGTGTCACTGTTTCTGTGGTTCGTGGATAGAAAAGTAGGATAATGTGATCTCATTCGATAGAATGCTGGATAATATACAAGATCTCAACATCCGAATGTCCATACAATACGTGTTCCACTAATGACCAGAGACGGTTTCGACCGAGTGTTCCCATACGACTTTTTGGGCCTCAGGCGTGATATTTAACAATTTGGGCGGGACTGGTTCGATGAATTCGTTCAGATGGAACGCACCTGCTTGGAAATTATCCCCAAGCAGAGCAAGGATCATCCATTCCGCACAGTCCTTGAGAAAAAAAAAACCATGTTAATGCTTGCCTCAACTGCACTGTATGTGAGAAGACGAACCTCTGGTCGCCTCATGAAGAATTTCATCAACCAAACGAGATATTTGGTAAGCCAGAAATTTTTGACGATTGGGGTATTAACGACCCCAGGGAATACGTGGACAAAAGAGATATTCGGATTTTGCTTGGCGAGTTCCTAACAAAACGATTTTCACTGTGAGTGATGAAGAAAAAAAAAGTCATGTAAAAAAGCGCGGAATTATTCCTGACCTCAATTGCGAGTTCGGTGCAGGCCGGCGAATATTGGACGGAGGAGACGGCACCGTACCCCTTCTTCAGGCCGAGATCGTTCAGATCCACAGGTGATCCTTTACCCGCCGCAAGGATGTGCACAACTCTCGCTGGCTCCCCTTGCTGTCTGGCCTTCTGGAGCAATGGGAGGAACTCGAGAGTAAATTTAAACCTCGAGTAATACTTCACTGCCAGCTTCTGGTCGATCCCTTCTGGAGTGGCTGTATACTTTTCGGTCGAGAGGTATCCTGTGGAAAGGAAGAGATAGTTGATCTTCGAGAGGCGGGAAGAAAGGGATCGGGTGACAGATCCGACATTCGACATGAGTTTCACGTCACAAGATACGAATTCGTAGGTCGACTGAGGGGATTGAGGAAAGGAGGAAATGATTTCTTGCGCAGCTTGCTCATTCCGCCCTACGATGATGATGTGGATGTTTCCATCGGCGTAGCGAGCAAGAGCTTCGGCGGAGGCCTGAGGGGTGAGCGAGTGAGCGACTTATCATCAGATAAACGTTAAGCGTACCTTTCCAATGCCTGATGTGCCACCAATAAACAGGGCCACAGGTTTGGGTGGCAGTTTGGCAGCGGCATTCAAATTCTTAGCTTGGGTTAAGGTGACCATGGTGGTAATGGGGAACTGCTATGGTGCGCCATCTGCGCTCGTCTTATAGCTTATTAGCCATAAATCGTTCTCACGAGACGAATATGCGTGGCTAGTATCAGAAAACGACACGTCACCTACGGCACGGCCAATGAGCAATATACTGGAACACCATGAGCGGCACCCGGCGCCGGGGGGGTACGTAAGCCATGCCGAATCAGAACTGTGGGGCTTGTGTCAGTCACCGTTTGGCGAAGATGATGGACACAACAGATGAGATGTTTGTGGATGGAAGAGGCCACAGCTAATTTCAAAATGACTAATAATTCGGCCATTTTCCTGTGGAAGGCACTTCGTTCAACATATGCCTCTATGTGTATTATGTAGTTGATGGGAATGTATACTTCGAAATTGTAGAATTCTCTAGAAACGTTGAGTGCCTGAATTATTATCCTGGAGCGACATCAATTCTGATATTACTCATCCCGGATCAATATTTATAGAACCTTGCTGGCCTCCCTATATCCTTTAACCTCGCGCACGCAATTGTCGAAAGAAAGGGAAAGGCATCAAGGTCTACACGCACGAACACCTATCTGATACAGATCATTGTGCCTCAGCCGCGCCTGGCCTGAGATGTCAGTGTTAACATATCGATGCTTATAATCAGATCGATGATGTCATTCGTTTCCAGGTCATGACTCGGAAACATAAGACATACGCAGGCCGGAAAGAGCGCGACGCACAGAACCTCAGAAGAGCAAGTTTGTCAGAGCGTGGGAAATGTTCCCACGCCTCACATAGGAACTTGGCCTCATGATTGCCTCAACAAGTACCTATCCGCCCTCCGTCATGAGTGTACGGATAGATTCATCACTGATGCAGCCTCTATCGTTCTTGATGTTAATTCTCGGATCCCGATTCAAGCCATTGCACTTAACGATTACTTTGTCTAGCCTCTTGGATCTCCCCCTTGTTGTGTAGTGTGCCTCCAGTGAGCCATCCTAATAATGGCGAATCTGCTAGTTTTTGGTGTCTCCGTGCTTGTGCCTCTGGTAGCGATCTATGTCTGCCGCCAGAAACCAAGGCAGGCATACCCTTTTCCGCCCGGACCGAGGTCTACGTTCTTCCTGGGTAACGCTAGGGCCCAGGATGATCCTCCTGTCCACAAGGAGCTCAATGGGGCAAATATTATAGTACATTGTTACTCTAGCATGCGCCACTGACGGCGCCGTTCGTCAATTGGTGCTTAGTACATATGCTATGAAATGCCCGACGATCCATCTCACCATTTATAACCCGACTGACAATAGGCGATGTAGTCTACTTTACCGTCTTATCGCGTCCCATTACCGTTCTGAATACAGTCAAAGCGGCTATGGACCTTCTCGACAAGCGATCCGCGATATACTCCCGTCCATACTCCCACATAGCCGACATGATAGGCTACTCCCTTAGCACGATCCTTGCCCCTTATGGTGATGCTTTCCATCGTGCGCGCAAACTTCTCATCTCAGCCCTCCACGCATCTCAAAACACACTGGCCCATTCAGGAAGATTCCGTACATAAATACCTTGACCGGTTGCTAGAGAGGCCGAATGATTTTAGACGGCGTGTGAAGAGGATGAGCAGTACTATCATCTTGCAGATGGCTTATAGGTATGAATTGAGCAAAGAGGAGGATCCAATTCATGGAAGCGGCTACCATTTCATTTGGGGGGGCCGTAGTAGGAGCTATATGGTGGATTACTTTCCTTTTCGTACAATCGCTTCGGCCTTCCTGCTTCCCCTTTTCCCAAACTTCCTGCTAAAACCCTTTTATTTCTCTTGGTGGATCCATACAGTTAGGGCAGTCCTGTAAGTCCGCATTAATTTCCTCAATCGCGTGCTTATCGGAGCGTCGCCTTGACACCATTCTCTTAATATCCACATCTACTAAGACTACCCTCCATAATGACTCGTTTTTGATGCCATCGCCTCCCGCCAAAACTTTAGACTTGCTCTTTGAAACACTGATACTCGCAGCTCACGGGTGATTTAGGATTCGTGAAGACTTGTTCGGCTTCGTAAAGAAGCAAATGGTATGTACTGGTTTGATCTTGATATAAGCTGAAGGGACTGCCGAACCTTCATTCACTTCCACGCTTCTTGAGTCTAGGGGAAAGGCTACTGGACTCGGTGCACAGGATGAAGAGAACCTCATCAAGAGTACGGCTGCCATTCTCTACGGGGGTTCGTTCCTTCTTGTCTTCTAATCCTGGATAACTAACTCGCCTCATTTACTTATGTCCATCCAGCTGGCTCAGGCACCACAGCAGCGACAGTTTCATCATGGCCATGTCGATGTATCCGGAGATCTGTGCCAAATCTCAGATCGAGCTCGATGCTGTTGTGGTCTAGACCGCCTTCCCCCCTAGGGCGACCGTTCCTCAGTTCCTTCCATCGATTCCATCTACAACGGAATGTTCATTCCTGGCGGAGCGACTGTTATCTCGAACATTTGGGAAATATTGAGAGCTTTAAAGGAGTATGAGGATCCGTTCACTTTCAAGCCCGAACATTTCATTGTGGGGAATGCACCCACTGATCCACATACTTATGCGTTCGGGTTTGGACGAAGGATGTGTCCCGGGAATGATGTGGCGAGTGATACGGCCTTTATGAGTATTGCGTGTACCTTGCACTGTTTTGATATCAGCAAGGCAAGGATCAACAAGGAGAGGATATCGGACGACTGGGTTCGTGATGCAAGGCTCTGGTTTTTACTTCTTCCCTTGCCTTGGTTGTGATATGATTGTGAACTTTTTTGGAGGGGATTGATGGGTTTCTTTTTTTAGGCGCCTACGGACTCCGGAGTACGGCGCTATATTCGCCTCTCGCTCTGCTAGAGCTGTCGAGCCCATCAAGGCTGTCAATCCGTCTGATGCTTGAATGGTCCCTTGCCTCCTCCCTTACGGGACGTATATCGCTTAACATAAATTCAGTTTGAGGGCGCTCTGTACTTCTTTATTTTCAGTTTCTAACCCTTACTCGCTGAATGAATCCCTGGATCTGATATCACGAAACCCGGACAGGGGGATCCGGGAGCGCTCATCGACTTCTCTTGATAAAGCAAGATGGATACCCCAATGGGCGCTCCCTACTGTATCCTGTTGGTTGGCTACTCAGGGGTTAGGAAATCAAATTGATGAGCCACCCAAAGGTGGCGACACCAAAGTACTTAGGGAAGGGCCATGTATGTGTACTAGGTTTGTACAGAATTTCGGTCACGTCCAATGGAACCTGGCACGAGCGATAAAAAACAACAGGAGCACCTAAGCAGGCACGCTTGAACCCGGAAGGCGACCCAGATGCACTAGATCTTGAAGCGGTGACTAATTCGAGTGCCAGAGTTCGACAGCAGACATTCAAGCTAGTTGGTGGATGGAGGTCAGTGTTGTTATTATATAAGTAATTTACACCCTCACAGCCGGAGTCAAGGAAATGTAGTTCTAGACCAATTTTGGGCTTTGGGCGTGAACGCCTTTTGTGCTTTCTAAAACTGAGGTAAAACTCGGAACTAACTGACTCAAAATTAAAAGAAGTGCAAACAAAACTGGCCTAGTTTCGTACGTTTTGGCTCACTTTCAGGTCAGTTTATGTTAGAAACTAGCGTAGAACGCTAGAGTACAAGATTGTTAACAGGAGAAAGGTTGCAAGAACGTATAGAACAACATAACTCGGTTCAATGTAAGAGAACTGAGGAGAAAAGAAAAGACGAGGAAAAAAGCCCTTCAGTCGAAACATTCCAAGAAAGGGAGGCGTTCATCAATATTCGTGACATGAGTAGTCACAGTCGTCATGTCGACTCGATCGATCGGAGTCGACCTCGAATAGTTTAGGTGAGCGTGAACACCCTTATAAAATCAAGCCCAGCTTGATGTTGGAAAACTGGTGTTACATCGCTCGTAAATTAACCTGACAGCGGAGTTGGCCGAATTCATAGTGTTCATAGTATTCAGCTTCAATATGCAAGGTCGAGTTCCAGCGGCTCATTTCATAACGTCTTATGACTCTTATCGTCCTCTGGTGAACACGAATTTGGAATAAAGTCGTGTTTATACTGAGCAGACTTGGTGTCCCAGAATCACGGAGAATCCTTATCGCTTTAGCTATCGCACTATAGAACTTCGGTCCACCATTGTCGGAGATGGGCTAAAAGGTTAGCGATATCTCCGGTTATTCCCGGTTATCTCACTCGTTATAACCATCCAGCTGGATCGTCTATTCTGCTCCATCCGCCCGCACTAGCAGACAGACCCAAGGGTTGCCAGAAACGCATAATAAACTCTTGATTACCTTCGATCTTTGCTACCAATGGCTATCGAGCTTGCACCTTTGTCTCTCCCTGCTTCGGCGAACCCTGCGTACTTCTCAGAATTTGGTCGCGAAATTCGTGGCGTTGACCCCGGTAACGTTGACCCGGAGACTTTCAAAGAGATCGAAGAACTTCTATATAAAGTAACATGTTCTGCAAGGGATTATCGTCAGAGATACTAGTTCAGATGATACTCCCCTTCATTTCCAGCACTCCGTCCTTCTCTTTAAGAATGTCAAACTCGCACCCGAGCAACAATATGCTCTGACCAAGGTTTGGCACGATTACTGAATGTCTGAAACGGAGCCTGTTGCTCAGCGTACCTGTATACTCACAGGCCTTCGACCCGACATCTGTCAGTTACGGACATGGTAACAACAAGACCGGCAGTACCAGAGAATCGATATTGCACCCCGACCTAAAAACGATCCCTCGTGTTCCCCAAGTACAACTAATTGGAAATGGGACGGTGAATCATGAAGGGCTCACCGAGGTCTGGAACTGTCACACCGCGTCACGATTGAGGCTGAATTCTGGTTGTGTTTCAAGGCCAAACTCAAGCATCCTCACCACAAAACTTTCCACAAGACTCACATCCCAGAAGATGAGGATCTTCAGTTTACTCGTTTCTATCGTTGGTATGTTCAAACTGCCTTGTACCTATGGTATACATGACATCATTTTTCAGGCATATTGATGCCGCGCTTTACGAACTTTCACCGTGGGTTCCATTCGCGTCTCTGAACATACTTTGGCTTCACTCTATGCTTTACTAGACCCCGTGTGACTACCCTATACGGATTAACCGTACCAAAAGGTCGGCGTCAAACCGTTCGCTACGATGATGGTACTGGAGAAGAATTGAACGTTCCTCTCGGAACGACTGCCTGTATGTCCTCTGTCTTCTCAATCTTTATAAATTAATATTCTTTCGATATAGTCATCTCGACTCGTACGACCTTCAATATCCTCTCTCCAGAGGAAAAATCACTTGCCCTCCGAACCAAAGTTCGTTATGCACCACACCCATACGTCTGGATGGCGCCTGCACACAGTCGTTCCACTGGATTAGGTTTGGAAACTGAAGGTCTCGAGCTCAAGCTCGATGAGTTACCGGAGTGGGAGGGAAGCCGGGTTAAGATATTCCCTATGGTAAGGCTTCATTTAATGCTGTACCCCTCAATAATAAAGTGATTACGGTTCTCTTCCTCTAGATTTGGAAGAACCCGAAGACCGGCGATCTCCATTTCCAGGTCCACCCTAGTGCCATCCAGGAACTCATCATTGATCCGATTCCCGTTGTAAAGCGGCCTGGCACTGGTCCTGACACTCTCTATCCCGATGGTGCCCATTTGAAAGACTTGAAGGAGGTGCGGGATCTTGTGTACAGGCTTCAACGGCCTAGTATCTCGCCCCAGTTCGTCTATCCTCATGATTGGTAGGTTATTTTTCGCTCGACTAGTATTATTTACCGATAGTCACCATGATATGTAGGGAGGAAAATGACCTTGTACTATTCCATAATCGTGGAGTCATCCATACCGTTGTTGGTGCGTTCCGCCCGGACGAAGTGCGCAAGTTCCACCAGTGCAACCTTGCGGCCTCCGATGATCCACTTGGACCTAGTATTGAGGATGTACTCAAATATGCTTAGAGGTCTTCTGATTCACGCATGTCCGACAGTACGACCGTTATGACCTATCTATGACACTAAATCATTGTAGTAAACGCCAAAATCCGCAACATCGATTTCTGATGTTTTCTGTACTATACATGACTTGAGAGATATCAGACGGATTTGTGCGGAAAACGGTAAAAATCACAAATGCTTGCTAACTTCGTGAAAACTTCACCAATTCACCTTTTCCGGTATGTGTATAGTATTATTACAATTAAGTTAAGTTATGATGGTACAGAAATGTCAGAAATGGACGGTTGAGGAATGATAGTCAAAACACAATTCTGATTATTTTTCTTCTTTCACCCTTAGCCCAAGATGTGCTGAAATGCTGGAATGCGACAGCGGTATTATATACAGACAAGTGGCATTTGAATGAGAATATGATCGAAGATGGCAGAATTAAACCCAGGCAATCGAGGGAATGGAATGGGGCGCGATATGTTCGATAGATCAAATGCACTCTAGCTAGCGTACATCGCTTTTATACGATACTGCAACAAAGGAATCGAAAGCGCTCCAGAGTTGCCACACGGAAGCCCAACAAAGGGAACTTGGTATACAAAGACTTAATATGTGGCGCGCACTGTGGCACAACTTTGCCAGTGGCGCTTTGTTCTCAAGCGTCAGAGACTATATATCGGACTGAATAGCTGATACTTCTAACAGGCTGGACACCTGGAGGCGACATCCTGATCCCACGAGACTAGTGGAGCAAGCAGCTGCGCCTCCATCATGATGTGCCTAGATGACAACAATGCAAATGCGATACGAGAGAAAGGAGGTATTGGCGTTCCCAGCTACCCACCCTGGTTAGCCTTGTAATATGCGCTCTTCAATGGGATGAGGAACCATCTCAAGATTCCATCGGAACTCAAATACCATTTGTGCTGGGGACCACCTTCAAGCCAAGAGATGCGACGCAGAACAGCGGTATTCCCAAGCGAAGCCTTGCAAATTCAAGTCGAAAGAGGCGAAACAAACATGGATTTCGCCAATGTATAATGAAAAGCTGTCATAGATATACCTGATGGAACCTTAGTTGGTTTTCAGTGACACTGAAACCTTGAAGCTCATGACGATCATGAGAACCATTTTCAGTGGCGTCAATGACTGCAGTAAACTCTGCCATGGTCTCAGTATTTCGAGCCCTAGCTCCAGTCAGATTGCCGAATTCTACCCGGATAAAGCGGGAGACACTCAGTGGCGCATAAGTGCCTTCGGTCTGGAACGGCTCCTGATGGATACCGTTCTTCCAAGTCGATCAATTATTAATCGCTTCCTTTCTTCTGTGCTCGAAGCGCGGATGGATATAATGGGTAGTCAGACTGCGAAGGAATGGGACCTGTGCTGGGACATCTTTCTACCGCGAAACATGCAACATGGTTATTGGCTCCCAAGTACTACCTATTCGTCATCATTGACTGTAGGCACTCTGGAGTCTAGACTGCATTACGCATCTTCTACTCCAGTTCTCACTCCTGAATGATCTTCGAGCTCTTGGAAGGTTTTGCCGATGAAGACTTGGGCTAACAAAGAGATGATGTTCAACAACACCGTCGGCGCGTGTATGCAGCACACCAAAGAACCCACCTTCTTCCTCTTAACCCTCGTCACTCGTATTGGTGCCAAATCGCTGTCCTCAACATCTCCTTCCTCATATGGAGCGAAACCTCTTCCTAACGGTGAAGGTTTCGCTGCCAATTTAGCAGAGATTGAGTTACGAGACGACGTCTCTCGAGGAATTGAACTTGAGCGTGGAGGAGTTGATGGGAGTGAGGTTGAAGTTGGAGGCACCTCGCCCCCTCTGTCGATCTGAACGAGAACCGGCGATACAGCTGGCGTGCTCCGTAGCGAAGTATATGAGGAACGTGAATTCAACAGGATAGGAGTTGGTGTTGAGGAAGGTGGGGTTCGGGCCTCAGGGGCTGCAGAGGATAGATGTTTCGTGAGACATCAGACCATCCTCATTCAGAAGGTGACTCACTGGTGAAGGGTGAAGGCATGTCATCAATTCTGACGATTGGAATGTTGTCCAAGTCGTCATGAACAACGTGAGACACTGGTTTCTTATCCACTAGATAGAATGGATCATCTGCGCGTTCGGCGGCAAGCAGTGCTCGACGCTATAATGCAATGCTGAGTATCATAATCCTAGGATCCGGAGGTGAATCTTACCCTTTCTCGAGCAGTCCACTCTTCAGTTGAATCGACGGGATCGGTTTCCTCCTTCACACGGTGCTCCTTCCGCTTCGAGCCCTTGGATTTCGGTCCATCCGCCTTCCCTTTTCCCTTTTTTCTGATCTTTGCGACTGGTTCTTGTGCTTCGCCTTCGCTCCCACTCGCAATTGGCTCGTTGGTAAGCTCCTTCAGACGAGACGGAGGAACGATCCATGCATTGAGATCAAGTCCAGTTGGAATTTCTACGCTTGCTTGAGCATTTCCAGCCACCGCGTTGAACTCCCTTAGGTGGAGCGGACGAATCAGAAACAAGCTCTTAGGGTACTCCGGTTGGGATGCGTCTGAGGCTCCCGAGGGCTGCAGGCGTTGATCATACTTTGAGAAATCAGCTTGAATGAAAGTAAATAGCTGTCGCATGTTTGCCGCCTAGTGATATGATATGAGGAAATCAGCAAAATGCGTGACGCTCGGCCCATCAACCCACTCTCTCTTGAACTTCCACGTTATCGTTGCTGAGAAACAAATTGATACTCGATAAAACTTGAGCCACCTGTTCCTGAGCACCAGAAAGAAGGTCCCCATTCCATCTCATCGATAGTTCCGCTGCCCAGTGGCCAAAAACCTTCAGGGCTGCTTGCAAATAAACCGAAAGTGTGTCACTGGGAAGATGAGAGATCTGTGGCTTTAGGAGAAGCTGCAGTGTCTGTTTAGGGTCGTCCAAACGTCTGAAACAAGTCAAGAACACCCAACATGTTGTCAAGGATCTGGTACTCACTCGCAATACTCGCCACAGATCCATGCAGCTGAACGAAGTACTTCTGAACAGCTAGTCTCATCATTACAGTTCTCGAGTAGAGCATCGTCACTCAAGAGCTTGATCATCAGTTCAGTGGCAAATTTGCGCGACTCTGGAGACTTGACACGAATGACGACATCGACCAACTGTTCTCGGATGGAAGCACCAATTCCGCCGACGTTACTCACGTATGCAAGGTCTACTAGAACGGACAAGTACCAGTTGAAATCTGTCACATTCTCGTAGGTGTTTCGTGAGCATAACTCGAGTATTCTCTTGGCCACCTCCAACCGGTATGAAGCAGCCAACGAATTACTAAGAGAAGCGATGCCCCTTGGATCTGCGTAGGAAGATGTCTGCCCTTTCGCGTTGACAGCAGAGGCGGCAGTAGTGCGAGCGAGTGATTGAGCGGCACTCTGCAATGATGACAAGCCGTTGTCTCTTCCCACCAAATGCTGAAGCAGCTGTTGGACGATGGACTGCAGATTGTAATCGGTAACCTAATAGGATTGTTAAACCCCGCCTGAATACATAAATAACACGCATCACGTACCATGGATGACATGAGGTCCAGGCAACGAACACGTATACTCATATCTTCATCCTCTAGACTCGAAAGAATCTCTTCCTCATGCGCAGCGACAAGATGAGGGTGCTCAGGAACGATCTTCGCCAGGGCTAGCAGAGCTATATATTTCACTATTGCGCGAATCGATCAAGTCGTAATCCATGAAGCCATATAAGACGAGGTTACCCACAGTTATGATCCTTGTCCTTCAGAAACGCAGATAATTTCTCGACGCATAACTTTGCTAGACTGTTCCCAGTAGTACCATCTAACATGTTGCCTATGATACATGTTCGCACACACTCGTACAACAAAGACACTGCTGGTGTCGTCGATATGAGTTCCATCATGGGCTTCTGTAGTTTCTTCACCAGGCGAGGTTCGTGTGGCGTCAGCGCTCCAAACTATAGCCAGTTCCCATCGTTAGTTTTGGAATACACAAAAAAATCTCGGGTAATTCACTAGCTTGATAATTTTGATCAACATCCAATTATTTGATGAGGTCGTCAAGATTTCAAATAGTTGAGGGGCAAGTTCCAAGTGGTCTAGAGGATTCCTCCTAGCAAGTTCGCAAAGCACATTGACAGTAGCTGAAACAACCCCAACATCGGGATCATGTAGCTTTTCTTGCAATCTGGGAAGACACTGAGGTAGTACCTCTGGATACTTGGTGAAGACTTTGTAAATGACAAGTACCGCGCGCTTTCGTATTCGAGGTCGAGAATGATTCAACATCCCGATGAGATCATTGGACAAATCACGACCTATATCTGTTGTCACAATGTGAGACAAGCCGTTGAGAGACACAGAAATTTCATGTGGATAAGGGGATGCAATGTCCTAGGAGATAAATAAAGTTCCATCCTCAGGGACACTTCGAAGGACTTGGCATACTCAGTAACTCGCCTTCTTTAGAGTATTCGTGGTAAGCATCAATACGTCGGTGTTTTCTTTGAATGATTGAGCAGCGGCTAGATACCCAACCGACTTCAAATGAAATCGAGACGAAGACATGACTTCCACAACGTGAAAAGATGCCCATGACATGTCATATCCTAACATCTCAAGCTATTTATGCCAATAACAATTCAGCTAATTCCATTTCAATAGGAACGGTAACCCACTCACTCACGTAAACAAGCTTCAGCAGCGCAGCAGCTTTCAACTCCATATCATTAGTCTTGATCTCATTACGGACTTCATCAACTGCCAACGAGATGAACTTGCTCTCATCTCTCTTGTTAGTAGCTCGCAGACCCTTAATGAGATCGGATAGGGTTCGCTCGAACATCGCTGGGGACCTGATCGGGAGCAGAAGCGCCTGTAAATAGGGCTTCGACTATATGGTCCCCAACTCAAACCGTGGCTGCTTGTTGCCGTGACCACATGATTGAAGTTTATGTGACATGCATAGCCACCCTTTCATAATCAAATTCATTTTCTCAGGTGGCCCACAGATAATCATCATCTCAAACATCGAATATACTGTGGACACGCATGCAGAAGCAACCAGCCGCAAACGAAAGATGAGACCCAAAAATTCTGATGATGGTGCCTTAGTGAGTAACTATTCCTTACCCGCGAATCCGAATTATGGGTTTGGAAAATTCCCTGAAGTGGAATTGATCTTCCTATGTGGGAGCATCCAGTCTTTTGGTACTTCCGTTCTGTTCGGAATTAGCAAGTTTTCCATGCATTTGGTGCCAGTGAAACGCCGTGAAGGATCGACCATGGGACCAATGGGGATCCATCGGCCACCCGAAATCTATATGCCTTACGGTCAGCCAATATCTGATGAAGAAAGTTTCTCCCACTCGATAATTACTGCGCACGTATTATAACAATTCCTGGCGTCGCCTCCACATCTCTATAAAATGATGCTATGCTCAGAACAACCATACGGGAACGCTGCGCACCGCGATCGCACGCGCTTTCACGACATATGCATAGCTGTGAGGCTCATTGCATCAATATTGAAAAGATCGGGCGAAACCACCGAAGAGAATTTTGGAGATCTCGATTCGGTGGCATGTAGGCGTACCCGAATTTCATATCCATATACCAAAATAGAATGGATCCACGGTCCAGGCGTCGCCCACCTTTCACAACAATACCTAACTCATAATTTCAAGTTCCGTATTGTTGTACTTAAATAGATTTTCACAAGGTTACGGAGCAACACACGGATCCAACCAGTTAATTGTTCCTCATAATGCAGGTATATATCTCATGTATCTCAGTTCCCTCCTTAATGATATAAGGTGTTGACTGGTGATTCCTGCCGCCGCCCCTATCTTGACATCTCGACATCTTTCGATCAAAAACTAGTACCGCCGAACGAGTCCTAACATGAACGGTTTAATCAGTTCTACAAACACAAACAACCACAATGCACATCTCCGCGGCGATCCGATCTCTTATATTCTTTACACTATGGCTGATCTTTGTATGTGGACTGAGATCCCAGAGACCTCTCGGCATCAGTCGATATTGTCGATTGACCAATTGTTGCCGGCCGAAACCGAAATGCCACTGGCAGGCCCCGCATCGGGACCTCATGGCCGCGCGCTCTCCAGACCGAGCTAGAGGCCCAGGCCCACTCACTGTCCCGACTTGGGAACTATCGCGTGCAATCATCATGGTGATATGATGACCATCTTAATGAGTCGACTTAGCTATGTTGAAACTTGCTCATCGCAATTTCCAAGAACTCGGACACACGAAATGAGGCTGCTGAAATGTATATATATTGCCGAGGTTCCGCCTCATGGTCGATTGTGAATCCTTCCACTTCCATCTGGTCACTGCTTTGACCCCGGGTCCTGGATGACCTCGCGGCCCGTCGGATCGGCGATCTTCACACTTGCTCATCCTAGTAAGAAAAATACAAAAAGAAGGGCTCTGCCCTGGCCCTGGTATAGAATGGAATCTGGATGTTCAACCATACCGAACTCCAACGGTGACGACGCGGTAAGCCTTCCAAAATGAGAATGAGACCGTCGTCGTCACGACCATCTCTACAGCTGCATATGTATGTTTCGCCGGGATGAGCCCAATCATCGAGCGACTAAACTGATTAAAGAGATTTAAATAGTTTCGAGAGATGTCAAGATGTCAAAATGTCAGGGATGCAAGTTCCAAACTTCATTGGTGAAGACCTTATATCATTGGGGAGAGAAACAAAGACTACATGAGATTTTACTGTGGACGAGTCAAAAGTCATGCAAATGAGATGAAGAAATACGTGGCACTTAATCAATCATATCACAACCACCACGCACTGGCATTGCAAGGCCTTAGTCCCCCTCCGCCGCCTTAGCGACCCTTTGACCACCGCCTCGAATCATTGCTAGTACCACAGCCCCGTCGCTTGCGGCGCCTTTATACTCCATCCGATTTCCAACAAAGGAAGAACGTATTAGTAGACTAGTAGAAACTGAGTCAGAACCAGTAATCTGGCGATGATGGATTGGATCGGACTTTAGGAGACCAACAAAACAACAACAACAACCAATCCCATGGTTCAAATCGCAGTGAACCAATGATAAGCACTCTAGAACCAATAATTCATTATGGGCACTCTTTCGCTATCCAATGAATGAATTCCACATGCAACATTCTAGAACATGGCACTGTACTGTAACAACCCCAGCCTCACACAAATGGAATACAAAAAGGGGGGGACAATTCACAACAGGAATAATGGTCTGGACTGCCGCTTTCATAGCTCTAGCTCTGCCTACCCCATTCGGCAATTCATCGTCAATTCATCATCGACAATCCAACACCCCACTGCACAAAATTCGCTTCGCCCCCAAAACAATTAATAACGTTACCCGCACACAAGCAACGTCGTGTCGAGTCAGCGGCGTGCACAATAATCATCCGTCATTCCCTGGAATAATGATAATCAATGATCTGGATCGCCATGCAGGCCCCCCTTTCCATAGCTCGTGCTTACCCCTTTCGTCTAGTAATTCAGCATCAATCCAATCGATTCCAAACCCCTCACCCACTGCCGCACAAATGATCCGCCTTCGCCGGCTCCCAAGACAATAACGTACGTACGTTCCGGCAAGAGGAGGCGGCCCGCACTGGGCATTATATGCGCCCCTGTATGCCATGAATTAGTACCCCAGAATCAGCCTAGCTCCATGATAATCCAAAGGCCACTCGCCGGCCGGCGCCACTCATATAGGGACCTTAATCCTCTTCTCCTTCTCCTGCCGGCTTGAAAGAAGTAAAAGTCCGCCCTTCCTCCCTTCCCATTTTCCCTCTCCCCGTTCATATTCAAACTCACATCCCTTATCCACCGAACCCCCCCCCAAAAAAAACAGCCAAAATATTAATAAGAAAAGTGCTAGCTTGAATGGGGAAACTTAAGTATGACACACAAAGAGGACTTGAAGCTGTACGTGTTGGGCGCTCTCCTCGGTGAGGGAGGGGAGGGGAGGCTGAGCTGGGAATGTACAAAATAACGTACAAATTGTCTGATAATGAATGGACTCGTCATCGCCTTGGCATCCCACAGTAGTACAATGGCAATGGCAATGACAACGACAACGTATATTAGCGCTCGGCATCGGATGACCATTATCCATGGATGCCAGTACCATGGGCGCCATAACGGCGATAGGATCTACCGTGATCTGCAAAAAAAAAATAATAATAATGACTGAGTGACAGATCTTACTAATCCGAGTTTTAGTACGTTATTTGACATATTTTTAACATTTGGCCCGAGGATTATGCAATTTAAATGTGGCCATGCTGGCCGGCGCAGCGCTCAAGTTACGAAGGGGGAGGAGGGACTGGATCATGAATGAGTGAGTTATCATTTGACCATTGAGCAACAACAACAATTTAACCTGTCATTTGGCATGAGATCGAGCCTGATTATACAGAAAGATAAAATTATATTAATAAATGGACGCTAAGCTGGCCCGGCGCTTCAAGTTGCAACAACGAGGGGGGGTTACCGGGGTGCCAAACATGCCATACCATGCCCAGACTCCTTCCCAATCGGTGGGGGGAAGCTCAAGTGTTACTAGTAGCGTGTTGTAAGAATCAATTCCGTAATCATTATCATGTCATTACTCAATTGATTCTTACAACATGCTACTAGTAACACTTGAGCTTCCCCTGTATACTACTTAGAATCAGCCTTTCTCTAATCCTATATGCGCCTTCTTTGTTTTCTTTGTTTTGTTGTTCACGTACGGTTGACAATTGGGAAGTAAAGTTGGAATACAGTGGGGCCGGGTGGTACTCCTACTGTAATCGATATCGATAAAACAGTCAACAGTGAAAACAAAGGGTTCAAGGGCCCCGAGTCGACCCGGTCACCATGCATGTGCATGCACATGCACATGTACACAAAAAAGTTGAAAGTGAAGCGAAGCGCAGCTGAAAGGCAAAGCAAGGGCAAGGCAGGGCAACTCAACGCAACGCGAATGGGAAAGCTTTGCCAAAAAGTGTCACACCCGATAACAGGAAGCATCACATAACAACTCTTTGCACAGCACTCGCGCGCTCGCAAGTCCCCGAGCCAATGCCAAGTACTCATCCACATTGATCACAAGCTTGTCAAATAAACGTACGTTCCTTCCACGCGCTACACCAGGACCCTAAGTACGAATTGAGTCCTCCCCCCAACTCGAGCCGCCGGGCCCTGATACCGACGAGTTGTTCTCTTCAAACCCCCCTGGTGACGGATTGATCTACCACATGGACCATGATCATCTGCCTCCCGATAGCTGGAATTTGATTTGACTGCCAAGTAGAACGTCCTAGTCCAGTTCCACAAGTCGTCAAAGGGCATAGCAAAATTCAAAGATCCCATACTTGAATCCAAAAGGCTATGAAGGAAGAAAGGAGGGGGAGGGGAACCCCTTCTTCCTATCAGTGATACGGACTTTTTTCTTTTCCCCAGGTAAAGAAAGAATGTCAGTGTGATTCGAACGATTCGGAACAAGGAAGGAAAGATCATCCAAACCCAAACTTGATCCTCCAAGTTTCCTTTTCCAAAAACCCCAAAAACTTTCCGTCACCCGTCACCCGCCACACGTCCCACATGCTACACAGGTAGCACATGGAACGAGAAGGGAGTTACACAGGCACATAGAACCGAAAGTCAAAACTTTGTCTCTCTTTTCGCCGGAGTTGATGAAGACCTTCATGACCGCTTCCTCCCTCGTTACCCGAAAAAAACAACGAAAAACACACCTCTTGACCATTCATCGGAGGGAGCCCATTCGGCTTTTTTTGGGGGAGCTTCGAGACGGTGGTAACTAGGTATCCCAAAACTGAGCAACGTCCTACGGAGCACATGGGTCACTATTTGTATTTATGTTCGTTGGAGATCGGAGGCACCGGTCGTTTAAAGAGAGAAAAGCTTCGGGAATCAATGGCGGGCACGGACAGATAGTAGGATAGTTTTCGTTAGTTTCGATGGTGGATGGAAGCAGAGTCACGGGGCGGCCATGGAGATTGAAAGGTCGATCCGAGGAAGTACGAGTTGGAAAGTAACGATGTTTCAGTAAGGTTTTTGGAAAAGAACTTTTTTTGGCTACCAGACGACCAAGTTGATTGATTCCTCCGCGGACGAAAAGCTCACTCTGACTGAATGGCGTATCAAATGTGGTTTTAAAGTGAGAAGATTCCAACGAACATTTTCGCGCTCGAGAAGCGCTCACGGAAGAAGCCTTTTGATTTTGTCTCGATTCCATCTGTGAAGAAAACAGACCGAAACGAGCGAGCGGTGTGGATCTGCTGGAAGCCAAGTTTGTACGATGCGCGGGAAAAGAAGTCGATTGAAATCGGAAACACGTGAAATGGAGGGCGCGGGGTAAGACGAAATAGGAAGGCTCTTTGTGTCCAGAAGGGAGAACAGAGCGAAAAGATCGAGGACATGATGGACTCCCCAAGATTTGGAGAGAGAGCGGCCATTCGTCGCAGCGATAAGTGAACGATCGGAATCAGTTGGTGTTATCGGAATGAATCGATCGCACCGCGATATGGACTTGATCTATCGAAACGAATGAGTAAGTTGCACGGGCGCTTTAGTGCGATGGAATGAGATGAGAGGAATTGCTAAAGCAGTGCTTTCAAGACGGCGGACGAGGGATGGAGAAGGTAGCCATCTCGATCTGAAACCTTCAGACCTGATATGGGCGGTGGTGGTCGGGCGAAGGGTGAACGGGATGACGATCGCGTGTGGAGGCGCGCAATGTCGTATAGTGTTATCAGTTCCAACGTCGGTCGATCTTTTCCTAGGCACAGCATCGTTTAGTGACGAAATACGTAATTATCGTCGCTTGGGATCAGCGCCGGTGAGGTGTGGTAGCCGGAGAAGGCTTCCGATCGACGGAGCGAATAGCGTGGCGGCAACGCGGGTTGACGCTGCAGCCGGTCATCGTTCGGTTGACGCTGGAATATGGATGAAAGTAAGAAAAATTAGACAGTGAGAGAATGAGGCGATGCCAAGGTGGCTGTGAGCGACTCATCTATAACAACCCGGAAAAAGAGACCCGGAAGCGCGGATACAGGATGACCAGAAATGTCACGGGAACAGACGGAGAATGACTTCCCAGGGTGTTGCTTGCTATTTACATCCACCCCAAAAACGGACAGTTGCGGTCTTCCACGTGTGATCGCGAGCGCTCAATCGCCACGAGAAACAGGCTCAGAATGCAAGAGGGGCATCGTCCTCGCTGGTGCCGGCGTCAGAGAGAGAGAGGATGGAGACCACAGCCTTCGGATGTGTACATGCAAGTGTGGCTGGGTATGGATGACTACAAGCGTTTCAACTATGTTGTGCTTTTTTTTTCCATTATTCATTCGATTAACTGACTTGTCTGGAGCGGGCATACAAATGGGTGTGAGTATATTATATCCCGTCGTCCCCTGTCTCTCTCGTTCCTTCCCCCACCAACAAACTACTATTACTTCTCGACTGAATGCTCTCCCACAAGCGACATCTGCCTCCGACCCAGTCCTCCACCGTCATCGTCGTCGACCACGCCATGTACCACAACACAAACCACTTGGACGTCCCCTACGACCCTTCCCCACCCTCGCTCTTCGACGGT
>WNFI01172439.1_pt1 | contig 22517 bp, 15 predicted proteins | sample 5400471 | NCBI WGS metagenome assembly WNFI01 (sample SAMN13153348, study PRJNA577476) | soil metagenome | isolation source: 100 cm saprolite on Douglas fir-dominated hillslope | place: USA:California | collected 2013-09-17
CGCCAACTTCAGTCCGACGAAAAATAACTTCAGCGACAACGCCTTCATCCAGAACTTTCTCGGTGTTGACATTGCGCGGCCTTTCATCGGCAACTTGAGCGCTCCGGCCACGGCGGTCGGAATTTTCGAGGCAGATGCATGCTCCGCTTTCGGCATTTGCAGCGCGGTGGACTCGAAGGGGAATGCGGTAACTGCATCCACACTCATCAGCGTGAATGCCCTGAACAATCCGGCTCCAGGACTTTCTGCAAGCCAAATCACAGTATCGACAACCAAGGATGCTGTGCGTTTCATTGTGAACGGCGGACAGGCGGAGAAAGTTTTCGGTACGCCCTTCGGAAATGCGCCCCGGAACATAGCTACGGACGCAATTTCGAACATCGGCAATGTCTCCGTCTTCAAGAGGATCAAGATTACGGAGCGGACTTCATTCGAGTTCCACATGACCGCCCTGAATGCTCTTAACCACAATAACTTCAACAGCGTTGATCCCTTTGTCGAGGACGCAGGCTCGCGTACTTCCGGCACTGGATTCGGCGATCCGAGCTTGACTGGATCGACCCCGCCGGGATTCATTGTGAACGCGAACCGGCAGTTCCTGTTCGGAGGCAAGATCACCTTCTAACCCTTTGCACTAGAGGTCGAAGTTGGACCGCCCGCCAGTTCGCTGGCGGGCCTTTTTTGTACCGGCGAAAGATGTCAGCACAGGTGGTTATGGAATTCAGAAGTCTCTCTGCTCTCTTTCCAAAAATGAAATCATGCGTCTTCTAAAAATCATTCTTCAAGAAACAGAAAAACTCCAGCTCAAAAATCCGCAAAGCGATAGAAGTGTTCGCCGGCCCGTTTCTAACCTATTGATTCCATGCATCGTGACGTTTGGCGGGTTGGGTGCATTGTTGAGAGCAGGCAAACTCCGGCGCGGGAAGTAATTTTTTATGGTGACATTCATTTCATGCCTGTGGCCGCTTTGCGTAACCAACCAAATACTTAAATATGGAGATGAGTAAAGATGCATCAACGATTGCGTGACACTATCATTGCTGTCGCCGCGCTTACTTTGAGTCTGGCACTTTGCGTTCCGGCCGGCGGCCAGGTCATCAAAGGTTCGATTTCGGGCACGGTGATGGATCCTCAGGGCGCGGTTCTATCGGGCGCCAGCATACAGGCCAGGAACACCGAAACAGGACTTGTTTTTACCGCAACCAGCGACAAGGCGGGCCTCTACCGCCTGAACTTGCTGCCTGTCGGCACTTATAGCGTCGAGATCACGGCTGCCGGCTTCAGCAAAGCAGAGAACAAGAGCATTGGCGTTACGGCCGGCTCGGACACCAGCATGGGGTCAGTTCGCTTGACGGTCGGAGAATCCTCAACCACCGTCGAAGTCACTGCGGAAAAGCCTCTGGTCGAATCATCTGAGGCGCAGGTGACCAATACATTTACCGGTACCGCGCTCAACACCTTTGCCGGCATCCAGGAAAACCAGGGTCTGGACCGGCTGGCGTTGTTCGTCCCGGGCGTCGTCAATAGCCGGCAGAACAATTTTTCCAATACCAACGGTGGTGTTGGTTTTTCAGTAGGCGGAATACGCGGCCGCAACAACGATCAGGAAATTGACGGTCAGAATAACAACGACAACAGCGTGGGCGGGCCGTCGTTGCAGGTGAGCGACACCAACTTTGTTGAACAGTACGTTCTGATCACCAACCAGTTTGGCCCGGAGTACGGACGCAATGCCGGTTCGGTGGTCAACGTAATTACCAAGTCCGGCACCAATAACTGGCACGGAAGCCTGTACGGAGATGAAACCAGTTCATTCTTGAATGCACTGAGTAATCTGCAAAAGTCCAATGGCTTGACTGGCCCTCCACGCACGAACCAGGAATTTGGCGGGGGAGCGATAGGCGGACCAATCGTAAAGAACAAGGCTTTCATATTCAATGGATTCGACGAACAGCTTTTCGCCGGCAACACAGTATTCACTTCGGGGACAACCAGCCCGACGCCGGCGGGCTTGGCCACGCTGGCAGGCTGCTCCGGCATCAATGCGAATGCGCTGTCGTTCTTGACTCGCTTTGGTCCTTACGGTTTCAGCGCTGGCAGTCCTACAGCGATCCCGACCGGTCCGGGTGGAACATTCCGCACGACGGCTGTCACACCGACTTGCAATGTCCAGGTTGGCGCCGTGACCCGCACGCTGTCGACTCCGGCCCACCAGTTTAACTGGATCGAGCGTGGCGACCTGCAGTTGGGCAACAACACCATCAGCGGCCGCTACATCATGCGCCGAAACAATACCTTCAATAACAATGACAATGGCGCCGGCGGATGGGTGCAAAACACCACTGCCTTGAGCCAGTCAGTCTTGACGAGCTGGACGCGTAATCTCAGCGCTCACATGGTTAACGAAGCTCGCGTTGGCTTCGTGCGTCTGAACGTCCAATTTGGGGGCAACACGATTGGCAATGCGTTTGAACCGACGGACGGCAACCTGACTTCGGCGCTCGCCAATGTCTCTTTCCAAAACGGCGGGACGCTTGGCATCGGCCCAAATACGGCATTGCCACAGGGCCGAATTGTGAACACCTGGCAGCTTCAAGACAACTGGAACTACGTTGTCGGCAAGCACGCCCTGAAAGCCGGAGTGAACTGGACTTATCAGCGCTCGCCCAACATCTTCCTGCCCGATATCAACGGTCAGTTCCGGTTTACCACTCTCTCTTCGTTCCTCACAACTGACCAGCCCAACCGCATTCTCATCGCTAACGGAGATCCGCTGGTGGACTTCCGCGAATACGACACATTCCTCTATGTGGGAGACGACTGGAAGATCAGCCAAAACCTGACCTTGAACCTGGGACTTACCTGGACGTACTATGGCCAGCCGGAGAACCTGTTCAACTCGCTTACCACAAAGAGAGAGAGCAACCCGGCCACGGCCTTCTGGGCGTCCAGCATCAACGGCCAGTCGATTCCGCTTTCGGCCCGCACCAACCCGAACATTCCGACCGTTCGCAATAGCTTCGGGCCCAGCATAGGGTTTGCATATTCCCCGCAGTGGGGCGGCTTCCTCACCGGCCATGGTAAGACCGTCTTTCGCGGCGGCTATCGCCTGCTTTATGATCCGCCGTTCTACAACATCTACCTGAACATCTCCAATTCCGCCCCGTTTGTCTTCCTGCAAACGATTACGGGGGCGCAAGCCGCAGCCAATCCTTTGCTACCTGTTCCCGTGGGAAATGCGGTGCGCGCACAACTGGCTCCGTCACTGACACCCGGAGTGTTTGATCCACGGACCTTCACTCAGACCATTGTTTCTCCGAACTTCGGGCCCGACAAAGTCCATTCCTGGAGCCTTGGCATCGAGCGCGGGATCACCAAGAATTCGGCGTTTGAAGCCCGCTATGTCGGCAATTCCGGAACCAACTTGTTCCAAACCGTCGATGGCAACCCTTATGTAGGTACGGCAGCCGCGCCCGGTCTGGCGCAATCATTCCCCAACCTGGTTCCCGCCGGCGTGACAGCATGTACAGCTCCGGGAGTCGTACAAACAACCGCGCAGGCGGCTGCGGGTCCAAACCCTGCTCTTGGCCGCGCCAATTGCAACCAGGGCCTGGTTGGCTCGCGCAACAACGGTGGTTATTCGAATTACCAGGGCTTGCAACTTGAATTCCGGGCCAACAACCTATTCAAACAATTGACGGTTCGAACCGGTTACACCTGGAGCAAAACGCTGGACAATACCAGCGATATCTTCGCCACCAACGTCGGTGGCAACACCTTGACCGTCGCCCAGAATCCCTTCAACACGGGCAGCGGCGAATACTCACTCTCGGGTTTGAATGTTCCCAACGCCTGGACCCTTACTTTTAACGAAAGGCTGCCTTTCTTCAAAGAACAGCACGGAGCTGTCGGCCATATCCTGGGTGGCTGGGAATTTTCCGCAACTTATATCCTCGCTTCAGGACAGGGATACACGCCGTTCCAGGGAGGCGCCGAAGCGCTGCAATCCACCACGTTTGGAAATGTATACGACTCTGCGTTTGTCGGTGCGTTCAACGGTGTCGACAGCGCGCGGCCGTTCTTCGGGAGCAAGAGTGCTCCGATTGACTCTGTAGGCATCTTCGCAGGAGACGCTTGTCTGTTCAAGAACTCGGGGCTCTTTCTGGGAGCGACAGCGGGCGTGCTCAACGGCGCGTGCGCCTTACCGACCGGCCAACTGCTCAGCGTGAACGCCCTCAACGCGAGCAATACTCTTGTTTCAATCACCAACAACCAGGCCAGGTACATTGTCAACGCGCGGACCTCGCAGCAGATCTTTGGGACTCCGTTTGGCAACGTACCGCGCAACCCCGCGGCTGATGCCATCCAGAATACGGCCAACGCGACACTGAGCAAAACCTTGAAACTGGGCGAGCGCGCCGCTTTTGACTTCCATATAACGGCGGTCAACGCGCTCAATCACTTCAACTTCATCGGCGTCGATCCGCAATTGGAGCATGCCGGCGTGACCGGTCTGTTCGGCGCCGCGTTCGGCAACCCTGCGCTGAGCAGCAACGCAAACGGGCGTCAGGTGTTCGTTGGCGGCAGAGTCACATTCTGATTGTTTTCACTTTGAACTTTGCCCGCTGGTGTCCCCAGCGGGCTTTTTTTGTGCGGGACATGTTTGAAAGAAACGGGAACGCGAAGGGGAAATACATGAAAGCCTGGGTGTATTTCGTTTGCCGACCTGAAAGGTACGTGGTTTCACTCGGCTTTATTTTTATCGCCATACGAGATAATTCACTGAATATTGATTCATCAATCTCGTTTCTCAGCAAATAAAACTCAAGTATCTGGCTAGGTGCATATGCATGTACAAAATTTGGAATATTGCGGTGTCGATATATCCCGAATTAGGTATTTTTGATCTTTAGATATTCGATATAAGGTATTTATAATCAGCAGCTTAGATCCTGAATCTGTGCTGGAACCCCACGTGCGTATCAAGAGAGCACACGCGGGGGGAAGCGACACATACTCATGCCTAAAATTGCCTTTTCCCTCCTCGATTGAATAAAAAACTTTGAACCAACCAAAAATGGAGATGACAGAGATGAGCCGAAAAGCGCACGACTTTACGGTAGTCCTTGTCGTTATTTTGGCGCTGGTAGTATGCATCCCGTCCTTTGGACAGGTCGTAAAGGGCTCGGGAATTTTCCGAATCAACGCGATTCCAGCAGGCACCTATAACGTAACCATCAAAGCCGACAAATTCAAAACGGCAGAGACCAAAACAGTAAGCGTTTCCGCAGGCGGAGAAACCGGTTTAGGCAAGATTGGTCTGACCATCGGCGAGACCGGTACGACGGTAGAGGTCACAGGCGTTGCGCCGCTGGTTGACACAACATCGGCGCAGGTAACCAACACCTTCTCTGGCGAAACGCTCTCGACATTCGCCGGGATTCAGGAAAACCAGGGACTGGATCGTCTGGCACTGTTTGTGCCTGGCGTAGTCTCCGTACGTAGCCAGGGCTTTTCCAATACCAACGGGGCCGGATTCTCTTCCGACGGCCAGCGTGGACGCAACAACGATCAGGAGATCGATGGTCAAAACAACAACGACAACAGCGTTGGCGGCCCGGCGCTCTTTGTCAGCGACGTCAATTTCGTCCAACAGTATGTACTGATCACCAACAACTTTGGACCGGAATACGGGCGCAACGGCGGTTCGGTGGTCAACATCATTACGAAGTCTGGCGGCAACAACTGGCACGGCGCGTTGTTTGGAACAGAATATAGCTCTTTCCTCAACGCCCTCAGCAACACCGGCCGGCACCAGAATAAGCCGGGAACAAACTCGGGGCTTCCGGGCACCGTCAACTGCGTGGTGCCGCCGGGCGGCACTGGCTCGGCTGTGCAGTGCAACCCCCTAAGTGGTCCCATACGCAGCAATGAAGTGTTTGGCGGCGGCACTATCGGCGGACCGATTGTGAAGAACAAGTGGTTCCTGTTCGGCGGGTATGATAACGACCTGTTCGCAGGAAACTCCATCTTTTCCACCACGAGCAGAACTCCGACCCCGGCAGGCTTGGCCACCCTGGCTGGCTGCTATCCCACTGGTATCGCGGCGCAGCAAATAGCCACCTTGGCGAAGTATGGACCGTACGGGATTAGCGGCGGAAATCCTCAGCCGAATAGCCCTTCGAATGTTAGTTTCACGAACGTACAGGCGCCAGGCAACAGTGCTGTCTACGTCCCGGCTGGCGCATGCCCCAACGTGCAGCTGGGCGGCGTAATTCGCGTTCTTCCTACCCCCTTCCACGGGTTCGATTTCGTGAATAAGGTAGACGGCCAGTTGAGCAGCAAAGACAACGTCATGGCGCGTTACCTCTTCAACCGTGGTAACAACTTTAACGGTAGCGATAACCCGGTCACCGGGTATGCCGCTAACGTGACCGCGCTGAGTCAGGCGATCCTGGTGAGCTGGACCCGCAACCTCACGTCTCACATGGTCAATGAATTCCGCGTCGGGTTTGACCGTTTGAACGTGAACTTTGGCGGCAACAACATTGGCAACCCGTTCGAGCCGGCGCAAGGCGGCATCCTGAACGCTCTGGCCAATGTAACCCTCCAAGGTGGTTTTCTCGGCTTCGGTCCGGCCACCAATTTCCCGCAGGGACGCCTGGTAAACGACTGGCAAGTGCAGGACAACTGGAACTACGTTGTAGGCAAGCACCAGTTCAAAGCCGGCGTAAACTGGACTTACCAGCGTTCGCCCAACACGTTCCTTCCCAACATTAACGGTGCTTACCGATACAGCAACTTTGCCGCTTACCTGAATGGCACCTCGAGTGCATCGCAGCCTGTTGGTGCTGTCGGTTTAAACCGCATCCAGATTGCCCAGGGCAATCCGGTGCTGGACTTCCGTGAGTACGATACCTTCTTCTACGGCGGGGATGACTGGAAGATCAGCCAGAACCTGACGTTGAACCTGGGATTGACCTGGACCTACTACGGCAACCCGGCACAGTTGTTCACCGACATAACCACGAAGCGGGAGTCGAATCCGGCAACTGCCTTGTGGCTACAATCGCTGCCTTTGTCTGTGAGGACCAATCCTCAGATCCCGTCGATCAAGAACAGCTTTGGCCCCAGCATTGGATTCGCCTATCAGCCACAGTGGGGTGGTTTCATTACCGGCCATGGCAAGACCACATTGCGCGGCGGTTACAGGCTGCTCTATGATCCGCCGTTCTACAACATCTTCCTGAACGTCTCAACGGCATCACCATATGGATTCCTACAGACCATCACGGGGTCCGGAATAACAGGCAATACGTTGCCCGCTAATCCGACTGGACCCAACGTTCGGACCGCGCTGGCTTCGGTGATCGCACCCAATACCTTCGACCCGCGCACCCAGAATGAAACCACTTTGTCGAACAATTTTGGACCTGACAAAGTGCAGTCTTGGAGCTTCGGCTTTGAGCGCGAACTAAGCAAGAATTCCGTCTTCGAAGCGCGCTATGCCGGCAACCGCTCCACTAACTTGTTCCAGACGGTCGACGGCAATCCGTTTGCGGGCCTCAATAGCCCTGGTCTGCATGGCTTGCTGCAAGACTTCCCGAACCTAATTCCCAATGCGTCCTCAATCACGCCTTGCGCTACAACCGTTCAAGTGGGTCCCAACGCTGGGAGTGATGTGGGCCGCGCGAGCTGTGGTCTGGGCATTGTCCGTCAGCGCAGCAATGGCGGTTTCTCTGACTACCATTCATTGCAGACGGAGTTCCGCGCCAACAACCTGTTCAATCAGCTACAGATCCGGGCGGGTTACACGTTCAGCAAGAACCTTGACAACGTGAGCGAGATCTTTGCCACGGGCTCGGCGGGCACCACGTCCTTCGCGGCGCAAAACCCGTTCCAGACCGGCGGCGCCGAGCGCTCCTTCTCCGGACTCAACTTCCCCAACGTCTTTACCGTCTCCTTCACCGAGACGCTTCCGTTCTTCAAAGAGCAGCATGGTGCGATCGGCCACCTCCTCGGCGGCTGGGGCTTCTCCGGGTCCTACATCCTGGGATCTGGCCAGCCTTACACTGCTACCCAGGGTAATATTTTCGGCAACCTGTCTTCGCTTGGCGCAGCCGGAAACTACTTTGACACTAACTTCAACGTAGCTTTCGTCAATGACTCAGCCCGGCCGTTCTACGGGAACAAAAGTGCTCCCGCTGGGACGGTAGGCATCTTCTGCGGCGACGCCCGCAACATCTTTGGGTTCAGTGCTGCCCAATGCACCGCTGTCGGCGGACCGAATACACTGCTGAGCTGGAATGCCTTTAACGCTCCGCAGGCAGGGGTGGATGCTCGCGGCTGTATCTATGGCGTAGGAAGCTGCCCGCTTGTTCCTGTCACAACCAACGATGTTCGCTTTATCGTCAACATGCATACTGCAGAAGCCATCTTCGGTACGCCAATCGGCAACGTTCCCCGCAACGGTCTGGTGGACGCCAAGTCCAACAGGCTGGATGCTTCGATCCGCAAGTACATCAAGATCGGCGAACGTTCCAACTTTGAATTGCGCATGAGCGCCACCAACGCGTTGAATCACTTCAACTACGGCAGCATCGATCCGAACATCGAAGATGCTGGCACGACTCCTGGTGACATCCGTTTGTTCGGCACGGGTTTTGCAAATCCCGCGCAGACGGGCGCCAACGGACGTGTTGTGAGCCTCAGTGGAAAGTTTACCTTCTAACTTAAAGATCGCAGTTTGATCTGGCCCGCCGGCTTCTCAGCCGGCGGGTTTTTTATTTCTGCGCTGGTCCTGGACCAGGAGCGAAGGCGGCGCCGGCCAGAGCCATCACGACAGGGAAGCATTCCAGCACATAGCGCGGTTCCGGCCCGGCTATGGCGGCCAGAAAAACTGAGCGAAGAAGAAGGTAACCAATCAGGGCCACGCCGCAAACGCCCAATCTGTGTTTCATCCAGCCGCGGAAGGCCGCCACCAGATAGAAGAGATTCAACGCTGCCCAGCAGAGCGCAAACGTGCTCTCCTCGGGATGTGAATCGAATTCCCACCAGCGGGTCTCGATTGGCAGCAGCTCTGTTCTTGGCCGGAGCCACATGTCACTGATCCGCAGAAGGGGCAGCCAGATGTAATAGCGAAAAGGATTGTGGGCGACGCGCTCGCGCGCCAGCTGATCGAACTTGCGGTCCAATGCTTCGTCTAGTGCGTACTTCCTGTTGTATTCCGAAATCAGTGCCCTGGTCTTTTCGTATTCGAGTCGGGAATCGAAGGCCCGGTCGGGCAGGACATCGAAGTCCACGGGCTCACCCGAGACAGGCCACTCCACTTCCTCGACTGAAACATAATCCGCCATCCACGTACGCGCCCAGTGTCCAAAGCCATTGGCGACAGATTCTCCGGCGGAGGTTGCGCTGGCCGGCGCCAGCGGTTGGAAGACGTGGAACACGCGCCAGTTTCGTACCGTCCACGGAAGCAGCGGCAGCAAACTGGCCGCGACGAGTACTGTTCCGGCCAGGAGCACAAGCTTCTTTCGCGTGGAACCAACGAGGAGGACCAGCAAAGCTAGTCCGAGACTGGCGAGGACAATGCCCGAATCGGGACGCATAAAAATGCCGAGGGCGGTCCACAGGCCAGCCAATGTCCAATAGCGCACCCCAGGCGAACCGTCCCGCAACGTCTTGATGCCTCGGACGCCGTAGTAGAGTGCATGTGCCGTACAGAAGATGGCCAGCGTCTCCGCCAGAGCTGCTGCTGAATAGCTGGCAGTAAACGGACAGAGTGCTGCAAGCAAGTATGCGACGATCGCAGCTCGCTCGCCGGCCAATTCCAACGCGAGGGCTGCGATCACTAGGCAGGTGTTCAGGTCCACAAACACCTGAATGATCAATGCTGCGGTGTAATGCTCCATCCCAAAAATAGAGAAAACGATAGCGAGAAACCCTGGATATCCGGGCAAGCGGATCAGCGTGGGTGTGGCGCCAGCAGCGCTGGTAAGACCGTATATACCGTCCGTCAGCCAGGCCTTGGCAATGTCACCATAGACAAAGCTGTCCCCATCGACGTGCGGAAACGACACGGCAAAATACAAGCGAAGCGCCAACCCAGCGAGGGACACCGCCAGAAAGAAACGTTTGTGACGCTTCAGCAGATCAAGAAGTTCCCTCATGCGCGGCGGGCCAATATGATAGGCATATGATGGCTCATTCTAAAAGATGGGCCGGTATTTATTACACACCCTCTATGTCTTTCGGATGAATGGACTTGGCTTAAGACCAAATTTATCAATAGTTTAGCTGGCTCGAACTTTGGCCCAATTTATGCATCCAGAATAACTGCTCGGTGGAACGCCAATCCCAAATCGATTTCAAAAAGGCTAAGAATGAGATTTATTGTTCGCAGCTGCTTCGTGCTGACGCCAGTGCTGGTTCTAACTTTATCTCTGCGGGCCCAAATCCCGACAGCAACCGGCGTTGATAAAGGATTCACCGAGATTGAGAGTCTTCAGGGCACTCTCAACTCTTCCAGCAAGCTGGTGAAGCTCGACTCTACCGTCGGCTACGATTTCAACCAGCACTTTAGCGCTTTTGCCGGAATTCCGATTTATTTTGCGAGCGTCTCCGGCGCCACCACAACGGGAACCACGAGTTCCAACACAGGGACAGCAGCCGGACTTGGGAATCTATACCTGGGAGTCGCATTTCGGGCGCCGAACCCGGTGCTTAACTATGGATCGACGATCACGGCTGGCGCACCCACCGGAAGCACCCGAAAAGGATTCAGCAGTGGACGCGGCTCGCTGGACTGGTCAAACCATCTCGACCATTCCTTCGACCGATTTACTCCGTTCGTGGATGCGGGCCTCGCCAATACAGTCCCAGATTCCCTCCGGATTGTTCGTCCATTTACCTCGCTCGGCGCCGTTGGGCATTTTGAGGAAGGAGCAGAATATGAATTGGTCCACCATTTTGCCGTTGGCGGATCGGGATACGAGATTACGCCATTCGGCAATCAGAAAGTCTTCAGCAAACTTGTGCGGCAAGGACAAACCGGAAAAACATCGGGCAAAGGTCACGGAGTTTTTGAAAATACTTTTTCCTCGAGCGGCAGTGGCCTGACGAGGGAAAATGGCGTGAGTACCTGGGTGGCGTTCGAACCAAACAAAATGGTGCGGGCTGAATTGGGCTACACACGCAGTGTCACGTTCGACAGCAACAGTGTCTCGTTTAGCCTCGGGTTCAACGTCGGGAAGTTGCTTCGTTCGAAGAAGAGTTAATGAATGGAGGTACGTACATGAAAGGCAAATTCATTTTGATTGCTGGGCTATCGGTCGCGTTCACGGGGATTCCGTTGTACGCGCAACATGGACACAGCGGCGGAGGTGCATCTACTGGCGGCGGAATGGGCCACAGCATGGGACACGCTCCGTCAAATTCCAACGCAAATTCCCCTTCGAGCAAAGGTTCCGGGACCAAAGAGTCGTCGGTCTCTGAGCGGCTTCAGGACAACACCAAGTTATCGTCCAAGCTGCAGAGTCTCTTGCCCGCGGGGACGAACTTGTCACAGGCGTCACAAGGATTCAAAAACCTGGGCCAGTTTGTTGCCGCCGTGCACGTCTCGCATAACCTGGGGATCCCCTTCGCTCAGTTGAAGGCCACGATGATTGGTCCTCCATCGGAAAGCCTGGGCAAGGCGATTCAAGCATTGAAGCCCGCAGCGAATGCAAAAGAGGAAAGCAGCAGGGCCGAGAAGCAGGCCAAACAGGACCTGGACGATTCGAAGAAATCCTGATCAATCCTCAATCACAGCCGCATCCTGGAACAGGTGAGCAACGCTGCTCGCCTGTTCTTGTTCCAAGCCATGTCTCTAACTGATTGACCTGCCTTGCCCCGGCGGCTTACGATGAGACAAAGCAATCAGCACTGAGCAACCGGTCCCGTAACACTGTTTAAGCGATCGAGAAACCTGGAGGGCGCCGAAGGCTGACTGCTGCTTACCGTTTTCACCATGTCCAAGCCTGTTTTCTATGATCCTGAACGGAAGAGATGGGGACGCCTGCGCCGCGTCTTCGACGTGCTGGGCGTGGCCATCACAGGCCTGATTTTTTTCTTCATTGTGAGTTTCTTTGTTCGTTCCGGGCAAATTGCGCCACTGTTGATGCCCGAGCAGAAGCGCAACTGGCACACGCTGAAGGAAAAGGAGCATCGCAAAAAGCCAACAACCAAGGGCGCGCATCGCAAAACCAAGGCGCCGCCTTCCCAGGTGGAACTGAACGCCGACGAAGGTATTCGCGCGGCTTACTACGTCACATGGGACGCAGCCAGCTTCGTTTCGCTTCAGGAATACTATCCGCAGATCGACATCCTTTTTCCCGAGTGGCTGCACGTACTCTCGCCTGACGGCACGCTCCAGGGCGCTGACGCACTTAACCGCCTTTTTCCCGTAGTCCAGAATGGCGTGGTGCGTCCGGTGGACGATAAAGTCATGCCCTTCCTTAAATCGGAAAAGGCCAATGTGGATGTCTTCCCCCTGATCAACAATTTTGATCCTGGCGAAAAAGTCTGGCTGAATATTGGCGATTTCCTCAAAGACGCCGGCGCCCGGCAAGCCTTCCGCACCCAGCTTGTGGCCTTTTTGGCGAGCGATCGCTTCAAGGGCGCCGCGCTCGACCTTGAAGAAATCCCGCTTGACGCCCAGCCGGGTTTCCAGGCTTTAGTTAAAGATCTGGGACAAGACCTGCACGCGCATGGGTTGAAGTTGTACCTGAACGTTCCGGTTTCCGACAAAGACTACGACTACGCCGCGCTGGCCGCCGACTCTGATGGACTGGTGATCATGAACTACGATCAGCATCAGACCACCAGCACTCCCGGTCCCATTGCGTCGCAGGATTGGTTTATCGCCAATCTGCAACAAGCCGTGAAAGATATCCCGAAGTCGAAGATCATCTGTGCAATCGGCAATTACGGCTATGACTGGGCTGTTGCAGCCAAGGGCGGGCGGGTGCTCGGAGTTGACACGAACAATGTGCAGGAGACTTGGCTTCACGCGCGTGAATCTGAGTCCGATGTGCTGCTCGATTCCGATTCATTGAACGCCCATTTTGCCTACGTCGAAGACAACGGCGTACAGCACCAGGTATGGCTTCTGGACGCGGTTTCCGCAATGAACCAGATGCGTGGCGCGCGGGCGTTGGGCATTCGTACCTTCGCGTTGTGGCGACTGGGATCGGAAGACCGCTCGCTCTGGCAGATATGGGACAACCCCAATGAACCTGGGGCGGAGCAAAAACTGAAGACCGTTCCCGCTGGCCAGGACGTCGACCGCGAGGGTTACGGCGAGATCCTCGTGATTGCGAAGCAGCCCAGCGCGGGCGCGCGTCAGGTAACTCTGGACCACGATACCGGTCTGGTCACGGCTGAGACCATGACCACTCTTCCGGAGCCTTACCAGTTGAACCAGTACGGCGCGCAGGACAAGAAGGTGGTCCTCACCTTCGATGATGGCCCGGACGATGTTTACACTCCACAGATACTGGACGTTCTAAAGCGCGAACACGCGACCGCTACTTTCTTCCTGATCGGCATGCAGGTGCAGAAGTTTCCTGGTCTGGCGCAGCGCATTTACGCAGAAGGTAACAGCGTCGGCAACCACACATTCACGCATCCCGATATCAGCGACATTTCCAAGACGTATATGAAGAAGGTTGAACTTGACCTGACGGAGCGAATCTTCGCGAGCAAGATGGGAATCAAGTCGCTGCTCTTTCGGCCGCCCTACTCCATTGATCAGGAGCCGGACGTGGCGGAACAAGTGCGGCCGCTGGAAGTAGTCCAGGAACAGGGGCTTATTACGATTGGTTCCAAGATCGATCCCGACGACTGGCAGCGCGGGCGCACGCCACAGCAGATTGTGGCGGCCGTGATAGAGCAGTCGGAGAAATTTGCCGTGGCCAGCTGCAAGACCCATGCTGATCGCTGCGGCAACATTGTTCTTCTTCACGACGGGGGCGGAGACCGCAGCGCTACTGTAAAGGCGCTTCCCGGAATCATTGAAGGTTTGCGGGCGCACGGCTTCAAGATCGTGGATTTGGAGGACCTGATCGGGAAGACACGCGCCGACCTGATGCCGAAGCTTGCGGCCAACGAAGTTTGGGCCGCGCGTCTGGATGATGCCAGCTTCACTCTCTTTGGCTGGTTGATGAATTTTGTAATCGCCGCGTTCTTTATCGGCGATGTCCTCATGTCTTTGCGTTTTTTGATCATTGGCGCGCTGGCCACATTTGACCGTCTGCGCACGCCACCGCCGGCTGCGCCAGAGAATTATCGGCCCGCCGTTACCGTGATCGTGCCGGCGTTCAATGAGGAAAAAGTGATTGAGCGGACTGTCCGGTCGGTCTTGGCGTCGGATTATCCCAAGCTCCGTGTGATCGTGGTGGATGACGGGTCCAAGGACTCCACGGGCGAGGTGGTGCGCGACAAATTTGCAAACCAGCTCAAAGATGGCCGGCTCCTGCTGCTCACCAAGACCAACGGCGGCAAAGCCTCTGCTCTGAACTTCGGCCTGCAGCACGTTGAGAGCGAGATTTACGTTGGCATAGACGCGGACACGGTGATCGCTTCCAATGCTATCTCTATCCTGGTCCCACATTTTTACGATAGTCGCGTGGCCGCGGTCGCGGGCAACGCCAAAGTCGGTAATCGCGTGAATCTCTGGACCCGCTGGCAAGCGCTGGAATATATCACCAGCCAGAACTTTGAGCGGCGGGCGCTCAATGTGTTTGGCGCGGTTACCGTGGTTCCGGGCGCTATTGGCGCCTGGCGCACAACCGCAGTAGAGGAGGCCGGCGGCTACCACACCGATACCGTGGCCGAGGACGCTGATCTGACCATGGCGCTCCTGCAGCGCGGATGGCAGGTGGTGAACGAAGATCGCGCGCTCGCGTTTACTGAAGCGCCTTCCGGCGCTCGCGGTCTGATGCGGCAGCGTTTTCGCTGGTCGTTCGGGATACTGCAGGCCGTATGGAAGCACCGTCAGGCGATCCGCAAAGGCAGCCGGTTGGGATCGATCGCCCTTCCGAACATCATTATCTTTCAGATCATTCTGCCGCTGATCTCACCTTTTATCGACGTAATGTTTCTTTTCAGCTCGGCGTATTTCTGGATCATGCGCTACTTCCATCCGGAAAGCCACGACTCCAGCAGCTTTGAGCGCCTGGTGCTCTTCTTTGTGGTATTTCTGGTCGTGGATTTTCTGGCGTCTTCTCTGGCCTTCCTGCTGGAACGGCGCGATAAAGGCCGGGGAGAGGATTTTGGTCTGCTGTTACATCTTTGGGCGCAACGGTTTGCTTATCGCCAGCTCTTTTCCGCGGTGCTGCTGCGGACAGTGAAGCGCGCGATTGACGGCCGCCCCTTTGCCTGGGACAAACTGGAGCGGACAGCCGCCATGTCGCGAAAGGCCCACGCGCAGACCAACCAGCCGGTGGGCTAGCGCGGCGCCATCGGCTTGATGATCTGCTCCAGCAAGTCGGTCTGTGTATTGTCCCGCTGCAGATGCGGATACTGCTCTCCGCCGTGGTAATCCACCTGGTATGTGTCGTAGTAGTCCGCATTCTCCGCCAGCAGCGAAAGAGGACTCTTACTGTTCATGGAGGCGCGCAGTGCCTGGCGCAGCACGTCTTTCGACCACTTGCGCCCATTCACGCCGTACAGCTTCATTCCCGGGCCAAGCCCCGCCGCATAAGCGGGATATCCCGGAATCACGTCTCTGAGGGCGCCGTCTTTGCCAACGATCATGCCCAAAGAAAAACTCAGATCGAGATTGTCGCCGGATTTTTCCGCGGCTTTCATGGTGGCATTGGGTTCGCTGTTGTAGATCAGCTTCCATCCGCCATTCTCAAAGCCGCTCAGCGGCGCTCGCTTTGATTTGGAGTCCAGCCTCTCGCGCAGCAGTCCGGCCCAGTTGTATGGAGTGATCTGGTTTAACGCCGCAGCGACGTCATCGAATTGGTAAGTCACGACCTTAGGCGGACCGCTTTCGCCTCCGAAGAACAACTTGCAAAAATCATTGAGCGACTTTTGATTGCTGGTCTGCTTGCGGATGAGCGTGTCAACTTCAAGCCAGAGCAGAAATCCTTCCGGATAGTAATCTGCCGAGCGTCGCCAGTTGACCCACTCTGCCTGCGCGCCGAAAACCAACTGTACCGATGTTGCAGTGTCTTGCAACGGACGCCACGTCCGCCCGCTGCGGTGGTCGAGCATGGCCGCGGTGTAAGCCGCGTTTTCGCGGAACTGCTCCGGTGACCGCAGGCCCACACGCGCGGCGAGAATGTTGCCCAGGTAGTCCGTGAGTCCCTCATACACCCAGAGCAAATCGCCCTTCATCGGATCCTGGTAATTCGAAGTGGCAAGCCCTTTCGGACGTCGATACTTTCCATTCCACGAATGCGTAAACTCGTGCGGAAGAAGATCGGCTTCGAGGTTGTGCGCGTTTTCGTTACTGAACGTATCTTCCGGCGAGCCGTTGTCGCTGGATTCATGATGCTCCAGGCCATGGTGCGCGGTTTGATCTCCCAGCGTGTACAAAAAATGATACTTCTCGTAGTGGCGCGCGCCATAAAGCTTGCCGGCTTCGGCGACAAGTTGTTTGTAGCTGGACAGGTCCTTGTCCGTGATTTGCAGCGCCGCTTCGCTCTCGCCAACCATGTCGAGATAGTGCGCCGGTTGTTCTCCTGGAGGAGAAAGCTGGATCTGGCGATAAATGGCGCCGGCGATCAGCGGAGAATCCACCAGCCTGGTGAGTGATACTGGCCGAAACGCAGTGTACTCAGACGTCTTAGTGACGTCCTGCGGTTCGAGCGCCGTGCCAAACTTCCAGCCTTGCGGGAGTTTGATCGATGCCGTCACCTGCACTGCGTCGCTGGCTGTTCCTTCGGGATACATCACAACCTGGTTCCACAACAGGTCGAGGACCTTGCTCGATGCCAGCGAGCGCGCGCCGTAGTAGGTTACGGTGTCGAATGAAGCTTCCACATCGGTCACTCCGCGCGGCACATCGAGATGGAACGCGTACATATCAACCAGGTCGCGCTGCCAATTGATCTCCTGTCCGTTGGCGCGGATGTGCAGCCCCATCACGTTGCTAACGGGCCCAGTTGGCCGGTGATTGCCGGGAATCCATTTGGGATAAACCAGGGTGACGGCGCCCGCTGCGACGGGAATGGTCACAGTGGCATGCAGAACGTTGCGCGGCGCGTCTGTGGCGTCAACCACCAGGCGCTCTTGCAGCGTGGATTGTGCGGCAGCGGCAACGGCAAATAGCAGGATCGTGATGGCGCAGGCTCTCTTCATTACGGTTCTCCTGTGGAAAGCGGAAACTCGTAATGGTAACCGTTCGCGCCTGCTCAGCGCGACAAATCGTGCGAGAAATGCACACAAAAAAAGGCGGCCCTGGAAGGCCGCCACTTCTCAGCGACTGTTAATGTCTTCAGCCGTTATTTAGGAGGAACCGTTGAGCTCGGAGTTTTAGTAGTGTCACTTGCACTTACTTTGATGTGGTTTTTAACCTTGCGTCCGCCGGCATTGGTTTTTGCAATTTGTTCGGCGTTGCGCTTTTGCGCTTCGTCCGAAGCGGTTCCGCTGAGCTCGATGCCCTTGTCGTTGACGGTCACGACAATGTTCGCGCTGGAGAGGCTGGGATCCTGCTGAATGGCGCCCTGGAGCTTAGTCTGTAAGTCGACAGAGGAAGCCGCGCTGGCATCGCTCTGCGGCAGGTTCGATCCCGCTTTCTGGTCAGGATTGACTGGTTTCGTTTGGTCGGGCTGTTGTCCCGTGGTGTCCGGAGGAACAGTCGAGGGCGTGCGTTGTTCCGGCATGGTGGGCGCTGTTGTCGGCGCGCCCGACGGATTCTGCGGCGACGTTGTCTGCGCCAGAGCCAGGCCTGCGCCCAACACAAGCAGCGTAAACGGATAGAAAGATTTTCTCATCGTCATTTTTCTCCTTCGAATCAGCTTCATAGAACGTACATTTTCAGACCCGGCGTGGGTTGAGACACGCCGGTGCTTCGACTTGGCGCGCATCAAGCGGGGCCCCTTGCAAGTTTTGGATGTGCGCAGCACTACGAGGTTGGCTTCACCGGGGAAAAATCGAGGGTCTCTGAAATAGTACTAAGAGGGATTACAATCAAACGGCTTCTTACGATCCAAGGAGAATTTATTTTGCCGACCCTTATTCCGGCTCCCACGCGCATCAAGCCGGCAGGAAATCTGCCCAAGACCATCGACGAATACGTTGGCCGCGTCAACAACAGTGAAAATCGCGTGAGCGTGGCGCACATGCGCAGCCCCGCGGGATGGGGAGAGCCGGGGCAGACTCCGGAGTTTCACGAATATACGCTGGTGCTCAGTGGACGTTTGCTGGTCCGGCACAAAGGCGGGGTGCTTGAAGTCGCCGCTGGACAAGCCGTAGTTACAAATCCCGGCGAGTGGGTGCAATATTCCACGCCTCGCGAAGCAACGGAGTATATCGCGATCTGTTTACCGGCATTTTCAATTGACACCGTGCACAGAGACGAATAGCAGCTAGCTCAGGTCGTTCGCGGCAGGCTTGTAGCCGATGATGAACTCGCGCGCGGACATTGGTTTCTTGCCCTCAGGCTGGACTTGCAGCAGTTGCAGCGTAGTCGCCAGGCCGCAGCCCACATACAAATGCTCACCGTCAACGTGCAACTTAGCGGGAGCCAATCCTGTCTTTGGTGACGGCGTTGCGTGGACAATCTTCAAATTCTTCTGCCGAAACCGCGTGTAAGCTCCGGGCCAGGGCTGAAATCCGCGCAACCGGTTGTGGATCTCGGTTGCGCGGCGTTGAAAATCGATTGCCGCGTCTTCTTTCGTCAGGATAGGCGCGAGCGTGGCCTGTGAGTCATTTTGCGGGACCGGGACAATATTGCCATGTTCCAGGCCGTGCAGCGTCGCGAGCAGCAAATCGGCGCCGAGTTTTGCCAGCTTGGGCGCAAGAGTGACGGCCGTGTCTTCGGAACGAATCTCCATCTGCCTTTGCAGCAGAATGTCTCCGGTATCCAGGCCTTCGTCAATGCGCATCGTGGTTACGCCGGTCACGGTTTCGCCTTGCGCTATGGCCCACTGGATCGGGGCGGCGCCGCGATACTTCGGCAGCAGGGAAGCGTGGACATTGATGTTGCCGTAGCGCGGCAGCTCCAGCATCCACGGCGGGATGATGCGTCCGTAGCCCACGACGATGATTGCGTCCGGCGCAAGCTCGGTCAGCTGCTGACGAAAGTCATCATTCTTCTTGATCTTTTCCGGCTGCGCGACCGGCAACTGCAGCTTCAACGCTGCTTGCTTCACGGGAGAGGCCGCCTGCTCCATGCCGCGTCCCTGCGGCCGGTCCGGCTGAGTCACTACAACCTGAATGTGAAATCCGGCGGAAGCCAGCTCTTCCAGAGAAGCAACAGCAAACATCGGCGTTCCGCAAAAAACAATCTTCACGCGGATCCCTCGCAATGTTGCTGTAACTCTGACATGGATTTATGGAATTGCTGTGCCAGGCCAATTGCCAAATGCTATTTGCTGACTGCTGATTTCACGCCCACTCGCCGGCGCGCATCAGCTTCTTGATCTTGCGTTTCATCAAATCACGCTTCAATGCGCTGATATGGGTGATGTACAGCTTGCCATGCAGGTGCTCGGTCTCATGCATGAAGGCGCGTGCCAGAAGGTCTTCGCCACTGGTCTCAAACCAGTTTCCTTCCAGGTCCTGCGCGCGCACGGTGACTTTCTTCGGGCGGCTCACCGTCTCGCGAAAATCCGGCAGGCTCAGACAGCCTTCATTGCCGCTCTGTTTGCCCTCTTTCTTGATGATTTCCGGATTCACCAGCACCAGCTTGGCGTTGGGGTCTTCTTTAAATGTAACGTCAATCACGGCGATCCTCTTGCTGATGCCGATCTGCGGCGCGGCCAGGCCAACGCCATGCGCGGCATACATCGACTCAAACATGTCGTTCGCCAGCTTCTTTAGCTCGTCATTGAATTCTGTGATGGTCTCCGCCGGCTTCTCCAGCACCGGATCGCCGTACTTCACAATTGGATAGATCATCTGTCCCGTCAGAACTCCTGTAATTGCCGTTTGTAGCCGGTAAAGTTGCGCAGCGTCTCCAGCATAGAATCTCCGCCGAATTTTTCCAGCGCCGCCCTGGCCAGCGTCAGTGCGACCATGGCCTCCGCGGCCACTCCCGCGGCCGGGACCACGCAAACGTCAGAACGTTCGTACGCCGCTTTGACGGGCTCGCGCGTCTCAAAATCTACCGAACCCAGCGGACGCCGCAACGTGGAAATCGGTTTCAAATATCCGCGGACCAGAATGTCTTCTCCGTTGGAAATGCCGCCTTCAATGCCGCCCGCATGGTTCGATGCCCGCGTGAATCCGCTGAACGGCCGTCCCGGCCCGCGCGAATATCCAATTTCATCATGGACGCCGGAGCCGAACGAAAGCGCCGACTCCACGCCTGTCCCAATCTCGACTGCTTTCACCGCTTGCAATGACATCACGGCCGCAGCCAGCATTCCGTCGAGGCGCTCGTCCCACTGCGCGTAGGTCCCCAGACCCGGAGGTGCGCCGTGTGCCACAACTTCAAAGACGCCGCCGACGGAATCTCCGGTACGCAACGCTGCGTCTACTTCGGCTTTCATGCGCTGTTCGGCGTCAGCGTCGGCGCAGTTTAGAAGGACTTCATCTTTCGCGTGAAGCTCGCGCAGTTTTTCCCAGGGAACGTCCGCCGATGCAATAGATGCCTTGCCGACCGAAATGACGTGGCTTAGGACTTCAATCCCGAGCTCGCGCAGAAACAGCTTGGCCATGGCGCCGATGGCCACGCGCGCCGCCGACTCACGCGCAGAAGCACGTTCCAGCGCATAACGCGCCTCGGGAAAGTTGTACTTGAGCGCCGCTGCCAGGTCCGCATGTCCTGGTCGCGGCGACGCTACCCGCTTGTGCTTCGCCGGATCGCCCTCGCCCACCGGCAACGCCTCCTGCCAGTTTTTCCAGTCGCGGTTCTCCAGCAGCACAGAAATGGGCGAACCAATCGTCTTGCCGTGCCGCACGCCGGAAACGATGTGCGCAGTGTCTTTCTCAATCTTCATCCGCCCGCCGCGGCCAAACCCCTGTTGTCGGCGCCACAACTCGCGGTCCACAAACGCCTGGTCTATTCCCAGACCAGCGGGCAACCCGGAGAGAAATGCAACCAGCATCTCTCCATGCGACTCTCCGGCAGTGTAGTAGCGAAGCATCAGTAATCAGCAGCTCGCAAGTACGTACCCTCTGGGAAACATTGCGAAACTATTGATTGTAAACGAAGCTGCTCCTTACGGAGCCGATCTTGCAGTCGGCCTGTTGACCATAAGGTCACAAAGCAAAGCTGGGTCTCGCTCCCGATAGCAACTTCCGCGCTTGCGCGCGCCATCCTAATTCATAGCTTCCTTGAATGGACAAGAAGGCAGATCTTGGGAGGAGAATGCCAACCGTTTTGCTGGCCGAGCCGAATGCCAGTGTGCGCACCACACTTAAGGCCGTTCTGGAAAAAGAAGGCTACCGGGTACGCGCCACGCCCTCGTACGAGGAGGCCATGCCCCTGCTGCGCCTTAAAAAGTGGGAGCTCCTGATTACAGAGGTGGAGTTGGAGGCAGACAACGAACTTGGGTTAAGACTCGCGCGGGAGGCGAAGGAATTGAACCTGCCTCCGGCCGTGTTTCTCTACATCTCTTCTCCTGACATGCAGCAGCTGCGGGAGGCCCTGGCCCTGCACGTGGATTATTGTGCTTTTAAGCCGATGGCAGTCGAGGAACTGTGCGATGTATTGCGGATGCTTGTAGTGCGCCGCGCTGCCGCGGCACTAAACTAAGCTGGCAACGGGGCGCCGAAGGCGCGAGATGAGCGCATCAACCAAACCGGCAAAAACCGCGTTGGTAGTCCACGCGGACATGGACGTGCTGTCCATCTTCCAGGCATCCCTCGCTGGCCGCGGATTTGCGGTCGTTCTTGCGCACGACCTTCCTACCGCACTGTTGGCCCTTACCCAGCACGTCTTTGACGTGGCCATCATCTCCTCCCGCCTGGCGGAAGGCAGCGACATCTGGCCTCTGGCTGGCGTTGTTCACATGGTCCTTCCTCGCGCCTTTGTCGGTGTCCTGGCCCCTGAAACCGATATTCTGACGCTGCAATCGGCGATCAACAACGGTGTGACTCAGATCTTTGAAGCCTCCACCCAGCCGGCAGACGTGATCAGCTCCGTCCTTGACGGCCAGAGTGGAGTGAGGGAAGAGCAGCCAGTGCGCTGATATGCCGCTCGCCGAGTAGCTTTCTATCCCGACTACTTTTGCATCGAAATAAGAAGCGGGTGATGGAAGCGGATTTTTACCGTTTCTCCGCCTTGAGTGTCGCCCGAAGCAGAACGGTGTCAGGTCGGGACTACATCACCCAGCTTGAATGAGAGAAAAAAGGAAATC
>WNFI01654511.1_pt1 | contig 22514 bp, 15 predicted proteins | sample 5400471 | NCBI WGS metagenome assembly WNFI01 (sample SAMN13153348, study PRJNA577476) | soil metagenome | isolation source: 100 cm saprolite on Douglas fir-dominated hillslope | place: USA:California | collected 2013-09-17
GCCCTTGAAGATCATCAGGGTCGGGATCGACATCACGCCGTATTTCGAAGCCGTCTTCGGGCTCTCGTCGACGTTCAGCTTCACGATCTTGACCTTGTCGCCCATCGAGCCGGAAATTTCATCCAGCGCCGGGGCGATCATGCGGCACGGGCCGCACCATTCGGCCCAGAAATCGACAACGACCGGGCCCGTTGCATTCAGTACTTCCGATTCGAAATCGGCATCAGAAACCTTGCCAACGGCCATGGTTTACCTCGTTTGAGTTACTTAAAGCGCGGCAGGAGAATCGCCGCCTAGATCATGCATCCAACCTATGAACGCAGCGTTGCCGGGTCAAGGACGCTCACCCCCTCGGAAAATGGTTGCCAGTCGTGCGTCCAGCGCTGGGGCCAAAATCTCCATCATTTCAGGCGTCTCGGTCCACAATAGCGCCGCCCGGATCGGCAGTTTGGGGTATAGCTTGGCCAGAACCGCGCGGTAGAGCGCAAGCTGCCGGATGTAGGCCGGCGGCGTCTGCGCCGGAGAGCGCGGCGGGGCGTGATTGGTCTTGTAGTCGACGATCAGGATTTCGTGGGCTGTCACCACCAGCCGGTCGATCTGCCCGGAAACCAGCGCCGGCGGCCGTCCGGGCCGCTCCAGCCTTCCTGCGATCGAGACTTCGGCGCGGCTGCCCGGTCCGAACAGCGATGCAAAGCGCGGCTCCCCGATCAGCGCCAGCACCTCTCCGGCGAGCGCCTCGCGGTCGTCGTCGGTCCAACTGCCGGCGTTGCGCCCAAGATAGCGCAGCGCGACCTCGCGCCGGCGAGCCGGCGCCACGTCCGGCAGCGATTGCAGCAGCCGATGTACCAGCGAACCCCGCTGCAACGCCCGCGCGCGCAGCTCGGCGGATTCCCCGGATTTGATGCCACGGCCGTCGTCGTCGCCAGGGTCCGATGGCCGCAGATAGCTGTCGGCGGGCGCTTCGGCTGGCGCTGCTGCCCGTAGCCACGCCGGAAGGGTGATGGCGGGGGCGGGGGCGGGAGCCGAAGCTGCGCCCACGCCCGTGCTGGCATCCTCAAGCCGGGAGTAGCGCTTCACCACGCCGTCCGGCGGTGGGACATTCTGCATGTGCAGACCGGAGACTGCGAGGCCTTTGGCGATCAGATCGTACCAGGACAGCGGCCGAACCTCGTTGCGGTTGCCCGGCATGCAGCCGCCGACGATCAGACGATCGGCGGCACGCGTCATCGCCACATAGAGCAGCCGGCGATATTCATCCTCGGTCTCGCCGATCATCGCCGCGCGAGCCGCCGCGACTGCGGGCGGATCGTCCGCCTTCTTGCCGGCCCAGACCACCACGCCCGGCGCATTCGGCGCGGCGTTGCCTTGCGGCAGAGCAATGAGGTTCAGGCGCTGGGTGTCCGCAGGCGATGATGTCGTGTCGACCAGGAACACGACCGGCGCTTCCAGTCCCTTGGCGCCGTGTACGGTCATCACCCGGACTTCGTCGCGCGAGATTTCCATGTCGCGCTTCACTTCGGTGTCGGCTGCGCGCAGCCACGCAACAAAGCCCTGCAGCGATGCGGGCGCCTTTCGCTCATAAGCCAGCGCCAATTCGAGAAATTCGTCGAGCGCGTCGTTGGCTTCGTGTCCCAGCCTTCTCAGAATGCGCGCCCGGCCGCCATCGCCGCCGAGCAGCCAGGCATAGAACGCAAACGGCGTTTCGTGGGCGAAGCGCCTTTCGCATGCCTCGAGACGGCGCAGCGTGGACTCAAATTTGCTGTCCGTCGCGGCGTGTTCGTCGAGCGCGGCGCGCAGCGAGCCGGTACGCTGCCACGCCAGCTTGAACAGATCGCCATCGTCGAGCCCGAACAGCGGGCTCTTCAACGCCACCGCCAGCGCCAGATCGTCCTGCGGCAGCAGCAGCGCGTCCGCCAGATTCATCAAATCGATGATAGCGATGTGTTCGGTGAGCTTTAACCGGTCGGCGCCGGCCACCGGAATGCCGGCGCGCTTCAAAGCCTGAATGATCGCGTCAAAGGCCTTGCCGCGCCGGCGCACCAGCACCAGCACGTCGCCGTAGCGCAAGGCACGCCGTTTGCCGGTGCTGCCGGTCATGGTGCCCTGTGCGATCAGCGACCTGATTTCGTCCTGGACGCGCTGTGCGAGCCTCACTTCCGGACTGGTCTCCGACACGGCGTCGAACGGAGCCTGCCAACCCTCAATGTCCTGCCTGGGGTCGGGCTGCTGCAATTCCCACAGATCGATCAGGCTCGGCCCGGCGTCGGCGAGCGATTCGTGAATCGGGTAACCGTTCTCGATGGCGTGGATGCTGCGGTAAATCGCCTCGTCGCGAAACACATGGTCCACGGATTGCAGAATCGCGGATCCCGAGCGGAACGAATAGGTGAACGATACCGGATCGAATTTCTGGCCGGCGTCCTCGAACCTGCTTTGCAGCGATTTGCGCCGAAGATCGAACTCGCGCGGCGCCGCGCCTTGGAATGAGAAGATCGATTGCTTCTCGTCGCCGACCGCGAAGATCGTGCGCCTGACGCCGTCGCGCGCGCCCTCGCCGGCGGTGAATTCGGAAATGATGTGGGCGACGATGTCCCATTGCTTAGGGCTGGTGTCCTGCGCCTCGTCGATCAGCACATGATCGACCCCGCGGTCGAGCTTGTAATGCACCCAGCCGGCCGAGACGCGGTCCAGCATCTCCAGCGTCTTCTCGATCAGATCGTCATAGTCGAGCAGCCCGCGCTCCAGCTTTTGGCGGCGATAGTTCACGGCGACGCCGGTCGCGATCACCAATAACGACTGCGTGCGGTCGCGCATCGCCACCGCGCGCCGCCGCTCCAGCAGCGGGCCAATGCGGTCGCCCTCGCTGTGCAGCGCCTCGGCCAGATCGGGCCTGCCGTCGCTGATCTTCTTGGTCATCAGCGTCTTGCGCGGCGTCAGCTCCGCGGTCAGGAACACCCCGAGATATTCATCGACCTGCGCGCTGCCCGACAGCGCAAGCGCCGCTCGCAGCCGCAGCGCCTGTTTCTCGTCGGTGATGCTGCCGGTCTCGAGAACGGCGGCGGCGGCCTCCCATCGCGCCCGCGGCAGATGCGGCCCCTCGACGATCTCGCGTTCGACGGCCTCAAGGGTGTCGTCAGGCCGCACGCCGAGCGCGGCGGAGAGCTGCGCCATGGCGGCGTCGATGCTGCCGGCCCGGTCGGTCCAGGCCAGAAACCGATCGCGGCTGAGGCTGGCTTCCCGCACCACGTCGCGGAAGGTCACGTCGGCCGCGCTGGTCATGGCGATGGCGAGCGCGCGGCCTTCGGCACTGTCCGGCGCCGCGGCAGCCTGCAGCAGCACCTTGAGGCTGGCGCGCTCCATCATCTCGTTCTGGTCGCGGTCGTCGAGCACGGTAAAGCGCGCCGGCACATTGGCCTCGAATGGAAACTGCTGCAGCAGCCGGGTGCACAGCGCGTGGATGGTCTGCACCTTCAGACCGCCCGGCGTCTCCAGAGCGCAGGCGAACAGCTCGCGCGCGCGCATGCGAGTTTTGGGGTCCCGCCTCGCCACGCCGGCATCGCGGATCACATCGTCGAGTGCGGCGTCATCGAGCGTGATCCAGTGGCCGAGGGTTTCGAACACCCGCTGCGCCATATTGGCGGCGGCAGCTTTGGTAAAGGTGATACAGAGGATTTTCTCCGGGCGCACGCCGTCCAGCAGCAGCCGGACAACGCGCTGCACCAGGACATGGGTCTTGCCGGATCCGGCGTTGGCGGACACGAAAGCCGACGCCGCCGGGTCGGAGGCGCGGGCCTGCGCGGCGCGAACGCCATCGGGAATGGGACGGAGCGACGTCATTCGCCGCCGTTGCCGCCGGCGGCGGACCATTCCTTGATCCGCGCCAGATCGTCGTAGCTGCCGTAGCGGTTCGACCACATCGACAGATTGAGCGAAGTATAGGCCGTGGCCTCGTCCTCAAACTTGCGAATCAGAATCTCCAGCTTCCTGCGCGCCTCGTCGGCGGCGGCGTCGGGGAACAGCGGCTCTTCGTTGCGGTCGCGCTTCAATTCGAGAATCTTTTCATCACCCGGCGGATTGTTGCCGCTGAGCTTGACGTAGGTCAGTTCGCTGACCGAGGCATTGGCCGGAATGCCCTTGAAGCCGCCCTCGCGCAGGATGGCGGCTTCCAGCGTGAGCTGCGGCGACAGCCCCATTCGCACCTGCTTGCCGGTCGGCGGCTGACCGGTCTTGTAATCGAGGATCGCGAAGGTGCGGTCGCTGCGGCGTTCGATCCGGTCGGCGCGCGCCGAGAGGAAGAATGTGCGGCCGCCGTCGAGCGGAATGGACATCTCGCCGCGGACTTCGGCGTCGATGCTGGCGACGTTGATGCGCCGCTCGATTTCCCAATTGGCGAACCACGACGCGATGCGCAGGAACCGTGGCCACCACAGCGCCCGCGCCTCCGGCCTCGCCATCAGCGGTGCGAAATGCTTCTCGCCGATCTTGCGCAGCACGCCGGCAGGATCTTCGGGGAGTGCCCTTGCAAAGGCCTGGGTGAAATCGCCCAGCGCATCGTGGATCGCCGATCCGCGATCGGCAGCCGACAGCGGCATGTCCACCGGATCGAGCGGCGCCAGCTTCAGGATATATTTCGCGTAGATGGTATAGGGATCGCGCAGCCAGTCCTCGATGGCGGTGACCGACAGTTTGAGCGGCCGCGCCGCGCGCGGCGGTTTCGGCATCGGCTGTGCGATCGGCTCGACTTTTTGCGGGCGATCCAGTTCGCCGGCGTAGCGGACGTATTTCTCGCCGGCGGCGAGAGCGGCCTCCCAGCGTTTCTCTCCCGCCACGGCTTCGAGCCGGTGCAGGAAGCGCGAGGCCACGGCCGGCGCGCCGCCGACCTTCGCGGCGTGGCTGAGAATCACCTCGTCGGCGCCGAGCAGTTGCGCGAAATCATGCGCGGAGAGACCGATGCGCCGCTCCGGCAGGTCGAGGCCAAGCTGATGTCGCATCGGACGGCTCAGCCATGGATCGATCCGCGGCGATGGCGGCCAGATCCCTTCGACCAGACCGCCGAGGATAACGCGATCGGTCTGCGTCAGCCGCGCTTCCAGCGGGCCGTAGATTCGCAAGGAAGCATTGGGCGCCTCCGGCCGTCGCACAACGCGGTCGCCGAATGCGGTCTGGAAGACTTCGGGGTAATCGCTCGGCGCGACCAATAGGCCGCTGCGCGACGGCTCGCCGAGCAGATCGTCAAAAGCGGCAGCCAAGGCCGATCCCTCACGGCCATCGAAGGCCACTTCAAGGCCATTCGCGTCGCGCGACAGCGCCTTGATCACATCCTGATGACGCTGCGCGATATCGCTGAAATCCCGTGGATTCGCCGGATCGACGCCTTCGAGCGGCGCAAGCGCTCCACGCAATTGTGCGATCAGCGCCTGCGCCCGATCGAGTTCTGGGTCTGCAAGCCTGGTTCGCGGCTCAGAGGGATGCAGTGCCGAGGTCTCACCGCGCCTGAGCTTGGCGAGCTCGTCGCGGAAGTGCGCAAAATCCTTCGCCAGTCCGTCGCCCCCCGGCTCCGGGCGCGTGCCGCGCAGCAGCGCCAGCTCAAGCGCCTCGATCGCGCTCTTCCATGCACCCGGCATGTCGCTCAGCCGCAACAGCGGATGCTTCAGCAGCGCCAGCAAGGTTGCAGGCTCCAGCCGTTCGGCGACGGCCTCGGCGGCGAGGCGCGCAAAGACGCCCGCCTGTGTGTCCATCAGCGCATCGCCGCCGGAATCGTCGAAGACGAGATTCCAACGCCCGAGTGCGGCCATCACCCGCCGCGCCAGCGCCCGGTCGGGCGTCACCAGGGCCGCTGATTTGCCGAGTTCGCGCGCCTCGCGCATCGCGACAGCAATTGCCAGCGCTTCCATCTCCGGATCGGCGGCGGCGATAACCGCAAGCTCCTTCATGCCGGCGGAAATTTTTTCCCTGACCTTCGGCTCGGCCAACCGCCGATGCCACTGCGCCGTCGCATTCGAGGGCCGCATCGCTTCGGACACCAGCATTTCGCGGCCCTGCGGTCCTGGCTGCCCCAGGAGTTCAACGTCGCCGCGTTTAATGCCGAAGCGTGTGAGCAGCGTATGCAGCGCGAATTGCGGATGGTTCGACGCCGGCGGTGCGGCGAACTTGCCGCCTGGGTCGTCGACACCGCCAATCAGCTGCCATGCCTCGTCGTCGAGATCGGTATCGAGCCCCGGAAGCACCACTGCGCCCTGCGGCAGGCGTCCGACGGCATGGAGAAATTTTGCGGTCGCCGGCATTGAGCCGGTCGAACCCGCGGCGATTACAGGACCCTCGTGGTGTCGGATCAGCCGCGCGGCTTCGGCTTCGATCAAGATGTCGCGCCGTGCCGCGGGCTCGATCCTGCCGTGCGCTGCGAGAATATCCGGCCAGACATCCTTGGCGATGTTCAGGAACCGCAGCGTGAGCTGCCAATAGGTGTCGAGCGCGTCGGGCACCAGCCCATCAAGCGCGCGCCAATCGACCTGGCGGGTCACCATGTCGTCCATCAGCCGCGCCAGATCGTCTGCCAGCGCCAGCGTCGAGGCCGGTCCGCCCACCACCAGCGGCGCCTGCGCGGGGTCCGGCGGTGTTATTCCCTTGGCCCATGCCGCGATCATTTGCGCGAGAAGCAATCGGCGCTGCAGTTCGTTCAGCCTGGGGGGAAGCTCCAGCCCATCCGATCCGCTGAGTTGCTCAGGCTCCGCGAACGCTGCTTCATCCTCATCGATGCCGCCGAGCGTAAAAATGCGTGGCAGCAGCACGGCGTCGGTGTCGAGAACATCGAGGAAGATATCGCGCGCCATGCGTCCGGCGCGCCGGGTCGGCAGATAGAGCGTTGCCTGCGCCAGCCGGTCCGGCTGCGCGCGCGCGTCAAAGCCATCCACCAGTTTGCCATCGACCAGCGCGGCAATGAGCGTGCGCAGGAACGGCGCCGACGATGGAACACTGAAAACGCGCATGGGCTTCCTGATTCGCAGTCAGGACGCATCATGGCATGGGTGGGATCGGGGCGGGAGTGGCGTGGGGCTAGAGCATGATCCGGAAAAGCATGCCCTCGGACGTGATCCGAGGGTGATACCGGTTTTCCGAAAAGCATGCCCTCGGGCTCGACCCGAGGGATCATGCTCAATCGAAAACCTAAAGCGCGATCGTGATTTAATCCAGAACGACCGCGCTTTAGCCGGTCAGGCGACGCTGGCGAGGAACGCGTCTTCCGCCGCGCGCACCGCGTCCGGCGTGCCGACATGCATCCAGACGCCGTCCAGCCGCAGCCCAAACAGCCGTTCCTGCTCACCCACGCGATCGAATATTTTTGTCAGCGAAAACGCACCTTTGGGTGCATCCGCAAATAGCGACGGCGACATGATGGCAACGCCGGCATAGACGAACGGCACCACCTGGTGTTCCTTGCGCTTGCGCAGCGCGCCATCGGGCGCCATCGCATAGTCGCCGCTGCCGGAATAGCCTATGCTGCTGGTGGTCGGCGCCATCAGCATCAGGATATCCATGCGCGCGGGGTCGAATGCTTCGGCCAGGCGGGCAAGGTTCGGCCGCACGCCGTCGATCCACATGGTGTCGGCGTTGACATGGAAAAATGGTGCGTTGCCGAGCAGGGGCAAAGCTTTCACGACGCCGCCGCCGGTTCCGAGCACGGCATCGCGCTCGTCGGAAATGATCACTCGCGGCTGCGTCCGCTTCGCCACATGGTCAATGATCTGATCGGGCAGATAGTGCACATTGACGACAGCCTCGCCGACGCCGGCGTCGGCGAGCTTGTCCAGTACGTGGTCCAGCAGGGGGCTGCCCGCAACGGGCACCAGAGGCTTCGGCATTCGGTCGGTTAGCGGGCGCATGCGTACGCCAAGGCCGGCGGCAAGGACCATGGCTCGGGTTGGCTTGACGGACATCTTCAGAAGTCTCTCCATGCCGGTGGGCTCAGGAATTGTCGCTGACGATCATACTATGGGGCGTCGAACGTTGAACCCAGGCGATATTAGCCCGAGATGACGGCGGTACGACACAGTGGATTTTCCGATGATGTCAAATCCGGGACGCGGTGCCGGACTCGCGATTTCAGGTTTCCACGGTCGAATTGGTGCGCCGCGCCGCCTTTTTCTTGTTTTCCTGCTTCAGGAAATTGACGCCGACCTGATCGCCGTTGACCCAGGCCAGCTCGCAGCGCCGATAGGCCAATCCGGTGGACGACAGCAGCAGGAAGAATTCCTTGAGATGCAGCCCCTCGATCGAGCCTTCAACGGTCAGTTTGGCGCCGATTTCCGAGATGTCTTCCACGGCGCATTCGCGCCGCCAGGTACCGTCAATGCCCATCATGTGCGCGCTGATGCCGCGCTCGAAGGTGACGCGCTCACCTCTTCGCCGTTCTGAAACCACGGTTTGCTCTCCGCCAATCAGCCACCGGATCCCGCAGCCTCGGCAGGCTTCGTGCATAGATTAAAGGCAAGGTGGCTAACAAGACGTAAAGGAAGCCCCATTTAAGACAGCGGCGGCGGGACGTTGGCAGCGTACCATTGCCGCATTGCGGCAAGCGCTGGGTGAGCCAGCGATCGATTGAGATAGGTCCAGATCCGGGGCTGATGGCGCAAATATTGCGGTTTGCCGTCGCGCCGGTTGAGCCTGGCAAACGTGCCCAGCAGCCGCGTGTTCCGCTGCGCCGACATGATGGCATAGAGCTTTGCGAAGGCGGCGGGATCGAACGAAGGCTCCGTCGCGCGGCGCGCCTTGATGTAGCGCGTCAGCATCGCCAGTTCGAGTGATTCGGCGACGTCGATCCGGGCGTCTTGCAGCAGCGACACCAGATCGTAGGCGGCAGGGCCAAGCATCGCGTCCTGAAAGTCGATGACGCCGACTTTCGCGATATCCGTTCGCTGGTCGAGCCAGATCAGATTGGGCGAATGAAAGTCGCGCAGCACCCAGGTTCTCGGTGCTGTAGCGGTTGCGGCGAGCATATCGCGCCACATCGCGGCGAATTCGGCGCGCATGGTATCGGTCAGTTCAACCCCGCGATCCGGCAGATACCACTGCGGCATCAGTCCGACCTCGACGAGCATCGCATCGATGTCGAAAGCCGGGATGTCGTAGCTGATCCCCGGCGTGAGCGGCAAGGTTTCCGGCAATGATTCGCGATGCAGCGCCACCAGCATATCGGTCGCCGCCTGATAGCGGTCGGCTATTGGGGCGGGAGGTGTGCCCTCGACAAAACCCGCAGTGCCAAGATCCTCGGTAATCAGGAAACCGGTGTCGAGGTCGGCGTGAAGGATGGCCGGCGCGGAGAATCCGCGTTCGCGCAAGCCATTGGCGATGGCGACAAACGGCTTGACGTCTTCGGCCAGATGAACCGCAGCGCTATACGGCTTGCCGTCGTAGATCGCCGGTCCGTCCGGCCGTCGCGGCGCGTTCATCAGGATGACCACGCCATCATCGCGTACAAGCCGCGCGTAAGAGCGCGTCGACGCATCGCCCGGCATGCGCCGGCGTCCGGCGTCGGCATAGCCCGCGCGATCCAGAAACTGGTGCAGCTCCCTGAACCGGGCAACCTGCGCTGCCGCCTTGCCATAGCCGGTGATTTCCGCGGCCCGCGCCGTTGATCCCAGCGCCGGGCGATGGCTCAACGCGATGTCGATTCGATCAGCGGGAAGAACGCCGGACGCGCGCTCTGGCCATTCGATCAGCGCCACTGCCCCCTCCGGCAGCGGCGATAATCCGATCTCTTCAAGCTCCGTGGGATCGTTGACGCGATAGAGGTCGGCGTGGACAAGCGGGAATGACGGCAGGTCGTAGCCTTGCGCTAGCGTGAACGTCGGACTTGGCACCTCAAGGGCATCGTCGCCGGCGAGATATCGGATCATGGCGCGCGCCGCGGCGGTTTTCCCGGCGCCGAGATCTCCCGACAGGGTGATGACGTCGCCAGGGCCGATCAGCAGCGCGAAATCCGCCATCAGCCGCGCGGTTGCGGTCTCGTTCGCAAGGGCAAGCGTGAATGTCGAGGGCTCGGTCATTCCGCGGCGTTGCGATGCGCGGCCTGATCGATCGGAAAGCTGCACGTTACGGTCGTGCCTTTGCCGACGATCGAATCGACCCGCACCTTGCCGCCGTGCAACTCGACAAAGGAACGGACCAGTGACAGGCCGAGCCCCGCGCCGCGATGCCGCGAGCCGTGGGAATGACTCTCGAACCAGTCGAACACCTTGTCCTTGACGTCGGGCGGAATGCCGGGGCCGGAATCCGTAACCGTAAAAGTCACGTTGTGCTCGGTGCGTTTGGCGCTCACGGCGATCGCGGCGTCCTGCGGCGAAAATCCGACGGCGTTGGCGAGCAGATTGTACAGCACCTGCACCACGCGGCGCTGGTCGCCGACGAAATTCCCGATCTGCGGATCGACATCGACCTTAAGCGCGATGCGGTCTTTGGCAAGCCGGTCCTGAATGCCCTCGGCGGCATCGTCGATGGTCTTGCGGATATCGACGGGCCCCAGTTCGAGTTTCATCGCGCCGGCGTCGATGGTGGCGAGATCGAGGATGTTGTCGATCAAAGCGAGCAGCGCGTTGGTCGAGGTCGTGATGTATCCGAGATATTCGGCCTGCTTCGGCGTCAACGAGCCGGTGGCCGGGTCGCTCAGGAAATACGCAAAGCCGATCAGCGTGGTCAGCGGCGAGCGCAATTCGTAGGACACGTGGTGGACGAAATCGACCTTCATCTGGTCGGCGGTTTCGAGCGCTTCGTTGCGTTCGCGGAGCGCGCGCTCGACGTTCTCGGTGTCGGTGATGTCCTGGAACGTCAGCATGGTGGCGCCGTCTGGCAGCGGCATCGTCATGCAGTCGAGCACGCTGCCGTCCTTGCGCTCCAGCTTCAACGGCACCGCGATCCGGTTCTCGATGCCGGTAATCGCGCCGCGCAGGGTTTGCCAGGTCGGCCCGTCGTCAAACAGCGGCCTGCACCATGCTTCCACGGTCTCGATATGCGGTTGCTCCTGCAGTGCTTCCGCCGACAGTTTCCACATTTTCGCGAAGGCGGGATTGAACAATTGCGCACGGCCATTGCTGCCGAACACCGCGACCGCTTCCGCGAGATTGTCCAGGGTTTCGCGCTGGACCCGGATCAGGCCGTCAAAACGGCGCGCCAGTTCGAGGCTTTCGGTCACATCGTCAAAGAGATAGGTGACGCCACCCTCGGGATTGGGCGTGGTGACGATGCTGAGCGCGCGACCGTCGGGCAGATACCATACATCCTTGGCAGGCTCGATGGCGCGATAGGCCTCGTGCAGTTTCGCTTTCCAGGCGCGGAAGTCCGGCTGTTCGGGGACCTTGCGCGCGGCGCGCAGGCGGTCGAGCACGCTTGAATCGTCAGGGTTGCTGTCCAGAAACGCCCGGTCCAGGTCCCACAGCCGGCGATAGGAGTCGTTGTAGAACGCCAGCCGCCGCTGCGCGTCGAAAACCGCCACGCCCGACGACAATTGATTGAGCGTCCGCCGATGCGCCTCGGCCATTCGGACCAGCGCTGCGCTCAACGCAGACGCCTCGCTGGCGTCGATGGCGATGCCGGCACTTCCGCCGCTCACATTGAGCGCGTGAACGTCGTACATGCGCCGCTCGCCGCTCACGACGATCGGCAGCCGTGCGTTGAATGACTGGCTGTCGTTCAACGCACGCGCCAGGTTATCGCGGTCGTCGGTGTCGAGAAGTTCGAGATTGCGGTCGATAGCCTCGGCGACGGTGCCGGCTTCGGTCGCGCGCGCATAGGCGACGTTGGCGAAGCTGAGCCCACCTCCCGCACGCCTTGTCCAGATCGGCCATGGTGCCGCGGCGGCGAAGCCGCGCAACATTTCGGTTTCCTCCAGCAATTCCTTGTGGCGGAGGGTCATTTCGGCGAGCTCGCGGCGCAAGCCGCTGAGTTCGCGGATCCGGACGACGGCCTGGCCGCCAATGGCGCGGCCCATCGCTTCGATGGAACGGCCAGCGGAGGTGGTGAGACTAAGCAGGAACCCCTGGCCGGCATCGCGTAGCGCGTCCACGGCGTGATCCATTTGCAGTGCCGGTTCCGGCGGCAGCCAGGTTCCGAACGCCAGAATTCGCTGCGGCGAGAGGTGCTGCGAGCCCTTCGAGATCAGAAGCGAGGTGTCGCCGCTGATTTGCGGACGCTCGTCCCCCGCTGCCCACGAAATCAGAACCTGCGGTTCCGCGAACAACAGCGCGCGGAAGCGGTCGGCCTCCGCCTGCAAACCCTGAATAACGGAGCGCAGCCGCGCCTCGTTGCGTGCAGCGCCGACTCGGGTCCGCATCAGCAGGATGGCTGCGACAACCGAAAAGCCGAGTACAGCCAATGCCAGGGCTAGCGCTGCGATCTCCTGGCGGTCGAGATCGAACACCGTCGCCCATGCGCGTTCGACGATCCCGAGGTCCTGGGCCTTTGCCGGCGAAATCGCCACAAGGGCGGTTGCGCTCGCACCAGCGATGCCGTTGCGCACCAGAGATGTGCACGACAGGAAAGTCCGACGCATCACCGCGATCACGCCCGACATGGTTAGCCCCAACCGCACGACGCCAAGCCCGGGTGTCGCGCAGGATCCGCCAAAGTGTGAGCGGTTTGGCGATAAGATCATGCGCTCGTTCAATAATTTAGAGCGCGATCGGATGCAAAACCGGATTCCACTTTTGCTGATCGCGCTCACCCACCGTTCGCGAATCGACTGACAATATCCCCATCAGGAGTCAGCCGGTAAGAGTCCAGATCGTGAACGCAAACCGCATCGCGAAAAAATGCCCGACGACGATTTTTTTCGGCGAATGTAGCCTCGAAAGCGCCTTAACGCCCCGTGGAACCGAAGCCGCCGCTGCCACGACCGGTCTCCGGCAGCGCCGTCGCTGCGATCAGTTCCGCCTGGGTGACGTGCGCGATCACCATCTGCGCGATACGCTCGCCGCGCCGGATCGTGAATGGTGCGTCACCGTGGTTGATCAGCAGCACGCCGATCTCGCCGCGATAGTCTGCGTCCACCGTGCCCGGGGCATTGAGCACGGTAATGCCATGCTTGGCGGCGAGGCCCGAGCGCGGGCGGATCTGGGCCTCATAGCCCGGGGGCAGTGCGATGGTCAGGCCGGTGGGAACCAGGGCATGCCTTCCGGAAGCCAGGATGAATGGCGCATTGTCGGGGACCGCAGCGAGCAGGTCGAGACCGGCGGCATGCGCGGTTTGGTAGGTCGGCAGTGCAAGACCTTCGCCGTGCGGGAGTTGTCGGACATCAATGGTGACTGTGGCGCTCATGCAGCTGGTGTCTCCGTGAATTTGGCGATCCGCGCCACCAGCGCTGTCGCAACTTCCGCTTTGGTCATCGCCGGCCAGGAGTCGACGCTGATGTCGGCGCCGTCGCGCATGAGCAGATGAACCGTGTTGCTGTCGCCGCCCATCGTGCCGGCCTGGGGCGACACGTCGTTTGCCACGATCCAGTCGCAGCCCTTGCGCGCAAGCTTGGCCTTGGCGTTATCGATCAGATGCTCGGTTTCGGCGGCGAAGCCGACCACCAGGGACGGGCGCTTGTCGGCAAGCTTTGAGATGGTGGCCAGAATATCGGGATTTTCGGTGAGTGGCAGCGGCGGCATGCCGGCGCCGGTCTTCTTGATCTTCTGCGTTCCTGCGCTGGCGACACGCCAGTCCGCGACGGCGGCGGCGAAGACGGCGATATCAACGGGTAACCTCGCTTCGACCTGTGCGAGCATCTCGCGTGCGGATTCCACACGTTTGACCGTGACCCCCTTGGGATCATCGAGATCGACCGGGCCTGAGACCAGAATGACGTCCGCTCCGGCCTTCTGAGCTGCGGCGGCAATGGCAAAGCCCTGCTTGCCGGAAGAACGGTTGGCGATGTAGCGCACCGGATCGATGGGCTCGTGGGTCGGGCCTGCCGTAATCAGCACCCGCTTGCCTGCGAGCGGACGCGGTTGCGGGGGTCGCACGAACATTTCAGCCATGGCGGCGATCTCGAGCGGCTCGGCCATGCGGCCGACGCCAGCCTCATTGGCTTCAGCCATATCGCCGGCATTGGGGCCGATCATGGCGATGCCATCGCGCTCGAGCAGCGCGACGTTGCGGCGGGTGGCGGCGTGATTCCACATCAGCGGGTTCATCGCCGGGGCCAGCAGGATCGGCCGGTTCGCCGCCAGCAGGACAGCGGTGGCGAGATCGTCGGCGTGACCCTGCGCCATTTTCGCCATCAGGTCGGCGGTGGCCGGCGCGACCACGATCAGATCGCACTCGCGCGCCAATCTGATATGCCCCGCATCGAACTCACTCAAGGAATCGAACAAATCCGTGTAGCAGCGCTCGTTCGACAGTGCGCTGGCGGAGAGCGGCGTGACGAATTGCTGCGCGGCGCGGGTCAGCACGCAACGCACCTGGATGTGCCGCTCCTTCAGCCGCCGGATCAGATCGAGCGCCTTGTAGGCCGCGATGCCGCCACCGATGATCAGGGTGACGCGGGGAAGGTCGGTCGCGACGCTGCGGGGTCCGCGTGACGCAGCGGCCGGAATGTGCAAAGCGGCTTGCGCTGGCGCTGCGGCTGACTCGGAACGATGCGCTGACGCGTCGCGCAGGATCACCCGCACTTCATCTTCGACTGAACGGCCGTTGCGGGCCGCGCGCAGCCGCAGTTCGTCCCTGATGGCGTCGTCGAGTTTTCGGATGGTCAAGCTGGCCATGGCAGCACTCCAGCAGAAAAGGACACTCGAATGGATGCATTGCTATCACTAATTTGATTGCAATGCAATCAAGCGATCTATCGCGCCGACCACCAGATGCCGATGAAGGTCAAAGCGATGACCCAGATCGCCACCGTGCGCCAGCGGCTTTTTCGTCCTTCGGCCCGGCCCATGGCGGCAATCGTCCCAGGCGACAGCCTAAACCCCTCCCGGGTCATGATCTCCAGCTGCTCCAGCACGGCTACCGACCGCGCCGCGATCGCTGGCAGGCCCGCCAGCACGCGGCCAATCTCGCCCGCGCCAGACATGGCGCCTTGAATGCGTCCGACCGGCCCCAAATTGCGCTCGATCCATTCCCGCACCACGGGATCGGCGACCTTCCAGATGTCCAGCCTCGGATCGAAGCTGCGCGCCACGCCCTCCACCACCACCATGGTCTTTTGCAGCAGGATCAGTTCGGGCCTGGTCCGCATGTCGAACAGCCCGGTTACCTCGAGCAGCAGCGTCAGCAGCTTTGCCATCGAAATTTCTTCGGCGGTGCGATTATGGATCGGCTCGCCGATGGCGCGGATCGCCTGCGCGAAATTTTCAACCGAATGGTGTCCCGGTACATAGCCGGCCTCGAAATGCACTTCGGCCACGCGGCGATAATCGCGGGTGATAAATCCCAGCAGAATCTCGGCCAGAAATCTTCGCTCCTTCATGCCGAGCCGGCCCATGATGCCGAAATCCACCGCGACCAGCCGGCCGGTATCGTCAAGGAACAGATTGCCCGGATGCATGTCGGCGTGAAAGAAGCCGTCGCGAAGCGCGTGGCGCAGAAAACTCTGGATCACTTTGCGCCCGAGATCGGGCAGATCGACCTGCGCTTCTTCAAGGCGCGCGCGATCGTTCAGCGCGATGCCGTCGATCCATTCCATGGTCAGCACGTTGTGGGTGGTACGGTCCCAGTCGACGGTCGGAACGCGAAAGTCGGGATCGCCGTTCGTATTCTGCGCCATCTCCGACAGCGCGGCGGCCTCCAGCCGGAGATCCATTTCCATCGCCACCGAGCGCGACATCATGTTGATGATCTCGATCAGCCGCAGACGGCGCGCTTCCGCCGAGAACGCCTCGGCCTTTTCGGCGACAAAGAAAAAATCGCCAAGGTCGCGCCGGAAGCGCGCGGCCACATGGGGCCGCAGCACCTTCACCGCAACCGGTTTGCGCACGCCATTCCGGTCGGTTTCGCCGCGATGCACCTGGGCGATCGAAGCCGCCGCAACCGCCGGGCCGAAGCTTGAAAAGGCCTGCGCCACCGGCCGTTCCAGCGACGCCGCGACCACCGCTTCCGCCTCCGCTTGCGGGAACGGCGGCAGGCGGTCCTGCAGGCTTTCCAGATCGCGCGCCATCGTGACGCCGACCACATCGGGTCTGGTGGCGAGAAACTGCCCGAGTTTCAGATAGGCTGGTCCCAGCCGCGTCAAGGCCCGCGATAGCCGCGGGCCGGATTTTGCGCCGGGGCGCTCGATCAGCCGGGCGAGGCGCAACGCCAGTTGTCCGGGCGGCGGCACCAGGCTGGGATCGACGACGCCGAATACGCCCTCGCGCGCGAACACGAAACCGGCGCGGGCGAGCCGCGCCACATGAGTACAGGCAGAAATCACAAACGCCAGCCCGAATGCAGCGCCACGATACCGCCCGAGAGGCTTTGATGGCCTACGCGTGAAAATCCGGCGGCGCGGATCATCTCGGCGAAGGCGTAGGGCCTGGGAAATTTCCGGATCGATTCGACAAGATAGCGATAGGATTCGGCGTCGCCGGTGACGGCGCGGCCGAGCGGCGGAATCACCTTGAACGAAAACAGATCGTAGATCCGGTCCAGGCCCGGCACGTCAACGGTGGAAAATTCCAGGCACAAAAACCGACTGCCGGGCCTCAGCACGCGATACGCTTCGCGGAGTGCGAGGTCGATGCGCGGCACGTTGCGGATGCCGAACGCAATGGTATAGGCGTCGAAGCTGTTGTTGGGAAAAGCCAGCGCCTCGGCATTGCCCTCGACGAATGACACCCGGTCCTCAAGGTGCCGCGCCGCCGCGCGTTCGCCGCCGACCGCCAGCATGTCGGAATTGATGTCGCAGACGGTGGCGTGAAAGCCATGGCCCGCGATCCGGGCCGCACGAAATGCAATATCGCCGGTGCCGCCGGCAACGTCGAGCAGGGCGAACGGCGTATCGCTGCGCGGCGGATTGAGCGCATTGATCATCACGTCCTTCCAGACCCGGTGCAGCCCCCCCGACATCAGGTCGTTCATCAGGTCGTAGCGCTGCGCCACGCTATGGAACACATCGTTGACCAGCGTCTGCTTGTCGTCCACGGGGACGTTCCTGAAGCCGAAATGCGTGGTTTCACCCGGCTTAGCCATGCCATTCATCCTGAAAACCTGTCTGCGGCAGACCATAGCGCGCCCGCCGCAATGTCGCTATCACGTCAGCATCACAAGGTGAATGACGTCCGCATGCCTGAATTGCCCGAAGTTGAAACCGTCCGCCGCGGCCTGCAGCCGGTCATGGAGGGGTTTAAAATCGTGAGGACCGAGGCCCGCCGCAAAGACCTGCGGTTTCCGTTCCAGGAGGATTTTATCAAGCGGCTCGTGGGCCAGACCGTGACCGGGCTCGGCCGCCGCGCCAAATACCTGCTGGCCGATCTCGCGTCCGGCGACGTGCTGCTGATGCATCTGGGCATGTCCGGTTCGTTTCGCGTCGTTTGTGATGAAAGTAACGCCGTTCCGGGCGCCTTCCATCATCCGCGCAGCGACGATCGCGCCCATGACCACGTGGTATTTCACATGTCGTCGGGAGCCTTGATCGTCTTCAACGATCCGCGCCGCTTCGGCTACATGAAGATTCTGGCACGCGGCGAGATGGAGGATGAACCGCTTCTTAGGGGTATCGGCCCCGAGCCGCTCGGCAATGCGTTCGACGCGGCCATGCTGGCGCGCTCATGCGCGAACAAGAAAACCAGCCTGAAGGCGGCGCTGCTTGATCAGCGCGTCGTCGCCGGGCTCGGCAACATTTATGTCTGCGAGGCGCTGTTCCGCTCGCATCTCTCGCCGCGTCGTCTGGCCGCTACGCTGGCGACACGAAAGGGCGAGCCGACCGACCATGCCAGGCGTCTCGTCACTGCTATCCACACGGTGCTGAACCAGGCGATCAAGGCCGGCGGCTCGTCGCTGCGCGATCATCGCCAGACTTCGGGTGAACTCGGCTATTTCCAGCACTCGTTTCAGGTCTACGACCGCGAGGGCGAGAAATGCCACACCGCGGAATGCAGTGGCGTGGTGAAGCGCTTTACCCAGAACGGACGTTCGACGTTCTGGTGCCCGAAGTGCCAGAAGTGAATTGCGCAAGCGGGAAGAGGGCATTCCGCATCCGCTGGGCGATCTATGGCTAAAGGCGCGCGGGTAGAGGCAACGGGTTTATCTGCCCACGATCGCGATCGCCGACCGTGCCGGCGCGTACATCGAGGGCTGGACCTCGGACGCGGCATGAAAATTGACCGGCTGCTCATGGGCGAGAGCGCCGCCGGTCAGCTTTCTCTCGACCCAACGCCAGAGGTCGCGGACCTCCTCCGCCGATTTTCCCGCTGGGGCGTATTCGGTGACCACCAGTCCGGCGCCGAGCGCATCCTGGTGGTCGTTGCGCATGACGATGTAAGGCAGTGCGAGAACGCCCGAGACATCGAGCGCCGCCTCATCGCCGAGCGCCGCCGCCGCGTTATTGATGCGCTGGCCGCGAAACGGCGTCTGATTGAGGACAAAGGCGAACGGTTTGTCGCAGGAGCGGATGACGCTGAGCGTCGGCGCCGTGGCCTCGATATCGGCGGGACTGGGCCGCGCCGGGATCAGGCATAGATCGGCAGAGCGGATGGCGGCCGTCGTCATGGCATTGACGCTGCCTGCGGTGTCGATGATCGTCAGGGTCACGCCGCTGCGCTGGTATGCCTGCAATCGTTGCCCGATCTCTCCGGTATTGTTGATGGGTTCGACAATGGGCTCGGCATTGGTGCGGCGCCGTTTCCAGTTCGAAAGGGTGCCTTGCGGATCGGTCTCAATGAGGCGGACGGTGTGCCCGTCCTGCATCGCCGCAAGGGCGAGCCCGATTGTAAGCGCGCTCTTGCCGCTGCCGCCCTTTTGGGTGGCCAAAACGATCGTGTGCATAGTGCGTCCTTAGATTGTTGTTTGCGGAAAACGCGGTAACGTCAGACTTGCGTCGACATCGACTTCACGGCGATACGACCTATCGTGCCTGGGAGTGCCGGGTCGATCTACAAAGCCATGCAGGACCGCCGCATGCCCGAATCAGTAATACTAGCGACAATGGCTGGACCCCGAGCGAATTGCTATTAAGTAAGAATACCAGCGGCCTCAAACGAGGCGCGCTTCTCGCCCGCTTTTGTGGGGCGAGGTTAAGCAGGCCTATTTCCGCACGCAGATCACGCGCACCACGGACGCCTTCGCATCCGACGATCCTGCTGCCGTCACGCCATTGGCCTTAAGAAACTCGCGCACGATGTCCGCATGCACCAGCGCAGCCTGGACAGGCGGCGCACCATTCGATGGACCGGCGACGATCACCGGCTTCAGTAATGCGATGCCGGCAAACTTTCCGTCGCTGTCCTGCACGGCCGCGCCGGAAAAGCCGAGGCCGGGTGCGGGCGTAAGCGCGAGATCGTTGCCGCTGCCGACGGGGGTGATGAGCGATTTGACGCCGCTGACCGCCGCAGCGCCGCCCTGGCTTTGCGGATCGGCGATTCCGGTGAGTTCGACGCCGGATTTCGCCGCGCCATTGCCGAGGCCGAGTGGCTTCAGTCCGCGCGCGCCATAGATCCGCAGCAAAGCGAGCTCATGCTCCTTGTCCTCGGCGGCGCGGTCGGCATTGCCGTAGCCGGCGATCACGATGGACATGCAGCCGTCGACGATCTGGCGGTCGGTGACAACCGCGCCGTCTTCGCCGACGACAATGCCGGTGCCGTATTCAACGGTTTTGCGCGGCGGCGGACCCGAAGCCTGCACCCCCGTAGGAAACGGGTTGAACGCACTCGACATCGCAATCACCACCGGCTCCATGGTGCCTTCGGTAGCCTGATCATAGAGAATGGTAAGGATGCGGACCTCGCTGTCCTTGAATTGTCCGCGCGCGTAAAACTTTTTCAGGCCCTGTATGCCCGACAACACGAAGAAATCGGGCTTGACCGCGCTGTAGTCGACCTTGCGCCCTGCCGGTTCCTTCTTTTCCTGTTCGGCGAGTTTGGCGGTGGTGGGGTTGGCTTCCTTGCGGCGCGCAAGCTGGATCTGGATGGTGCCGGTAGACGAACTCCATTTGGCGCCGCTTGCGTCGCTGGATTGCTGCGGCACCAGCTTGGTCGGCAGGCCGAGCCGCACTCCGGAGCCGGCATCAGTGACGGTCTTCCAGCCGACATTGTCCTGCAGCCGCTTCGCGGTGTCGGCGAGGGTGCCGCGCTCCTGTGGATTGAGCACGCCGGTCTGCTTGGCGCCGCGATCCTTCTGGTACGCCTTGATGGCAGCCACCATGCGGTCGCTGACCTCGCCATTGATCGTGCCATTGTAGTGGCCGGTCCAGGCCAGGTCCGACTGGATCGCCTGGCGTTCCGCCTGCGCCATGGCATTGGCGGTATCGGCCGGAGTTTGCAAGGCAGGCCGGACCGGAACGGTTGTCGCCGGCTTCGGCTTGACGCCGGTCACCACTCCGGTTTGCGCCTGGGCCGAAATCCCGGCGGCCACGATCATCAATGTTGCGGTCAGCATCGATCTCATGACAAGTCCCGGGGGGTCATTGACGTGCGGGCAATTAAGCACATCTGCTTGGTCGGCAATAGCACTGCGATGGTTCAAGGAGCCACGGGGCTCCTCACCATGAGGGCGTTGTGATCGCGGTGCGGCAACGGAAGGACATGACGAGACGATGCTGAGCGCCGACGAACTTGAACGCTATGCCCGCCATATCGTGCTGCGCGAGGTCGGCGGCCCCGGCCAGGCCGCGCTAAAGGCGTCGCGCGTGCTGGTGATCGGTGCCGGCGGGCTGGGCGCGCCGTTGCTGATGTATCTCGCCGCCGCCGGCGTCGGCACGCTCGGCGTCGTCGATGACGACACCGTGTCGCTGTCCAATCTGCAGCGCCAGATCATTCATGCCACGCCGGATATCGGTCGCCCCAAGGTCGAGAGCGCCGCTGAACGCATTCATGCGCTCAATCCGCACGTTACGTTTGTGGCGCACGCGGTCCGGCTCGATGCCGCCAACGCGCCGGCGCTGATCGGCGGCTACGATCTGGTGCTCGATGGTTCCGACAATTTCGAGACCCGCTATCTCGTCTCCGATGCGTGCTTCATCGCGAGCAAGCCGTTGATTACGGCCGCGCTCGGCGTGTTCGACGGATCGCTGACCACGATCCGCGCCCATGAGCGAAATGCCGACGGAGAATTCAATCCGACCTATCGCTGCCTGTTTCCGGAGGCGCCACCGCCGGGCACGGTGCCGGCCTGCGCCGAAGCCGGCGTGATGGGTGCGCTTGCCGGTGTGCTCGGGTCGATGATGGCCTTGGAAGCGATTCGCGAAATCGTCGGGTTCGGCGAGGGGCTGGTGGGGCGCTTGCTGATGGTGGACGCCCGCGCGATGCGGTTCGAAACGCTGCGCTACCGGCGTGATCCGTCGAATCCGCTCAACGGCGATGCGCCGACGATTGTGGATTTGTCGGCGCATCTCTGACTCGGAGCGCAAAGTGCCCCAACGCCAGCCCTAGGGCTGGGGTGGGGGTTCTTTGACAGAACTAAAGCGCTCACGCCTGCTTGCGCTTTTCGCTGTCCATGTGCGCGAGTTGCGCTTCGGGGTAGCGTGCACCCGCCGCGGCTCCGACGGGGATCGCTTTTGCCAGCGCGGCGAGATGCGCCGGTGTCAAAGTGACCTCGAGCGCACCGAGCGCTTCGGTGAGGCGATCGCGGCGCCGCGCCCCGACCAAGGGGACAATGTCCGATCCCTGCGCCAGCACCCATGCGATCGCCACCTGGGCGACCGACGCGCCAAGATCGTCGCCGACGCCGCGCAGTTTTTCCACCAGTGCCAGATTGGTATCGAGATTCCGGCCCTGGAAGCGCGGAGTCATGTTGCGGAAATCACTGCTGTCAGTTCGGTTCTGCGACCAGTGCCCGCTGATGAGGCCGCGCGCCAGCACGCCATAGGCGGTGACGCCGATGCCGAGTTCGCGGCAGGTCGCCAGAATGTCGTCCTCGATACCGCGCGCGATCAGCGAATATTCGATCTGCAGGTCGGCGATCGGATGCACGGCGTGGGCGCGGCGAATGGTGTCGGAGCCGACTTCGGAAAGACCGATATGTTTGACGTAGCCCGCCTTCACCATCTCGGCGATGGCGCCGATCGTATCCTCGATCGGCACTGAAGGATCGAGCCGCGCCGGGCGGTAGATGTCGATGTGATCGGCGCCGAGCCGCTGCAGCGAATAGGCCAGAAAATTTTTCACCGCGACCGGACGACAGTCCATGCCGGTGAAGCCGCGGGCGGGGTCGCGCAGCGCGCCGAACTTGACGCTGATCCGAACATTGTCGCGGCTGCGGCCGGCGAGCGCGTCGCGGATCAGCAACTCATTGTGGCCGACGCCGTAGAAATCGCCGGTGTCGAGCAAGGTGATTCCCGCGTCGAGCGCGGCGTGGATAGTAGCGATGCTCTCATCACGGTCAGCGGGACCGTAGAAATCCGACATGCCCAT
>WNFI01114839.1_pt1 | contig 22513 bp, 28 predicted proteins | sample 5400471 | NCBI WGS metagenome assembly WNFI01 (sample SAMN13153348, study PRJNA577476) | soil metagenome | isolation source: 100 cm saprolite on Douglas fir-dominated hillslope | place: USA:California | collected 2013-09-17
GTGCCAAGATGGTGCCACGAAAAGAAGACCTTTACCTCTCTTTTCTACGTCGCACGTACCTTCTTCTGGGGCACAGTCTTTTATGTACGTATCCAGCAACTCTAACCAATAAAATCGTCATCTCACCTCTCTTCCATTCCCCGCGCGTTCATATCTCTCCGGATGATTGACTACTGCTTCGCGCTATTGATCGACTAGACATTCGCGACCTACATCCCATCTCTAACCTCCCTCTTTGAACCATTTGGACCTCGCGTCCAATGGTGGGCGAGAGCATTCATGTGGACCCAATACTGGTGGTGGCAGTCAATGGTCGGAGGCGGATTATGGACACTCGCCCACGAGGTCTGTCTCTTCTTCTTTGTCCATCATCTATCAGTTTCCCCTCCTTGCATTCATCCTTCCCAACATCCCCTTGCCGGATTCAATGCGGAATTGGTGTTCTTATCCCGGTTTTTGTTCTTACACAGGCCGGACATATGACGCTCTCACCATACCCATGGGTATGCCATGTAATCGGTTGGACACTCCATTGCTTTGTCCTCGTCCCTTACTACGGCTGGCGCTATTCCCATGCCTTACACCGTAAGTCAAGCCCTCTGTCAAAGCTCCATTCGAGACTCGATTCCTGATCACTGAAAACGTTTCTCCTCACGTGTTTTGACTTGATCGATTCAAAATTTCCCATCGGACCCCAACCGGATGTCCTTCCTCACACACACGTGGTAACATCCTCTTCTCTCCTCACACTACTCGTTCCGATTTCGGACTGCCGCCAGCAAACGAAGCTTCCCATTCAACCTACGAAGAAGTCTTCAGTGAAGTCCCTCTGTTAATCCTAATTAGAGTCTTCTTCCAACAAGCGCTTGGATTACAAGCCTACTTGATGGTGAATGCACTTGGGAATAGGAATTATCCAGGTGGAACCAACGTGAGTTCATTCAGTACAATGTACAAGGATAACGTTATTGAAAGGGGACTTTATAGCACTATTTTGTGAATTCGCCTCTGTTTAAAGGGGATGCGTCAAAGACGGCTATTCTGAGCTGTAATGTTGGGATGGGTGCTATGTTTTATGTGCTCTATTCGTTTGTGCGTGCAACGTCTTTTAAGCATTTGGGTGCGATATATTTCGTCCCTTGGCTCTTGACCAATCATTGGTGAGCTCTTTCTCTCTTCTTTTCGGCGGATGATTTTAAAATGTCCATCGTAGGATCGTAGCGCTCGTGTTCCTTCAGCATACAGATCCTACGATTCCTCACTTCAGGAAGGGAGCGTGGACTTTCTTGCGTGGTGCTATCTGTACCGTTGACCGAGTACGTTCCCTTCCACCAGTTCATTTTCCATTTTTTCTTACCTGCCTCGTTTTAACAATATCAGCCCCTACTCGGCTGGATGGGTCGTTATTTCATGCACAACATCTCGCACGATCACGTCGGACACCACTTCTTTTCTCAAATCCCATTCTATCACCAACCTTACGTCACAGCTGCGATCAAGAAAGTCTTGGGAGAAGATTATTGCTATGATAGTACGAACACGCTCAGGGCGATATGGAGGAACTTTACGCAGTGCACATTTATTGAGGATGAGGGTGATATTGTGTTTTATAGAGATAGGAAGGGTACGCGGATGAGGGTTATGCAAAGTGGTGGGGAAGTGAATGGGGGGATAGGGGTGAATGGTTCGTTGATGGGGAGGAGTTTACGTGAGGATGTGAATACCACAGAGGAGGACAAGGGACCGGTTGAGTTGTGATCGTCGATTTGGGCCAGTTGAGGGGCGAGGAGTGTTTTCGAGCTGGTTAAACCTGTGTTGTTGCTGTCGCTAAAAAGGCTTTGATCGTGACGGGGAAGGTTGTCTTTTCTCTTCACTCACCCTCTCTTTTTTTTTGCTAATTTGATTGATCGATCTGGGGGACCTTAACTTCCTAATCCTCTTCCTCCTTTGCCTATCCCCTCCTGTATTGTGAATGCTTTCTGCCTCCTCATAGAACAACAACTTTAGACTCTAGTATGACCGTCTCTTGCTGTCTCTGAGTATGTTGGGGATCCGATTTGATATTTGATTATGATTGAAACAATTGACCCTCCTATCATGAATATATTGTATGCGTTCAGTATCGTTGACTCTCGATCGTATCTGCAATCCAGTATATATGCCCCAAGCGAGCTGCAGCTTAACAATAGGTGGTGATCTGCGATGATTCGGTCCCGAGTCGAACTTTCAAGTTGAATTGAAAAGTATGTCAACGGTATGGCGGGGTTATAGCTCAGTTGGTAGAGCGCACGCTTCGCACTAATTCTGATTGCGTGAGGTCTAGGGTTCGACTCCCTATGACTCCATTTTTCCCTTTTATACATCGTTGAGTGCCGCGGTATCTTTGAGCTATGCTCTTATTTCATTGCTTGCCGTCCTTCACTTCTTCGCTGCCATATGACAGGCTCGACAGCGGCATGTCCGATCCCAGCTTTTTGATCGTCGCTGATGAGTTGCCTCATGCCGGCTTGAGGCGATCCTTGAACAGTGCAAGGTTCGGGGGCTAGTATGGCGCATTTGTCCCCAGTTCCCAATGGCTATGTACCGTCCCTCCCGTTCAAGACAGAGGGCCGCCGTGCGCGGCGGCTACATCGTGATGGAATATATCCATCGAAGGTTCAGGCTGCTGCAGCGAGAACGATGCTTCTCAAGGTTGTGGACGCTGTCCAGTGGCTTATTGTTGCGTTCCCGCTGACAGGCCCCCAGGAGGGGGGGGGCTGTTGGTGGGCTCGGAGGTTTAATTTACATCCATCATTGCTTCTTCGTTGACGGGAGGTCCTACGTAATGTATAGCTCGGTCCAGCTCTTTCAAGAACACATGGATTTTTTTTTCTCTGTCCATGCCTACTGCTCTTGATTTGATCGAGGTCCCCCCCACTCCGCGATCATATCGACTTCACCGGTGCCAAGTTCAAAGACTTCGCCTCTTCTGTCTCTGCGATATTACTCCCCCAGTAACTTTTAGATTAGCCAAGACAGAAAAGTCTTATCATGTTTCTTCAGAAAGGGGATCCTCTGGGCACGGAGACCTCAGGTGCTGTAATCGAGAAAAAGATGTTAAAATCCCACTGGAAGCCACTCGCCATCAGCAGCTTTGATGCATATGGGCAACTAATCACATGTGTCCCGGTTTCTCTGGGAGGCTCAAGCTGGAACCTCCTCGCGAGTCGGAATACCAGCATCTAGTAGATAATTGCTCTCCATATAACCGTAGAGGTTTGGAGTCCCTTCGCCTCATACATCAACTCGGACTTATCCCAGGCCACTTAAATCCATCATCGAAACCATTCGATCGTGGGATGATACGCCACATACTGGCCATTGGGTTAGTTGCATAACTGTAGCAGTTCCCCAATATTCAACTTGGAATTTCGCATGCAGACCATTAAACTTCATTTACACCCCATATCCTATCCATTACAGGGCAATTAATACCGCCTGCCTGCCAACATGCATTTCCTAGCAGAACGATATTCACCATTTCAAAGTTACGGAGAATCAGGAGTCAGGAAAGGGGTTATGCGCAAGCCATGTATATTCGATGGGAGATCCGCCAATCAAGCTTGACGCGCAATTGCAAGGAGACCAAAGATGCGGAAAGAAACTCAATTGACATGCATGCACCTATGTGGAAACAGGAGCGCATTCGCAAAAATGGAGCTGTCAAAGAGGATAACGCCATTCAAAGGAGACTGAACCAATCAGAAAACTCTGATGCGTCTTGGACTTTACGAGACGTTCAGCGGGTAACCTGTGCTGCAAGGCTGTTCCTGAACGCTTGTTTGGGTGCAACTGGCCACATTCATGACTGTAAATTTGGTGCATGAGCAACTTTCTTTTCCAGCCAATGCACGCGCTGATCCCGCTCTCCCACAAAATCACAATGTTCGCCAGGCGCATCCTTACCGCGGCCCTCTTCCTCGCCTCTTTCGGTTATGCCAACCCCATCCGAGTCAGTGGTGATGAGGTTGCTGTCCGTGCGCTGAACGATGTCCCCACCGACGTCGAGCACTTAGGACCTTGTTGTAAGATTCCAAACATGCTTTGCGAATTGTAATCTCAGTGGCTTTCTGAGAATTAGACTGCCCGCCAGACATCTACGACGTTCTTAATGGCCTCCGTGCCAATCTCCAAGGCGATATTAGATTGCTGGGTTAGCATGACTAGCTTGAAGACAAACAATCCCTCGATGACTAACAGGATTCACAGACGACAAACATGACTTGCCTCCAATTATTGCCAGAATCGTTGCGAAAACCAAGGCTGCCGCCCTTCTCATCGAAAATATAAAGATTCGCTTTTGTGACACGTCTGTTGTCTTCAGAGGCTCCATTGAGATTATCGTCGACATTATTAATGTGGTACGTCGCACGATTCCAGAAATTATGTGGGGCCTACTATTTTCATGTTAACGTTACTTCAACTTGCAGTCAACTTGCGCCCGACTCGAGAAGTACATAAACAGATACCCTCGTGTTATCCGATCATCAGCCTCGCAACAGTCAACCCTTTCATCCTAAGTTACCCTCCTCTCTTCGATTTGCTCAAGGAGAAGTAAGCTACCGATCATCTATTTCCAGTCTCTGGATCCAAACATAAATTTCAGCCTCAAATTCCATGCTGCCGCCATTCATATTCTCGTCACTTCAGCATTTAATGTCGGAAATGACATGAATGGCAACCAGTATAATTTATTTTGAATGTGGTGTCAGCATTTCATGCATCCCAAAGGTCACCTTGATCTGCTGTCCCGTCTCTTTTCAAGAGTGGCATACATCGTCAGATCAACCGCCAACAAATATATAAGACGATTCCCTCTAAATTGAATGGTGGATTCAACCGGGCCAGGGTCAGGACCTGAATCCGCCTGATTCCATACCACGTAGAGGCGCGACTCAGCAAATCCGACGCTAAATCCTTGTGTGTCGCGTAGCGCTGGTACGACACGTCCCACTTTGCACCCACCAGTCAATTCTTGGAACCTTTTGCCAGTGGTTCATTAATCACCTATCTTGTTCATTGTAAGCGTTACGCTCATAGCTAGTAATTTTACTTCTTTCTTTCCTCAGTTCATCTATCTTGAACCGAGGTAAGGTACCTTGTACGACTTTACAAGTGTATCTAGCGCGAGTACGCTAGGGAGCCAGACTTATGGTCTATCCTGAACATCCCATACGCTGTCGCCAAGAACAACGCCAAAGCGCTCGACCCTGTAATCCGAGATGCATACGTTCACTGGTAGGGCCCTGCCGGAGGACGCCACAGCACCCATAGAGAGAACAGCCTTTATCTGCACGGCCTGGTCCATGGACTTTATAGAGTCGAATCAATGGGACAAATGAGTAGGAGTATGTGGGTGGCTCTCACATTCCTGATTAACCGTGTGACCGCCACACACGCTAGTGCCATAACATATCTGCGCAAAGCTATTTGCTCTGGGAAGGTGCCCCTAATGTGGTTCAATGTACCAGGTATTATGGATGACAGACATCATCCTGGAAGAAACGATTGCTGAGAATCATATGGCAGCGGTAAGAGTAAAAGCACCATCTCAGGTTGCCATTTTATAGTCAGACCACCTGCTGCTCCTAAGTTAGCTACTGGGGAAAATGTGCTAGGATGGAGTAGTCACGTAAAGACCCGACTATGCCAGCGCACTCAGTTACGGAAGTGAAAACTTTGGTAAACTTCTATATTCGGCCAGTCCATGGAACTGTGAAATCTCGGGCGTAACAGTCGAATGAAGTCCCTGCGAAGGCTCTAAACTCACGATAGAATTAGGAAAATCGAAATTATCCTAATTTCCTCATGCGTGACGTTTACAGTCGACTCTCAGGCAACTTGCAGCGTATTGGTCATGGGCTAGCTCACCCAATGATCTCCAGCCAGTAAATCCTGAGCATCTAACATTTATCGCGCCGAGCCAGTATGGAACAAAATAAGTATTCTGTGTCTAGCAAGAAACGCGATGTGCAGGCATAAAAAACTTGTGCTGAAACGATCCGCCCAGGTGCAATTTCGAGTCCTTTGGCTTAAGCACCGGTCATCGAGAAACTCTCACCGGTGACCAAATGCTGAAATAGAATCTGGTACATGAGTTGTTGAGTTGGATATCACGGAGGGCTTCGAGGACATCTGTGAGGTAGGGTTTCATTGTGCACACCCGGATCCTGAGTGCTAGGCAAAGAGGGGAAGGTCTGAGAGGAATGCAGAGAAAGCTGATGCCAGAGGTGTTCGCCCCATAGGTTGAGTTGAACATCAAAGCATTGACAAAAAAGATGGGGGCGTCTTGTAAACGTCTTCTACCTCACATTGCCTCATTGCATGGGCCAGGAATGTGCCTTGAGTGGCTTCAGTGTGTAGGCAGCGGATCTCAATCCACGTCCGACCAGTGAAACCCCAGGAGGTCATTTCGCGCAACCAACGAAGCGTCAAAACCACCCTATAATCGCAAGACTTGAACTGAGGCAAAGGCAAAGGCAAAGCTAGTCTGCGACATTCAACAACAGCAGCTGCCAAGCCGCTGGAAGATTCGAAATCCATGAAAGGAGTAGATGGGTTCCATGTTGTCTCGACCGATTGAACCTCATAATCCAATGCGAAAGTAATTGACAGCTCACAAATGGGCATCGGTAGGACGAATGAGGAGAACATAGGAACCTAAGAAATATTGGATGAAGCATGATGAGGCGGGTGAGTGCGGGGGTAATAGGAGAGAATAGGCACTACTCTCTTAGAGACAGAAGTTAAAAACCGAACGTCTAAGTCAATTAGATAACGACGGCGTACCTATAAAAAAGACCACCATCTTCTGTAATTCATGCTAGTCATCTTTCCTAGATCATTGTCTTCCATATTGCAGCCCAATGGGGCGGGCATAGTGCCAATCCATGCGTCAGTCCCCGAAGAAACTAAATTGAAATTCGTTCGCACACCGCCGTTCCCTATATTGCAAGTTGCGCAGGTCTGCTTGGTGGGCGCTTTCTTACTTTGCCAGTTCTGCTCTACTCCGCTGTCTTTGTGCATTCTGGTTGTTGAACTGTGTTGGGGCTCCACATTGCTCGATTGGTTGTGCTATCTGAACCTTATCCCACTTCTTCGTCTATCTTCTCTGTTCCTGTTGAACCACAGGACCTGGAAGAGAGGCCTTGCACGCCATTACGGGTTTCCAGCTATTGTGGACTGTCCTGGACGAGTGCTCGAGGCTGTATATGGTTTCTTACAAACCCGTTGTCACTCATCCCACGTACGTCCATGGACATTTGGGCCATTTATTCAATGAAGCAAAGGGATCTATTAGCTGACGTTCGAAGCATTGTACGCATATGATGACAGAAGTAGACTACCTCGCATTACCTCTTTAAGTCGATCCCATTTCGTACACCCCAACCCTTCCTCCGTGGTTCTAGACTGTCATGAGCTCCCATAGACGACATGGAAGCACGACCTCACGATCGCGTAACAACACATCCTCACAGCCATTAGCATTTAGCTCTATTTCTCCTAGTGGTGGTGGCACCAACGTACACGCGACGGATAGCTCCACACGTTACCACTTTCCGGTTCAATCACGTTCTGGATCCCCCAGACCGGGTGAACAACAACAACACTCTACATCTCTACCCTCTGCTCCACTAGTGCCCTCGTCGCCGATTCACCCATCACCGTCAAACACTTTAGCCACCCCGGGAACGAATCCATCTCCAAGAGCACGCAGTCAGAGTAGTGCCTCAATATCGCAGGTGTACACTGGGGCCCCTACGCCGCTCTTTGCTGGGCCCGGAGGCTATTACGCCTATCCCTTCTTCGCTGCTTCCCCTCCTGGCGCGGATCCCGGACAGCATGATGGCGGATTGGGAGTTGGAATGGAAGGGTTAAGAGCATCATATTCCAGCCCGCATCTGCCGTATTTGTTTGGTCCTGGGGGCTCGACCACCTCCTTCAGCAACCGTACCTAGGCTTCAATCCACCAGCAACCACACACATGACCATAATTACAACCGAAACCCCTCCTCCTTCCAACCCCCTCCATCCTCACCGTACCTCGACTCCAACAACACGGCAATGCGTGAATCTCCAAATAATCACCATCTCTACCATCGACGACCCCGACATGGCAATTCCAATCCCAACTCGCAGCATCACCTCGGGACGATGGTGAACGGGCGCTTGAGTGAGGAACAAGCAGAGTCGAGCAGCTCGGAGACGGAATGGCAGGGTCCACTTGCGTTCACGAGCCGGATTAGGGGCGCGAGGCAGAGGAGGGATATCATCGGCGCTGGAGGTCTTAGTGGCGGCGGACGAGATAGGGATAGAGAGAGGAGATATACAGACGATGAGGAATTGGATGGGACGAACAGGAGAGCATTCGTTGATGAGGTGAATGTGGCTTTGAGAAGACCAATGAAGCGAAGGAGTATACGAGCATTAGACAGGGATGAATCTGATGATCCTGTGGGTTCTAGAGTGGCTTTGCAAGATTTTCTTACTTACGCTTGTTCTTCCTTTTGTCCTCCAGAGTAAATCGTTCGCGTCGTCTCGCCGTCCAGCATCACCCTTCTCACCGCGCTCGAGCCCTGTCTCGCTCTTCCGAAATCGTCGACCAGACTGGGCGCGTGTATTCCCTCCTATCATTATCTTTTTTCGTCTCCTCTCTATTGTCCCTGCTTCTTTGGCGATCATATCACACGTATGGAGCATTGCCATTTGTGAACCTGACACTTGTACACCCGGTCTTTGCAAACTTGACTATTTTATGTGCTTGCTCTGGGTGCGTCATTGTTACCGTCTCCTTCTTTCGTAGCAGTTTATTGACCTTCCTAATCCACATCAGGCAATCCTGACAGCACACCAATGCCTCATGTTCACAAATGGTTTATTCCTTCGTTGGAAAGCTTTCTATCCTCTCCTGCCTACCTTGATCCGTCTTCTTGCCCTCCAAGCTATATGCTGGCCCGCGACTCACTTCACACTCGTAATTCTTGATCATCGTACCAGGCCACTGATATGCTGGACCGCGATTGGTACGACGACGTGCGTCTCTAGGGGGATCCAAATATGGGCGACAAGTAACCTGAGCGAACGACGTCAAAGGGTGCATCGCGTTAGAAGCCGCCTCAATGCCAAGGAAGTGGAGGAGCGTGAAAGGGAAGAGGAGAAAGGTCGGACGAGGGCCTGGTTGAGAGCTTGGACACGTGGGATTGGGAGCGTGGGAACAGGTGTTGGTGTCGGTGTGATGGGACCTGGGAAGAGATGGTGGGATTGGAAAGAAGTTGGACTCAAGTGCGCGGTGCCCGCTGGGGTGATGTACTTTGTGATGGCTTGGGGGTTATTACTCGCTAGGGAGTTCAACGTCCGGTAAATTCTGTTGGGTCATAAGTTTGTGGTAACATTGTGTTCTTATTAGACATCAGCGCCAATGCAGTAGCTTGAAGCAATTATCGAGTTGGTTTCTGCCCCGCCAGGCTGATCCATTCGATACCCTCCTGTGCCTCGGATATGGATAATCCAACGTCGCCATAAATGGTAAGTAGCTGTGATACCAAGGTCAGCTCCGCCCGATGGATAAGTCCAAGCTTCATCATTGCAAATCAACAGTGCTCCCTTCCTGTTCCGTGCGTCACCCTTTTGCGGATCTCTGGACTGCTGTACCCGACAGTGAAGGTGTTATTATCCGAGGATATCCGATCAGCCTGATCATCGCCATTTCCTGAAACCTCCGGTCTACGCGGACTCCACGTATGTTATACCACCGGAGCTGCATTCCGTATCATACCCAGACACAGCCACTCAATGATACCCCACCTCGTTAGATTTGGTTTCAATTATAAGATGAAACTGATGCCATAGTTCACAGCATGAGACAGAATAAGCTTCTCGAAACTGGGCTGGATCATGCAGCCAGAGGAACGAATCGGAACCCTTCAACTTTATATTGGATTATTATTTCAAGTTTGGCTAAAGTCTTGGGGGAATATGACTCTGGTTGGTTTTGAAATGTTACAAACTGACCAGAATGCCCCTGGTTTGTTTCGCAATGAATTGTCTTCCCTGACCTCATACTGACTCTAGTAATCTTATTGGACGATGTAGAATGACCAGAAAAATTGTGAGTCAATTCCATCCTTCGTCTCTCTTTCGTCTTAAATTCATGACCGAGTAGCTTGCCAATCGACAACCTGTCGACATGACACGCGCATGTGATGCTCCCTTGCAAGCTAGAGCCGCATATTATATGTGGGAATGATGGTTCATATGCGACGCTTGCCAACTAGTAGCATGACCAAGCTGGTGCGGCGGATATGCTGCGGCAAGAAGCTCGCCCGATGATGATTACATACGTGCGCTTATAACACAGGAGATTGCAACGCCGCAATGCTGCCATTTTTCACTCCACGACGCCCGCCTCTTGACCATCACCTGCTGTAACAAAAGTCCGCAGGATCACGCTCCATGTATCGGTCACATCATAGACACCGTACGTATGCATACTGGGATGACTGTTCAATTTAGCGGTGGCGCAAGAGCGGCTTCTCAGCGATTCATGGAATTTCTAGGTTGGTACCACGACACTAAGACCCGCCAACACCGCACGGCATATGTGTTGCGGCTAGCATGGCATTCCTTCGTGACACACCTTCTGATTTGAAAACTAAAAAAAATGCACCCCTTGTAGTGTCCACGCTACATAGCCGATCCATAAATCGGCTCTAGTACCAGTCGTATCCCGGCCTCATGCATGATCCGAGCTCGCGTAGCGCAAGTCCTCGGCGTGGTGGATGTGTATTAGACTCATATTCAAATCCACGCATGACGCTGTGATCCTGGTTACACTCCGCCACACCGGAGGGTACGTACTGCAACGACTTGAGGGACGTGCGTGGCTGTAAGATCGGCAACATGCTTCGTCGCCAGAGAGTGAGTCGCATATTGAACGTCGACTTAAGGATCGAATACATTCTTAATAACATGTTGTCAGCAAGCCGCATGATGATGTTTCAAGGCACCAAGGACAAATTCGACTCTAAACCAAACACTGGTCTACCTCTACTAGGCAATGAGTGGATGACATGCATTCCCAGTTTATTTCGCGTGCCTTCGTAACGAATGAGAAGCAAACCCCACGCAGTAGCCTCAGGCAGTAAGTTCGCCGCCAAACATGTCAAAGTGGCATGTGGGACATTTAGTTCACTGCCGCAATCCTTCAGGGATGAAATCCACTCCTTCGTAAGTTGGCGTTCCCGAATCGGGTGTCAATATGTCGCCAAAACTATGATATGATACAATACATACTGGCAGTTCAGGGTCGGTTGTGAATGAAATACAGGGTGTCAAACACTAAATAGTTTGTTGCGTGGACATCACGAGCAAAACGGTTTGGCATGAAGAAGAAGACCAACACGGTGATCCGATGCCACACGGTTGGTGGCATGAAAGGTGTTACCAAATCGCACGCCACATATATATATTGAACTGGACAAAGCCGGTATGGAACGAAAATACAGTAGCTAATCCTCCCAAGAAGTGTACAATTCAAGGGGTGAGCAGTGTCCAATGATATAAATCAGGAGGTTGGTATTGCGCATGCGGTCCAACGAGGATACCTGTGGAAGGGCTACAGAGTTGACCGAATTGTACTTACATCCCTTTACCAAAATTGGACAAATCACTGCCTACTGCATACCTTCGGCCGATCTGCGCGTCGGAGATCAGTACTCATCAAGGTACGAGCCCACCGCCCGACGATATGCAAAATGTGACCGTCCCCTTCCAACGATTCGTAAGACCAACCGATCTAGCTTTGTAAACATCTAGGAGGTGTGAGAGCATAGTTAATGCAGCTCAAGCGGTTATTTATGATTGGGTCTAAGTCAGACTAAATACTGCTGAGTATGATACGATATGGAGGAATGTTCGAGAGAGAACAGGCGCTTTAAAAAAAGTTATGCGAGTGGTGAAGCCAGTTGTGAGATGTACAGTATGAAAAAATGAGACATTAAATGCATTATTCAAGTTTCAAGCAACACACAAAGGTGGAGCAATGCCTCAATCTCTTGGCGCAACAGGCCACTCTGTCCCCTCTACCTTCCTCTTCGGCATACCCGTCTTATCATTGTAAAAGACCACATCTCCTTCATCCTCGATGAAAAGACACTCATTGAAACTCCTCCAGAGGGCTCTGAACGTGTTGCTCGAATCGTAGTTATAATCCTCTCCGAGCACTTTCTTGAGGGCCTCAGTAACGCGAGGACCATTGTAGTGTGGGATGGAAGAGACAAGGTGATGAGCAACGTGGTCGTGAGAGACGTTGTGCAGGAAGAAACGGCCAACTGGACCAAGGAGAGGTCTATCAACGGTGGTGATAGCTCCACGGACGAACGTCCAGGTGTCTTTACGGAAATGAGGCATAGTGGGATCCGTGTGGTGAAGGTAAGTCAACATGACGATCCAATGGTTTGCGAGGAGGTAAGGAATCGTGTAAAGTTTGACGACGGTCGAGACGTCCGTCCATTTGATCCATGTGTAGACGATGGATCCCATGGCGAGGAGGCCCAAATCAGAGAGTATGACTTGCCATCGCTGTTCCTTTTTGAAGAGAGCGCTGTTAGGAGAGTAGTGGTTCGTCCAGGCAGGATACATGGGGTTTCCAAGGGCGTTGTACAAGAAGTAAGCCTGCATGCCTACGGCCTGCATGAAGATGATGCGAAGAAGGGAAAAGATGGGGGTTTCTTCGAACATCTCCCTGTAGTCCTGCTTTGTGACACTTTGTGGGTCCCGGAATTTGAGGTCGGAACGGGTTTGAGGGACAAAGTTCTCATCGCGTTCGATAGATCCCGTGGATTTGTGGTGGAGATGGTGGGAGTGGCGCCAGGAGAAGTAAGGAACAAAAAGGAAGGTGTGGAGGACGAACCCAACGAGGTGGTTGACCCAGGAATGGCTCGAGATAACACCGTGACCAGCCTATGAATGTATGTAATAATGGATACGCAGGGAACGAGTGAGGGTGACGCGTGCGTGGAGAGAATCCATTCGAATTATGTGAAGGGACAAGTCGATGTTCAGATCGAACGTTCTCAATTTAGGAGAAATGAATGGATTTACGAACCTCATGACCCAAAGTCCACATTCCGGCCCAGGCAATTCCAGCCCAGTACCAGTACGTAGTCCAGAGACTCCATTTGACAGCGAATTGGACCCAAGGGCCCTGCTGGAATGAAGCAGCTAAAGGATCGATGTATGTAGCGAGTTTCTGTTACGTCGAAATGAGAAGCAAATGGGTTCCCCGTCTGAGTACTGACTGCGAATGATTTGCAACGCCGAGGGGTGAAACTCACGTAGAAGAGTAGAGAGATGAGGATGTCTCGTGCGACGTAGGAAAGGCCCTTCAAAGTGTTCTTCTCGTAGGCATCTTTGGGAATGGCTTCATGGATTTGTTTGAGGGTGACGCTCGGTATATGATAGTCCTTCTGGAGGCGCTCCTTGTACCTGGATGAGGGGTGTAACTGTTAGAAACGCCGAAGACAAGTGAAGCCAGACGCACTCGGAGCCGTCAGTGAAAGGATTCAATTGGTTGAGAGCCATGGAGAAACGGGGATGAGAGACAAGGGGAGCAGGACGGGTGAGGAGATAATGCTTAAGAAGTAGAGAACGAGATGAGCCTGGTGCTAGTCTTTTATGAAGCACGGGTGGATCTGAAGTTCTCGATAGAAAAAATAAATAGTTAACATAATCCCCAGAGCAATGATAACTTGATTAGGCGCATGTGAAGAAAATAGTGTTCACGGGCCGTTGCCCAATCAGGTCGCATAGAAAGAAGGATCTGAGTCAGGATATGATGATTAAGGAAAATAGGGAAAGGGCGTTCGGTGTTCCATGCAGTCGGATGGGATAGCTTTCCCAGCTGAGATCTGGCGGTTCCGTAAAAATGACCATGATCCAGAAAGAGTAGAATGAAAGAAAGGAATACTCTTCTGGGTAATATTCCCGGAAAAGAATCCATTCATGGTCCGCTGCATTTCATTGAGGCAAGAATCGACGGAAATATGAGATCCGAACGGTTTCTGCATAGGCATTCATCGCATCCTCATGAAGCAAGGGAAGAAACAACTCCCTCGGGTGTCGGGCATAGCCTCACCGTCACGTGGCCCTCCTTCACTCCGCCGGTGCCATCCGCTTTCTCTCATGCGTCGTGACTCGTGAACGCCCATGCTCGCCGTGCCCGCTATGAACCCGCGCTTATCGGATGGCCGTCTGCTGTCGGTACCATGACAGCTCGGGTTGTTGCCCTGCCGAATTGCTTTTTTTTGGCTTTCTTAGGGCGCTCTAGTATTGACATAGACAGCCTTCAGGATACTAGACTGTTGTTTGTAATATACATACATAAATAGTATTCAAATATTTACCTTTTGCTCGCCGTACGATCCGAATTGCTGATGGCGTCCTTTGGCGTCCTTTCGGCTGACCACAGGTCCAACACGTGTTCTAGGGCCACGGACCCTCTCTGATGATCATCCCTGCATCGCTGCTGAGGGAACAGGTCAGATCACGCGGGCGTTGCCATATCACGTGTCCACAGCTATTTCGTCATCCGTTCCATTCATCAAACAATTCAAATGATTATAAACCCCATTTTATTCACCGCTATTCCTCACGCTTTTTTCCTGTGGGGGTTTGAATTAGTGTCCCTGGGCGTCAGTCCTCCCGAACGTTTGCCTCTCTGGGAAAAAAGTCCCAGTACATCGCATTCCCCGAGGGAGCCAGGGTGTTGCTCTGGGATATCCTCACGACTGCAGCAATAAATATACACACGGTCTCAGAGCCTACCACGGATCTTGGGTTGCACTTCTCCCAAGGACTTTCTTTCCCCCCTTGTTTCGCTACTCACTAGGTTGCAGCAACCATCAATGGGGGCCATCCTTTCCTTTCTCAAATGGCTCTTCACAGACCCTGTGCCCAACCGCGGTGCACCCGCCCTCTACTTCTCCGACGTCCAAATTTGCACCGTTCGAAAACGTCACTCTCCGTACTCCGACCTGGACGAAAAACCACTCAAAACAGATGGGAGTGGTGAAAGGGAGACAGAAGTCATTAGCATGAGACGATTCTTTTCAAATCGTTGTCCTAGTTTCTTGAAGCCTTATCGTCCTACTTGGTGGTTACTAAAGTGAGCACCCTTCGGAATCTTTTCCGCGGGTCTGTACAGATTGAGAACGCTGTTATTCTGCCTTCGTTGCGTTAGTGGACACTTCCAAACAATCTGGTGTTCCCTCGGTGATTTCTCGACGGTTGACCCGGTGCAGTATACTCGCACGACCCTGCGTGTTCCTGACGGAGGAACGATTGGTCTCGATTGGACCGAACCTCCTGGTACGTCCCCGGAAAGGAATCCTCTTTCGGATGATACGCCCATAGTCGTCATATTGCATGGTTTGACCGGTGGATCATACGAGAGTTATGTGAGGGCCGTATTGGCACAGACATGCGGACGGGTCGATGAAGGTGGGCTCGGGTACCGAGGTGTTGTGATGAATTTCCGTGGATGTAAGTTGACATTTCGCGACCTCAAAGAGCGGCAATGTAGTAACAGGACCTGGGATTCCAAGGTGCCGGTGTAAAGCTCACCTCGCCCCAGATGTTCTCCGGTGGTTACACGGATGATATTCGTACTTCACTCCTCTATATCCAGACTCTCTACCCAAAGGCCCCTCTCATAGGTATGGGTTTCTCCCTTGGTGCTAACGTGCTCACACGTTATGTGGGAGAGGAGGGCGAGCAGTGCCGTCTGACTGCGGCATGTGTTATGGCTTGTCCATGGGACAACCTCAAGAATAGCGACAAGTGAATCCCTATTCATCCTCCGCCAGTGGATGCAAAGCTGATTGTTTGTTTTTTTTCACAAGACTTGAGAATCGATTCATCAATCGTACGATCTACTCCAAGGCAATGGGTGGAACCCTCCTCGAGCTCTTCAACCGTAACTCTGCCGAACTTTCTTCCTTCCCAGAACCCAGTGCCATAACACCCCATTTACCCATTCTTCTCTCTCTCAAATCTCCAGATTTCAAGACTGTCAATTCTCACCTAACTTCTATCATCGGTGGTTCATTCCCCCCTTTCCCGTTCCCTACAGTGGAGGATTATTATATTTGGAGTAGCGCACATCAGAGTTTGGCTGGTATAAGAGTGCCTTTTTTGGCGATGAACGCGTTGGATGATCCCATCGTGGCGGAAGTTCCCCTTCACGAAGCGGGTAAGAATCCATGGGTGGGGATGTGCATCACCAAGGTGGGCGGGCATCTAGGCTGGTTTGAAGGAGGTGGGTTTCTGGGTAAGGGTGGACCTCCTAATAAATGGAATGTTCGCCCTGTGGTGGAATGGAGCTATGCTATCGTGGAGGACTTTGTGGATACGAGGGCTAAAGAAGGTAAAAAGCTTAAGGAAAGGTATAATGATGGAGAGTGGGAGAGGGAGAAGGGTAGTAGTGAGTTTGTTGGGTATAAGGTCGCTACGGTTGGCGGTTTTGTGCGGACTATTCAGCCTACAGGACAAGCGTGGGCTGGGTTGTAATCCGGGTATGATTAGATGTGGCGGGTGGAATTCGTGTTTCTTAGAATTTGGACGGAAACTTCATTCGCTCTTATTTTTGTAGAACGTGTTTATTGTAGTCTAATACCATCTTGTCTTTCGACAAGGACAAGGATGCCCCATCTTTGCTATCTCGTACTGTTAGACAAGAATTTTCAAAAGTCAGGTTCTGCGAGCAATTTTTTTTTTTACAACAAAGTCTATTTTGGTGCATAGCAATTGCGAACGCCCCAAGGCAGTCTCATTGTCAAAAGTAATGCATTGCCTCCTGCTGAAACTTGGCACGGATCTATGCAAACAAATTCTTCAGAAATGCCAAGCGGCACAAATCTAGAAATCTTGACCCCGGACCAAAGTAGTTTACGCGGCTCTCATTCGGTTCACGCCGCAGATGTGTTGGGTGAAACGATTTCTGATCCAAGTTCAAGATGAGTCATACTCATAGGAGATTAAAATCAAACGAAAGAATTTCAGTTAGGACACGCTGTGCGAGCTATAGCTCCGTCGGCTCTTGTTCATTGGAGTTTTGTCATATCCTGACGCTTCGGACTTTACGAATTAGTGGGGTGGGTTTGCATGTGGGTCATGGAAAGTAAATGAACAATAAAGGAATGTGTTACCGCCGGGACGAGATGGGTTATTGTCGGTGTGTTTCGCTATCAGCTTCTTAATTTCTCCAAGATAATGTAGTGGCTTGACAGATTGAAGCTTGCAGGTAGTAAAGGGAAATACATTTTCCGAACCTGTCGCCCTCTAGCATCGGCCCGTAGCTAGACCATCACCACCATGTCTCCGCTTCACCGGAAAATACGGTGATGACATCTAGATGCCCGTCTTCATTCTACCTGTTAGCCTGTGGCTTTCGAGAACTGTAATAAGAAATGATCACGTGAATGTCCATTTTCGGCCTGATTTTAGCATCGGAGCCTCCACTTGGTCCGTCCTCGATTGCAAATGCAGTGAGCTGCCTCGCTAACTCGAGCTCGTGGTACACTGCTGTCCCTCCATGTGAACCGTCCTTGCATTGCATCTGAGACCGACATCGGGATTTCAAAAGAGCTGATTTCTTGTTCACACTCCATTAAATGTTAACGGATCTGGATTACTCGAAGCCTTGTAATTTCAACCCTTCAAATGACAGCCACTATGCTCCTTCCTGATTCTGGGACACTGCCGGTCGTACAGGCCAACTTCATGAGCGCCTGTCCCATGAAGTGAATTGTAATTCATCCTATCGCTGTTAACATGGGGTAGAACCGCATTCAGGCTGGATTATATATATCTCGCCACGCTGCCTCTCGGGACAGAACGGTGTCTCACTTCTCACTTCTCTCCCCTCACATAATCGATCTAAGGGGTCCAGTCAATCAGGACATCAAATAATCGCATCTTCAGATAGACATCATGAGCATCTTCGAGGACGGGCCTGAGTGAGTGATTCTCTCTCCCTCAGAAGGCGTTCAAGTAGCGGCATCTTACTCTTCGGAACTAGATACAAAAAGCGCTTGGAGTCGGAGTATACCCTGCCAAAAGTCACCCTCAAGGATATCCACTCTGCCGTCCCAAAACAGTTGTGGCAGAAGAACACGCTGAAGGGTATTGCATGGACTATCCGTGATGTCGTTTTATGTGCCGCTTTCTACCAGGTGGGTTCATAGATACTCACTACCTCACTTACATCTCCATCCTGATATTCCTTTTTTCTCAGGCCGCCAAATTCATCGATCCTCTTGCCGAGTTCCTGACGGCCCAAAATCTCAACTCTTATCTTGTCTTTGCCGTCAAATGGGGTCTCTGGTCAACCTACTGGTGGTTCCAGGGCCTTGTGGGCGGTGCTCTATTCTGCATTGGCCATGACGCTGGACACGGAACGCTTTCTGGCCATCAGATTGTCAACCACACCCTTGGCTTCCTTACCCACACGTTCATTTTGACTCCATACTGGTCATGGAGACACTCGCACCACCTCCATCGTGAGAAATTTATTCTATTGTTTTACTTAAGCCGTATTGATTGCGGCGATTCCTTTAATATAATAGACAAGTCGACCGGCTCAATGGAACGCGATGAGAACTACGTTCCAAAAACTCGCTCCGAACTCAAGCTGGCCGACGAGAATACGATGAAGAAAAAGGATTACGCCGAGATCTTCGAGGAAACTCCCATATTCACCCTCCTCCGCATGGTCGTCATGCAAACTTTGGGATGGAACTTGTATCTGACCTATAACACTCTTGGCTCTCCGATATACCCCGAGGGTACGAACCACTGGTTCCCATCCTCTCCTTTATTCCGTAAAGCCGACCGAATCCCGGTTATCTTCACCAACGTCCTGCTCGCCTCATGGGCCTCCGTCCTTGCCCTTTGGACCTACAACACATCCGTCGCCACGTTCGTCAAGTTCTACCTCATCCCTTACATCTGGACCAATCATTGGATCGTCATGTTCACCTACCTTCACCACACCGATCCAACGATGCCTCATTTCCGCAACGACACTTGGACTTTCTTGCGTGGTGCTGCTACGACTATCGATCGTCCACTCGTTGGATGGCAAGGACGATTCTTCTTGCACAACATCTCGCACGATCACGTCGCACATCACTTCTTCAGTAGCATTCCTTTCTGGAACGGACCTGAACTTACAAAGCACGTCCGGAAGGCTCTTGGAGAAGATTACAACAGCGACTCGACTAACACCTGGAGGGCTTTGTACCGTAGTTTCACCAATTGCGAGGTTCGTTCTCCTGTCCTTCATGCGTTGCTGATACCGATGTATTCCCGTCTTGATTTAGTTCGTCGAAGATGAAGGCGACATTATCATGTGGAAGAACCGTAAGGGAGAGCAACTCCGCAATGTCGCTGCTGATGTAGCCCCTGTTGCTGATGAATAAGGTTTCCTTACTGCAAATTTTCATACACCATAAACGCATATGTATATTGTGACGCATAGTAATACATATTTACTCATTTCCAATACTACCATTTTAGTGTGTCTCCCGGTCCATTTGAGCGTGATGTTGATGGGGGTTGTGGTTACCGAGCGAGAACTTCAATTCGCTTGACCCACCACCGAACCGTGGGTACTGAAGGACAATCGGAACTAGATCGTCCTCAGACTCAAAATGACATTGTTATTGAGGAGAACGGCCCGTCCCAACACGTGCATGAACTTGAAGCCTCAAGGCAGCGATCTCTGACATTCAACACTAAAGACGTCAAAATGGTGTCTGAGCCTTATAATTATCGCAAGTTCTAGCTCCACGAATTCTCATACATACAGCGCTAGCGCAGAATACAACTTCTCCTTCGCACTCATTCTTGAGATGCGTTGACGTACTCGGTTAGTAACGACTCGGAGAAAAACGATATCATATTCTGTATTCGATTTGAAAGATTCTGAAGCTTCCCACATGCAGTCCTATCATGCTTCCTAGGAACGTTCAAGCGGCGCAGCTAATCGAAAAATATAGCGCATTAGAATTCAGAATTCTGGGAGTGCTGGGGGTTTTACGACAGATCCAACCAATTTGGAACTTTCCTGACGTGGAGTAGAAACCAAGTAGACTAATTCACCTGCTGGCACAAGGAGGGGACTCGGAAGTGAAGACTTTGTTAAAGAATATGTCGATGTGACGATTGTGACAACCTCGTCATCATAAGTTGTGGTCCATATTACTCTGGACTTTCTTGGTATCTTGATGTTTAGATTAAGGGAAAAACCTGAGCAGACCAAGAGACGTTCGTTATCCTGGCCGAAAGGTATGAGCCCAGGTGACTGGGATGGATCGACTGGAAGGGCACCAGTTCGAACCTCAGCTGAGTAACAATTTCCTTATTGCTTGTAAAACTCGTCGCGCAGAGTAAAGCCTCCCGACCGAGAAAGGGATTAGCGGTATCCCTTCCGGGGGTGTGTTGAGAGTAAGAGAAGAACCTAAGGAGACCAGGAGGCATTCGTCGTTTTGGCTCACACTTTGGATCAGTTTAATTTAGAAGATTTCATTTATAAATTTAATTTTTCCTCCAGTTCAGAAGGAGGTCATGAGGTAAGGGCCCACCATCATGTTTGGTGCAGTCGACCGGCCTCCCACGAGGGCGGATATTGGTGCAGCCAGGTGAATCGCAAGGAATATGCTTATGAATGGTGTCGTTGCATGCTGAACTAGAGTCAACCTGGAAACCCAGCGGTTCCTCGGACTTGAATGATGCATCTCGTCACTCATTTAGCACAATTCACAGCGTTTGAACTGAGGTGAGGTGTCTTATATCTCGTACGTAATATTTTATTGACAAGTTGTATCCTAGCGTCCGTTAGGTAACTAGCTAGGGCCTAACATTAATACAGTTCACCTACTCTGAACGCAGCTTATTCTGTTAGCTTCTAAAACGTCATTCATGATAAAGCCAATACTGACATGTACAATCGTTTCGTTTATTTGAATGTTGGCATGGTGGCGGCCAGGCAGAAAATCTTTTCCGGGATATTGATATTTTCCCCCACAGTTGAAGGGAAATCCGTTGGCATGCGCTGCGATAGTACGAAGCGTTTTTTGAAATTTCTGCACCAATGAATCTTCTGTAATTACAACATATACTAGTAGTTAATAGAATCGGCCAACACCGCCGTAGTATTCAGCTATGGTCAACTAATTAATCAACCTCGTTGGACCGTCGTAAAAAGAATAGAAAAGAAAAGAGAAATGGGATAAGCAAGAAGAAAAACAAAGGGGTAGATGATAATAGATGACGGAGGGAATGAATGTTATTCGGAAAGCGGATGAAAAATAGCACCTCATCAACGTGAAAAGCGCCAATCCTGAACATGTCCCCATATACGTCCCGCTAGATGAATAAAACACGAGTGCCAGGTTTGTGGTGCATCTCATACTTTTCCAGGTCACGATTACCTTCGTGTGGCGCTGTCCCCGCACAGCCCCATCTAAAAACACTCATAGCCAAATACCCACAGCTCAATGCGGACCCCGTCCAGGGTATGTAGAATCTTTTGTAGGACGCACCCCCTTTAACGCTGCATAAGTAGTACGGGGGACCGCACTTAGCGTAGATCACGGGTTTCAAGCGTTGTATAAACTTGATTCATCATCATAGCTAAAACACGTCGTATGGACTAGTTGTCTAGTTATGCTCTCCTGACTCGCTTGTGTCTCTATGTTCTGTGGATGCGCTATTGCGGTTTTGGTACCAGCGATTTCCCTAATCAGCGGGAGAATCATGCATGACTCCGTCTCCGTCACATGGATATCCTCCTTGGCTGGTCGCTTATTGTTTACTCCATGGCTCACTTTCTGGGTTGTATATTCCGCGGCCAAGACTTGCCGTTTGTCTCAGTCTCTTAGTCTGGATTGATGCCTAACCTCGTTCCTGGGCTTGGGAAATCAGAAGAAGACTGAACACGCTGCCAGGCGGAGTCTTTTGTTTGTTTGTTTTGAAAGAGGCCGCTTTATACAGAAGATTTCAGTCTCTTTATTTATATCTCCCATTCGGATCCCCCGGGCCATGGATTCATACGGGCATTTTTGTCTTTTTCCTCCCCGATCATCATCCATAGCCAGCCAATACCAAGGCGTTGGTAAGGATTTGATTGAGGATGTACAGACCAATGGCCAAAACCCTCTGTCCGCGGTGCTTCCGGTCTTGTGCCTTCAGGGCGAACCCTGGACTAGACCTTAACAGTTCGCTGTGATGGGGGAAGGCTGACATTCCTGGGGCTGGACCCGAGTATATTAACGGATCCTTGTGCTTTCATAAGGATTATGTAAGTCTAGACTACGGGCCCCTCGCTATTCTCCGCGAAGTTGATGTCTAACCACCCATACGGCGGGTACATGCTGATTATCCTCCGCAAGTTTCTCACCCAGTAGGGACACCT